>Ga0315338_1000964_pt1 | contig 44988 bp, 44 predicted proteins | sample ASW8metaG_FD_204518 | JGI IMG/M metagenome (GOLD analysis project Ga0315338, IMG submission 204518) | Ammonia-oxidizing marine archaeal communities from Monterey Bay, California, United States - ASW #8 | ecosystem: Environmental > Aquatic > Marine > Coastal | place: USA: California | collected... | reverse complement strand
GCTCGGTCCGCCGCCCCTGCGTGCGCGGTCGATCGCGCGGCTCGCGGCCCGGTACAGCACGCCCGAGTCCATGCCGTCCACGATCGACACCGGGATGTCGAAAGCCAACGGGACCCGGTTCCCGCCCGTGTGGCCCGTGCGCCAACCGGGCATGTCGGGGTCCAGGAATCCATTGTTCTCGCATATGTACACCACCCCGAGTTGGTGCACTGTCGCGACCTCCAGCGACTCGTAGAACGCGCCCTCGCCCACCGAGCCGTCGCCGAAGAACGGAAACGCCACGTCGTCGGTCCCTTTTGCCTTCGAGGCCAGCGCCGCGCCAGTGGCGACAGGGATCATGCCCGCCACCATTGCCGACGTCGGAACCACGTTCAGCCCCGGCGCGTTGATGTGGAAGCTCCCGGCGTAGCCGTGGTTCGACCCCGTTGACTTCCCCAGGCACTCCGCCATCAACAACTTTGGGTCCAGCCCGCGTGCCAGCATCACGTGGTGGTTGCGGTGCGTCGCCCCCATCCAGTCGGTGGGCCGTGCCGCTTCGTTGATCACCGCGGCCGTCACCTCCTGGCTGTAAGCCAGATGGTAGTGCCCAGGGATCTCGGCCCTGCCCAGCTTGATGCACTCCTCTTCGAAGCGGCGGGTCAACAGCGCCTTGCGGAACATTGTCGTTGCGACTTCTCGAGAAACTTCGGGTAGCATGCCGTACTCCTCCAGGGGGAATTCAGGCCTGACCCTACCCTCGCCTCCGGTACGATGCAAACGGGAGGCCGGCGCGTGCGCTTTCCGGCCCCACGCATATAATCGCTTGCGAACCCGAGTGTGGGGAGGCAGAGTGCCGAGGAAAACGATCGCGGACCTGCAACGGATGAAGGAACGTGGGCAGAAGATCTGTACGGGCGTCGTTTACGAGGCCCAGATGGCCCGTATCTTCGAGCGAGCGGGCGTCGATATGCTCTCCGTCGGCGACAGCCTCGGACGTGCCCTCCTCAACTACCCGAACTCCGACGACTACCCCGTGGACGACATGCTCGTCTTCGCTCGCGCCGTCTGTCGCACCGCCGAGAAAGCCGTCGTCAACGTCGACCTGCCCACGCAGGTCTGCGACGCAGGCCCCAAGGAAGTCGAGCGTGTCGCCCGCATCCTCAAGGACATAGGCGCGGACATGACCAAGGTTGACATACGCACCCGTGAAGAGGAGCTCTTCGACGAGGTGCATGCCGTGATCGCCTCGGGCATCGCCGCCTACCCCCAAATCGGCTTCCCAGTCGCGCCCGGCGCTCCGCGCCACGGGAGCAGTGAGGACCACGACCACGTCATGAAGTGGGCCCATGCGGTCCAAGACGCCGGCGCTGTCATGATCGACCTCACCATGGTCACCCCCGATATCTACCGCGACGTCACCCAGAGTATGCGCATCCCCGTCATCGGCGGTCAGGCCGGCCCCGAGGCAGACGGCAAGATTTGGGTCGCCTGGAGCCTCGTTGGCTATCTCGCGCAGACCATCGACGCGGGGGGCGATGCACCAAGTGCCGCCAAGTACATCTACGACATCGTGTCCAAAGCCGTCGGCGACGTACACGCCGGCGCCTGGTAAGCATCCTCGCAGACGCGCTCAAAGCCAACGCACATAGCAGAAGAAGAGGTTTCCATGGCACTCGAGCTCATCGACAGCCTGGCCGCCCAAGCCGCCCGCGGCTTCTAGCAAGCCTCCGACCGGACGAGGCAACGGCCTGCTTCGTGAGAGCTGAATATACTGCAAATTGCAAATGCAACGCCCTCGTTGTTCAAGGCGTTGCGTTTGCACTTCGCGTCAGTTGGAGGGTGTAGCGTCGCACCCTGCCTATCCCGGCAGCTTCGCCTTGAACGCCGCCCGCCCGGGGAAGAATCGACGCATGTCCGGCATGGCGTTGTGCTTCAGGCACTCCTCCTCGAACAGATCCAGCACAAGCGGGTTCTCGTCCTCGTACTCGATCTGGTAGCCGCCGTCCTTCATGCTCACGTCGGCGCCCTCGCCCTGCCCTGCCCGCGGCGCGCGCTGGCCCATAAGTCCTGGCGTCAGCGCGAGGTAGCGCGCCCGGCGCGACCCGGAGTTGAAGTGTTGGTGCACGCATCCTTCGCTCGGTACGATTACTAGTGAGTCCACCTTCCAGTCCGCCTTGCGCATGTCAGACATGTCCTCCTTCGTCCAGATCAGCGAGTAGCCCGCGTCGCCGCTAAGGAGCACCAGATTCGCGCCGGGCCCGTGGCGGTGCGCCTTCTTGTACGTGCCCACCGGGAACTCAGACACGTGCGCCTTCGACGAGTTGCCTGCCATCTGGAAGAAAGCGTTGACGCCGCCCGCGCCCCGCGCCTCCCACGCATACAGCGGCATGTCGGGCGCGTTCGGGATGAAGTTCGACGCCCACACGCGTCCGCTGTACAGCTTCCCGTTGCCGCTGAAGAAATCGTCCGTGCTCCCGTACCGGCTCTTCACCGCCACGTCCGAGCCGAAGATGAAATCGTGGTCGTTGAACAGACGCATCACCAATGGAGCGTTCGTGACCGCCAGATAGCGCGCTGGCTCGTCTCCCGAGCCATTGAAGTGCTCGTACCAGCAGTTCAGCGGAATGGAGAACAGACTCCCCTTTTTCCACTCGAACGTCCGCTTATCGGAGCTGCCCGGCGCCCATACCGTCGTCGCGCCCCGGCCGGACAGCACGTACACGTACTCCTCGTACATGTGGTGCTCCGGCTCCGAGCGCCCCCCCGGCTTTATCTCGATCAGTTGCGAGTCGTTAGTCAGCACCGGGTACGGTATGTTGATGATCGCCCCGTTGCCGCCCTTGCGCTCCCACGTGCCTAGCTCCACGGCGTTCAGATCGTCGAAGGCGAAGTCGTGGATCACCTTCACGCCCTCCTGCACCTGCCAACGAAGGTAGGGGTCCTCGATCGTGAAGTCCTCGAGTGACTCTGTCGGCTCCTTCGCCCGAAGGATGTCTCGGTCGGAATCGGTCGTCATGTGCGTGCCTCCCCAAGTTGCCCACCTTGTTCTGGATCAGCCTTTGTTCGCTGTAACCTCGATCTCAATCAGCTTGCCCGGCAGCGAGTATCCCTCGACGAACGCATACTCCACTGACGGCACCCTCGCACTCACCGCGTCCTGGAACAGCGCACGAAGGTCCGCCACCTTGCAGGACGTGTGCAGATGAAACGAGACGTGCGCCACCTGCGCCCACGAGGCGCCCGCATCCACCAGCGACCCCTCGATGCGGGGCAGTATGTCCGCCACTTGGTCGGCCAGCGTGCCCACCTCCGACGTCACGCCCGACAGGAACACGAACGAGCCGGAGGTCAGATGGCGCAGCGGCACGATCGGCGGATCGTACTCCTTCACTATCTTGGTCGCTCCCGCGCTCTGTGGGCGCATCGCCAGCAGATCCACCGCTACGCTTGCGCTCGACTCGAAGTGGGCTGGCGCGATGTAGCTCGAGCTCGCTGAGCGCGCATCGCCGGCCAGCGCGGCCACGCGCTCGCGGCTGCCGCCGTCACGGCTCTCGCTGTCACGCGCCCACAGGCGGGTGCGCACCGTGTCGGCGAGACTCAACCCCTCGCTGTGCAGCTCGAGCGCGAAGCGGTCGAATACATCGCGCGCCTGCTCGCCTGCGGTCTCGCCGACCTGGGCCTCAGCGGACAGCGCAACGAAACCGTTGCTCAGCCACGGAAATAGCGCCTTCCGCATCGTTGACCCTCCTGCGGCCGATCCGCGCCTAGATGTACGTGTGCGTGATCACTTCCCAGCTATGCCCATTGGCGTCGCGGAAGTAGAAACCCCTGCCCGTGTACAAGTGGTTGATCTTCCCGTCGTCCATCGCCCCTGGCGCGCTGCCGAAAGCGACCTCCTCCGCCTTCACGCGGCCGAGGATCGCGTCAAACTCGTCGTCCGAGGCCAAGAACGCGTAATGCTGGCGCACGACCTCCCGTCGCTCGTCGAAGTCGAGTGATAGGTGCTCGTCGACCTTGACCGGCGCGAAGGGGCCCCATGGCCCGTCGTAGGTGAGCCCGAACATGCGGGCGATGAATCGCGCCGACGCTTCTTTGTCGTGGGCGGGAACGATGGTGTGGTCCAGATGGAGCGCCATGATTTGCCTCCTGAGGCATGATGTGCGAGTGATTATACCGGGAGCGAGCCCGGCTGACGGTGCTCCCGCCAAACGCCCGCGGTTGGCATCACGACGGCCGCTTTCATGGCCCGGACCTCCGCTGGTGCAGTATCGTTACGCCAGGAGTTTACCCATGTACGGATCCCGCGCCCGCATCGGCTACACATCGCCCCTGCTCGTCTCCGAGATATTTGCCTACGAGTTCTACCGCGTCGTCCCCGCCGGTGTCACCCTCGCGTTGACGAGCCTCAACGTGTGGGAGCACACCGGCGACGAGCTCGACCGCAGCTACGAGCGCACCATGCTCGCCGCCAGGGCCATGGCCGACGCGGGACTCGACCTCATCGTTCTCGGCGGCGTGCCCGTGCTTGCCTCGAAGGGCTACGCGAACGTGGCCACATTCGTCGCCGAACTGGAGGCGGACCTAGGCGTTCCTGTGACCACAGCGCCCGCGGCCTACGAGGCCGCCTTCGCGCAGGCCGGTGCCACTGAGGTCATCTGCGTCGACGTACCCCACTCGCCCGGCGTCGGCCTCGCCGAGTCCACGTACCGCATCGTCGAGCGCCGTGGCGCCGGCAGTGAGCCCATGGTCGCCTCGACCCGCATGGACGCCGAAGCGACCGCCGCCGTCGGCCGCCAGCTCGCCGCTGACAACCCCGGGGCCGACACCCTCTGGCTCGCATGGCCCCATCGCCCCACCGTCGACGTCATCGAGCCGCTCGAACGGGCGCTCGGCATCAACGTCATGAGCTCCGCCCAGGCCATCATCTGGGAATCGCTGCGGCGCTGCGGCATCTCCGAGCCCATCCACGGCTTTGGGCGCCTGCTGGCAGAGCCCCGCTGACGTTGACAGGTCAGCCATCAACTGGCGAGAGGATCACGCGCCTCTGGCCCTTCCCTAACGTGTTCTACGGCTGGGCCATCGTCTGGTCCGGCCTCGCCGTCTCCGTTGCCCAGGCCCCCATGTACGGCCCTGTCGTCTCCATCTTCGTCAAGCCGATCGGCGACGAGATGGGCTGGTCCCGTTTCAGCATCGCATTCGCCTTCACCCTCGGCAGCATCGTCGGCATGATCGTGTCGGCGCCCGTGGGCATCATCCTCGACCGATACGGCGCGCGGGCCGTCGTCACCGCCTCCGGGATGATCATCGCCGGCGCCTTGATTGGTCTGGCCGTCATGACCGAACAGTGGCACTTCTGGGTGCTGCTGGGCACGGGCCGAGGCGTCGCCATGAGCGGCATCCAGATGGGCACCATGGTGTCCGTTACCAACTGGTTCGTACGCCGTCGGGGCCGTGCCTCCGCGGTCCCTAGCTTCGGGGTGCGCGCGGGCCAGGCCATCGTGCCATTGATGATCCTGCCCATCATCGTGGGCTACGGCTGGCGCCAGGCCTTCTGGGCGCTCGCGGTCGTCGCAGTCCTGTTCATCGCGGTCCCTGCATACGTGTACCTGCGGCGCAGGCCCGAGGATCACGGCCTTCTGCCCGACGGCGACGGGCCCTCGAGGGATGTGCAGGACACCGGCCACCCGAGTTCGGCTACCGAGGTGCGGTGGTCGCTGCGCGAGGCCATGCACGTGCGCGCCTTCTGGCTGCTCACCCTCGTCACCGCCACCGGCATGTTCGGCCAGACCGCCGCCAACCTCCACGCTGTCGCCAACTTCCAGGACCGCGGCATGACCGACGCCCTCGCCTTCACCATCCCCGCCGTTTTCGCCGGCGTCTCCGCCGTGTCCACGTTCCCTTGGGGGTTCGCGATCGAGCGTATCGGCGGCCGGGTGGCCATGCTCATCATCGCCGTCATGAACGTGCTCGGCATGGTGGCGATCATCACCGCCGACAACTATCTGATGGCGGTGATGTACGCAGCGATCGCCGGCGTCGCGGGCGGCGGCTTCCTCGTCGCGCAGCGGCTGATCTGGGCAGACTACTTCGGCCGTTACTCCGTTGGCACGATCCGTGGCATCTCATCGCTGTTCATCGGCGTCCTTGGAACTCTGGGGCCACTCATGGCGGGCTGGCTGCGCGACACCACCGGCAACTACACGTTAGCCTTCACCATCACCGCTGGCGTCTTCGCCGTCGGCTTCGTCGCTATGCTGTTCGCCCCTGCACCGAAGAAGCCCGTGCCGTCTGTGCTCCCCTATACCGGGAGTTGATCAGCGTCCGCCGCTGCCTGAACGTCGAAGGTATTGTTGATTGCCGAGATGTACTGGTACTGCCCCACGGTCGCCGCCAGCTCCACCAGCCAACGCACGCTGTGGCGGTCGCGCAGGGCGTCGAACAACTCCTGCTCCACCCGGTTCGTCTGCAAGAGCTGACGCACGAACTTGACGATGTCCCGCTCGTCAGGCGTGAGCTCGCTCACGTCGGCGCGATGGCGCACCGCCTCGATCGCCTCCTCGCGCAGACCCGCCGCGCGCCCAGCGCGAACGTGAGCGGCCCACTCGTAACCCGCATCCTTCTCCCGCGCAACCGCGATCACCGCCAGCTCCCGCTCCGTCTGGGTAAGCGTCGATCCCAACCGCACCTGGGCGCCCGCCTCCATCACCTTCTGCGCGAGCCCCGGGCTGTGCATCAGCACGCTGAACGGCCCTCGCACCCCGTGCAGCACCTCCACGATCGCATCGTATTCGTCGTGTTGCTCGGCTGGCACGTCGGCTTTGTCGGCGACCATCTTGATCCGTGGCATGGTGCATCCTCCTCGCCCTTGCTGACAGCATTATCGTCGTACCGCCGCGATTGGTGTAGCCTTGCCTTGCCAGCCACCCCGTGCCCTGCAGGAGGCCCCAGCGTGGACTACCAGAAGATATCTGCCGACGACCATATCGACCTCGGCTACCTCCCGCCCGACCTGTGGACCGACCGCGTCCCCAAGGAGCTGCGCGACCGCGCGCCCCGCGTCGAGGACCAAGGCGACAAGGGCGAGATCTGGGTGTGCGACGGAGAGTCCTGGGGCGACTATCGCGGGGAGCGTTGGTTCGCCCGCAAGCAACGCTCCTACCTCGCACTGGACCGCGGTGGCGTCGCGGAGGCAGGTCGCCCCGTCGATCCAGCCAAGCGTCTCGTGGACATGGACCGTGACGGCGTCGAAGCCTCAGTCATGTTTCCGCCGATCCTGCCCATGCAGGTCGCGGACCCCGTGCTCCGCAATGCGGTCAACGTGGCCTACAACGACTGGGCGCTCGAGTTCGCCTCGCCGTCGCCCAAGCGCCTGCTGCCCGTCGCCCGCGTCGCGCCCGAGGACCCCGTCGCCGCCACCAACGAGCTGCTCCGCGTCGCCAAAACGGGCCGGCTGCAGGAAGTTAGCTTCCTCGTCAACGACGTCACCACATCCATGTACCTCGAGGATTGGGACCCCTTCTGGTCCGCCGCCGAAGAGACCGGCGTTATCGTCTCCTACCATGTCGGCGGCAGCGATCGCAACCGGAGCATCACCACTCTGGTCAAGGAGATGAAGGGCACCTCCCGCCCGCCCGCCTTCGACCTCGGCCTCAGCAACGGCGCAACCACCTTCTTGGAGCCTTTCGCCGGCTTATTCATCTTCGGCACCCTCGAGCGCCATCCCAAGCTCAAGGTCGTCCTGGCCGAGTCCGGCACCGGATGGATCCCCGCAGTGGTCCAGGAGATGGACTTGCGCTACAAGCGCCTGTTCGAAACCAAGTCGGCCTCGGACATCGGTTTGAAGGAGCTCCCCAGCGACCTGTTCAAGCGCCAGGTCTGGGCCACGTATCAGGCCGATTTCGTGGGCTTGCAGCTCATTCCCTTCTTCGGCGATGGCCACATGATGTGGGCCTCCGACTACCCGCATCCGGACAGCACCTGGCCCAACTCTCAGGCCGTCGTCGAGCAGGAAACCGCCCATCTTAGCCCGGACATGCAGCGCAAGATCGTGCGCGACAACGCGGTCGCGCTCTACGGCCTAGAGTAGTCTGTCAAGCCATTCGTGATAGCTGACTAAAACGAAAAGAGAGCGAAATGGCAACCGAGCGCAAGACCGCCGCGAAAGTGTTCACCTTCCTCGACGACGAGATCCTCGCGGGGACCGGGGACATCGTCCTACCAGGCTCTGATGGCCTCTCCGGTGTCGTGAAGCGGTACCAATCGGGCGGCGAGAACCTCATGCACTCGCACCCCACCGAGGATCACACCTTCTACATCCTTCAGGGCCAAGGCACCTTCCACCTCGAGGAGGACGACAACGTGGTCGTCGTCAACAAGCACGACGCCATCTTCCTACCCAGAGGCACCAGCTACTGGTTCCTGAGCTCCGGCGACGAGAAGCTCATCATCCTGCGCACCGGCACCGAGATCGGCTCCGATCGCATCATCGAAGACCGTATCGTCCGTAGCCGGCGCACCAAAGCGAACGCTGAGCACGTACGGCCGAAGGAGCTGCCCTTCTAGCGGCAGCTCGATCAGTCTCGGTTCATCAGGAACGTCGCGGTACCGTCGAAATAGGCGAGCAGCAGCACCGCGTCCTGCGGCGAGCAGCCCGAAGCAGCCACTGCGTCCGTCATGTGGTGCATCCAAGCGTCGCGCTCCACCTGCCCGATCGCGAATGGCGCATGTCGCCTCCGCAGCTGTGGGTGTCCGCGCTCCATCGAGTACTGCGGAGGTCCGCCCCAATACTGCGATAGGAATCCCGCTAGGTGCGCCTTACCAGGCGCCAGATCGTCCGGGTACAGCGGGCGCAGCACAGGGTCCGTCGCGACCCCCTCGTAGAATCGTTCCACCAATGCCACGAAGAACGGATCTCCGTCCACCCGCTCGTACAGCGTGCTTTCTTCTATCATCCCCATTAGGCTACCTTACATCGCCGAATCATCGGCCACCCCTGCCCACACCGGAGCTAGCCATGACATCCCTACCCGCTACCATCAACGTCGTCGTCATGCGAGACGTGGCCCAGGCGGAGCTCGACCGAATCGTCTCTGTCGCACCGGGCCGCATCAAAATCACCGCCATCTGGCGCGGTTACCGCGAGGAGCTCCAGAAACACTTCGCCGAGCCACGCATAGCGATGTTCGAGCGCATCCCTAATCCTGTGCCGGCCATCACGCGAGGCCAGGTCGACGAAGCCATTGCCGAGGCCCACGTCATGTACGGCGGCGCCGTGCACCCGCCAGCGATGTACGATGAAATGCCCAACCTCCGATGGGTTCACTTCACCTTCGCGGGCCTCTCCAGCATCCGGCGCTCCAACTTCTGGGGCGCCCTTATCGACGTCACCTACTCCCGAGGCCACTCCGGCGCTCTCCCCATCGCTGAGATCGCGCTGACCGGCGGACTCATGATTGCGAAAGACTTTCCTACGGCCGTCCGGCAGACCGACGCAGGAGCATTCAACCCGGCAGACTTCGCCGCGCTGCTGATCAGCGGAAAAACCATGGGCATCATCGGCCTCGGTGGCATAGGCATGAACCTGGCGCGCCTGGCCAGCGGCGTCGGCATGCGCGTCATCGGCAGTCGGCACTCCGTCACCACACATCAGCCCGGCGAGGGTCCGGTCTCAGAGCTCTTTCCGCCCGCCGACCTGCATGCCATGCTCGGTGAGAGCGATTTCGTCGCCATCTGCGCGCCGTTGTCGCCTGATACCGAGGGTCTGTTTGACGCCGCCGCCTTCGAGGCCATGAAGCCGGACACCATCTTCATGAATACTTCCCGCGGCGAGATTGTCGACGAGCCATCGCTGATTGCCGCGCTCAAGGACGGCCGTCTTCGAGGTGCCTACCTCGATGTCTACGCCGGCGACGAAGAGGGCCGCGAGCGCCCGGTGGAGCTCACGTCACTGCCCAACGTCGTCATGACGCCGCACTCATCGCCCCGCAGCGACGTTTCGCACATGTTCGCGCTCGATCTCTTCTGTGAGAACCTTGATCGCTTCCTCAAGGGCGAGCCGTTGGTGAATGTCGTCGACTGGGACCGCGGCTACTAGCTCTGCACCCCCCCCCTTAGGGTGCTTTCGCGCGAGGCGCCCCTGGCGGCACGAAGCCTCGCGTCTTGAGCGGCACCGCGTACACCGACGTCCTCGCCGTCACCAGCATCGTGGAATAGTCGGCGCCGCCGAAGGCACAGTTCGTCGCCAGCTCCGGGATCGGAACCGTGCCGATGTGCGTCCCGTCCGGCTCCATCACCCAGAGCCCGGCCGGGCCGCTGCAGTATACGTGCCCGTCCACGTCCACCTTCATCCCGTCTGGATTTCCGTCGGCTGGGTCAGCTGACATGTCGATGAACGTGCGCCGGTTGCTCAGGTCCCCCGCGGCATCGGCGTCGAACGCCTCGATCAGCTTCGGCTCGCGGGTGCTGATCACATACAACGTCCGCTCGTCCGGGGAGAACGCCAGCCCGTTGATGGACGGTATGTGGCGGAGCAGCGACTCCAGCGTGCCATCGGGACGCAGCCGGAACAGCATCGACGCGCCAAGCTCGCGCAGCGACTCGTCAATCAGACCCTGTGGGTCCGTGAAATAGATCGACCCGTCCGACCGGCAAATGATGTCGTTGGGTCGGTTGAGCCGCTTGCCTTCGAAGCTGTCCACTAACGTCGCGATCGTGCCATCGTGCTCCCGCCGCGATACGCGCCGTCCAAATCCCTCGCACATAAGCAACCGCCCTTGCATATCGAACGTCAATCCATTCGTGCGGTTCGTCTCCTCGCGATAGATCTCAGGCTCTCCCCCCGGCACCAGTTTGTGCACCAGGTTCGGGTGCGTATCCACGAAAAGCCAGAACCCATCCGGATGCCACAGCGGCCCCTCCGTGAACGCGAACCCCGTCGCCAGCCGTTCCACCTCCCCCGCAACGATGTCAGAAAGTTGCGTCATGTCACATCCTCGGTGCTATCTGCGTGCGGCATCGTTCGGGTTTCCTCCGGACCAACTCCTCCTGAGCCATACGCGTGGTAGCTACCTCCCCATCCATCCCGAGCGCGAGCGATTGCTCGCGGTCTTGCTCTCTGGGGTCCGTGTGATGACGGGACGGCGGATGATTGTCGAGCCTGCAACGCGGTGACTCCTCGCCTGAGCGTCGAATGATCGATAGAGCTCGGCCGCGACCGCATCACTGATAGCCAGCACCCTTCCATTCCCAACCAAGGCAACTCCATCATTCCTCCTTCGACGGTCAGTCAACGGACGGGGCCTGCGCCCCGAGCAGGTGGAACCGCCGATCGAAGAAAACGAGAGGCGATCCCGCGGCCCAGTCCCCATCGATAGGATCCAACTCAATGATCCGGCCTAGGACGATCGAATGGTCACCTCCTGGAAACTCCGTCTCGAGCCGGCAGATCATCGACCTCAAGCAATCGGTGAGACAAGGCACTGTGTGCCCATCCTTGCGGTAGGATAATCGGCGAACTTGTTTGTTGCGTCGCTGGCGAATCGGCTCGCGATCCCTGCCTGCCAGCCTCCCAGGAAATGGACACCGAAAACGCCCTGGGCTCTCATCGTGCCGAGGGTGCGCTACCGGTTGCTGATGCTGAGCCCCATCAAGGGCGGATCCAGGGAAACTCCGGCGAACGACCCCGCGGTCAACCCGGTCGCAGCGCCGTCACGGTCGATGGCGGTCACCACAGTGACCCCGGTGGGGAAGCTAGCGAAAAGGTCCTTCAGTTGCTCGGAGGTGACCATTGCACCAAAGAGAGTGGGGCTTCTACTTCGTCCCCGCCCATCCATGCTCGGAGAGATCGACCGTCACGCCATCCGGCCCCGAAAACTTCACCTCGACGTTCCCCCGCGCCTCCATCTCGTCCGTGCCGGGGTACGGCCGGTGCGTCGCCCCCGCCGCCTCGATCCTTGCTTGGGCAGACTCCATGTCGTCGACCTCGAGTCCGAAGTGATGCACCCCTGTCCATCGGGGCGCGCCCTCGGTGATCGCCGGCTCCTCCGATTTGAACCGCAGGATAGCCAGATTGATGTGGCCGTCTGTCAGGTAGTACCCCTGCGCCGTCGTCGAGTCGAGCTCGTCGACCTGCGTGAGTCCGAGCCCGTTCACGTAGAAATCGCGCGTGGCCTCGGCATCCAGCGTCGCGATAGCGATATGCCTAACCCTAGCCATGCCTACCTCCCGTTGTCCGTTTGCGCTTGGAAACGACTGCACTCTCAGCCGCAGCAGATCAGATGGCGCCCTCTAGATGGAACCGTAGATGCGCTCCGGGGTGATGCTGATCACGGCGCGCCGCTCCTCGCGCATGGTAGCGGCGAACTCGTCGTCGCTCTTCGGCGCGCGGCCCATGGAGGTGTACACGCTCTTCAGCAGCGCAATCTGCGCATCGTCCGAGCCGTCGCCCCAGCCAGTCGCCGTCGCGGGGCCCGACACCGTGATGTAGCGGCGCGTGTCCGGCCTGATGATGGTCACGACGCAGGTGCCTGAGTTGCTGACGTTCTTAACCTTCAGTGTGTGGGGGCGCGATGCGAACACCATCTTGCCGTCCATCAGGCCCGCGCTCACCACCGTCGATTGGGCCTTCCCCTTCGAGTTGACCGTCGTGACCACCGCAAGATGGTGCTCCTCGAGGAACGGTTGTGCTTCGCTGAACTCCATGTGGGCCTCCTGGGATAACGGCAAACGCCGTCTGGGTGGGACCTGATTCTACAGGCCGGAGCGAACCTGGGCCGCCGCCTGCGCCAGCACCGACACCTTTGCGTGCGCCAGCTCGCGCGAAACGGTCATGAGTCCGCAGTCAGGCGACAGCAACAGCCGCTCCGCGGGCACGTACGTCAGCGCTTGCCGCACCCGCGCCACCACGTGCTCGAGGCCGGGCGCCTCAGGGCCGGAAGGATCGACGCATCCAAACATGATGTCGCGCCCCTCGCACGCGGCGAGGATGGCCGGGTCGTAGCGGCTGCGCTCGAACTCCACCGAAAAGCCGCCGATGCGCGTGCCCATCAGCATCTCCAGCAACGGAGGGTACGGGAACACAGCGTACTGGTCGTAGGGCGCGTCCTGGCCACCCTGGTACCCGTAGCACAGGTGCACGAACGTCGGCACCGTGATGCCTTCGAGGCACCGGTCGAGCGCTGCAGCACCGTAGTCAGCCACCTTCTCCGGCCATCGCGTCATCGCCGGCTCGTCGATCTGGAGCGCATCCGCGCCCGCGGCTTGCAGAGCTAGCAGCTCCTCGTTCAGCGCCGCTGCGATGTCCATCGCCAGCGACGGCTCGTCCCCGTACGTCGCGTCGAACGTCGAGTCCACCACCGTCATCGGCCCCGGCACCGCAATCTTCACCGGGTTCGCGGCATGCGCCTTCGCGAACCGCAGGTCGGCCACCACCACGTCTTGGCGCCGGCGCACCTTGCCCGCAATCGTCGGCACGGGCCGTGGCACGCCCTTGCGGCGTATCACCTTCTCCTGCCGGTGCACCATGTCGATGCCGTCGAGTGATGCGATCACGTGATTGATGAAACTGGTCCGCCGTTGCTCGCCGTCCGTCACCAGGTCGAGCCCGACCGCCTCCTGCTCGCGGATCACCAGGCGCGTCGCATCGTCCCTCGCCTCGTCGAGCGCATTGCCCTCCGGTACGAACTCCGCGGCACCACCCACACGCTGGGCCAGCCATCCGGGCCGCGGAAAGCTGCCGACGCTCGTCGCCGCAACCGGCGGGAATCCCATATCAGCCTCCCTCATCTGTCTTACCGCCGCCGTCCGAACCACACCCAGAGTGGTTGGCGATTGCCGAAGGTGGCTTCTGTCCGGAGCCGCAGCGGACGTTGCTCCCTGCAGCGCGGCAGCAAGTGGATGCAGATCATACCCTGCTAGCGCTCCCTTACCACCACGTCCACCAATGCCGGCTTGCCCTCTGCCGCCACGTACGCCGCCGCACGCTCGATCGCGGGCAGCAGATCCTGCGGCCTTTCGATCGCACCCTCCGCGTGCACGCCGAATCCCTGAGCCACCGTTGCGAAGTCCACATCAGGTGAGCCGATGTCGATGCCGATGCCCGCGTTCTCCGGCGGACGGTCGCGGTGGTGCGCAACCTCCATCTGGTGAGCGTAATCGTTGTTGTAGGAGCGGTTGTTATGCATCACGATCAGCAGTGGCAGCTCGTGGTGCGCCGCTGTCCACAGCGCGCTGGGCGTGAATAGCAGGTCCCCGTCCGGCTGGAAGTGCACATTGAGCCTGCCCGTGCCGCGATTGGCTAGTGCTACTCCCAACGCGCGCCCCAGCCCGTTGCCGAGCCCTGCCTTGCCCGTGCCGTGGAATTGGTACGCCCGGCGGACGTCCCACAGCCGCTGAGCGAATGACCCGCGCAGGTCGCGGTCCGCCAGCACCCAATCGTGTGGCTTGACTGCCTCCCACGTCTGCAGTGCGAGGTAACCACGCGTGATGTGACCGCCGTCGGCTGAGGCCGCCGCCCGTTGGCGCGCCTGCGCCCGCAGTTCCGCGTGCCTCGCGCTGTGACGTGCCGTGCGCTCGTAGGCTCTTGCGACCGGACCTCGCGCTGCCACAATGTCGGCCAGCGCGCCCGCCGCGCGTCCGCCGTCCGCCAGCACATTGATGCTCAGCGGATGCAGCTTCCCGTAGATCTGTCCCCACGAGCGCACAGTGAGCTGCCGCAGCGATATGTCGATGAACTTGGCGTTCGGCGCTGCCGCGACCGTGCCTGCCCGCGACGTCCCGCCGGGGACCGTGAGCGCCTGCTCGAGGTCATATGTGTTCAGGCTGAGCACCACGTCTGCCTCTGCCAACAGCTCCGCCGCCGCGTCCGTCAGGTTCAGCGGATGGTCGCTGGGGAAGTTGAACAAATCGCCGCCGTCGATCACCGGCATGCCGACCGTCTCAGCGAGCCGTACGGCTCCCTGTACCGAATCGTCATTGCCCAGGTAGTCGACGAGTGCGACCGGATTGCGCGCGGCCGTGAGCAGATCAGCGGCGCGCTCGAGCGCCTCCGGATTCGCCTGCGGCGGCGCGGGACTCTCGAAGAGCGCCGGGTTCGGCAGCAACGGAGGCTCTGCCAGCGACGACTCCTGCAAGCCTGCGTCGAAGCACAGGTAGACCGGCCCTTTGGGGTCCGTCGTGATGAGCTGATGCGCACGGAGCATTGAGTCGATGACGCTTTCCACGCTGGCGGGCTGGTCGTCCCACTTCACGTAGTCGCGCACTGCGTTGCCCTGCACCAGCGCCGTATGGATCCAGTCGATGTACGGTCGGCGAAGCTCCGTGGCCATCGGACCGGTGCCTCCCAGCACGAGCATCCCCGCCTGGTCGAGCCACGCGTTGTAAATCGGCGTCGCCGCGTGCAGCAGCCCCACGATGTTGTGCACCGCAGCCGCCATCGGTTTGCCCGCTGCCCGCCCGTACCCATGCGCGATCGAAACCGCAATCTCCTCGTGATTGCACAGGATCAGCTCCGGGCGTCCGCCGCTGTAATTCACCAGCGAATCGTGCAGCCCCCGGTAGCTAGCCCCCGGATTGAGCGCCACATACTCGATGCCGAGTTCCTGCAGCATGTCCACCACCACGTCCGAGCCGAACGTTGCCTTACTGACGCGCCCCTCATCTGTGCTGCTTGCCATGGTCTCTCCTTCACCCGCTGGTGTGATCTCGATCCGGCGCTGGGATTCTATACGCGCCCGCCCCGAGTCGCCGGACCATCGTGTAGTATTTGGCCCATTGTAGGTGCGGTGATTTGGAGAGGTGAACCATGCTGACGCAGGAGCAAAACGATCGATTGACCCGGGTCGGTCCCGGGACGCCCATGGGCGAGCTGATGCGCCGCTATTGGCACCCCATCGCAGGCTCGGCCGAGGTCAACGACGAGAACCCCACCAAGGAGGTCCGCCACCTCGGCGAGGATCTGGTGCTGTTCCGAAGCGCGGCGGGCGAGATCGGGCTCATCGAGCCGTCGTGCCCCCACCGCAAGGCCAACCTCTCCTACGGCGTGCCGGAGCCTGAGGGCATCCGCTGTGCCTATCATGGTTGGCTCTTCGACGTGAGCGGCAACTGCATCGACCAGCCGTCGGAGCCTGTCGGCTCTCGATTCAAGGACAAGGTCAAGCTCAAGGCCTACGTGGTCGAGGAGCTGGGCGGCCTCGTTTTTGCCTACCTCGGGCCGCTGCCTGCGCCGCTGCTGCCGCGCTACGAGATACTTGTGCGTCCCGGCATACGCTCCGCCTGGTCCGTGGCCCTGCCCTGCAACTGGCTGCAGTGCCACGAGAACTCGCTGGATCCCCTGCACTTCCAGTGGCTCCACCGCTACTGGGGCGGGTGGAAAATGAACCGCCTGCTTGGCCCAGAGGAACGGGACGTCTGGAACGCCCAAGCCGCCGCCCGTGGTGCCGACCACCGCAAGATAGGATTCGAGATCACCGACTACGGCATCATCAAGCGCCGCCTCATCGGCGACGAAACCGAGCAAGACGACCATTGGCGCCTCGGGCACCCCATCTTCTTCCCCAACATCCTGTGGGTCGGCACCGACTTGCAGTTCCGCGTCCCAGTGGATGACCAGCACACCCTCCACATGATGCTGGATTGGCGCGACCTCGAGGCCGGCGAGGAGACGAATGCCGACGTGCCGTTCATGACCGTGCCCTTCTACGACGACAAGGGCGAGATCGAGTTGCGCTACAACGTTCCGGGGTGCATGCCCCTGATCCAGGGAGCCATTGCCCAGGACCAGGCGGCGTGGGTCATCGAAGGTCCGATCATGGATCGCACCACCGAGCACCTCGGTGTCTCCGACATCGGCATCATCATGTTCCGACGCCTGCTGGAGGACCAGATGCGCCTAGTCGAAAGTGGCGAAGGCGACCCCATGAACACCTACCGCGACCCTGCCGAAAACGTCGTGATCCAAGCGCCCTGCGAGCGCTTCGACTACGTCGGCTACGAAGGCGTCCACGGCGGCCCATTCGCCTCCATCGAAGTCAAGAATGACGTCGAGGCCGCGCTCTCCGGTGAGGGAGCAACGCTGGAGGAATGGGCCACGCTGTGAAGCGCAGCTCCGATCGCATCATCCCAACACCAACAGCCTGCCACGCAACGTGGAGCTCGCCGCCCTAGTCGAGGCGCAAGAGGCCGGTGAGCAGCACGACGCGGAACGCCTCGCCGCCAGCTTGCGCGCCGCCGTCGCCGAGGCCGTGTGCTAGCAGACCAGGGCTGGCGTGGACGTCGTGAGCGACGGCGAGCAGGGCAAGATCAGCTACTCCACCTACGTGGCACACTGCCTGACCGGGTTCGATGGCAAACACCGCTCTTTTCCGGGCGTCGGCTGGCCCGCCACTCGCGGTTCAACGACCTGATGACCCGCGACTACCTGAAGACCGCCGAGGCCAATGTCGAGGTGCTCAACCACGCCGGCCGCGACATCTCGCCCCACTGCAAGCGGCTTCATCTCTGGTAGCGCCTAGTTCCAGACCCCGAACGTGAGCCCATGCCCGGTACCTGCGGGCGACCGGTACGCCGTCACATAGTCCACCAGCGTCATGCCCACTGGCGCCATCGCCGCCGCAACCGTCACCCAGTTCAAGATCTCCGGCGTGCCAGGCGCGCGGTTGAGCTGCTCGCGAGACAGCGACGTCAGCTCCGCCTCGTCTGTGCTCTCAAGTGCAGCGATCACGCGGCGGTCCAGTTCCTCATCGATGATCTGATGACTGAGCCCGCCCGATGCCACCAGCCCGACGCGCAGACCTGCGTCCCACGACTCGATCACCTCACGCAGCGCCCTGCCGAACGCGTAGCACCGTGCGGGCGTCGGCTGGTACGGCATGTACCGGCTAAGCATGAGCGGCACCATGTCCGGCTCCGTCCCGTCGGCCAGCAGCCAGTCGTACACGTATGTGAAAGCGTCGTCGATTGCCTCTCCCTCCCGCACGCCATCCCGGCAAGCGACGTCGAACCCACGCGTCACCAGCTCGCGGACCAGATGATTGGCAAGGCTTGGGTTCCCCCTGCGCTGCACGATCTCTGGCTTGGCCCGGCCTGCAGGATCCCTGAATCGGTCGTCCGGGTTGAACGGCGCACCCGAGCGCTTCGCAGCGGGGATTTTTTCCGACCTGATCACGCCGAACACCACCTGGTTGTCGTCGGCGTGGATGCGATGCGGATTGCTAATCACCACCAGCACGTCCGGCCGTGCATCGGTGATTTTGTCCTTCAGCGTGCCGATCGCCGCATGCGCCGCCGCGTGGCGCGCGCTGTGTTTCTCTGGCGTCAGCTCATCCGCGAGCTCGGGCGGCGCCGCCTTCAGCAGCGCCTCGTAGTCCATACGCGGATCGCGCGGGTCACCCTCCCCAAGCATCGGCCACCCCTCCGGCGGCGTCTGTATCGACGGCCCATGCGAGCTCCCGATCCCGAGTACGATCTTCGCCATGTTGCCTCTCCTGATGCGGCATATCCGTGCTTTGGCAGCATAGGCCCGATCATCGTATGCGCGCAAAGTCAGCGGGGCCGGAAGCATGTATCCTCCACGCCATCCGCCGCCGCAGAGGTGCCCATGGCCAGCGAAGACCGCTCTCAGATCATGGAGATGGCCCGGATGGGACGCTGTGCGAAGCTCGCGTGGGAGCACGCAGTCGAGGCGCGCGAGACCAACAGAATCCCCCGCGCCGGTGTTATGACGGGCCACGTCCTGCTGGGGGTGCTCAAGGAGCCTAGCTGCGCGGGCGGCATCATCCTGGCCAAGATGGGCCTCGACCTCAACGTCGCCATCCTGCACACTGAATTCGTCCTGCTGCACGGCCGGCGCCGCGATACGCCCGAACAACCCACCGTCGATTGGGAGGGTGTTCCTCATACTCCGCAAGCCAAGCTCGTACTCGACCATTCGCTGGAGGAGGCGAACCTCTTCTACCCCACGTACCCCATCGGCACCGAGCACCTGCTGCTGGGCCTGCTGCGCGACCCTGACGGCTTCGGCGGCAGGCTCCTGCGTTTCCTCGGCATCGAGCTCGACGCCGCACGCGCTACACGTGACGCCTTCTGGCAGATCCTTAAGCTCGGGGAATGATCGCAACGCGAAATCTGCGCTTCTACCAGCCTCGACGGCTACATCGCCAGCCCCAACGGCGAGACCGACTGGCTAGACGCTGCGGATGATAGCGGTCTCTCTGGCGCCCTCGACTACGGCTACACCGATTTCTACGCGGGCGTCGCCGCGACGCTCTAGGCCAACACCACCTACGTGCTGGCCCTCGGATTCGGCGGGTTCCCCTACCCGGAGAAAACCAACAGCGTTTTCACCAGGCGCGACCCGCCGCTGGACCCAACCGAGCATGGTCGGCGTTTGGTGGTGCGACGAAGAAGCCAAGCGCCTCGGCGTGCCCGTGCCTGACATCGGCCTCAAGCACGAGATAGCCGACTACAACGAGGTCGACAGCAAGGTCATGATGGAGTTCCTGCCCGGCCTCCGCGAGCACCTCTGAGGACTAGGCGTGGGCGTGTCCATGCTCCCGATGCTGGCGCAGCAGGTCCATGCCATAGTCGTTCCCGTTGGGCGTGCGCACCACCGTGTGGATGTGGTTGCGTGTGGGCTCGGGGTCGTCCAGAGCGACGCCATGCTGGTGATCGAACTCGATCAGGATCACCGGGCTGTGGATACGGTAGTAGAACACTCCGTCGTCGCCGAAAGTGCCCATCCACGCGAAATACGTCTGCGCCAGATGCTCTCGTACCTCCGCCATCTTTGCCTGCGCATGCTCTGCGCGCATCCGACCCACGTACGTCTCAATCAGGCCCAGTATTGCTTCCTGCTCGGGACTGGATAACGTGTCGTATCGCACGCCCTCATAGCGAAGCTCGAAATTATCGCGGAACGCCGTCGTGAACACTTCGCCCGGCACATCGTCCGACAACAGCGCTTGTGCCTGCTGTGGCGCCGTAAGACCCTGCATTAGTGCGAGCCCCTGTGCCTCTTCCTCCTCGAACACCCGCGTCCCAGCGTACATCCCGTAGTCGGCCGCCACAGGCTCCGATCCCATGAACATGGGCGTCATCACCATCTGGCCGTCCACGATCATGCAATTCACGTTCAGGTGATGGCCGTCGAGCTGCCAGCCCCACGGCGCCTCGGGCGATGGCGTCCCCATCACGCTCACCCAGTACATCCACTCGCCGTATTCGTCATCGCTGCCTGTCACCGGCCGCGTGATGTCGCCGATCAGCGCATTGAGCCGCATGATGTCGCGCGATAGCTTGAACCCAGCAGGGCTCATGCTCTCGCGAAGCACCGACAACGCCCAGTCGCGCTGTGTACGGTCCATGTCGTCCAGCAGCGCCCCGTGGCGCATCAGGAACGGGTGCACGTTGCACCACAGCCGCCACTCAGCGGCGTCCACCGCGAAGCCCGCCGCCTCCCGCGTCGCGGGACCCAGTGCCGCCAGCATACCCTCGGCCGCGGCCCGCACCGGAGCCAACGACAACCCCGTCGGCCGCAGCGCGTACAGCCCCTGTTGCGCCGCCCCGTTGGCGGTCACGCCAACGAACGGCTGCTTGGAAGCCTCAGCGCCCTCGCCGATGCGGCGCTTCAGTCCCTCGTTCATCGATTCCAGATTCAACCGCCTGGCCGAGGCCGGCCTGCGCTGCTTGGGTTGGAAATCGTGGTACTTGGTCGTCATGGGCACCCTCGCTCTCGCCCTCCTATGCTCCGAAACGCTTCTGCCAAGCGGGGATGACCTCTTTGTTGTACACGTTGTCGGGTACCTCGCCGCGGAGCGCGCTCAGCACGGACCGTGTCGCCCACTCAACGCCCGGGCGAAGACCGCCCGTACCGGAGTTGGAGGAAACCATGTGCGGCGAGAGCAGCACCTTGTCACCGAGCTCACGAAGCTTGCTGCCGGATGGCAACGGCTCCTCTTCGAACACGTCCAGCCCGGCCGCGGCGATCCTTCCCGAATCTATCGCTTCCACCAGTGCATGCTCGTCCACCACCGGCCCGCGTGACGTATTGATCAGCACTGCCGATGGCTTCATCATGGCCAGCTGGTCCGCGCCGATCATGTGGCCCGTCTCCTTGGTCAGCACCACGTGCAGCGTCGTCACGTCTGACTCTGCCAGCAGCGTACCAAGATCCACCGGCTGTACGCCGCACTCCTCGAAGTGCGACATGGGTACATAGGGGTCGTACCCGATCAGCCGTACTCTCCATGGGCGCAGGAGCTCAGAGATGCGTGAGCCGATCCGCCCCAGCCCGATAATCCCGATCGTGAGCCCTTCGTAGCCGTCGCCCCGCCTACCGAGGTAACGGCCCTGCATCGCCTGGTCGCGCCACCCGCCCGCCTTCACTTGGGCGTCGCGCTCCCGTAGACGCTTCAGCAGCGCCAGCATGATTGCGATCGTCCCTTCGGCCACGCCGCCCCAGTTCGACTCAGTGGGTGCATGCGTCACCAGGATGCCGAGCTCCGTCGCCGCATCCACATCGATGTCGTCCACGCCGATTGTGTATTTCGCCACGATCCGCAGTTGCGGTGAGCTCTCCATGATGGTTCGTGTGATGGGTGAGCTCCGGATCGATGTGCCCATGAGCGCGTCAGCTCCCTCGGCCAGCCCCACCATCTCCTGCTCGTTGTCGCCCTGCGGTGTCATCCATCCGGCCTGCCCGAGCGTCAGCTCGCACCCGGCCGCTTCGAGCGCCCGGTGCGATTCGCCCGTCTCGTCGGCCGGCGCGAATATGAACACCTTGTGATTTGCCATTGTCATACCTCCCTTAGACCGGTTACCACACCGTGATGTTGTGGATGATCGGCAGACTCTCGGCGATCATCCACAACATGCCGCCCTGGGTCTCGTTCGCCTAGTGAGCTCACCGCCTACGCTGAAGCACCCGCATCCAGGAGCGCGTCCACTTCAGCCTTCTCCTGGGCGCTCAGCGACCACTCTGCGGCCTGTACGTTGCTCACCACTTGCTCGGGGTTGGTTGCTCCCGCGATTACCGAACTCACCTGCGGATTGGCCAGCACCCAAGCGAACGCTAACTCCACCATTGTACGCCCGCGTTCCTTAGCGAAGGCCTCCAACGCCTCTAGCATGTCGTAGTTCTTCTCTGTCAGCCATAGATCGCCCTGCCAGGCGTGGTACGAGAGGCGCGCGCCCTCGGGAGGCGGCTGTCCGCGGCGGTACTTCCCCGTGAGGAAGCCGCCCGCCAGGGGGTAATACGGCAGGATGCCGAGGCCATAGCGGGCGCAAAACGGCACCAGCTCATCCTCGATTGACCGGTCCAGCATGTTATACAGCGGCTGTGTGCTCACGAAAGGGCTCAGGTTCCGTGTCTGCGAGAGCCACATCGCCTCGCACGTCTCCCACGCGGAATAGTTCGAGCAACCCACGTAGCGCACCTTGCCCGAGCGCACCAGATCGTCCAGTGCGCGAAGCGTTTCCTCCAAAGGCGTGTTCGGGTCTGGATTGTGGATCTGATACAGGTCCACGTAATCCGTGCCCAGCGCGCGCAAACTCGCGTCGATCCCCTGCATGATCCAGTGGCGCGACGCCCCCGTCTGGTTCGGCCCGGGCCCCATGGAATTGCCAATTTTCGTGGCTATCAGCACCTGGTCGCGCATCCCTTTGATCGCCTCGCCTAAGAACCGCTCCGACGCGTGATCGCCGCCGTAGTCATCCGAGGTGTCGAAGAAGTTCACGCCCGCGTCCACGCACGCGCGGACGATCTTCTTCGCTCGCTCTGGATCGGCCATACGTCGCCCGAAGTTGTTCACTCCGAGTCCCAGCGCCGACACCTCCAACCCCGAGCTACCCAAGTGGCGGTATTCCAAACGACCCTCCCTGTCCGTTGTAGTTGCTTGGTGAGCTACCCCAGCGGCAGACGCACCTGGAACGCCGTCTCGCCGTCCTTGCTCTCGAAGCCAAATTCCCCTCTGCATCGTGCCGTCACGATGCGTCGCGCCACGCCAAGTCCAAGCCCCGCGCCCTCGCCGACCGCCTTGGTCGTGAAGAAAGAACCGAGTGTCTTGAACAGGACCTCGTCGGGGATGCCTGGACCGTCGACCGCGATCTCCACTGCCGGACTGTCGATCAGCCAGTAGGGCTGCGGGTAGCTGTCGACGGCCGTCGTGATCAGGGCTCGCTCAGCGCACATACTGGCCCCCATTCATATCGATACACGCCCCGTTGAGATGCCGCCAATGCGGGCGCGTCAGGTCCACAACCACCTTCGCCAGATCCGCCGCGCTGATGAAGGACCTCAGCGGATTCAGCGCCAGGTGTCCCTGTATCACCGATTCGGCCGTTCGGTGGTACATCCCTGTCTCCGTCACCATGCCCGGCGCCACTGCGTTCACGCGGGTCCGCGGTGCCATCGACTTCGCGAGCGATTTCACCAGCGCCAACATCGCCCCCTTGGTCGCGCCGTACATCGGATCGGCCGACCCCCGCTGCCCGGCGAGCGAGGCCATCACAATGATCTGCGAGCCTTCGTTGAGCGCCGGTGCAATGCGTTGGATCAGCCGGACCTGCCCGGTGAAATTGACCATACCGACGGCCGTGATCTGCTCGTCCGTATACTGAGCCAACGTCTGCCCCAGCGACAGGCTCGGCATCAGCACCGCCACGTCCACGTCGCCGCAGCTAGCGCCGAGCGCGTCGATGCTCGCCGGATCGCTCAGGTCGAGTCGCGTCCAAGCAGCGCCTCGGCTCTCCGCGGGGCGATTCGCGTTGAACGTCGCCGAAACGTCAACGCCTCCATCGACGAAGGCATCGACGATCGTGTTGCCTATGCTGGATGAGCCGCCGACCACGAGAACACGCATCGCCGAAGGCTACACTAACCGGTACCGCCGCGCGTGGGTGCGACGCCCTGCCCGGCTCCGATGTATCATCGCCCGCAGCAACTAGAAACCGCCTGCGGAGTCTCACCAGCAATGCGTACGGCACGGGAGAAAAGATATGGCTAACGAAGGAATGATCGCGGAAACCATCAGCATCAAGGGCGCCAACGGCGACGAGATCGACGCCTATGCAGCGCGCCCGTCGGGTGACGGCCCATTCCCAGGCGTGCTCGTCATCCACCACATGCCTGGCTGGGACGAATGGAGCAAAGAGGTCGTACGCCGCATGGCCCATCACGGCTACGCCGCTATCTGCCCCAACCTCCACCATCGCGCCGGCCCTGGCCCCTTCGAAGAGGTCGTGGCGCGCGTACGCGAAGCCGGTGGCTCCCGCGACGATTTCGTCGTCGCTGACCTCGAAGCCAGCGTCGACTACCTGCTCGCGTTGACATCCAGCAACGGCAAGGTTGGTGCCATAGGGTTCTGCTCCGGCGGCCGCATCTCCTATATGGTCGGAGCCAAGATCAAGAAGCTCAATGCCGTTGTCGATTGCTGGGGCGGCAACGTCGTCGTCGATGCAGACAAGCTCACGCCCGCGCAGCCGCAGGCCGTCATCGACATGACGTCCGAGATCGACTGTCCCGTCCTAGGCCTCTTCGGCAACGACGATGCGAACCCCGACCCCGAACAGGTGAACACCATCGAGGCTGAGCTGAAGAAGCACGGCAAGACCTATGATTTCCATCGTTACGACAATGCAGGCCACGCGTTCCTCGCCTGGGAGCGCCCCAACTACCGCCAAGCCGCGGCGGTCGAAGCCTGGCCGGAGATATTCGCCTTCTACGAGAAGAACCTCCGATAGCAAGCTAAGAGGGGAGGGACCGGATGGTCCCTCCCCTCTTCTTGCATGTCGCCGGCAGTCTACTTACCAGAGCTCTGACGAAGCCAACCTCGCGCCTTCCACCAGCGCCCCCAGCTTCGCCCAAGAAATGTCGCCGTCCACCCGGCTGCCGCCGGCGAACGTGGACATGCCACAATCGCTGCTCGCGATCACGCGCTCGCGGCCGACCACGCCCGCGTACTGCACGATGCGCTGCGCGACCAGCTCGGGGTGTTCGATGAAGTTTGTCGTCGTGTCGATGAACCCAGGAAGGAGAACCATGTCCGCTGGAAGCTCGATCTCCTCCCAAATCTTCCACTCGTGCGCGTGGCGCGGGTTCGCCGCCGGGAACGAGATACCTGTGGCCCGCGTGGCCAGCACCGGTTCGATGATCTCCCGTAGCGGTATATCGTGGTGGTGCGGGCCCTCGCGGTTGCCCCAGCACAAGTGCAGCCGTAGCTGCTCCTCTGGGACCTTTGCCGTCGCGTAGGAAACCACCTCCAGGTGCTGCACCACCACGCTTACGAACTCCTCGTTGGTCAGGTGCTGGAAGATCGTCGTTCGTGCTGACGCAAGGTCTGGACAGTCGATCTGCACCACGAAGCCGGCGTTGGCGATGGCCTCGTACTCGTCCTTCATCACCTCGGCCAACGCCCACAGGTAGGCCTCGTGGCTGGGGTAGTAGCGGTTCTCCAAGAAGCGCGCGATAACACCGGGTGAGGCTGCCGTCATGAACGGCTCCTCGATTTTCGCTCCGTCGGTCGCAGCCTTGAAGCTCTTTATGTCTTTCTCGACCGCGCCGAAGTCCCTCCAAGCAATGGGTCCCGAGCAGGTAGGCCGCACCGCCGTTGGCGTCCCAAATTGCACTGGCCGGTATCCCGGAAAGGGCGCTTGGTCGGACTGCGGCGTCTCCTGAGTCCGCTCTTCGCCATCGAAGCCCGTGAGCCTGTCCTTCACATACGTCGCATAGCTCGGCTTCGACTGCTCGCCGTCGCTGACCACGTCGAGCCCCGCCTCCACCTGCTTGCGCACCACGTCCGCCACCGCCGTACGCGCCCTAGCATCGATTGCCTCCGCCTGCGCGTCGCGATCCTCTTGGGCATTCACCATCAGCTCCAACATGTCCTTCGCTCGGGGTAGGCTCCCCGTATGCGTCGTCAGGATTCGGCCATCGCTGCGTTTCATATTGCCACCCCAAACAACGCGGCCGCATTCCGCCACCGCATCTGTTCCTTCTGGTCTTCTGTGAACCGATCGTCGGCCGCCAGCAGCTCCACGTCGCGAAACTTCATGGAGCCGCCCGGGTCGTCGTGAGGGTAGTCCGTCGCGAACAGGAAGCGCTTCGCCCCGAGGTAGGCCACCCCGTCTGCCAGCGCCGGCTCTTCCGTCTCGATCGTCCAACTGAAGTTCTCGCGGAAGTAATGGCTCGGCGCATGCTCGTTCTTCTCCGCAATCGTCTCCGGCTCGACTAGCTGCTCCGTATTCGACCCCAGCTTGCGGCGGGTGATTGCGTTGAAGCCGTCCGCGCCCTCGTAATCGCCCTCCAGCTTGTGGTACCGGTCGTCCAGGGCCTCCGCCATCGGACGGATACGCCCTGCGCCCAGCTCCGCGTGCACGACTTGCAGCCGTGGGTAGCGATCCAGCAGCCCACTCGTAATCATCGCCACCAGATTCATCTGTGGCTCGGACGGCGTGAATAGATCCATGCCATCCACCTGGTAGTTCATCAGATTCACCATGCGATGCCCGTGCTGGACCGCGTGGAAATACACTGGCACGCCCAGCTCCTCGCATTTCGCGAAGAACGGCCACGTCTCTCGGTGCGTCGCCGTCGGCGTTCCGTAGGGGTGCTCGCGGACCGGGAACGTGTGGTCCAGCACCGCCGCGCGGAAGCCGTTGACGTGCGCCCATTCGAGCTCCGCAACGGCGCCGTCGACGTCCTGCAGTGCCACCAGCGCCACTGGATGGATCGTGCCCGCTTGCTCCGCTGCTAGGCTGGCGGCGGCCACGTTGTACGAATGCGCCATCGCCGTTCCCAGCTCTGGCTCGATCAGATACGACCACCACCCCGTGAACTGCGGCAACATCATCTGCCGCTCGATGCCCAGCTCCACATAGTCCGCCACGCGCCGCCCCATGTCGCTCATGCCGACATAGCGCGCCCCGGAGCCTGGCGGCGAATTAGGTGTCGTGCCAGGCACCTGCTCCGGCCGGCCCGGGAACTCGATGTCCACTAGCACGTTCTCTGCCGAATACACCAGCCGTGGCGCCCGTTCCCGCAGCGAGTCGCTCATGTGCTCGAAGGCATCGCGCGGGAAGAAGTGACAGTCGCAATCGATGATCATGGCTCGCCTGCCTTTACCCCAATGATGGGCCCCATCATAGGCAGAACGCGTATGGGAGACAACGCGGAGCGTTCCCACCGCATCCGGATACCGTGTCATCTCCTCCGCAGAGACCGCCGCTCCTTCGTTCTTGGACCATGTCGTGGGCGTCGCGGTGAACGGCGAGCACCGAGCGTACTCCACGCTCGGACCGGCCCCGAGGAGTGCAGAGGCGTTCTCCCGTCAGGGGTCGAAGGGAGTGTCCTCCTTCTGGAAAACATACGTGGGACGGAGAGTAGGAGAGTCGGGCATGGATTGCTGCGCGGCAGCCTACGTCACCAGTTTGCGATACCCCACTCGCCCCACTAGAATCGTCTAACCAACCCGCGCGCTAAGCGAAGCGAGCCCAACGGAGGAACTTCATGGCAACCGCAAACATCGAACGCCTGATCGACGGTGACGGCCACGTGATGGAGGACTTGCCCGCCATCGTCGCGCGCCTCCCCGAGGGGTATCGAGGAGAGGCCTTCGTCGGCAGAGACCCGTTCCCCCAGACCGACCACCTCCACTCTTCCAACAAGCACTTCACAGTCCCTGGCGCCTTCGCCAACGTAAACATTGATGGCTGGGTCGACTTCATGACGGAGCTCGGCATGGAGCAGACCGTCCTATACACCACCCGCGGCCTCTCCTACGGCAAGATCGTCAGCAAGGACTGGGCCATCGAATTGGCGCGGGCGTACAACAACTGGATGCACGACGAATACCTGGCGAAGAACTCCCGGTTCCAGGCCGTCGGCCTCATCCCGCTGCAGGACCCCAAGGAGGCCGTCATCGAGTTGCGCCGCATCGTCGAGGAGCTAGGCTTCTGCGGCGCCATGCTGCCGTCCACCGGCGCCGACGGCCTGCAATCGCATCTCGGCAACGAGCGCTACTGGCCCATCTACGAGGAGGCCGACCGGCTCGGCTGTGCCCTGGGCATCCACGGCGGCGTCCACGACAACATGCTCATGGACGACATGAGCCCGTATGCCCCCGTCAATGCGCTCGGCCACCCCTACGGCCAGATGGTCAACTTCGCCGGTATCATCTTCAACGGCGTCTTCGACAAGTACCCCAATGTTAAGATCGGGTTCATGGAGGCGGGCTGCGGCTGGCTTCTCACCTGCATGGAGCGCTTCACCGGCTCCTGGGCCAGCCACATCCAGTACGACCCCCGCGGCCGTTTCCTCCGGCTCCAGGAGAACGAGTCCGTCGCCGAATACATCGTTCGGCACATCGAAGCCGGCCGTATCTTCGTCGGAGTCGAGGGCGACGAGCTCACCCTGCCCTACGCTGTGCAGCTTGCCGGCAACAAGCCTTTCCTCTTTTCGTCGGACTTCCCCCACGAGGTTAACGTCGACAGCTGCAGGGCCGAGATTACCGAGCTGCGCGAGAACCCCAAGCTCACCTCTGAGGACAAGACCGCCATCCTCAGCAGCAACGCCGAGCGCTTCTACAAGCTCAGCCCTCGATAGCTGGAATCTTTACCGCACGAACGAGAACGGCCCGCGGAAACGCGGGCCGTTCTCGTTCGTGCGGGCCACTGCTCAGCGCAACAATTCCTCCCGCCGCGACCAGGCCGCCCGCAGTCAGCGCAGACCCACGTCCCTGCTGCGGCGCAGCGGCAACTGGAGCCTGCGCATGCCCTCGCCGCCTTGCTATTGTCACCCCCATCACCGCCCCACGACCGGCGAAGCCAACGTCACCACCACAGCGTCATTGCCGTCATCGTCCTGAGCCATGCCACAAGGCCTTCGAGGGACGACGGTGCCCATGTTGACGCCGCTCATCTGCGGCGTATCCTGACGCCACGTCCGTAGCAGAGGTGTCCGATGGTCAGCCCATCTCCCGCATCCGAAGCCGACGTCCGCGAAGGAGTCGAGAACCTCGTTCTCAACTGCCTCCAGGTCGCCGTGGGCGAAACGATACTGCTGCTGAACGAGAATGGCGGCGTCGACCGAGACCTCGTTGCCCTCACCGAAGAGGCGATCAAAGCCGCCGGCGGCCAGTTCTACTCCCTCTGGGTCGACCCCATCGACATACACATACCCGAAGTACCCAAGGTCATCGGCAATGCGGTCCTCGCTGCCGACAAGCTCCTGATGAACGCCACGCTGAACCGCGTCATCCTCCTCGACCTGCTGCAGGCCAACGGCCTCCAGAGCCTCGTCCGCATCAACAACCGCAACCGCACCCCAGAACGCATTGCCACCGAGCACTCCCGCTTCCACTGGGGCCTCGTCATGGCGCTCGCGAAGCGCGTCGAAGAGATTACCGGCGAAGCAAGGTCGTGGCACATCACAACCCCCCACGGTACCGACATGGCTGGACGTGTCGCCTTGGGCTCCGAGGTCGCCGACTCCTTCTTCGCCCAGGACGCCGCCCTCAGCCGCACGGAGCGCGTGTTCCCTGGCGAGGTCTACGCTCCCGTCGGCGCCGCCGATGCCAACGGTGTCATAGCATTCGACCACCCCGGGATGGCCGACAAGGAGCTATGGGCGAACCCCATGATCCTCACCGTCGAGAACAACATGCTCACCGACGTGGCCTGGCAAGATGCAGACGCTCGCCCCCAGCAGAAGGATCTCGGAGTGCAGACCGTCTGGACCGGCGAGCAGTTCACGCGCCTGCTCCAGGCCAACGAGGACCGGTTCGGCCACGAGAAGACCTACACCGTCGACTCCTGGCACGGCGGCATGCACCCCAAAGCCATCAAGCGCGCCGGACAGCTTAGTGACACCAAGACCATGCACTTCCACATCGGCCGCGTCTCCGACACGCTGTCTGCGTACATGTCCGATCAGACCATCGTGCTCGACGGTGAGCACGTCATGTTCGACAACGGTGAGCTCGCCCTGCTCCAGGAGCCCGCGTTCCAGGAGCTCGCCCGCGAGTGGGGAGTAACAATCTGATGAGCGATCTACGACTGAGCATGGCCCTGGAGCACTACGACCGCCACGTCCCCTTCGTGGACGGCACCGTCCGTCCCGACGGCATCGATGCCCAGGTGCTCATACTAGGGCAGGACGGTCTCGGCGGCCGCCGCCATGAGCGCATGTTGCTACACCGCGAGTTCGATGTCTGCGAGCTAAGCCTTGGCTCTTATGTCATGGCCCGTGCCCGCGGCGAGGATCTAAATGCCATTCCCGTCTTCCCCCGCCGCCTGTTCAGCCAGTCTCAGATGTACATGAATACGGACAGCAACATCGGGTCGCCGTCCGATCTCATCGGCAAGCGCGTCGCCCTGCGATCATTCCAGACCACTCTCTCCGTGCTCGCCAAGGGCGACTTGGGTCACGAGTATGGAGTGCCGCTCGACAGCGTGACGTGGGTCACCACCGCTGACGAGCCCGTCTCCTTCGACCCTCCGGAAGGGATAACCATAGAGCGCATGGACGGACGCAAGCTAGGTGACGCACTCGTTCAGGGTGAGGTCTCTGCCTTCCTCGCGCCGCGCCCACCGCAGCCCTACCTCGACGGCGCACCCGAGGTTGCTCGCCTCTTCAGCGATCCTCAAGCTGAGGAGGTCGGCTACTTCAAGCGCAACGGCTTCTACCCCATCATGCACGTCATCGCCATCAAGCAGTCAATACTCGACCGCGACCCGTGGGTCGCGATCAGCCTCATGTCCGCCTTCGAAGAAGCGAAGCGCGTCTGGTCCAGCTACTTCGACGACCCGAACTGGAGCCGCCTCGTCTTCGGGCGTCAGTGGCTCGAGGAAGAACGCCGGCTCCTGGGCCCTGACCCGTGGCCCTACGGGGTCGCCGCCAACCGGGCCAACCTCGAGCGCTTCGTGCAGTACGAACACGAGCAAGGCCTCATCCCAAAGCCCCTGACCATGGAAGACCTCTTCACGGCATCGACCCTCGAAACGTAAAGAGACGCACGGGTCTAACTGTGCCTGTGCAGCTGCCCTTGCCCCGTCCTCCTAGGAGAGTACATGGAGCCTTTGTTTCCATGCCGACGGAGTGCGAAGGGCGGCCCCTTTTTTAACAGGCGCCTTTAACAGGCTTCGTGGGTGGGCGGGACCGCCGTGGACATCGCGAGCCCTCGGATCAGTGTCCAGCGCTCGTCGCGATCGCCTCGATGTCTAGAGGCCGGCGAGGCTCTACCTTGGTGCGCATCACCACCATGCCCTCAGGCTCCGAATACACATCGGTGTAAACCTCCAGCGTGTTCCCGTCCGGGTCGTAGAAATATACGCTGTGCGTCATCCCATGGTCCGTCGTGTTCTTGATTTCGACCCCGGCTGCCTTTAACGCGTCATAGGCCGCCCGAAGCTCCGCATCATCACCGAAGATCCTCAGCGCGAGGTGTGCCAGCCCCAACTCCCCGCTCGACGCGCCCTCGGCGGCTTGGAACAATGCGATGTCGTGGTGCAGCGTCCCGAAGGACAGGAATGCACCCTGACCAGGCCGCCAGGAGGTGACCTCCATGCCCAGGACGTCACGGTAGAAAGCAGTGGACGCATCCAGGTTCGAAACCCTCAGCACTATGTGACCGACGCGCTCGATACCCAACATGACAGTGCTCCTTCCCGTTAATCTCTGGCGGAACTCCTGCGTGATTCTACCGCGGCCAGCGGAGGCTCGTGGGAGGAATGTGTGCCACGAGAGACGATCGTGTTCCCGTGAGCGCAGACCACGGGCCAGGCAGCGGAACCGCACGCATCGTATCGGTGGGGCCTTTGCTTTGGCTGAAGAGGGAAATGGGCTGGCCGAAATGCTCCACTCCCGATAGAGTCGGGGGAACCGAGACGCACGTTCGAGGAGGCAACACCATGGCACAAGCAACCATCACCTACACCGAAGAGCAATTCATCGAAGATGTCCGCCAAGTCTTTGCCACCTCCCAGGATGCCCGCGATCAGGCCCAAGGCATTGCCGACCACATGCGCCGCATCATCGCCACCGGGTGGCCCGAGAGCAGCGACAAGTTCGGTCCCAAGCCCGGTACCTACCCGATCTATGCCTCCGACGATCTCGGCCACCCCAACGCCGGCTTCCGCATATTCACCTACCGCTCGGCCCCTCGGCGCGCCGAGCAGGTGCAGTCGCCCCACGACCACGGCGCCTGCTTTGTGGTCTATGGCGTGGCTCGCGGCGCCAACCAGCAGACGGTCTACGCCTGGACCTACGGCGATGACCGCACCCAGCAACCGACCCTTGAGCCTCAGCGATCATTCCTCCAGCGGCCCGGCGACGTCGACTACTTCCTCCCTGGCACGATTCACAGCACCGAAGGCTCCTCCACCGAGGAGACCGTCTATGTCCGCATCACCAGCGAGGATCTCGAGAAGGTCTGGCGTCACCGCTACAACCTTGCCACCAGCACTAGCCGGGCGTTCCTGTCGGGGGCTGGCCCACAAGCCTAAGGTTGATGGGTTTGACTGTGCGCCGGCGCTTCGCTACGGCTCTGGACTGAAGCGCCCAAGGGCGGGCATGTCGGGTTGGCCCGATTGTGCGCCTGGTCGAAGGACGGTTCCAGATTGAAACCGCTGGGCGATGGTTCGGTTGGCCTTGCCATCACCTAGCGGATGCGGCGGCCCGACTTGAACACCGCGGCCACGTCGGCGGTCGCCGCCACATCGCGATCCGGCGCGCCGGCCACAACCAGCAGATCTCCCTCCATGCCGGCCGAGATCGTTCCCACGCGGTTCGCAATTCCTAGCGCTTCGGCATTGCCTGATGTCGCCGCGGTGAGCGCCTGCGCTGCGGTTAGGCCACCTTCGACCATCGCCTGGAGTTCCAGGTCGAATCGACCGAACGGATAGACGCCCCAGCCGCAGTCTGAGCCCGCCATGAAGCGCACTCCCGCGCCATGAAGTCGCGCTGTGTGCGCTATGTTTTGCGCAAAGATGTTGGGCATCCGCACGAGCATCGCCAGCTCGTCGGGAGTGGCAGTACCCGCGTCCATCTTGGCTTGGAGGATCGGGATCCGGCTCCTCGTGATCTGGAGCGTCGGGTTCACCCACACTCCCAGCTCTGCGATCCGGTCCGCGAGCTCCTCGTCGAACACCTTCGCGCCCGTATGGTCGGTGAACCAGCCGTGCATAATGGCATCGAACCCAGCGTCCAGTACCATGTGCATCGCCAGGTTCGTGCGGCAGTGCGCAACCACCCGCCGATCGCGCCGGTGTCCCTCCTCCACAATCGCGCCGAGCTCCTCTGCCGAGAAGGCGGGCCGGAACGGATCCGTGCCCAGCGTGCTGCCGCCAGTGGCCATCACCTTCAGAAAATCGGCACCCTGTTTAATGAGCAAGCGCGCTGCTTGCCGAACGCCGTCGACACCGTCGGCCTCGGAGCCCATGAACCAACAATGTCCGCCCGTCGTCGTGATGGGCCGCCCCGATGCCCAGACGCGCGGCCCGTCCACCAACCCCTCGCGGATGCCCTGCTTCAGCCGGAACACCGTCTCGTTCCACCCGCCGCAATCGACCACAGTCGTCACACCCGTCTTGAGCGCCGTGCGCACGTTGTGGGCGGAGCGCAGCAATCGCACCTGGTCATCGTCCTGCGCGTGCACGTCCTCGCCGCGCCTCCCGTCGCCCGGCATGTTCGTATGCGTGTGGCAGTCGATCAGCCCCGGCATCAACGTCGCGTCGGGAAGGTCGAGCACCTCGCCGTTTCCCCCGTCTGGAAAACCCAGCTCAGCCCGCGGCCCCACCGCCTCGATGTGATCGCCTTGCAGGAGGACGGCCATGCCCTCGGCTGCCGGCGCCCCTGTCCCATCAAAGAGCCTTCCCGCCCGGATCAGCGTGAGCTGTCGCGCAGCTTGAGTCATCGGTGCACCCCTTCACACCTCTCTACTTCACCTGCACATCGCTGAGCCCGCCGAAGCGGTTGAAGCGCCGCCGATGTCTGCGGTCCGCGTCGTCGTCACCACTCGTGTCCACGTCTCGCCCCGCCTGCCCTTGCGGGATCATGGTCCTCATGTCCTCCGTGCGCATGCCCAAGAACACATTCTCGCTCGGATCGCGGAATGTGCAGATCGGGTCTCCCCCGTCCTCCACGATCGCTATGTTTTCCTCCAGCATCTGCCGGAACATGATGATCCCCTTGTCCGAGCGGCCTAGCATCTCGGTGGTACGGTCCTGAATCACGCCCTGGCTGAACCAGGCCACCAAATCCTGCGGAGGGTTCGCGTCGAACATATGCCACTGCGGTCGGCCCTTGTGATCCAGCGCCGGGATCGGCAGGTCCACGAACGGGACGTCCTCATCGCGCTGTGCCAGATCCTGTCGCTCCTTCTGGAACGAGCGGACCCACCAGTGCCCGGTCGTGTGGTCGTCCAGCGGAACGCGGATCTGCACGGCAGGTCCGTTTCCCTTGCTCCACCGCTCTCGGTCCCAACCGTCGCCTCCCTGACGAAGCGTGTACGGGAAGATGATCGGGTGGCCGTCCGCCCACTCCGTTGCCTCCTCGGTCGAGCCCGCGTAGCCGTGGCGCTTGATCAAGCCGTAGTCGAATCGATCGAAGCCGATCATCGTATGTTTGCTGCGCGTCCGTTTCGGCCCGCGTCCCAGCATCTCCTCGATGAAGTTTGAGAAGCGGCCGTGTAGCCACTCCACGTGGGTCGGGTCCAGCGAGTTCTCCTGGCACTGTAGCCAGTTGCAGGGCAGTTCGGCGTAGGAGATGTCCCTTACGAGATCGTCCATCACCAGGTAATCCCATCGGGGGAGCAGCGGCGCCGGCAGCGGACCAAGATATGCCCAGACCAACCCGCCCAGTACCTCCACCGGATAAGACTTGATCGAAACCTTGTCCTTGAACGCGCCCTCCGCGTCCTCCGCCTCCTCGTACGGCTGCTCCAAGCATCGCCCGTGCTCGTCGAAGAGCCAGCCGTGGTAGGCGCAGCGCAGCCCATGCTCCTCAGGTACGCCATAGATCATGCCCATCTTGCGGTGCGGACACTGCGGTCCGATCAGGCCGAGCGTGCCTGAGCGGTCTCTGTACAGCACCAGGTCCTCGCCTAGCAGGCGAACAGGCTCCGTATAGTGGTCGTTGAGCTCCGAGCGGGCGGCTATCGGGTGCCAGTAGCGCCGCATCAGGTCACCGCACGGCGTGCCGGGGCCCACTTTGGTCAGCCGTTCATTCGCTTCAATCGTGAGCACCCTTCACTCCTTTTAAGCCTATCGCACCATTCATGTCACACCGCCCTCGGAGGTTCTGAGCGGTATTTGCGGCCAAGCTCCTCCTCCCATGCAAGGTACTGCATCATCTCGGCCCACGTCCGCTCCGTCCCGCTCAGCACCACGTCGTGCGGTGGGCTCATCACGCCTGCTAAACCCTGCTCGACCGGCAAACCGGCTGCCGACCACTCCTGCATGCCGCCTGACAGCACGCGCACGTCTTCATACCCCATTGCACGCAGCGTTGCGGCCGCCAGAGTCGATTGCACACCGTCCACGCACGTCACCGCAACTGCCTCCGTAAGACAAGCGACGCTCGCGATGCGATCCTCGAGCCAGCCGCGCGGTACCCACGATGCCCCTGGTATATGGCTACGGGCGAACTGGGGGCTCGCCCCCACGAAGATCGTCTTCAGCGTGCTGCTCGCAAGCTGGCGCATGAGTGCCATCCGCGAGACCACCACCACCGCTGCAAGGGCTTCATCGTATCCCCAAGGTGCCGTCTCATCCGCTCCAGTTACGAGCCCTCGCCCGGCATCGGCCCAGGCGTGGGCCCCTCCAACCACCGCGTAGACATTCGGATATCCCATGCGCCTGAACCAGCCTGCCGTCATCGCCGCGCGTGTCATCCCGTCGCAGCAGAACACGACCTCGCCCGCCCGCACCGCCATCATCTCGTCCGCCCGCTGTACCGCCTGCCCGCCCGCGAACCAGCGGAACCCTGGCACATGTCCGGCTTCGAATTCCTCCCGTGTGCGTACATCTACGAGATAGACGTTCCGTGACCCTCCGCTCGCCATTATCTCGTCGAGCCCGGGCATGTCCAAGAACCGCACGCCGGCGCCCATCGCGAGCGCCTCAGCGCGCTCCGCGGCCTCCCGCTCCGCCCTGGCGCCTGGCTCCGGGAGGCCGGTCCGCTGCGAGCCGTGCTCCAACGCGTACCCTGCCATCATCCAGCCCATGGTGCCGTTCTTCAGCGCCACCGTCTGCGGCAAACCCATCAGCTGCAAGGTTTTCGTCCCGACGATGCTCCGTGTTCGCCCGGCGCAATGCACCACGACGTGCGTATTTGGGCCGATTGCCAGCTCGCCGAAGCGCAGCGCCAACTCCGCACCTGGCATGCTGCGGCTACCCGGGATCGTCGCCGCCGAATGCTCCTCCGGCGTCCGCGTATCCAGCAAAACGATGTCGTCACCCCGGTTCATCCACGCGTGGAGCTCGGGCGCGGATACCTCGGGCACGTGCTCCGTCTCCAGCAGCCGCTCGCCGAAATCCTTGCTCTGTACGTTCACCCCCCACTCGGTCGCGAACCCCTCGCTTGTCCAGCGATTCAGCCCGCCCCCAAGCACGCGAACGTCCGTGAACCCGATGCGCTCCAACGTTGTGGCGGCGAGCTTGGCCCGCCGCCCATCGTCGTCGCACACCACTAACGTGGTCCCCGCGAACGGCACCAGCCGTTGCGCGCCGCCTTCGATCGCCCGCCGTGGGAGCGATGACGACCCCGCGATGTGCGCAGTGTTGTACTCGCCGTGCTCGCGAACGTCGAGCAATCCGAGCGGTTTTCCGCCCGCGAAGAGCGTGGTCAGGTCATCGGGAGTGATCTCGCTAGCCATGGCGGTGAGTCTAGTCGTTTGGCTGTGCGCCTGCGCTTCGCAGCGGCTTTCGAACTAAAGCATCCCGGTTTTCGCCGTTCCGGGTTGCGAAAAGGTGCTGAGCATGCCCTTCCCAGGGTCCTACCACAGGCGGGCGACCTTAAGTCCGGAGCCGTAGCGGGCGAGCGGAGGCGCACAGTCAAACCGTTTCCGGCCGGGGGAACACGAGAGAGTGACGCTTTGCTAAACAAACGCTCCGTGGGCGTGAGGGTGAGAACGCCTGCGGCGCTATTGCAGTGCCGCAGCTCGTGATACGGTGCCGCCCGAAAGCACCCGTTACAAGCGAGGCTCCCCATGGCAGACATCAAGATGGCGGTCGGTGATCGCCTGGAAACCCAACACATCCTCAGTGGTCGTGTGAAGATCGCCGGCTTTGAAGTCGATCTTCACAACCCCGGCCCCGCTCCCGCCCCCACCTTCAACGACAACGTCACGACCCTCCCCTACGACGTCGGCGAGCTCACCATTGTCAACTACATCATCGCCAAGGACCAGGGCGTGCCGATCGTAGGCCTGCCCGTCGTCCCCAACTTCTTCTACCCTCTCAGCGGCATCACCGTCAACAAGACCGCCGGCATCAAGACCCCGGCAGATCTCGCGGGCAAGCGCATCGGTATCGGCACTGGCTTCGCCTCCAATCCCGGTGTGTGGCTGCGCGGCATCCTCGCGCACCAATTCGACGTTTCCGCCGAGTCCATCACCTGGATTGAAGGCAGCGCTGACTCCCTGCGCAATGTCCCCTATCCGCGTTCCGCACGCTACAAGAGCGAGAAGATCGATGACCTCGGCGCGGCGCTCGAGGAAGGCCAGATCGACGCTATGATCGTCGCCGGAGGCGCGGCACAAGACTCATCCAAGGTCGCGCTGCTGACCCCGGACGTGTCGGCTTTGGCAAAGGAGTACCACGACGCCACCGGCGCATTCCCCATCAACACCATGCTCATCATGAAGCAGACCTCCGTCACCGCGTATCCCGGGCTCGCCGCCGCCGTCATCGCCGCCTCCAATGAGGCCCACGCTATCTACGACGCAGAAGAGCCGGACGAAGGCGTCCACCAGGGCCTGCACGTCGGGTCGATGCGCAAGCTCGGCCTCTTCCCTCGCCCACACGGCCTCGAAACCCACGGTACGTCGGTTCGGATGATCGTCCAATACCTCTACGAGCAAGGCTTCATCCGCAAGCTCTGGACCCTCGACGAACTCTTCGTCTAGCCATGCAGGCGTCCTAACTGAACGGCAAAACAACTGATGCTGGCAGCTCTCTCCGCTACTAGGACAAGGGATACGAGGACTGGCGGAACAACAACTGCATCGACCAGGTGATGTTCGACCCGAGGATGTTCACTCACGGCCAGTGGGGGGGCCGACTGGCACCCCTACCTCATCCCGGGAAGCGCCGCCGTGCAGTGCGAACCGCACAAAAGCCTCAGTGGCTTCCACACCGCCGATGTCGATATCCAGCTCGGGACGCGTGGTATCGACCACATCATGCTATGCAGCGTGCCGGCCAACCTTTGTGTCGAGTCGCACCTGCGCGACGCCGAGGAGCGTGGCTATTGTGTCACCGTGACCAACGACGCTCCACCGCCGGCCCCGATGCTTACAAAGCCGCCCTCGTGAACTACGTCTTCATGGCCCACGAATCCACCATTGCCGAGGAGGCTTTCTCCCGCCTCGCTTGAGCGGACCATCCCCGAGCCCATCCACGGAAGGACGGCCTTTAGTCCGGGAGCCGTAGCGAAGTGCAGGTGCACAGTCAACAAGAGAGCCCTGGCCGGTGCCGGGGCTCTCTTGTTGACGACCGCAGCATGCGGCGGTACCTTTGCGCTTGCATTCTGCATGCTGCCGCGGCAACCGGACCATCGGGCCCAGCCGCGCCGGATCACGCCAAAGGGAGGACACCATGACGACCAACTACGACCCAGCTCACGCACCCGTCTTTGAGCGCATCGACACGTACGAGGATTGGCAGAGGGACGAGGGAGTGAAGCTCCACGGCGGCCTGTACATCAAAGATCTGTACTCACTCGAGCTCTCGCACTGGGCCCGCAAAGGCGTCGACGGTGCCGTGGTCTACCTGGATGGCGACGAGGACACCGACGAGCACGTCCTGGAGATCGGGCCGGCTGGCAAGACCAACCCTGAGCACCATATGTTCAACGAGGTTATCTATATCCTCAGCGGGCGTGGCGCGACCTCCGTCTGGTACGACGAAGGGAAGAAGCAAACGTTCGAGTGGGCCGAGGGCGCGTACTTCTCCATCCCCATGAACGCCTCCTACCAGCACTTCAACGGCAGCGGCTCCGAAGCCTTGCGCATGGTCTCCGTCACCAACCTGCCCGGGATGCTGCGCCGGTTCATCACCCCCGACTTCATCTGGAACAACCCCTACGTCTTCCCGGACCGCCTCAACATGGAGGAGGGCTGGGCCTCCGGCTCCGGCTCCATGTACAAGGGCCGCATCTGGGAGACAAACTTCCTGCCCGACGCGGCGGGCATGCCCATGCCCGACTGGCACGAACGCGGCGCCGGGGGCACCAACATCATGCTCTCGCTGTCGGACAACACGGTTTCGTCCCACATATCCGAGTTCCCCGTCGGCACCTACAAGAAGGCGCACCGCCACGGCCCCGGCGCTCACCTTTTGATAACCGGCGGCGACGGCTTCGCCCTCGTGTGGAAAGAGGACGACATGTCCGACCTGGTCAAGGCCGACTGGCAGCGTGGCAGCCTCTACCTTCCCACGCAGGACTCCGAGAACGAATACTTCCACCAGCACTTCAACGTGGGCACCACGCCTGCGCGCTACATCAACATGAGCCCGTCCAACTCCCGCAAGTACGCCTACCGCCGCGGGATCAACGACCCCACCAAGATGGGTGAGATTCGCGCCATGGTCAGCATCAAGGAGGGCGGGATCCAGCTCGAGTACGAGGACGAGAACCGCCGGGTCCACGAGATCTTCGAGGAAGAGCTCCGCAAGCACGGCCAGCAGTGCAACATGAAGAACCTGGTCGCCTGGTGCACCGGTGTCCCCGGCCCCGACAACAAGAAGGGCGAGCTTCAGGCCTACGACTAGCTGGAACCTCGGCTCCTAGCGCGGACCGCGGTGATCTGCCTCGCCCGTCGGACGGCGAGATAGATCACCGCGGTCGCGCTAGCCAACGGCACCATGAACCAATAGACGATGAGAGCTGCGGCCCAGTTGGCCCTGCATAGCGAGCTCGCGCGTCGGTGTTGCCGCACGCTCAGCCACGGCTTTCGCCAAGGGCCTGCGGGCCAGCGTCGATGCCGATGCGCGGGACCGTCTGTACTAGCTCAGCCGCCGATATCCCCGCGAAGCTCCGCCCACGCCTCGCGCGCTTCGTCCACCGAGCCCTCGTCCTCGATCGTCGTGATGTCGCCCGGGTCCGTGCCGGTCGTCACAGCTTTCAGCACGCGGCGCATGATCTTCCCGCTGCGTGTCTTAGGCAGCATGCGTACGAAATTCAGCTCGCCTACCACGGCCAGCGCGCCGAGCTCTCTGCGGACCGCCGCGATCAGCTCCCTGCGTAGCTCCTCGCTTGGCTCGCGCCCTTGCCGCAGCACCACGAACCCCGAGATCACCTCGCCCCGCAGCTCGTCAGGCCGCCCCGTCACGCCCGCCTCCGCGACCGCCGAGTGCGTCATCAGCGCTGTCTCGACCTCGATCGTGCCGAGCCGGTGCGACGCTATCTTGATCACCTCGTCCGCGCGACCGGAGAACCACACGTATCCGTCGTCGTCGATCTCCGCCAGGTCGCCCGTGAAATAGACCCCGTGGATCTTCTCCCAGTAGTCGGCACCGTAGCGGTCGTGGTCCCCCCAAAGCGTCGGCGTCAGGTTCGGGAAGGGACGCTTGATGACCAGGATCCCCTTCTCGCCGGGCTCCAGGAGCTGACCATCAGGGCTCATCACCGCCACCTCCGTGCCTGGCATCGGCACGCCCGCGGAGCCCGGCTTCTGCGGGATCATTCCGATCCCATACGGGTTGCCGACCACCGGCGCACCCGTCTCCGTTTGCCACCAGTGATCCAACACCGGGATGCGATCGTCCAGCACCGTCTTCTGCAGCCACTCCCACGCCGGTGCATTCAGCACCTCGCCTGCGCAGACGATCCGCTCCAGCGAGCTCAGATCGTAGCCGCTCGCGTGCTCCTCGCCGTAGCGCATCAGCAGACGCACCGCTGTCGGCGACGTGAACACCCCCGTTAGCCCGAACTCCTCGACGAGCCGCCACAGCACGTCGGGCCCCGGATGGTCCAGGGCACCCTCGTACAGCACCGTCGTCGCCCCAAACAGCAGGGGACCGTACACGATGTAGCTGTGCCCCACCGCCCAGCCCATATCCGACGTCGCCCACCACACGTCCGACGCCTTGAGGTCGTAGCACCACTTCGCCTGCGAGTACACGCCTACCGGATAGCCGCCGTGCGTGTGCACCACCAGCTTCGGCGTCGCCGTTGTGCCTGAGGTCGCGAGTATGTAAGCCGGGTCGTTCGACTCCATCGGGGTGAAAGCGCCTGACTGCCCCTGCCCGCCAACGATGAAAGCGCCCCAATCGACGTCTAGCCTACCGTCGAGCGCCGGCGCATCCGCCTCGCGTTGCAGCGTCACCACGTGCTCCACGTCCTCGCAGCCGAGGGCCATCGTCGCGTCCACGATCTCCTTGAGCCGGACCACGCCGCCCTTGCGGTACGCCACGTCGGCCGTGAAGATCGCCCGCGACCCGGATGCCCGCACGCGGTCCGCCAATGCGGGTGCGCTGAAACCGGCGAACACGACCGAATGAATCGCACCGATTCGCACCGTCGCCAGCATCAGCACCACTGCCTCCAGGCAGTTCGGCATGTAGATCGTCAGCCGGTCGCCCTTGCCGAGCCCGAGCCCCCGCAGCCCGGCCGCCGTCTTCTCCACCTCGCGCTTAAGCTGTGCGTATGTCAGCGTGGACCGTGCGCCAAGCTCGTTCGCATAGATGATCGCCGCGTGCCCCGCCCGGCCGCTCGCGACCTGGTGGTCTACGCAGCTAAACGACAGATTAGTCTGCCCACCCACGAACCACTTGAACGACGGATAGTCCGCCTCGAACACCCGGTCCCACGTCTTGAGCCAAGGAAGCTCCCGCGCAGCCTTGTCCCAGAAGCCCTCGAAATCCTCCGAGCCTTCCCGCATCCACCGCCGAACCACAGGATTGACGATGTCCATACGACCTCCTGCCGAGCTAGGGCCCAGCGCCCGTCCGATGCTACGCGCGCACGTCTCCTCCCGCAACGATGGCGTGCTACCCTGTCGGGGCTGGCCCGTCGGGTCGAGGGAGCAAGGAGTACGTCATGGCATCGACGACTGCGGATTTGCTGATCTCCGCGGATTCCCATGTGATGGAACCCGCTGATCTCTGGACTACCCGCGTGCCAAAGGGGCTGCGAGATCAAGCACCAACCTTCCCAGCCGAGGCGTCGGACCAGTCCAAACCCGGAGGCTGGGACCCCACCGAGCGGCTGAAGGAGATGTCCGTCGATGGGGTCAGCCTCGAGGTGCTGTACGCAACTCGAGGGATGGCCCTCTTCCGCATCGAGGACGTGGTGCTGCAAGAAGCCTGCGTTCGCGCATTCAACGACTGGCTGATCGAGTATTGCTCCGTGAGCCCGAGCCGTTTGTTCGGCATCGCGCTGATCTCTCTCTATGACGTGGACCATGCCGTGGCGGAGCTCGAGCGCTGTAGGAACGCGGGGCTGCGCGGTGCCATGATCTGGCAGAACCCGCCGGAGGACCTGCCGTTCTCGTCGGACCGCTACGAGCGGTTCTGGGCGGCCGCGCAAGACCTCGGCATGCCGGTAAGCCTCCATATCCTCACCGGTCACGGATACATGCAGAAGGCCCACCTGCGCCATGGGACGGAGCACTACCGGTCCAGTGTGAACATCAAGCTCGGCGAGGTGATGAACAGCCTCTTCGATCTGATCTTCTATCAGGCGCTGGACCGGCACCCTGGGCTGAAGATCGTGCTCGTGGAGAACGAGATCGGCTGGATCCCGTTCTCCCTTCAGCAGTGGGGGTACTACCTGGGTAGGCATCGGGACCGCGAGCCCGGCCCAGCGCCGGACAAGTTGCCAAGCGAGTACCTCGCCAGCCAGATCTACGCCACCTTCTTCAACGATCCGATCGGCACACGCTATCTCTCGAGCTGGGGCGAGGATGCCTGCATGTGGTCCAACGACTACCCGCACGCAAACTCCACCTGGCCGCACTCGCGCGAGGTGATCGCGGAGCATCTGGGGCACCTGTCGCCGGAAACGCGGACCAAGGTCCTCAGCACCAACGTATCCCGGCTGTACGACATCGAGGTCCCGAGCAACCCTTCTCATTCCCCCTAAAGGCGGGCCCAGTAGGCATCTGATCGTTCACGGGAACGTTCCCATTCCTCTGAGCCCAGCCCTCGAGTCAGCCATCTCGTTAACCGAAGAAAAGGTGCAGGCTGCCGTCAGAGCAGTCACGCGATAGGAGGCAATCCCATGTCCCAAACCTGCAAAGCAGCAGTCTTCGTCGGCGCCGAGCTCCCCCTGGAGATACAAGAGTTCGAGATACCGGACATCGAGCCCGGAGGCGTCCTCGTCAAGATGGAGATGGCCGCCGTCTGTGGCACTGATGCACACAACTGGTACAACCACGCCGCACCGCACCCCATCATCTGGGGACACGAGAACCTCGGCTACGTCAGCGCCCTCGGCGCAGGCGTCGACAAGGACATACTCGGCACGCCGCTGAAAGAGGGCGACCGCATCCTCTTCCACTCATCACCCTGCGGCCACTGCTACAACTGCGTCACGGGCCTTCGCTGCACCAACAACATTCACTACGGCAACTCTAGCGTAGACGCGCCCCCCTTCCTGCGCGGCGGCTTCGGCGAATATCTCTACCTCGACCCCCATGCAGCCATCATGCGTGTGCCCGACGATATGACGAACGAGCGTGCCATCGTCGGCGTCATCGGCAACCACACCGTCCTCGGTGGCCTGCGCAAGATCGGCGGACCCGCCCCCGGCGACACCGTCGTCGTCCAGGGCTCCGGGCCCATCGGCATGGGCGCGCTCGTCCAGGCCAAGGTGCTCGGCGCCGCGCGGGTCATCGTCATCGGCGCGCCAGCAACCCGCCTGGCGCTGGCCAAGGAGCTCGGCGCCGACGACACCATCGACATCGCCGACTACCCGACCCCCGAGTCGCGCATCCAGCGCGTCGCCGACCTCACCGGGCGCGGTCCCAACCTGGTCGTTGAGGCATCAGGTGCGAAGACCTCCGTGCACGAAGGCCTGCAGATGGTCCGCTACGGTGGCAAGTACCTCGTCGTCGGACTCATCCTGCCCACCACCGTCGAGATGGACCCTTCGCCCATCGTCTCCAAGGACCTCACGGTCGCCGGCATCGTCGGCGGAACCATCGACAACATCATCCGGTCCGTCACCATGATGCACGAAGTCATCCCCTACCCCGTCGAAAAACTCATCACCCACCAATACCCCCTGGCTGACGTCAACGCCGCCCTCCAATCCCACGTCAGCCTGGAGGCCATGGTGCCAGTGGTGAACCACTCACTATAGTCATGCACAGGCTCACCCGAAGCTGGCGCGGCTACCTCCGCTGGGCATGACTCGCCGCTGCGGCGGTGGCGGCAGCGGTGTTTGCTGGTGGTCATGGGGCGCTACGTCGTCTACGACCCATGTCAGTCCGCTCCAAGAGAGAATGGTTTCCGACCAGTTCTCGTCGTAAAGTCACGCAAGCCGTCGGCCGAACGTGTCGACGAGCCTGGGACCGTTCTCCACGCGCACACGCCCGCCGGCGGGAGCCTACATCGCGGGCCGGAATCGCCCCCACACGTCCCACAGCGCATGCGTGATCTGCCCCACCGTCGCCACCTCCACGGTCGCGATCAACTCCGCGAACACGTCGGCGCCGTCCTCCGCCACACCCTGCAGCCTGCGGAGCGCCACCTTCGCCTCGGCGGCGTGCGCACGCTTGAATGCGCGCGTTCGCGCCGCCTGAGCCCGCTTGTCCCGCATCGGCACGTGGACGAGATTGCCCCGTGGCTGATCCGTGC
>Ga0315338_1000963_pt1 | contig 45036 bp, 52 predicted proteins | sample ASW8metaG_FD_204518 | JGI IMG/M metagenome (GOLD analysis project Ga0315338, IMG submission 204518) | Ammonia-oxidizing marine archaeal communities from Monterey Bay, California, United States - ASW #8 | ecosystem: Environmental > Aquatic > Marine > Coastal | place: USA: California | collected... | reverse complement strand
CAACACCAGAACCAACACCAGAACCAGAACCAGAACCAGAACCAACACCAGAACCAGAACCAGAACCAGAACCAGAACCAGAACCAACATCAGAACCACAACCAGAACCACAACCAGAACCAACACCAGAACCACAACCAGAACCACAACCAGAACCAACACCAGAACCACAACCAGAACCAACACCAGAACCACAACCAGAACCAGAACCAGAACCAGAACCAGAACCAGAACCACAACCAGAACCAACACCAGAACCAGAACCACAACCAGAACCAACACCAGAACCAGAACCACAACCAGAACCAACACCAGAACCAGAACCAGAACCAGAACCAGAACCAGAACCAACACCAGAACCAACACCAGAACCAGAACCAGAAATTGATAGTGATGATCCATTTGAAGGAATTAAGACTGATGACATCAACCAATATGCAGATTGGTTTGACATACCACCACCAGAAAATGATTCAGAAGCAAAAAATTTAGCCAAAAAAATTAAGAATTGGATTTCCGATGGAAGGCCAAAGCCATAATCTTTACAAAACTATAAGAAACAATTACTAACATATCTTTTATGAAGTTAAAAATTAAAAACAAAAATATTCTAACTTTAGATGAACTAGATTCTAAAGAAATAGAACGTTTGTTAGAACTTGGCATTGAACTTAAAAAAGAACAAAAGAAGGGACATCAAAAACCGATCTTACAAAATAAAACACTTGCGATGATATTTGAAAAACCTTCTACACGTACGCGTGTTAGTTTTGAAGTTGGAATGTTACAGCTTGGCGGGCATGCAATAACATTATCTTCAGATAATCTTCAAATGTCACGAGGTGAGACAATATCTGATACTGCTAAGACTTTATCAAGATACGTTGATGTTATAATGGCACGTGTATATGATCATGATACTTTGGAAGAATTTTCGGAACACTCAAGCATACCAGTGATTAATGGTCTATCAGATTTATATCATCCATGTCAAATTCTTGCTGATTTCATGACTATTAAAGAGCATAAGAAGAATCTAAAAAAAATTAAAATTGCATGGATCGGAGATGGTAACAATGTATGTAATTCATTGATACTTGGATGTTCAAAACTAAAAACAAAGATTTCAGTTGCAACTCCTAATGGTTTTGAACCAAGTAATGTAGCTGTCTCAACAGCCAAATTACATACAGATATTGAAATTACAAATGATCCGATTAAGGCAGTTGAAGATGCAGATGTAATAATGACAGATACATTTGTCTCAATTCATAACACTGACAAAGATCGACTAAGTAAGTTTCTACCAAAATTCCAAGTAAATTTAGATTTGATGAAAAACGCAGAAAAAAATGCCATTTTTCTTCATTGCCTTCCTGCAAAACGTGGCCAAGAGGTTACTAGTGATGTAATTGATGGTCCACAATCTGTTGTATGGGATGAAGCTGAAAATCGCTTACATATTCAAAAAGCACTATTAGTTTCCCTACTAAACGTCTAAGGTTTATAATAGGAAATTCGAGTTTTCCCATATAGATGGGTCATTCAAAAATATTAAGAAGAATTCGTAGTGAGAAGACAAACTACAAGAAAAGGAAATTTATGCTAATGAGTAAGCGTGATTTTATATCAGTTAGTATTACTAATGAAAACACCCAAGTTCAGATCTTAAAGCCAGAAATTACAGGAGACAGAGTTATTGCATCAGCTCATTCTCGATTTTTACTTAAAGATGGCTGGAAAGGCTCAAGAAAAAACATCCCAGCGGCATATCTAACTGGGTATTTTGCTGGTAAGAAAGCATTGTCTAAAGGTATTGATAATGCAATTGTTTACAGCGGTACAAGAAAATACACACAACGAATGGCTGCTGTAGTAAAAGGAGTGGTTGATGCAGGATTAAAAGTTCCATCTAATGAAGAAACATTTCCTCCAGAAGAAAGAATCAATGGAGAACATCTTAAGGTTAAAAACGATATTGCAAGTGTAAAATTAAAAATTGATACTGAGGTAAAATCATAATGAGTCAAACCACACAACAAAATAGAGGCGGACCACCAGGTAGAGGCGGACCACCAGGTAGAGGCGGACCACCAGGTAGAGGCGGACCACCAGGTAGAGGCGGACCACCAGGTAGAGGCGGTAGACCAGGTGATAGACCACGTCGTCCTCGACGAGAACCAGTTGTTATACCATGGGTACCAAAAACAATTCTTGGCAAAAAGGTTGAATCAGGCGAAATATCTACCATGGAAGAAATTTATGAAAAAGGATTTAGAATTCAAGAGGCAGGAATAATTAAGAAGCTTTTACCAGATCTAAAAACTGAAGTAATAGATGTAGGTTTAATTCAAAAGATGACACCTAATGGACAGTCTACAAGATTCAAAGCACTAGTTGCAGCAGGAAATGAAAATGGCTGGCTAGGAATAGGTTTAGGAAAATCAAAACAGATGAGAATCGCAATTGAAAAGGCAAATAATGCTGCATTCCTTAATGTTAGTCCAGTTAAACTTGGATGTGGTAGTTGGGAATGTAGATGTGAACAAAAACATTCTGTTCCATTCAAGGTTAAAGGAAAAGGTGGAAGTGTAACGATTGAAATTTTACCAGGACCAAGAGGATTAGGCTTAGTTGCTGGAGGAAAAATTAGAAATTTATTAAGATTAGCTGGTCTCAAAGATGCATGGACTTCCACAAAAGGTTCCACAACAACAATGAATTCAACATCAAAAGCTCTTTTACAATGTTTAAGGCAAACATTTAGTCAAGGTTGATAAATATGACAAAAGCGTTTCTAGTTGTTAGAATTTGCGGACAGCCAGATGTACCTTATTGGGCTACAACAACAATGTCATTATTAAAACTAGAAAAAAGATATAGAGCAACTATCATTCCTGAAAAGGAAAATACTTTAGGCATGTTAAGAAAAATTCAACATTATATTTCATGGCAAGAAATAGACATTGATACTACTAAGGAACTATTAGATAAAAAAGCAAGAAAGTCTGGCTACAAAAAGATAACAATTGAGGATGTCAATGCTGTTGGATTCAAATCAATGGATGAATTGGCATCAGCACTCACTGAAGGCAAAACCTCGCTATCAAAATTAAAACCACTAAAACCATGGTTCGCATTGGATCCACCACGACACGGATTCAAACGAAGCACAAAACGACTTTATGGCCAAAAAGGCGTTTTAGGTTATAACAAAGAACTCTCCGTAATTGTAAAAAGAATGATGTAAAATGGCAACTAGACTAAGAAAGACAAGAAAACTCAGAGGTGGGCGTCATATGGGTTGGGGACAAGTTGCTCAACATAGATCATTTGGGCATAAAGGTGGTTTAGGAAGAGCTGGACATCTAAAACATCTAGCGAGTACTGTGATTAAAGAAGATCAAGATCATTTTGGTCATGAATCTACACATCGTCCTATATCAGTTTCAATAATTACAAAAAAATGGATTAATGTTAGAGATCTTGATGATTTATTTGCAAAGTCTGGAAAATCCGAAAATTCTAAAAACATATTGGATCTAACAAGTCTTGAATATGATAAACTTCTTGGCGGTGGAAAAACAACAAATGCATATACAATTAAAGTAAAATATGCAACTGCATCTGCTCAGGAAAAAGTAGCCAAAGCTGGTGGCGAAGTAACCTTACCTGTTCAAAAAATTAACAAAAATACTGAAGTACCACTTGAAGAGAAAAAAACTGAAGACGTAGAAAATAACGATGGCTAATGGCAACACTAACTGATCATATACGAAAAATTGTAGCTAAGGCTGAACCTTACGTTCCTCAAGTACCAAAACCAAAAAAGAAATTATCATTACAAAATAGATTACTTTGGACTGCTGGTGCACTTGTAATCTATCTAGTTATGGGTCAAACTCCGTTGTTTGGAGCAACATTACCTGAATTTGATTTTCTGGCATTCGCACGAGTCATTTTTGCATCACAGCAAGGTTCTCTTGTAGAACTTGGTATTGGGCCTATTGTTACTGGTGGACTACTTATGCAGTTACTTCGTGGTTCTGATATACTGAAATTTGATTTCAAAAATCCTGCAGAAAGGGGTGTTTTTCAGACTGCTACTAAATTAGTTACGTATATTGTAATTATTGCAGAATCATCAGTATATGCAATAGCAGTTTATGGACCTGGTATCTCAGAACCGCATGTATTGTATATTCTGATGGGACAGTTGATGGGTGCATCAATTATTGTGATGTTCCTCGATGAAATGATCCAAAAGGGGTGGGGACTAGGAAGTGGAATTAGTATATTTATCATGGCTGGTGTTTCACAGCAGATACTTTGGAGCCTGTTTAGCCCGTTGCCTGCCGGAGACGGCGGTTCTGTAGGAGTCTTTCCGTTCATTGGACAAATGTTTGCGTATGGTGATGTCGCAGACGCTCTGTTTAGGTCAAATCAACTGCCGAGTATATTTGGTTTGGCTCTCACAGCTGGAATATTGTTAATTCTAGTCTATACACAAGGAATGAAGATTGAGATCCCAATTGTATCTACAAAATATCGTGGATTTGCAGCAACCTATCCAATTAAAATGATGTATGTTTCTAACATACCTGTAATCTTGGCATCAGCATTGACTGCCAATATAGTTTTTATGGGTCAGATGTTTTGGGCGCAGGTAAACCCGCGAAATACTAGTGAGTTTTGGAATATTATAGCACAGTTTGACCCGACTAGTCCATCATCACCGATCGGTGGAGTAATTTACTATATTACACCACCAAGGGGATTAGACGTTGTGGCATTAGATCCACTAAGAGCAGTTGGTTATGTCATATTCATGATTGCAATAGTTATTGTATTTGGAAAACTATGGGTTGAGCTTGGTGGCTTGTCACCAAAGAAGGCTGCACAAAACTTACTTGACGCAGATGTCCAAGTTCCAGGATTTAGACGATCAAACAAACCTATAGAATCCTTACTAAATAGATATATTCCATCAGTAACTCTAATTGGTTCAGCAATACTTGGTTTAATTGCAGGAGTTTCTGATGTTCTGGGAGTATTTGGTACAGGAATTGGATTATTACTCACAGTTGATATTTTAATTAACTATTATAACCAGTTAGTCAAAGAACAGGTAGAGGTAGTAATGCCGCGTCTTGGTGCAGCTCTTGGTAGAAAATAAAAAAATTGTAATTGTTGGAATCCCAGGTGTAGGGAAAACCTCGCTTGTCGCAACTATAGTTAAAAAATTATTAGACAAGAATATCGCTGTAAGCGTTAATGGATATGGTACAATGATGCTTGATGAAGCAAAAAATATTGGTGTAAAAGATAGGGATGAATTAAGAAGACTAGCTGTTGAAAAACAAAAAGAACTTCAGAAGACTACAGCTGAAAAAATTTCAAACCTAACGGATGATATAATTTTCATTGATACTCACGCATTCATATCTACAAATGCAGGATTTTATCCCGGTTTACCGAATCATGTAATTCAGATCATACAACCTACTCACTTTATTGCAATTTCTGCACGTCCTGAAGAGATCTATAATAGAAGAATGAAAGATGAGACTAGGAATCGTGATAAGATATCCATAGAATCAATCAAAAAAGAGTTAGCAATACAGGATTCAATGCTATCTACATGCTCTGTACTATCTGGTTCCCCAATGAAGGTTATTTTAAATAATGAGGGAAAGATTGAAGAGGCAGCTAATAATGTAATAAAAGCAATAGGTGTTTAAATGGAATTCTTTGCTATACTAAATTTTATTGATGCTGTTTTTCTGCAAATGGATTTTTTTGGTATGAGAGAAGGTCCACTTGGCACCGATGATCCTATGGTTAAGGGTGTGTTAGCATCAATGTTTGCTGTAACAGGATTTGGAATACTTTTGAATTTACTTAATTCTGGAATTAGAAGAAAAATGGTTGATCAAGTAAAATGGAGAAGAATTACAAAAGAAGTTCGTTCTTGGCAAAAAGAAAGAATGGCTGCATTTAGATCAAAAGATAATGAAAGAATTGCTTCACTAAACAAGAAGTCCTCATACATGAATAAGATGAACATGGAAATGATGCAGATGAATATACGACCAATGATGATTACAATAATTCCGTTAATGTTAATTTTCTATTTCGTTCTTCCACAACTATTTTCATACACAGTTGCAGTTTCACCTATACCACTTAACGTAATTCCTGGCGATTGGTTTGAATTAACTTGTACAGCACTCAAAGTAGAAGAAACATCATACTGTCAAGAAGAAAATGGAATTTATCTATGGGCATGGTACTTCTTGTCATCCATTGCGTTTAGTGGAATTATAATGAAGCTAACCAAGACTCAAATGGACTTAGGGTAAGTTGTCAAAGTCTGTAGTAGTTTCTGGTCCTCCCGCTGTTGGAAAAACTACTGTTGCAAAAGGGCTTGCAACTGAGTTTAGATTTCAATATCTAAGTGGAGGAGATATTCTGAAGGAACTTGCAAGTGAACAAGGGTTTTCTTCTGCAGGTGATGATTGGTGGGACACTGAAGAGGGAATGCAATTCCTAAATCAGCGTAAGGACAATCCTGAATTTGATAAAAAAGTAGATGATAAATTAAAAATACTTTTTGAAACTGGCGGGGTTGTAATCACTAGTTACACATTACCGTGGATGGTAGAGGGTGGAATCAAAATATGGCTTTCAGGAACTTTTGAGAATAGTGCAAAAAGAATGCAGAATCGTGATAATGTCACTGAAATTAATGCATTAGATATTGTAAAAAAAAGATTTAATGAAAATAGATCTATTTACAAGAATCTGTATAATTTTGAATTTGGAGAAGATTTATCAGTATTTGATAGAATTATTGAGACTGATGGTTTAAACGCAGACCAAGTACTTGACAAAGCTAAATTTATTGTGAGAGAATTAATTTGACATTAAAGCAGTTAGAAAATTTGGTTAAGATCAATGAAGATATCACAAATCCAGAGTATGGTGTATTTTTTGATAAAAGACCAATTGAAAATCTACTTGAATACGGTCTAATTTTGATTGATAAACCTCCAGGACCTACAAGTCATGAAGTAGTTGCATGGACAAAACGAATTCTTGGTATTCCAAAAGCGGGCCATAGTGGCACGTTAGATCCACAAGTTTCTGGTGTTTTACCAATGGGGTTAGGAGATGGGACAAAAGCATTGGGCGTCTTGTTACTTGGACCAAAAGAATATCAGGCATTAGGTAGATTACACTCTTTACCATCCAAAGAAAAGTTAGAACAGATTCTAAGTTTGTTTAGGGGAGAAATTTTTCAGAAGCCACCACAACGTTCTGCAGTTGCTAGGCAAACAAGAACAAGAACTATCTATGAATTAGAATTATTAGAACAAAAAGAAAGGCTAGTTCTTCTACGAGTATTATGTGAGGCAGGCACATACATTAGAAAATTATATTATGATATGGGTGAAATCTTGGGTCCTGGAGGGTCAATGATTGAGTTAAGGCGTTCAAGAGTTCATCAGTTCTCTGAAGATAATTTAGTTACAATGCACGAACTTGCAGATGCATTTGCTACTTGGAAAGAAAACGGTGACAGCAGTAAACTAAAAAAAATGATTCTTCCTATAGAACATGCATTAAGTGAAATAAAGTCAGTTATAATTAGAGATTCTGCTATTGATTCTTTATGTCATGGTGCACAACTTGCAATTCCAGGAGTTCTAGAAATTTCTCCTGGATTAAATCAAGGCGATCTTGTTGCAATTTATTCCCAAAAAGGTGAAATTATTGCACTTGCTGAAGCAGTGTTGTCTGAAACTGAAATAAAAGATAACATCAAGGGATATGCATTTCAGACAAAAAGAATTATCATGAAACCAAATACATATCCAAAAAGTTGGAGGACAAATTCAACATTTAAAGAAAAATGATAAAATATGTTTCCTAAAGGTCTAACATTAGCCATATTATTAGGAATTGTGGCTGGTCCAGTTTTTGGAATTATATTATTTGAAGTCAGTGAGCAAGAGCAATTAATTTTTGTTGAGGGTTCATCATTATCAATAGTTACAGAAAAAATTGATTTCAAATTAGCAGAACCGATTCTAATAAAAATTGTAAATTCTGGGACTGATAAGTTAACTTTTCCTAATTCATCATATGGATTGGTTATAAAGCAATTAGATAGCATACCTATCTATTCACCGATCTCAACACAAGTTGTTTCAAAACTTGAATCTCATGATGAGGTTGATTTTATATGGAATCAACTAAAAAATGACGGAACTCAAATATTAGAAGGAACATACAAAATTTCAGTTAAAGCGTCTACTACTAATGAAAAAATCATAGAGAAAATTATCACAATAAATATTTTCAAATAATACATTTCTAATGCATTTTTATAATGACATTCTCGTTGTAATTTGGCGAAAGCTAATGCCGGGGTCGCCTAGCCTGGTAGGGCGCGCGCCTGGAAATTACATTAACCATATAGCGCGTTCTCGCAAGGGATCGAGAGTTCAAATCTCTCTCCCGGCGCCATTACATAATAATCATGAAAGTGCACTAAAATTATGAAAAAATATGATATTGCAATCATAGGTGGAGGAGTACTAGGTAACACGATATCTTATTGGCTTTCTAATTTGTATGATCTGAAAATATGTGTCATTGACAAAGAACATGATGTGGCTATACATGCAAGTACACGTAATAGTGGTGTCATTCATTATCCATTTTACATAAATTCTAAATTAAAAAAGAATTTTGCAAGGGCTGCATTTCTATCACATGGTATGTGGAAAGTATTAGCTGCAAAAAATAAAATTCCATGGGTTCAGGGTGGAACGATTGAAATTGCACTAGATGAAAGTCAGCATAAAACCCTTGAAAAATATATGAATTGGGGTAAAGAAAATGGATTAACCGAAGAAGAAATTTCAATTCTTGATCATGACCAAGTGAAACAAAAAGAACCAAATGTAGATTGCTATTCTGGGCTTTATTGTACAAAAGAAGGTTCTACAAACTATGGTCTTCTAACACATGCAGTAAAAGAATTATCTAAAAATAACGGCGTAGATTTTTTGTTCAAACGTAATGTCAATAATATCATAGAATCATCTAATCAAAACGAAATTATCTTTTCAGACAAATCATCACTAACAACAAAATTTATCATTAATTGTTCCGGAGGTAACTCACTTGACATTGCAAAAAAATTTGGATTACTCGAGGGTTATTCAGATCTACACTTTCGTGGGGAGTATTGGGTAGCTGATACAGATATTGCAGATCTGGTTAAAACCAACATCTATACTGTTCCTCGATATACAGAATTTCCATTTCTAGATCCACATTGGATCAAAAGAGCAAACGGTGAAACTGAAATTGGGCCAAACGCAGTACCAGTAGACTCGCCAGAATCATATGATAGTTTTATCAAAGACATTCCTACTGCGCTTTCAAAAATTACAGATATTCTGACTGGTAGTGCAAAGAAACTACTTTTGAATCCAGAGTTTTTATCATTGGTTTCTAAGGAATTTCATAGTTCAATCTCTAAATCAGCAATGGTTGAAAGAGTAAAAAAATTCATTCCAGCAGTTAGAACAGAGAACTTTCCAAAACGTGGTACATCTGGAATTAGGACACCAGTAATTTCACCAGAGGGAGATTTTGTTTCTGACATGATAGAAATTTTTGGTAAAAATTCATTTCATATTGTTAATTATAATACACCAGGCGCAACCGGCGCTCCAGCATATTCAGCATTTGTAATAAAGAAATTACAGGAGCATGAAATCTTAGATAGATCTACAAAAACTCAAAACTCTATTTGGAATTTTGAGAATACAATAGAACAAATTTAATACATCTCAATAAAAGAAAAATTGTGCTTCCTGAAAGATGTTCAGTTAAACAAAACAAAAAAGATTGTGTAAATCCACCTGAATATGTTATTGAAGTTATTCATGGTGACGATACATACATGGTAGGAATTACATGTCAGGCACACAAGAATATTGTTTCTACCAAAATTTTTGAATTACAAAATAGTAAAAAAATTCCACAAGGCAAACTACAATTTGAAAAATTAAAATCAGTTGGAACTGATTGTGTGAGAATTGATCCTGACGAACTGATTTATCTAGATTAGTTTATACTGAGTAAATCAGTTTTTTATTGCTTAGTCCAAGCATTAGATTTTTTACAGTTATTTCTGCCATTGTGTGTCTTGTTTCACTTGTGGAGCTACCAATATGTGGAACCAGAACTACATTTTTCAGTTTAACTAAATCATTGGATTTACCAATAGGTTCATCTTCAAAAACATCTAATGCAGCACCTTGGATTTTTTTTGACTGAAGAATCTTTAACAAATCTTTTTGGTTTACAATTTTTCCTCGTGATGTATTAATTAGGAAAGATGTTTTTTTCATTTTCCTTAGCAACATAGAGTTAATCATATGATGTGTGTTTTTTGAATATGGAACATGGACAGATATTACATCACTTTTTTTGAAAAGTTCATTTAAAGAAACATATTTTGCTTTACCTGTATTTACTATTGATTTTTTATTATGATACAAGATATTCATTCCTAAGCATGATGCTTTCTTTGCAACAGTTTTACCTATTCTACCCATTCCTAAAATTCCTAGTGTCTTACCTGAGACTTCTGTACCAACATAGTCAAATGGACCAAAAATTTCATTCCATTTTCCTTTTCGTATAATATGATCACCTTCAGTTATACGTCTCAAAAGATCTAAAATTAGACCAATCGTTAGTTCAGAAGTTGCATTGGTTAAGACATCAGGCGTATAGCCAATTGTGATTCTTTTCTTTTTTGCACAATTAATGTCAATGTGATCAAAGCCAACACTGTACGTACTAATTGTTTTTAGTTTATTTGCAGAATCTAGTATTTCTTGATCAATTATATCATATGGAAAACATATCAATCCATCTTTATCCTTAATTTCTTCTAAAATTTTTTGTTTTGGCATTGGAATTTTTCCAGAATAGATAGTTATTTCACATCTTTTTCTTAATTCTGCTAGGGCAAAGTCATGTAAGCGTCTTGTTAATAATATTTTAAATTTTCTTTTCATTTTAAACATCTAGTTATGTTAAACCATTTATAATATTTCATTATAGTTATTTCATGACTTCAGAACAAATTGATGATGAGGAATTTTTGAAATGTGCCGACTGTAAAAATCTAATTGAAAAATGCATATGTGTTTGTCCTTATTGTGGTGAACGTGATAAATGTGAATGTGTCTTATTTGATGCAGCTACTGGAGGTTAAGAAATCATGAATAATGAATTAACATGGATGATAGGTGGACCGCAAGGTAGTGGTGTGGAAACTGCCGCAAATATTTTCTCTCAGGTTTTCTCAAAAATGGGGTATCATGTATTTGGTAAGCGAGAATATTATTCTAATATTAAAGGTGAACATAGTTACTTTGCAGTAAGAATTTCTGAAAAGAAGATTCGTTCTAGTATTAATGGTACTAATATTTTAGTCGCATTTGACGCTGAAACGATATTTCGACATGCAGATGATGTTTTGAAAGATGGTATAATCATTTATGATTCTGCTATTGAAAAATCTAGAATTAAAGATGTTTTCACATTAGATAATGACTTTAAACAAAGATTACTAGAAATGTTAAGATCCAAAAATAAACAAGATTCTGTAAAAGATATGCTTGATTTAGCCTCAGAAAATGGAGTTAAAACATATTCTGTTTCATTTAGAGATACCTTATCTGAAATTTCAACTCAACTGAATAATCCTAGATTGAAAGGAATGGTTCGAATGTCAAATACCTTAGGAGTTTCATTTTCTCTTGGCATGTTAAAAGCTCCAACACAAATAATGCATAATGCAATAGAACTAATTTTTTCAAAAAAGAAGGCAGTGGCAGAACTTAACAAGCAAGTAGCAACCTTTGCATATAACTATGCATCTGCAAAATTTACAGATGTTGATCTTCGATTTGAAGCAAGAGAAGTGGAATCTAATACCATGCTTGTACAAGGTCACTATGGAACATCTCTAGGCAAAATGGTTGCTGGTTGTAGGTTTCAGTCATACTATCCTATTACTCCCGCCACTGACGAAAGTGATTTTTTAGAGCGAAATGAAATTTTAGAAATTAATGATGACAGACCAGGTTCAACTTTAGTTGTTCAGACGGAAGATGAAATTTCTGCAATCGGAATGGCCATAGGTTCATCTCTTACTGGCACACGTTCATCTACATGTACATCAGGTCCAGGATTTTCATTGATGGCAGAATCATTGGGTTGGGCTGGTATTAATGAGGTACCACTTGTGATTACACTTTATCAAAGAAGTGGTCCATCAACCGGATTACCTACCAGGCATGGTCAAGATGATTTATTATTTGCAATAAATGCAGGACATGGTGAATTTCCTAGGATAGTTTATGCATCTGGGGATGTAGAAGAAAGTTTCTATGATACGATTAACTGCTTTAATTATACAGATATTTTTCAAGTTCCAGTTATACATATGATGGATAAATTCATTGCTAGTTCTGTTACAACATGTAAAAGATTTCAATCTGATAAAATTGAGATCGACAGAGGTAAGTTACTTGAAAAAATCGAGTCACCAAATTATCTAAGATTTGCACATACAACTGATGGGATATCACCTAGATCTAAAATTGGTTTAGAAAATGGAATATTCTGGAATACTGGAGATGAGAGTGACATGCAGGGTCATATATCAGAGGATCCAGTAAATCGAGTCGAAATGATGGATAAAAGACTACAGCGATTTACTCAAATCCTTGAAAATATTCCTAAAGATGAACAAATACTGTCACACTCTACAGGTGAAATTTGTGTGATTTCATGGGGTTCAACTAAAGGTCCAATTATAGATGCAATTGAAATGTTAAAGAATGAAGGAATCGATATTGGATTCGTTCAAATAAAACTTTTACATCCATTTCCAAAAGAAACATTAGAAACATTACTAAAAGATTGTAAAACTTTGATTAACATAGAGGCAAATCAGACAGCTCAATTAGGTTCTCTAATAAGACAAAATTTACTCAGAGAACCAGACTATTATGTACTGAAATATACTGGAAGAGCAATGACGTGTGACGAAATTTATAATTCACTAAAAAAAATTGTTACAAATAAAGCAGAAAAAATGGAGGTGTTAACATATGGCGCTTAAACTGGGAGATTTTAAAACTGATGTTCATAATGACTGGTGTCCTGGATGTGGTGATTTTGGAATAGTTAACGCAATACAAATGGCTCTCGCAGAAATGCAGATACCACGTCATAAATCAGCTATATTCTCTGGCATTGGCTGTTCAGGAAAGACATCACATTTCATCAATGTGTTTGGTGTACATACATTACATGGTCGTGTTCTGACATTTGCCCAAGGAGCAAAAGTTTCTAATCCAGAATTAGAAATCATTGCAGTTGGTGGAGATGGAGATGGTTTAGGAATAGGTGCAGGACATTTTGTTGCCGCAGGAAGACGTAATGTTGATATGACATACATAATATTTGATAACGCGGTTTATGGTCTAACAAAAGGTCAGGCATCTCCTACACTCAAACTAGGTGAACAAACAAAATCATTAGCAACACCAAATTCAAATTATAATGTTAATCCAATTGCACTTGCGATATCAAGTGGTTTTACATTTGTTGCAAGAGGATATTCATATGATGTAAGACATCTAAAGGATCTAATTATTGCAGCGGTTAAGCATAAAGGACTTGCATTTCTTGATGTGCTACAACCATGTCCAACATATAATGATATTAATACACGTGATTGGTTTAGTGGTGAAGATAGGATTGATGAAGCAACAAACAAACCAATGCCACGTATATACAAATTAGAAGACACCGGATATGATCCTGTTGTGCATTTTAATGACGATGTTGAATTAAATGAGAAACGCACACAGGCAATGGTAAAATCACTTGAATGGGACACTAAAATTCCCACAGGAATTTTCTACAAAAATGAGTTGATTACTCCATTTACACGAAGAATAATAGATAAAATTCCAAATTATGTAGAAAATCCATCAGCATTACAAACTATTTCTCATAATGGTAAATCTGTAACAAATATTGATAAAATTTTAGACTCTTTGCAAGTTTAGGATAAATAAAAAATGATTATTAGATAGTTTTTGGATAGTGATTATACCATTGAATTCAACAGAAGTCAACAAAATATTTCGGAGGTCTATCATCAACGAATTTTTCATAAATGAATTAATGAAACTTGATTTTAAAAAATCTGCAATAAGGCATCCATCAATTTCTGAGGATGGATTAATGCAATCAAATCTTCTGCATGTTTACTTTGATGTTGAAACAGGTGCTGACTATCCTGACGGTGATGAGTGGTTTATTGCAGAATTTCTATTTCCATATGATATGAAACTTCCTGATAATCTAAAGGGAACTGATTACTTTACGACAATTTTTGTTGAGGAGACAAAAAGCTTCTGGCATCACAGAGAATTAATTCGTTACAAATATGGAAAATCAAAAAAGCTTATAGAGGCATTGGGTTTTATTGAGCAAAAATACAAAGAGCTTCACGGTTTAGTTGAACCATTGGAAAAAGATATCAAGTAACTATTTCCATCCATCATCTGAATTTACAAATTCTTGCTTTTCCGTAATTGCAGAATTTACTTTCCATCTAGCAGAATCTTTGTCAAATCTATATATGATTTCAGATGTATTAGTAGGAAGTTTTTCAGGATTAAGGTGATAAGGCAATAACTCTACTATAAAATCAATTTTTTCTACAGCAGTTCTAAACCATTGACCCTCATCCAAATCAACTAGAAATCTAATTTTTGGCTCTCCAGAAAAACTAAGATTAATTTTGATTGCTTTTCCATCACCACGACGTCGTTTCATCTCTTTGAAGATTCCTTTGAGTTTGTCCCATTCTTTATATTCAAACCATTTGAAAAATTCAGAATTAAACGCGTATGGAAAAGGAATGTTAATGAAACTCACAAACTTATCAGTAAAGTCATTCTCAGTTTCGTCATATTCAACAAAGAATTTTTTGTCTAGTATACTTGTAATCACATTTATTTCCCATGGTGATATCCCATAATGATTAAGTATAATTTTCTGTGATTCTTGTGACATTAAACTTCAAGATGAAAATTAATTATTAAAGATTCAAAGTGTGTGAAGATACTTCCACAAATACATCAAACCGACCGTACTTATCATGAACAGCATTGGTTTCCAGGCAAAAACCGGAATGTCTGGGGTAGTAATTTTTATCTTATAATTCTCATAAATTGTATGAATATATTTACTGATTCTGTTATTCCATACATCATATTCGACTTCATATTTTTTTAAAATGGATTCAATTTCATAAATAACTGGAGTGCGTTGACTAAATAGATGCTGCAGATAATCTCTTGATATTTCAACTTCTGCTTGAATTGCAACCATTCCTTTTTTAATATCAAATAATCGTATGTGCATTTCCCACGGCTTTGCTAATTTTAGAGAAAGACCATCGCCAATCTGAGATGGTTGTTTATGCTCAAATTTTACTTTTGTAGCACCCTCTTGGGCAAAAATGTTTTGAATTTTCTCTATATTTTCTTTCACCACCAAATGTAATTCTTCAACACCAGATTTTTTGTCAACATGGATTTTTTCTTTAATACCATCAATTAATGAAACAGTTTTTGGATATTTGGTAATGTATTGCATTTTAATTAATTTCAAAAAACCTTCTATTTAAAATCAATTAATTATATGGGTCTGAAAAACCTCTAACATAAACACATTGTTCATGTGAAATTGCCACTTCCTTATGAGAAATATTTCTGCTAGTTAAACTACATTCGGAGTCTTTGATTATTGCTATAGGCTGTGATTCTGAACCTTCACCCATCTTATGGTTTGCAATAGAAGCTAGATTATCAGCAGTTGCTTGAAATGTTACCTTTAATGGATTTCCATCAAGATCTTGTTTACCACGTAAATCATTTACCGGTTCAAATCCTGCACAAGCAATAGCAATTCCAACAGTTCCAACTCTAGCAGGCATTAGTCTACTGTCCACAATAATTATTCCAACATAAATATTATATTCAAAGAAAATTTTTCTTTTTAGATTTTCAGCAACTTGGTACGGATTTTCTGGATATAAAATTAATTTTGTTCCATCAGAATTAGATCTATCAATTCCAGCATTTGGTGCTAAAACACTATCTGATGATGTAATCACAAATCCTGAAACACCACCAAATATTTTATCTGATTCTCTTAATACAACCTCTGCAAATTTTGGTTTTATCTTGAATTTTTCTGAAATTTGAATAGACTGTTTTGAGGTAAATATGTTAGCAGTGTCTATAATTCGTCCCTGTGAATTTGAGATATATTTACTTGAAATCACTATAACATCTCCATTTTTCAACGAAATTTTATTTTTTGAAAGAGTATTGGCTATTTCATCAAATAAAACAAAATTTCCATTTTGCCGTTTTGCCTTGAGAGGTATTACCGTTAATGACATAATTTCGATACTGACTAATCTCTAATTATTGTTCTGAAAAGCTTTTAATCTCAATAACTGGCATTGTCGTTCATGAACATAACAGAAAAAATACTTGCACGTGCTTCAGATCGAAATAGTGTTACACCAGATGATGTAATATTTGCAAAAGTGGATAAAGTTATGATGCATGATGTCTCCGGACCAGGTGTCATTAAGGTATTTGACAAGTTAAAAAGTCAAGGTATTGACACATCAAAATTACATGATCCATCAAAAGTTTGGGTTGCAGAGGACCATTTTGTTCCTACCGCAGAAAAAATTTCTGCAGAAAATATTGTAAAACTATCAGAATTTACTCATCAGTATGGAATAAAGAAACATTTCAAATATGGAATGGGTCAATATGGAATTTGTCATACCCTTTCACATGAAGAAGCGTTAGTGCTACCAGGAGAAGTGTATGTAGGTGGTGATTCACATACAAATACTACCGGTGGATTAGGCGCATTCGCATGTGGTCTAGGTCATACAGATGTTGCATATGTGTTACTAAACGGTGAAATATGGTTCAAAGTACCTGAAACTTTCTATTTCAAATTAAATGGTAAACTACCAGAACATGTTATGGCTAAAGATTTTATTCTGAAAATTATTGGTGACATTGGCACTGATGGTGGTGCTTACAGTACTATGCAGTTTGGCGGAAGTGGAATTGATGAGATGTCAATTGAGAGTAGATTAACATTAACAAATATGACTACTGAAGCTGGTGCGAAAAACGGAATAATTGAAGCAGATCAAAAAACTATAGATTATTTACAACAACGTGGCGCAAATAATGTTAACCAAATAAAATCAGATGATGATGCAGAATATGCAAAAGTTTTTGAATATGAAGCATCTGAAATTGAGCCAATTGTAGCAAAACCATATTCACCTGACAATATAACACAAGTTAGAGATATTTCATCAGTTGAATTAGATAAAGCATACATTGGTTCCTGTACCGGTGCAAAATATGAAGATCTTTTAGCCGCTGCAAAAATTCTCAAAGGTAAGAAAGTGAAGATCAGAACAGAAGTACTACCTGCTGCAATATCAATATACAAAAGAGCAATGCAGGATGGATTATTGCAAATATTCATAGATTCAGGTGCAATGGTTGGACCACCTACATGTGGTGCGTGCTGTGGTGCACATATGGGTGTTTTAGCAAAAGACGAAATCTGTATTAGTACAACCAATAGGAATTTTCCAGGACGTATGGGACATATTGAATCCCAAACTTATCTTGCATCACCATTAGTTGCAGCTGCATCTGCAGTAACAGGTAAAATTACTGATCCGAGGGATTTGAATTGAAAGGCAATGTAATAAAATATGAAAGAGATAACATAGACACTGATGTAATCATTCCAGGTACATACCTCAAAATCCATGATTACGATGAATTAGCTAAACATGCTATGGAAGGATTAGATCCTGAGTTTCATTCAAAGGTTAAGGATGGTGATTTCCTTTTAGCTGGAAAGAATTTTGGATGTGGTTCATCAAGAGAACATGCCCCAATTGCCCTTTCTACATGTGGTATTAAAGCAGTAATAGCAGTTTCATTCGCAAGAATTTTCTATAGAAATTCAGTTGACGGAGCATTTCTTTTACCAATAGAAGTTGATGAAAAAACTTACCAAACAATTTCAAATAATGATGAATTAGAAATAAACATAGAAAAAAATGAGATAAAAAATATTTCAAAAAATGAAACATATTCAATGAAACCATTTTCAGAAATAATTGCAAAAATAATTTCTGCCGGTGGTTTGTTCAAATATAAAAAGTGATTATTTACAATGGCTGAAACATTATTTGAAAAAATCTGGAACTCGCATCTTGTCAAAGAAAAAGAAAATGAAGCATCATTAATCTACATTGACAGGCACTTAATTCACGAAGTCACATCACCACAGGCATTTGATGGATTACGTTCCAATAATAGAAAAGTGCGAAGGCCTGATCTTACAATTGCTACAGTTGATCATAATATACCAACTACAGACAGATCATTGCCAATATTGGATGAAACCTCATCTATACAAATTCAAACATTAGAAAAAAATTGTCAAGATTATGGAATCCAACTTTTTGGTAAGAATAGTAAAAATCAGGGAATTGTTCATGTAATTGGACCCCAACTGGGAATTACTCTACCAGGTGCAACAATTGTTTGTGGAGATAGTCATACATCAACGCAAGGTGCATTTGGTGCATTTGCATTTGGAATTGGAACAAGTGACGTAGAGCATGTATTGGCAACCCAAACATTATGGCTTGAGAAACCAAAATCTTTTGAAATAATTGCTACTGGAAAGAGAAAAAATTCATTTACAATTACTTCAAAAGATATCATCCTTAGTATAATTCGTCAGATAGGAACTTCAGGGGGAGCAGGCCATGTATTGGAATATCGTGGAGACGTAATATCTGAACTATCAATGGAACAAAGAATGACAATTTGTAATATGTCAATTGAGGCAGGTTCAAGAGCAGGGCTTATTGCTCCTGACGAAAAAACATTTGATTATTTGAATAAACGTGAATTCACACCAAATAATTATGATGAATTAGTTAGTAAATGGAAAGAAAATTTACAAACTGATCCAAATACAAAGTTTGATAGGAGTTTTACAATTAATGTTGATCAGATTGCCCCACAAGTAAGTTGGGGAACAAATCCTGCAATGGTGTGTGATGTCACTGATAATGTTCCATCTCCAGAAGAGTTTGGAAAAGGTGATTCAGTGAAGATCCAGAGTGCAGAAAAAGCATTAGCATACATGGATCTAGAATCTGGCACACCAATTACAGAAATTAAATTAGACAGAGTATTCATCGGATCTTGTACAAATTCCAGAATAGAAGATTTAGTTGATGTGGCACAAGTTGTCAAAGGAAAGCATATTTCTCCAGATTTACATGCTATGATAGTACCAGGTTCACAAATGGTGAAACATGAAGCAGAGGAGATGGGTCTTGATAAAATTTTCAAAGATGCAAATTTTGAATGGAGGGAATCTGGATGTAGTATGTGTTTAGGAATGAACCCGGATATTTTAAATCCAGGTGAACGTTGTGCAAGTACTTCTAATAGAAATTTTGAAGGTAGACAGGGTACAGGAGGTCGTACTCATCTAGTTAGTCCTGTGATGGCAGCAGCTGCTGCAATTGAAGGACATTTTGTTGACATAAGAGAGTGGTACTAAAAATTGGAAAAATTTAAAAAAATTAGTAGTACTATTACACCTTTTGATAAGGCAAATGTAGACACGGATCAAATTGTCCCAAAGCAATTTTTGAAACTTGTTCAAAAAACTGGTTTTGGAAAATATCTCTTCTATAACTGGAGATTTGATAGTGATGGAACTCCAAAAAAAGATTTTATCCTAAATGAATCAAAATATGCAAATTCAAAAATTCTAGTCACAAATGAAAATTTTGGGTGCGGGTCATCTCGTGAACATGCAGTTTGGGCTCTAAAAGATTATGGCTTTTCAGTTATTATTGCACCTTCTTTTGCTGATATTTTTTACAGTAATTGTTTCAAAAATGGTGTACTCCCAATACAAATGAACAGAAGTACCGTTGAGCGGCTCTTTAGTGATATATCTGAATTAGAAGTAGATCTTGAAAACCAAACAATACGTGCAAATGATTTACAAGAGCATTTTCATATAGAATCTGACAAAAAACGAAGATTGCTTGAAGGATTAGATGATATTGCACTTACTATGAAATCAGAAACTGCAATAGATATATTTGAAAAAAAATCTAGCATACCGTCAATTTTCAACTAAAAACTATTTTCTATCGATAGGATTTTTGTTTTCTTCTACGTGCACCTGAGCCACCAAACTTCTTTGGCTCTTTTCTTCTTGCATCTCCACTTATCAAATATTTATCATATTCAACAATCTTAGTTTTCAGTTGTTGACGAGTTGATTTATTGAACGGATGATCTTTTGGTTCTTTTTTTGATTTTGTCCAACCAATTAGTGCTCTGGACATTGCAGTTGCAGATGAATATGCTTGTCCCATAAACCCTCCACCTTTCACTCTTACTGAGATGTCGACTTTATCACGCAACTCATCACCTATAATCTCTAACGGTGCAAGCATTACCTCTCTAGCAGTTTCAGGGTTGACCATTTCAAGAGGTACATTATTTATTCTAATCTTTCCCTTTCCTTTAGTAATGTAAACATGTGCGTTAGATGTCTTTCGTGATGCAAAATAAATTTCAGTTTTTGGAATCAAAAATTTGTTCCTCCAATGTATCTGCTTAATTCAGCCATTGTTGTATATTTTGCAGATGATCTAGTTATTTTTGATTTTTCAAATTGAATTCTTTCCAAACCTTTTACATCTCTTGGCACTCCGATGTATGTTCTCAATCTTGCAAGATCTGTTTTTTTCGAAGGTTTTTCTTTTGGCAGCATTCCTCTGATCATTCTTTTAATAATAGTGTCTGGTCGTCGTGGGTGAAATGGTCCATGTCTTGGATGTATTATACTTGATATCTTCAAAAAATCTTCATACTCACCGATAATACTAGCTTTTTTTCCACTTATCATAATTTTTTCACAATTAATTATTGAAACTCTATTTCCCTGTCTCAAGAGTTTTGCAACATTCGAACATAGTCTTCCAGCAATTAGATTTGTTCCATCAACAACAATTGGTCTACTTAAATCAATTACCTGTTCTTGTTTATTAGCCAATTATTTTTACTCCTTTTCCTGTTGGAAATTTTTTAATCATATCTGAGAATTGTAGAATCTCTCCTCCCGACTCTTTAATTTTCTTTGCAGCAGAACTGGAAATAGAAAATGACGAAACCAAAACTTTATGTGATAATTTACCTGTTCCCAAAATCTTTCCTGGAATTATAACTGCACCACCATCATCTGTTAACTCTTGAATTTTTTTCAAATTGATAGTTTTCTTAGAAGAACTTGGTTTTAGTGCATTTTTTGCAATTTTTGACCAAATAGGGGCTTCGTTCTCTTTAGAAGCAGATTTTAGTTCTTTTACTAATTGAATTAGCTGACTTTCCATTAGTCAAAACACTAAATCACCCAAATATAATGTGTATGTCGTTCTACTTTAAATCTGACACTAGAACTTTGAATTCATCTAGTCTCCTAGATAACTCTTCGACGCTTGAAAGAACAATATGTTGTGGTTCAAGTGCTCCAGTTGTTTCAACAGTCAAAATTCTTTCATCATCGTTATCTGATTCTGTTAATGTAGATATGTTAGCAGAATTCCATTTTGCATGTTCTGTACCTCTACCAAGTCTGGCATGTGCTTCAAATTTTAAATCTTGACCAGGTGCAAGTGTGACAATTGGGATATTATCTGAAATTGGCTTAACTGTATTATCCTGAGATTTCAATTCACCTGATAACACCGTTCTTGTTTCAGTTGCTATTCCAGAATCAAGTGTAAGCATTATCTTATCTGATTCATTATCTTGTTGAACTGCAGAAAGCTCTGTTTTTAGTGGAATTAGACCTAGTCTATGTGCAATTCCTTCATCTGCCAGAATTGAAGTATTTGATAACATATCTACCGTTTCAATTGCATATATTGGGACACCATTAAGGCAAATTCTGCGTAGTGCATTAGCATATTGTAAAGGGATCCCCTTTAGTTTAACAGAGACCTTTTCTTCGTTTTGTGAAATAATATTAAATGACAAATCTTAATCAAAAATCTTCAAAGTCCAAATAAATATCTTGTCGACACTTCATCAGAAATAAATACGAACGTACCTAATCAGTTATAAAATGGCAGATAAAGTTACGGTAGTCAAATATAGTTTTAGTGGTGATAAGTTTGAATTGTTGGTAAAACCAGATCCAGCTTTTGATTATAAAGTAGGAAAAATTTCGGATATTTCAAAGATTCTTGTATCTGATGAAATCTATACTGACTCTAGTAAAGGCAATCGTGCAACGAATGAAAAACTCATTAAAGTCTTCAAAACTCATGATTCGATAAAAATTGCCGAAATTATAATGAAGAAAGGTGAGTTGAATCTAACTATAGAACAGAGAAAAAAGATGACATCAGAAAAGCGAAAACAGTTAGTTACATTCATTGCAAAAACATACGTTGATCCACGTTCACATTTACCACATCCGCCATTAAGAATTGAACAAGCAATGGATGATGGTAGAGTATCAATTGATCCTTTCAAAAATGTTGACGAGCAAATAAAAGACATAGTTGAAAAATTAAGATCAATAATTCCATTAAAATCTGAAAATATTATTTTAGAGATATCAGTTCCAGCTCAATTCGTTGCACAATCATACACTGTTTTAAAATCAACTGGTACACTAAAAAAAGAAGATTGGCAACCAAATGGTTCACTAAAAGCAATACTAGAAATACCTGCTGCCGCTAGACCAAACGTGATAGATAGGTTAGGTTCAATTACTAAAGGCACTGCTACAGTTGAGGTGTCTAAATGACTAATGAAAAAAACCGTCATGTTATTCCTGGTGAAGTAATAGTTTCAGGTCAGTATAGAGCTGAACAAAATACAGTTTTAGATGGTGATAAAGTCCTTGCAACTGTTATTGGTCTTTCTGATATACATGATGGAAACGTTAGAGTGATTCCTCTAACTGGTGGTTATTATCCAAAAGACGATGATTTAGTTGTAGGTAAAATAGCATCTCACTCTGCAATGTCTTGGGAGGTTGATATCAACTCATGTTATGCTGGTATGCTTCCAGCAACCGATGTTTTTGGTAGAGATTTTTCTTCTCACTCAGATGATCTTTCCTCCAAACTAAAGAATGGAGATCTTATTGTTGCTAGAATTGTAAATGCCGATAAAACACGTGATCCATTGTTAACAATATCTGGAAGAGAATTGGGTACGATTGACTCTGGCGAATTGATTGAATTTTCTCCTAGTAAAGTTCCACGACTTATTGGTAAACGAGGTTCTATGATTCAGATGATTGAAGGTGCAACAGGTGCGCAGATTATAATTGGTCAGAATGGAATGTTAGTTGTTTCTTGTGATGACCCAAATGGATTATTAAAGGCTATTCAGGCAATTGAATTGGTTGAAGAAAAAGTGCATGTTGCTAATTTGACAGACTTAGTAAATGAAATGTTAGAATCAAAAGGTGAATAAAAATGGGTGGAAGAGATACAGATATTGTTCTATTAGATGAAAATGGAATTCGTTCTGATGGAAGAAAAGTAAACGAAACAAGAAAAGTTAGTATTAAGGCAGGTGTGCTGAAGAACGCTAATGGCTCTGCATATATTGAATTTGGCGAAAACAAGATCTTAGTTGGTGTTTATGGCCCAAGAGATGTTCATCCAAAACATATGTCTGATACTGACACAGGCATCCTACGTTGTAGATATCACATGGCCCCATTTTCAGTAGGTGAACGAAAAAATCCAGCACCATCTAGAAGAGAAATTGAAATTAGTAAGGTGATCAAAGAAGCACTCGAACCTGCGGTAATGTTAAAACAATTCCCAAGAACTGCAGTAGATGTTTACATGGAAATTTTACAAGCAGATGGTGGTACTCGATGTGCAGCATTAACTGGCGCATCTGTTGCATTAGCTGATGCTGGAATTCCTATGCGTGATTTAGTAGCTGGCTGTGCTGCTGGAAAAGCAGCTGATACTGTGATACTTGATGTAAATAATGAAGAAGATCAAGCAGGTCAAGCTGATTTACCAATAGGCTATATGCCAAATCTTGAAAAAATAACTCTCTTACAATTAGATGGTGTATTAACTCCTGATGAATACAAAAAATGTATTGAAATAGGAATAGATGGTTGCAAACAAGTTTATGAAATACAAAAGAAGGCACTACAAGAAAAATACTTTTCAAATGGTGAGGGTAAATAATGACACATTCCTCCATAATTAATCAGCTGAAAAAAAATAAGATTCTTGATATGTTAAAAGAAGGAAAAAGAATAGATGGTCGTGAATTCGATCAAGTAAGAGAACTCAGTATTGATATAGGTGTAATTCCAAAGGCGGAGGGTTCTTCTAGAGTAAGACTTGGTGATACTGAGGTTGTAGCAGGTGTTAAAGTGCAACCTGAAAAACCATTTCCAGATACTGGAGATCAAGGAATGTTAATCTGTACTGCCGAGATCCTACCTATTGCACACCCTGATGCTGAGACTGGTCCACCACAACCACCAGTTATTGAACTAGCAAGAGTAACAGATAGAGGAATCAGAGAAAGTAAGATGTTAGACATGAAACAATTAGTTCTAGAGAAAGATAAATCTGTGATAGGAGTTTTTTGTGATAACGCAGTAACTGATCATGATGGAAATCTCTTTGATGCATGTTCTTATGCAACTACTGCTGCAATCAACTCTTGTAAAATTCCAAAATATGAAATGAAAGACGATAAACCAACTAAAGTTGAAAATGAATTTGATGATCCACCAATTACAACATTACCTGTTTCTGTTACGATGGCAAAAATTGGTGATTACATAATTGTTGATCCAAATCTTGATGAATGGTCAATAATGGATGCACGTGTAACAATCACTACAAATTCTGACGGAAATATTGTTGCGCTACAAAAAGGTGGTGGAGATGGATTTACAAGTGATGATCTTATAAAATGTGGTGAAATTTCTGCTAGAGTTGGAACAAAAATACGGGATATTATAAAAAAAAGTAGTTCTGGTGGAAATTAGATGGTCAAAAAACAAAAACCACTAAAAGGTTTGGGTGCCAGATATGGTATAAAACCTAGAAAACAGTTTACTCAAGTACATCATTTGCTGAAAAGTCAAAGAAAATGTCCAGAGTGTGGTGGTTCAGTTACTAGAAATGCTGTTGGGATATGGTCTTGTAAGAAATGTACGTTTAAAGTAGCTGGAACAGCTTATGACGTTAAATTTTAATTCAAAAATAGAATTTTCTGCAGGTCAAGAGACTAAAGCAATTTTTGATTCAGTTTCAGTAGACAATAAATTTTATCCTGAAAATCCAACAAAAACTAAAATTACATTCAATAAAAAAATTCTAATCCATCTTCAATCCGAACAAATTCCACATCTTCGAGCAAATCTTAATTCAACTCTAAGGTTGATACAGGCATCATATGATTCAATTAACTCAGTAAAGATATAATAAAACAATAATCAGAAACTTCTCATGTCATCTGGTCAACAAATGCCTCCTTGGTTGCAAGAACAGGTTGCTAAAATGCAACAATCACAACAAAATCTTCAATCAATATTAGCTCAAAAACAACAAGTTGAAATGGAAAATACTGAATCAGATCGTGCATTAGAAGAATTGCAAAAAGCAAATGATGATGAACAAGTTTTCAAATATGCTGGCTCAATATTGATTAAATCTGACAAAAAAATACTGATTGAAGAATTGGAAGAAAAAAAGGAATTATCTAAAACAAAAATTATTGTTCTGGAAAAACAAGAAGAGAGGTTGAAAGTTAGTCTTCAAGAACAGGAAAAAAAGATTCAAGAAATGTTAAAAAATCCAGCATCCGGAAATAATCCACCCTCTAGTAACTCCTAAAATTACAACAAGATATTAACAATCTAATTTTATAATTTTCGTGAGACCAGAAGATTTACGCATAATTATTGATGAAAGAGAACGAAAAAGTGGTATACCAAAATTGCTAAAGGCGATAGGTGTTAACGTGGAAACAAAGACACTACCAATTGGTGACTACATAGTCTCACATGAAACTATTGTAGAAAGAAAAAGTATCAAAGATTTCATGTCGTCTATTTTTGATGGTAGATTATTCGATCAATGTAATAGGCTGAAGGATAACTATCAATTTCCAATTATTATACTGGAAGGAAATATTGATGAAATTGAATCTATTTCTGAAAACCCATTAGTATTTTATGGTGCGCTATCAACAATTGCAGTTGATTTTAACATACCAATAATACCAACACCAAATGCTTCTGATACTGCAAAATTACTGGTTTCACTCGCATCAAGAAAAGAGTCTAACAAGGGACCACTACTAAAAAAAATAAAAAAATCAAGTGATATTCAAAAGCAACAATTATCAGTGCTTTCAAGTTTGCCCGGAGTTGGAGAAAAAATTGCAGTTAGAATGCTTGAAAAATTTGGAACACCACTAAAAGTTTTATCCGCATCTACCAAAGATTTAGCAAAGGTACCAGGATTAGGAGAATCTCGAGCAAAAAAAATTAAAAAAATGATGGAAGTAAAAAGCAAGCATACTAAAGCAACAAATCAAAAAACATTACACGATTCTTAATTTTTTGCAACTAATTTCTTTCTCAATTTATTGCCACAGTTTGGGCAAATATCTTTAGATGAACTTATGCCACATGGTGGACAGTAATGTATCCACTTACCAACAGTTTTGATACCTTTAGTCATTAAAGGTATTATTTCTATATCAATCTGTTTTGCTACATTTGATACCGCAAAATCATCCGAGATTAATTTAGTATTCAACTCTAATGATAAGGCTATAGAAGAGATATCTTCTTTAGATAAACTATACAAATCTCCAGTTTTTCTTGCAACATCTATGACTTTTTCTTCAGATGCATTATCTGGATCTTTAATAATAAGCCTTTTAGAATCAAGTAAGATTTCAAGGGCATTGTGACTTTTTTTGATATGTTTAATCTCATCATAAACTAGCGCAGTAACATAGTAACTATCTTGAGATCTAAATGGAATACCTGCATAAAATGCAGTTGCATCAAGAACACTAGAAACCAAGTTTATTCATCTGTCTAAGACCCTTTTTCTTCAGTCTGACAAAAACTGCTTGATTTTTAAATTTTTTTATTGTAATTTTCTGTTCAAAACCAGATGACTTGATCATCTGTGCGTCCATCACGATATTACAATCATGTGAACAGTTGATCTCAATTTTTTCATCCGGCACAACTATCGATGGTAATCTATGAACTGGTGCTACTGGAGTAATTATTAGAACATCAAGACTTTCATGTAGTAATGGTCCTCCAATTGAAAATGAATGACCAGTAGATCCACTAGGAGTTGAAATTATAACTCCATCCATTTTTTGTTTTACCGTGTCACTTTGGAATTTAATCTCAAATTCAGCAGTCTTTGTAAGATTCTTTCGATTTACGTAAATTTCATTTAACGCTGGTGCAAATTCTTCTCCATTACATGATGCTGTAACTCTAGTTCTTTTATCTAACCAGATCTTATTCTTGATAATTGCATTTATTGCATTATCTAAATCATCTAGGGTAATTTCAGATAATATACCTCTATTACCTCCGACATTAATAGTAAGTATTGGTGTCTCATTACGTAAATTTCTAAATGTCCTTAGTGTTGTGCCATCACCACCAAGTGTTATTGCCAAATCAAGTTTGACTTTGCTTAAAACCTCCAATGATTCAACTTGTTTTGTTTCATCAACATCAACTGGTGCAATGGTATAGACCTGTATTTTTTTTGCAAGAAGCTTTTTCGCAACTTTTTTTGCTGCATCTTCCGAAATTTTTGAACCAAATTTACTAACTATGGCTACTTTATTCAGTTTCAAGCAGTTCTTCTCATATTATTTGGCACTTAAAAGTCATGTATTTTGTGATATATTTTGATAAGATATTTAAGTCAAATTTGCTATAAAGATAGTAGAGGAAGAAGATGTCATTATTACTTAAAGATAGAGTATATTCCATGGAAGCACCTACTGCTAAAAGAGGCGTTTTTCCACTTCATGGTTTCAAATTAGGCCTTTATAGATTACCATTAAAATTAGATGAAGTTCTTGAAATACAATCAGTTCACGATGGTCTTAAAAATACATTCGAAATGGATACATATGCAGATAGAATCTTTGCAACTTATTCGTGGACAGAAGAAAATACGTCCAATAGAACTTCAAAAGATTATGAAAAAATAGATCTAAGTGTCACAGTTGAAATTGTTACAGGTGAAGTTGTCGATATTATATATCAGATATTTCCAATTGAAAAGTTTGGTGATGCACCTTGGGTTAGTGATTATAAAAAGAAAGCAGATCATTTTGCAAAGATGATAACTGACACAATTCTTAGAAATACAATTCTTGCTGATAAGATGGTTGAAGCATTAATCAAATCAGAAAAACTAACTGAGGATCAAGCATTATTAAGATTAGAAGAGATTACACCTCTAGCACAGATTGTACCAGATGCCAAACCAATTCCAGTTAAAAAACAAGAAGTTGCTTTGGACGTTGCTGGTGGACCAGCACAAGAATGGCAAGGAGGAGATGTTAAACCAGGACCAATTGATATTGAGTACAAATCAAAGATGAAAGCATCTCCATCATTCAAAGCACCATCAGGTCATGAAATCAAGACATGGGGTCGTGTTGGGAGTGATAATGGAATAATGGGTGTTTGGGGCGAATATGTCTCAGTTGATTATGATATTTGTGTTGCAGATGGTGCTTGTATAGATGCATGTCCTGTAGGTGTCTATGCATTTGCAGACTTCCCTGGAAATCCAGGATCTGATAAGAAACCACTAATGGGAGGAGAGCCAGACTGTATATTTTGTCTAGCATGTGAGGGTGTTTGTCCTCCTGAAGCAATAAAGATCTTCGCTCAGGATTAAACTCTCATTTCAAATATAAATAGCAACAAGAGTGTTCACATGTTGAGATATGGAAGGTAATCCTTTTACACAATTTGTATTCCAAATATTCATTTTTTGTGCAATTCTAATTATAGGTTACACTTGCAATTTTTACTATTTGGCATTTCTATCAAGCAGAAGAAAAGATGAGAATTCTATAACAGAAATTGGTGAACCTACCATAACAGTTCAGTTACCGATATACAATGAAAAATATGTTGCAACTAGGTTAGTTGACGCTGTCTGTGCACAAGATTATCCTAAAGATAAATTAAAAATTATGGTTCTAGACGATTCTGATGACGAGACAGTAAATTTGATGCATCAAACAGTTCTCAAATATCAAAGTCTTGGATTTGACATATCACATGTCAGAAGAGGAACTAGAGCAGGATACAAAGCTGGGGCACTAAAACATGCAATGAAATCTACAAAAAGTGATTTTGTTGCAATTTTTGATGCTGATTTCATACCACCAGATTGGTATTTGAAAAAGGCAATACCACATTTCACAAACTCAAAAATTGGATTAGTACAATGTAGATGGGGTCATATTAATGAGAATTATTCTGCACTTACTCAAGCACAGGCATTGAACCTTGATTTTCATTTTCTAGTTGAGCAAAAAGCAAAAAGTAATTCACATTTGTTTATGAATTTTAATGGAACCGCTGGAATTTGGCGAAAAGAATGTATTGATGATGCTGGAGGTTGGCACACTGCAACTCTTGTTGAAGATCTGGATCTAAGTTATAGAGCACAGATGAAAGGTTGGAAATGTTTGTTCCTACCAGACATTGTAGTTGATGCTGAGCTTCCTGTACAGATGAATGGTGCAAAAAGACAACAGTTTCGTTGGGCAAAAGGCTCTATACAATGTGCAGTTAAATTACTTGGAGATATACTTCTAGAAAGAAAGATTAGCTTTGATGCAAAACTTCAAGCATTTATTCAATTAACAAGGCATATTGTCTTCCCTTTAATGTTAATACAGTTTATAACACTTCCAATATTGCTTGCATCTGAAGTAAATCTTTACATTGTAAGTTTTCTTCCTGCGCTCACTTTAGCAACATATCTTGCTATGGGTCCAGGTGCATATATTCTTGTGATTCATAAAATGTACAAAAATGACTGGAAAGCAAAAGCAAAGGCATTACCATATCTGCTGGTTTACTCGATAGGAATGTCTGTCAATAACACAGTTGCAGTCTTTGATGCAATGGTAGGAAAGAAAAATGAATTTCTAAGAACCCCAAAATATGGAATTATAAAAAATGATGACGATTGGAGGGGTAAGGCCTATAATCTTCCATTCTCAAAGACTACACTTCTTGAAATGTTCTTTGCAATATACGGCATATTAGGAATATTCATTGCAATATTTTCTAAAAATCCTATCTTTGTGCCTATAATAGCATTACAGGCAATTGGCTTCTTCTACATAGCTTGGCTTAGTTTGTCACATACAAGATATAAAAGACCAAAAAGTATTGACAATAAAATAACAAAGGAAGAAAAAATGGCAAATTACTTTTACAAATTAGCAGTTGGCGGAATCTTTGCGATAATTGTAATTGGTGCATACATGGCATTTGCAGGGTACAGCAGTGATGTCTATCCACTTGATATCTCAGTGGGTTTATTGGACAGAGTTATGGCATCATCTGATCCACAGTCAATCTTGGTAGACCTTAATGCAATCAAGATACATCTTCCAGTAGAAGGAAACCCAGTTTGGATATTTCCAACTGATACTACAAACTTTTCAAGAATACAAACAGATCTTAACACAATGATAATTAGTGCTGAAAAAATCGCTGCCGTTCCAACAGATAGTGCTGCATATCATACTGGTGTGACGGACATTCGTGAGAGAGGTTCTGTACTTCAAGAGAATCTTGCAGATGCAATACCATACATGTATGTGAGTTTCTCTAACATCATATTTAGCTCAATTTGGATTGTTGCTATACTTGCAATATTTGCTATCCTTAACAAAAAGAAGCAACAGCTAAAAGAATATGATGTCTCAAATGATGTTTAGGAAATATTTAGTTCACTTCTGATCTCATCTACAGCCCTTATTCCAAAAATATCTCGAATTTGTTGAATTCTTATAGATTCTTTTAGCAGTTGCTTTCCAAGATTATCAATTAATGTAGAAAATACTTCAGAAAATCTTAACTCCCATTTATCTGCACAATCAAATATTTTTCCAACAGCCCACTGTCTAACTTCATGTGGTAATGGAATTTTTTCATTTGATTCTATCGATAATTTATCAAATAAATTGATAATATCCGTTGTATCAGTAGTCATTTTTTCAATATCCTTTATATCACCATATTTTGATTCTGCTCGCATACGTATTCCTGATTGATATTCAGATAGTTTTAGAAGGGCTAAGACTTCCTTCGAGCTTTCATCAGATACCCTATCTGTGACATTTTTTATATCATGAATTTCTTGAACTACTTTGTCAGTTTTTTCATGGAATTCTGAGGCTAGTGAATCAGAACGGTTAATCAGATTTGATAATCCAGAAATTTTTTCTTCAATTTCTGATTTGAATGTCTTTAAACCCTCACCAAGTACTGAAGAAAAATTTGCATCCTTTACTATTCCTCCAATCTCTGTTCTGATGTTTGACATATCTTTACCTATGTCTCCAGTTCTGTTAGAAATTGATTTTATTGTATTTCTAAGTTCATCAATCTGCTCTGTTATACCTGATTTTGACTCTGTTTCTTTCGCAACGATTTTCATCTCTTCTTTTAGATCATCAACTCTATCAGCCACCTTCATTATCATCTTTGAATTATTTCGAATAGAGTCAATACTCTCTGATACAGTTTGAACAAGTTCATCAGTCTTTGCAGTTGATTTGTTACTTTGTTCCATATTTTTGATCTTTTCTTCGAGTTTCACAGTCTGTTCATTTAATTTGGTTACTATCTTCACATTTCCTTTCATCTGGTTTAGGTTAGAGAAAAGACGTTCTGTATCTTCTTCTATTATGTTAATCTGTTTTGATTGTTTTTGAATCTGAATAATTGAAGAACTCAATGTACCAATCATATCATTCATTGTAACCAGAATCCTTTGGTTTTCTTTGAAAATCTTCGTCATATTCTTAATCTCTTTTGATAATATTTTTGTAGATTCTGATACTACTGATATCTTAGTGTACAACTGAGATGGTGTTGGCTCTCTTTTTGATCTAGATCTTTTTGGATCTTGTTTTTGTTTGGCAGTTTTTTTAATACCTTTTCTTTCTGCCATGTGTTTTCATTTCCTTTTACTAATTTAAAAAGTGCAGGCTGAAATAAAATAAGATTTGTCGAGTTTAGTTATTGACTGTTTCTGGATTATGAAGTAATTCATGAAATGTTTTTTCTGCTAGTCCGTTCATACTCTCGACGAAACCACGTTTGCAATATGTACATTGTATCATATGTTACCGTACAGTACCGTACCATATATACCAGAGGTTCTTTTGAAATTACCAACTGGTCAGATACCCCAGAGCTTATTTCCTCATAAATCAGTCACTCTGATCATCATCCCAGATTATATTTATGAAATATCTTGAAAATAAAGGCGTTATCTTGAAAATTGTTATAACGAATTCATAACATTATCAATAGATGCAAAATTTTTTCCTGCAGGTTCAATCTAGTAGCGATGAATCATCTGCCATAACTGGTGGTCTTTGGGATATAATAGACAAAATCAATCCTTTACAATTACCCCAAGACGCGTTTGTAACAGATCTTGCAATAATTATGATTCTTGCAGGTATTGTTACGTTAGCATTTTTCAAGATTAAACAACCACTGATCATAGGATATCTTTTTGCTGGAATGCTAATTGGACCACTTTCTCCATTATGGGCACCATTTCTTTCAGACACTGGAACTGGTGATAGCATTGGACCAGCTGGACTTCTATCAGATATAGGTGCACTTAATGTATTTGCTGAAATTGGTGTCATTCTATTACTTTTTGTCATTGGAATTGAATTCCCGTTTGCTAAGATTCGTTCTATTGGAAAGGTAGCAATAGGAGTTGGAACTTTGGGTTTGTTCCTTACACTAATTCTTGTATTTTATGTATGTATCATGATTGGATTAGAATTTATGGATTCGTTATTTTTGGCAGCTGCATTATCAATTAGCAGTACTGCCGTTATAGTTAAGGTTCTAGAAGAAGCTGGAAAGATAAAAAGAGAATCATCTATACTAGTTTTAGGAATTTTGATTGTAGAGGATGTGATTGCAGTGATTCTAATTGCATCTTTAGAATCAATTGCTCTTGTAGGTAACGTTTCAATTGAGGGTGTACTTATGGTAGTTATAGTTGCTGGAATTCTTATTGTTGGAACTTTTACAGTTGGAATTAGAACAATTCCAAAACTAGTAGATAGAGTTGCAACTGCGCAAAACAGGGAGATTCTTTTGATAAGCGTTTTGGGTGTGTGTTTTGGTTATGCACTTTTAGCAAACGTTGTTGGACTTTCAGTTGCAATTGGAGCATTTTTGGCAGGTGTCTTAATTGCAGAGTCTAAATCAGCAGAAGTTTCTAAAATTCTATCCAGTCCAATAAAGGACATGTTTGTAGCTATATTCTTTGTATCAGTTGGAGCTTTAATGGACATAAGTCAACTTGAAAATTATATCTTCATTGCAATAGCACTAATTGCCGTATCCATAGGCATGAAATTTGGGGGTAACATGCTTGGAAACTTCATCTTTAGACAACCAAGAAAAAAGGCACTAAGATCAGCATTTACACTTGCAGCTCCACGCGGAGAATTCTCTATTGTGATAATTAAGGTTGGGGTTGATGCAGGTGTTGTAAGCGCTTTTCTATTCCCATTAATTGGTATGATAGCAATAATTACTGCATTTATCTCACCGTTTTTGGTAAAAGCTAGTGATAGAATAATACCAAAACTAACAAAGAAGTAAATTGTCCAACAAGGAATTAGATGCATTTCTAGCACGCTCACATAAGGAATTATCAATTCAGGACTTCGAAGGCAAAGGTGTTCCGTGCATAGAATTTGACGGAAAGAAATTTGATGATATATTATCAAAAGTTGCGGGAAAGCCACTAGCAGTTGACACTAATCTTAACATACTTCAAGATGGTCTTGGCCATGTTTTTGTTGAAATGTTACTTACTTTTTCTCATGGAGACATCAAAGAAAGTATTCTTATTAATGCAAATGAAAATGTAGAATTTTTTCAGATGTTAGCTGAAAATACAATGCTCGCAATTGCATCAAAGGAGTCACCGGAGAAAATATTCATGATTCAGTTGCCAAAACCTGAACGTGCAATACAAGCATTTGAAATTATAAAATCTGGACTTGCAAAATGTGAAAAGTAGAACTGTAATGCCGGGGGTGGGTTTCGAACCCACGACCTCCAGATTATGAGTATTGCCTTCTATGGAAGACCCGTCAGAGTTTACCATTTGAACTGGCACTCTAACCAGGCTGAGCTACCCCGGCATAACTAGAATCGAAAATTATTGCAATTAAATGTTCTAGATTAGTATTGTTTTGAAACCTGCTTCCAAGACTCGTTCTCTGATTTGACCCAAAGGAATTTTTTCTGTAATGCAGCTGTATACAATTTTTCCCACTCTGCACCTACATCATCAGTCCAGGATTTGAAAATTCTAGGATCAATGTAATTTCGTAACGATGTGCCTAGATTGTAGTCCTTGGTTTTCTTCGTAAGATCCACTTGAAGTGTTAATTTTTCTACCCGCTCTTTGTGTTTTTGTTTTGTTTTTTTAATCTGGAGTTTTGCCTTCTTAATCCTTTCATTTTGTTTTTCTTTTTGAGTGTCAGTTTTCGGTTTGGCAGACTCGGCTTTTTTCAAGGCTTCCTCTTTCTTCTTCCACGGTCTTGCTGTCTTTACTGTTTTTAACGTGTCAACCTTCTTTTGCAGTGTCTGCTCAAATGTTTTTGGGATTGTTCTTTTATGATTACACATAGTAGCTGCCTCAAGATTGGCTAACTTTGCATGGTATAATTTTTCCGCAGGAGTTGATTTTTTAACATTTCCATTCTCTCGAAGATATTTTGATACAACACTAGATGCCAAAAACGTTCTGAATACTTTTGCTGTTAAATCCTTCACCACACTAGAATAGTATAAGTTGACATGACGTGATGTAATTTGATCAAATATTTCATCTGTATCTTTTTTCTTTGATACCAATTCCTTTAGATTATCATGAAATTGTTTATCATGTCCTATAGCAGGAACGGTTTCTTGCCATCTTACACTATCTTTTCCCAAGAAATCAAATTCTATGGAATCACCTGTCAATTTAATATGCTCTTTACGTAATGTTGTTGCACCTACAGTATCCGCTTCTTCAGGATCCTTTTCGTCACCAACTCTCATTGCAGTACGATAAATAAGATAGCATACAGTGGAGATACGTCTAATCTTTGGATCTCTATTTTGCATATCTTTAACAATTTTATCCTTAATCTTATCAATCTCACTTGCAAGTTTTTTTGCTTTATCATACTTTGCCCTATCTCTATCTTGTTTTATCCCAGCAGTATCTGCTAACCAAACATATTTCCTTTTTTGAGTTAAAACATCAGTCCAGCTAGCCATCCACATCGAATCTTTGTCATGTACAACTTTCCCCCAATCACCAATAGGGGGTTTGGCATCTTTTCCAAGATTCAGTGTTACATCTTTTGATGATACTTTTGGTTTCCATTTGCCCCTCATTGGGTGTTCACCACGACCAATAAAAATTCCAGGTGGTTCAGCCATATAGTTGGCAACTTCAACTTCCTTTTCATCCATCATCGCCATACCATATTTTACCTTCATTTCCTCTCGTAGTTCTTTCCTTTTGGCAGTAAGTGATTTTTTCTCTTCTTTTGTAAGGAGTTCTTTCGCATCTTTTTCCTTGTCTACGAGTTTGAATGGGTTTGAGAAATCAATGTCTGATAATTCTAAATTCTTGTATTTTCCATTGAATGTTTTTGCAAAATCTGAAACAAAATTCTTCTGAAATACTTTATCCTGAGCATATGGCGTATCCTTCTTTTTTGCCCACTGGTAAATCATTTCTTCCTGAAGTAAATCTAAAGATACATCTTGATTATTGATCAGAATCTTTATTCCCTTAGATTCAAAATCTGGAGGGAAAAGTATTCCATTATGTTGTAGTGTTTTCCATTTCATGTTGTTTTCTCATAAATTGTAGACTTTGACAAAAATCGGTTAAAACGATATATCAATCTAACCATGAATTTTTGAAAGAACATACCATAAAAGGCTCTTAATTGGTTTATTCACCGTAGAGTTCTTTTTTCAGATAATTCTCAAATTCCATATCAGTCTTCATCTTTTTTGCTTCTAGAAACATCATTGCATCGTTTCCTACCACATATCTTGGGTGTGGGTTTTCTTCTTTTAGTGCTTTTACAACAGCATCTGCAACCTCCTTAGGATGGGTACCCATCTCTGCCATCATTTTAACACCTGAAATTACCTTTTCTGTTATTTCTTTGTATTCTGAATCTTGATTTGATTTTTTTGCCAATTTCATCGAGTTGAAGAAATTAGTTTTGATTACACCAGGTTCAATTATTATAACATTTACACCAAATGGCATTAACTCAAATCTCAACGATTCACTTAACCCTTCGAGGGCAAATTTTGAGCTAATATATGCTGGAGAAACAGGAAATCCAATTCTTCCAGCAACAGAACTAATATTTACAATATCACCAGAACCTTGTTTTCTCATTATTGGTGCAACTCTGTGAATTAATCTAATGATTGAAAAGAAGTTAGTTTCAAACTGTTCTTTAAACTCATTAATTGACACATCCTCTACAGTGCCCCACATACCATAACCGGCGTTATTAATCAAAACATCAATTCGATCCTTTCTCTCCATTATTGTATTGATAACCTCATTAACAGATTCTTCATTATCAACATCTAATTGTAAGATTTCAACGTTCAGATTTTCCTTTCTAACAACTTCTTTGATTTCTGCATCTTTGTTCAAATCCCTCATGGTGGCAAATGTATGAAATCCATTTCTAGCAAGAGATAATGACGTTTCCAGACCGATTCCACTCGAACTACCTGTAACTAGAGCAACTTTTTCCATGATGGATTTCATTCTATGCCATCTAATAGTTTTATGATTTTTTTATTGACTTGATTAGGGATCTATACAATGTTAACAATATCAGAAGTGTTATCTACAACTAATATCATAATTTTTCATGGTAAGTTATACTGCACAAGTGGCAAAAAGCCATAAAAAATTCAATTCCGCACTGAGCAAGGCTAAAACTAGGAAGGCATGCTTGAAAGCCTATTACAGCCACAAAAAGGAACACGAATCACTCCTAAAGAATCATCTCAAAGGCGAATTGAGTCAAGTTAACAAAAAGAAAGCAAAAATTCCTTACAGATAGATTTGTAATCAATTAGTCTTGGTTACATTCTTTATTTATCTCTGAATTATAAGTAACTTATCAATAAAAAATTTATTGAAAAAAATCTCATTCAATAAAATTTACAATTATGATTGTATAGAAGGAATGAAATTAATCTCAAAAAATAAGATTGATCTAGTAATTACTGATCCACCATTTGCCATAGATTTTAAAGCCAAGAAAGCAAATTACAATAGAACAGAATCACATGTTCTAGAAGGTTATAATGAGGTTTTACCAGAAAATTATTTTGATTTTACATTTAATTGGATGTCTGAAGTATATAGAATTTTAAAAGATTCAGGAAGCATGTATGTGTTTTCAGGATGGAATAATCTAAAGGATATTCTTAGGGCAATTGATGATGTAGGATTCCATGTTGTAAATCATATAATTTGGAAGTATCAATTTGGTGTTGTAACAAAAAATAAATTTGTCACATCACATTATCATTGCCTATATGTCTGTAAAAATGAGAAAAAAAGAAAATTTTATCCATTTAGACGATTTTCAAAAAATGCAAAATCAGACGATGGACACAGTTTGCATTACAAGGATAAAGAAGATGTATGGGAGATTAAACGCGAATACTGGACAGGAGAGAAAAAAACTCCAACAAAACTACCTGCAGAAATAATTGAAAAAATTTTATTGTATTCTAGTAAAAAAAACGATGTCATCTTTGATCCTTTTTTGGGCTCAGGTCAAGTTGCAGTATTAAGTAAGATGAATGAACGACAATTTTGTGGCTTTGAAGTTGTAAAAGAATATTACAAGTTTGCAAAAAAACGTCTGGATAAAAACAAGTATTTACTAAGCGCTAAGGATTAGTTTTTTCTTCTTTTAGCAGATAGACGTTTTCTAAAAGCCAGTTGCAAAATTCAGTCACAGGCTCCGTAAACTCAAACCAAACATGAAGAGAATGTGGTAAAATATCAATCCTATCTTCTTTTCTTCCAGCTTCATTTGCTGGAGCCAGAAATACTTTGACACCCTCCTTGCCCTCATACATGTATGCATCTGCCACTTCAACGTCACCAAAAAGTTCCTTTGCTTTTTCTTTGATTTTTTGCCTCTTTATGGGAAATCTTTGTTTTTCCATATCTACAATAAAACTCAAATCCTGTTTTCCATACATATCAAAATCATCAATTTTTCCCTCGTGTGGAAAGTTTACAAGTAACTCAATATTGTATTTCTTACCAACCTCTTTTCCTATTTCACCAATTCGTTTGTATGCTATTGCAGGATTTTTCTTTAGAAGTATTCGAATTTGCGGAAAGTGGCGCTTTAGTTCTTTTTGTAGGTCCTCAGTTATGATGGTGAATATCATTCTAATTCATTTAGAAGAATGCCTTATTTAGATTAGTTTTTTAGCAGAAAAATTTGCTATGATGTATGGCGATGCCGATGGATTATGACGGACTTCGTGGCGAAGATGAATCTGAGAGAACTGATAATGTCACTGATTACAAAAGAACATGCATTGACTTTATTGAAGATATATCTGGGAGTTACTTGGAATGGGTTGATTATTACAAGTTACCAGAAGATGAAGACAAAAAAAGACGAAAGGAAATTGCCAGTATTATAGAAAGAACTAACACATGGCTTGCCAAAATTCCACAGTCCATCAAGGCAGTAGATGTTGTGATGAATGACGGCATACAAAAGATGGCAGAAGCAACAGCTGGAAAACCATTTCAGATTGGAGTTTTCATAAACCAAAAATCAGATTATACCATGGCAAAACCTGGAATTATTAATGTCAACGTAAAGGCTTCAGGAAAAGAAGGAATAAAGACAAAATTGGGATTTCATCACCAGAGTGAACGATTTCGAATAGAAGCAACCGGAAAAGCATTCTTTGATGAAACAAATATGCCAGAAGATGAATTTGATCTAATGGATATTAACCTGAAATTAAATGCACAAGAATGCAAACAACGTGACGTTATATCATTTACCATCATAGTCAGTGAGATGAAAGATGGTGTTGAATTTGATCGTAGAGGTCTTTCAACAGTCATACATATTGTATAATTACTCGATAGATAGGCTAACTTCTAAGACAATTCTGGATTCATCTTGTCGTGCTTTATCTGTATATTTTAGCGATGAAATTTTTCTAGCAAGTCCTTCATCTTTAACTAATCTAGCAATACCTGAAAATTTTTCCCCGTCAAATTCAACTTTCACCTCCGGATTAGCAATGGCATTTTTTAACCAATCACTATTTGGATTTCTTCTGGAAAAATATATCATATCATTATAAGTTACTGCCTTTGCCCATACGGAATGCTCCTTCCCAGTTTTTCTTCCCATAGTTGTTAGAAGTGCTTTGAATGTAAGATTATTTGTGATAGACAAAATTTTCACCTGAGCATCATAGATGCAGCAAACAGTGCAATGGCAATCGAGCCTCCAACTCCCATAAAGTACATAATCTTATTTCCCTGCATGAAATTTCTTAGATTCTTACAATATTTATAATATAATTCGCAATGGTGTTATAATCTAAATTCTACCATTAATTATGCATGCAATTAAAGTAGACTTGCTTTCAAAACGATTTCAGAAATTCAAGGCATTAGACAATATTTCATTTCAAATTGAAGAAGGTGAAATATTTGGATTTTTAGGCCCAAATGGAGCAGGTAAAAGCACAACAATGATGATCCTTACAACATTGTTAAAACCTACTTCTGGAAATGCATCAGTTCAAGGATTTGATGTCGTTACACAAGCAAAAAAAGTTCGAGAAAATATAGGATTTGTTCAACAAGAGATTGGTGTTGACGAGTATCTTACTGGTCGGGAAAACCTGATTTTTCAATCTAGAATCAGTCAGATGCCAAAGGAGAAAGTGCAATCTAGAATTGATGAAGTGATATCTTTAGTTGAGCTTGAAGAAAAACAGAATGAAGCTGCGATTACTTATTCTGGTGGTATGAGAAAAAGACTTGACATTGCATGTGGTCTTTTACATAGGCCAAAGGTACTTTTTCTAGACGAGCCTACAGTAGGCCTTGATATACAAACAAGAAGAAAGATCTGGGAATACATTAGAAAAATACACAAAGAATTTGAAATGACACTTTTTGTCTCTACTCACTATATGGAAGAGGCTGACAAGCTTTGTGATCGTGTAGGGATAATTGATTATGGAAAAATTCAGGTTATTGACACGCCTGAAACCATGAAAAATGCAATGGGAAATGATACAGTTTCATTTTCATTGATGGATGGAATTGCAAGACAAGACGAATTAATTAATCGCATTGAGCAAATAGAATTTGTAAATCAAGTAATTAAAAAACAAGGTGAGATTACAATCAAGTCATCACAATGCTCAGAAGTGATACCTAAAATTTTTCAGACTACATCTGAAATGAACATAGAAATTAATTCATTATCATTAAACAAGCCAACTTTGGATGATGTTTTCATATCATATACTGGACACAACTTACGTGATGATACCACTCAAAAATTAAACAAACGAAAAGAATTTAATTTAAACAGGAGAAGAGGACTTTGATCACATCAGATACCTATGCAATTTTTTGGCGTGAGATGAAACGCTATAGAAAATCAAAAAGTGGTGTTATTATCAGATTAATTCAACCAGCAATCTGGATAGTTGTCATGGGAAATATTTTTGCAGGTACACAACCACTTATCCAGTCAGTTGGTTTTGATGGTGAGTATATTGAATTTATGGCACCAGGTGTTATCATACTAACTGCAATTTTTACAAGTATCTTTGGTGGTGTTAATACATTATGGGATAGAAGATATGGATTCATGAACAAGGCATTAACATCACCAATATCAAGATCATCAATTGCACTTGGTAAAATGCTTGCAATTTCTTTGATTGCTGCATTCCAAGCAAGTTTGATTTTGGGCATTGCACTTGCGATAGGAGTTACCATGCCAAATTTATGGATGATAGGACCTATCATGGCAATTGTAATTTTATTTTCAATTGGATTTTCTGGAATCTCAGTTATGGTTGCAGCCGCAGCAAAATCCCAAGAAACGTTTTGGGGAATAATTAATTTTCTTGGAATGCCATTGTTTTTACTAAGTCCAGCACTTTTTCCATTGGCACTAATGCCAGATTGGCTTGCATCGATTGCAGCATTTAATCCTGTCAGCTATACTGTAATACTGGTACGAGAAATGATGTCTGGATATGTAGAAGGATGGTCTGCACTACTGAGTGTCACGATTTTGGTAGGTTTTAGCGTCATAATGATTGGTCTTGCAAGCTATGTCTTTACACGAGACGTCAATAAGCCATTCTGAGCGTAAAACGCTATAGTGTAACTGAAATCAGTATGCATGGTCATTTTTGACTAAAATTATAAAAAAACCTCACATGTGAGATCTTGAGTGTTTTCTAAAAACATTTTATGATGTACAAAGTAGTATCGTTAGTTCTACTATTCTCAGTATTACTATTAGGAATGTCGTTTATGCAGAATTCATATGCAGCAATCCATCCATTTGAATTAGAATGGGGCATTTCTGGATCCATTAAACCAGGAAATTTTCTATATCCACAACATATAGCTGCTGACTCGGAAAATAATATCTATGTAACTGATCTTGGAAATTCAAGAATTCAGAAATTTGATGATCAAGGAAATTTTATCAGTGCATGGGGATCTAATGGTGACGGAGCCGGACAATTTGTCTATCCTTCTGGAATTGCCATTGCAGATGATTTTGTTTTTGTGGTTGATAAGAAATTAAACAAAGTTCAAAAATTTGATACCCTTGGAAATTTTGTCACGCAGTGGGGAGACATTGGAAGTGGTAACGGTGAGTTAAGATCACCAAACGGAATTATAACAAACGATGATAAATTTGTTCATGTTGTAGATACTGGCAATAGCCGTATACAGACATTTACGTTTGATGGAGAATACATTTCTCAGTTTGGACAATCTGATAAAAGAGGAGAAAATCTTATTTCACCAATAGATGTGGCAATAGATAAAGAAGGAAAATTTTTTGTGACTGATCCTGCTAATAAAAGAATTAATATTTACAACTCTGATGGAATCTTTACAAAAACTATTGATCAAAGTATAGGAGGTATGTCAATATCACCTGAAGGAATAGTTTTTGGTGCAGAAAATAGTTTTTACATTTCTGATCAAAGAAATAATAGAATAATTGAGTTAAACGAGTTTGGGGATTCATTATCAATATTTGGTATGATGGGTGGTAACAATGGTAATTTTAAATTTCCAAAAGATGTCACTGTTGATAATGATGGATTTCTTTATGTAACTGATACAGAGGCACATAGAATTCAAAAATTCCTTACTCCTGTAGCATCTAAAGAATTAGTTGTACAGGAACAGGTTCCAACTACAGATATTCAAATTGAACAATCTGAACCTCAGACTGAATTAGAGAAGATCAATGAGATAGAAATTGAATCTGAACCAATTAAACCAATTCCTAATGATTTCAAGAGACCTGAAATAGTTGTGCCTGATGATGTAATTATTGAGGCGTCTGGTGGATTAACATATGTGAATATTGGGGAGGCAGTGGCTAGTGATGAAAGTGGAATACTATCTTTGTCAAACAATGCACCAGAAGTCTTCCCACTTGGAATAACCACAATCATTTGGACCGCAATCGATGGATCAGGGAATATGGCTATAGCACCACAAACGATATTTGTTCAAGACACGTTATTACCAGAAATAGAGCAATTATCAGACATTACACTTGAGGCACGTTCTGAAACACAAAATCTTGTAAAACTAAACACACCGGATGTTTTTGACGCAGTAGGAATTATTTCCTTAGAGAATAATGCACCAGAAGTCTTCCCACTTGGTGAGACCATCGTGACTTGGACAGTTACAGATGTAATGGGAAATATATCCATAATGGAACAAAAAGTCATTTTAATTGATGTCACACCACCTAGAGTAGACATATCTGAAGATATCATAATTGAAGCCACTAGTATAGATGAAAATCAAGTTTCACTGATTGAACCTAATGTCTTTGATTATGTTAAAATTGAATCACTATCTAATGACGCACCGCTAAATTTCCCACTTGGTGAGACAATTGTGACTTGGATGGTTTCTGATACATCCGGAAATGTTGAAACATCATCACATAAAGTTGTGGTCATAGATTCAACACCACCTGAAATTTCTGTTTCTGATATTACTGTAGAGGCAATAATTCCTAGTGGAAGTAACATATTGTTATCAATACCAGAAATTTACGACCTACAAGAAGTGGATATTTCAAATGATGCACCAGATGTGTTTCTATTTGGGGAGACTATTGTTACATGGACTGTACGGGATCAATCAGGAAACGAATCTACTAAAACACAGAGTGTAAATGTAATTGATACAATAGATCCCATTTTGATAATACCAAGTGCTATTGAAATTGAGGCTACTGGAATAAATACTAGTGTTAAAGGTTTAGGTGAGTTAGTTGTAGAGGATATCTCAGAAATAGATTCCATAATTAACGACGCTCCAGAATTCTTCCCCCTAGGTGAGACCATAGTTACATGGACAGCCACAGATACATCAGGAAACTTTGCATCTGATACACAGTTAGTGACTGTAGTAGATACCACCGCACCTCAAATTATTGCGCCATCCAGTATCAACCTTGAAGCAGTAGATCCTCTTGAAAATTATATTGAATTGTTCAATGAAAGATCTTTTGATACTGTAGAAATTGAATCAGTTGAAAACGACGCTCCAGAATTCTTCCCCCTAGGTGAGACCATCGTGACTTGGACAGCTACCGATACATCAGGAAACTCTGCATCTGATACACAGGTGATAATCATTGAGGATACAATTCAACCAGAAATTTCAGGTCTTGAGAACATTATCTTGGAAATTATAGACATATCAGGAAATACAGTTGATATCGGACGAGCAAATGCATTAGATCAAGTTGATGTAGATCCTATAGTATCTAACGACGCTCCAGAATTTTTCCCCCTAGGTGAGACCATAGTTACATGGACAGCTACTGATACATCAGGAAACTCTGCTATATTTTCTCAAACTATTAGTATTATTGACAGTACTGCACCTGAATTTATTGCTCCAGCAAATATTATTCAAGAAGCCGAAGATATAGTATCGAACTTTGTAATTCTTGGAAATGCACAAAGTTCTGATATTGTTGGTGTTTTGTCTATTGAAAACGACGCTCCAGAATTCTTCCC
>Ga0315338_1000961_pt1 | contig 45147 bp, 44 predicted proteins | sample ASW8metaG_FD_204518 | JGI IMG/M metagenome (GOLD analysis project Ga0315338, IMG submission 204518) | Ammonia-oxidizing marine archaeal communities from Monterey Bay, California, United States - ASW #8 | ecosystem: Environmental > Aquatic > Marine > Coastal | place: USA: California | collected... | reverse complement strand
GATGTTCTAAATATTTTAGTAATTATAATTGCAAAGATTGCTATTCTTTTGGCACCAATTATGCCAAGTGTTACCGAGAATATACTTAATAAAATAGGTTTAAGCATAAAAAATTTATCTATTGATGATATACGAAATGATAATTTCTTAAATATAAGTTATAAAATAAAAAAACCTGAGATTATTTTTAACAAAATTTTGTAATGACTAATATAATAATTGATAGCCACTGTCATTTAAATTTTCCACAATTTAAAGACAATCTTGATGAAGTTGTTAGTCGAGCCTTAGATAAAGGCGTGTATAGAATGATAACAATATCAACAAAATTAAATGAAATTAGTGATTTAGAAACTATATCTAAAACATATTCTGAAGTTTATAATTCTGTTGGCGTTCACCCTCATGAATGCAAAAACTATAAAAATTTACTTGTTGATGATTTGTTAAAGCATGCAAATAAAGAAAAGTGTATAGGTATTGGTGAAACTGGACTAGATTTTTTTTACGAAAACAGCCCCAAAGAACTTCAAGCTAGATTATTTCGCATACATATTGATGCAGCAAGAAAATCCAACTTACCATTAATTGTTCATACAAGAGCAGCTGATGAAGAAACAATAAAAATCCTTGAAAATGAAATGGAAAAAGGTGAATTTACCGGTTTAATTCATTGTTTTAGTACAAGTAGGGAATTAGCAGAAAAAGCAATTAAATTAGGGTTATATATTTCTTTATCTGGAATAATAACATTTAAGAAATCTGAAAATTTAAGAGATATAGTAAAAAATTTACCAACAGAAAGATTATTAGTAGAAACAGACGCCCCTTATCTTGCTCCAGAACCATATAGGGGTAAATGTAATGAGCCATCATATGTCATAAAAACCGCAAATTTTATTGCTGATTTATTAAGTATTTCTAAAAAAGAGTTTGCTAAAATTACGACAACCAATTTTTATAATCTTTTTAAGAAAATTTAGCAGATATTTATTTGCTACACTCCCACAACTCAAAAAATTCAAAATTCTTTTTTTTATAAAAATTATTATAAAATCTATCTAAAAATTCTTTATCAAATAATGTAATATTCCAGTATTTTGATTTAAAAGGCTGATCATCTATTAGAACAATATACGCATCGTTACTGCATTCTTCTAAAAAAATTGGATTTAATTGTAAGTTACTTACAGTTGAAACTAAATGAGGTACATCTAATATAAAATTGTTCCTATCCCATGTGAGTATTGGTCTTAAATAACTTATTAAATAACTATTGTAACTTGAACCATAAGCCATATTAATTCTCTTATTAGGATGATCTGATAATATTTTTTTTATTTCGATAATATGATTTGAATAATTATTTTGGTTCAAAAAATTTATTTTTTTTAACAAACCTTTTGTTGATGAATGTAAAAAAACTAATAATAAAAGATAAATAAATAAATAATTGAATGAATTTATTTCTTTATTTAAAAAAAAAGTTTTTCTTTGATAGCTTTTACTTAATAGATATAAAGCACTAGGAACTATAGAAAAAAGCCCAGCAGTTCCGGCGCCAGGTCTAGATCCTGATATAGATAATATTAGAGATGAGAATAGCATTAGTAAAAAAAATATTCTTTCTGATATAGAAATTTTTTTCCAATCAAACAAATGCAGAAATAGCAATGGTATAATCCATATTAAGCAAAATGATATATTTTTTAAAAGTCTTCCAAAATTAAAACCATCTCTAAATTCAAATTGAGAAATTAAATCGGCCCAAATTATGTAGTTTTGTATAGAAAAATAATTTGAAGACCAAATAACTATTGATACGGAGACTACTATCAAAGAAAAAACTATTGAGTCTTTAAGAATTTTTTTACTATTAAAAAAGAAATAAAAAATTGATGGAAGAGCTGCGATTGATAAATTTGGTTTTATATTTATCAATAAAACGATAATAAAACTTAAAAATATTAAATTAAAAGATGAATATTTTGAAATACATAAAAGAATTGATAAAGAAATTAAAAAATACGCTAAACTATCATTACTTATACGTAAAGTTGCTTCAACAGTGCTTAAAAAAATCATTGCCATTATTCCAGTGAGAAATAAAGAAAAATTAATTTTTTTTGTTGTTTTGTAAGAATTTATAAATGTTAGTAAAAGTGTTAAGTTTAAAAAAATATAACTAATTATTTTGGAAGAAAGAATAGAAGGGCCAAATAATTTCATCATTAAATAATTTGAATAATATGTTATTGGACCAAAAATTAACGCATATCTTTCATAATCACTAGTATCATTATAGATAATTTTTTTATACTCAAAAAACCATGAAACCGTTGCTATTTGAGGTTCAACATGATCTAAATAAAAATTTGAAAATAAATAAAAAGTAGAAAAAAGAATTAAAAAAAAAATATTTAAAATAATAAACAAACAAAAAAATTTGTTAATTTTAATAAAAATTTTATGTGAAAAAATTTTTTCAATTTTTAATCTGCAATTTTTATTTAAAATTAAAAGTAAGGTGAAAAATAAGAATGTATTTAAAATATTCATAGTTTATTAAAAATAACTTTGTTAAAATTCAATATTAAATCATTTTTTAAAAAAGAGTATGCCAGTTATTTCTTCAAAACATAATTTAAATTATGGATATCAAAACAAATGCCAGGTTTGTGGAAATAAAGATCTAAATAAAATAATAAATTTAGGAATACAGCCGCCATGTGATTCATTGATAAATTTAAAAAAAAAAGATTACTTTAATGAATTATATTTTCCACTAAATTTTATTTGGTGTAAAAAATGTACCTTAGGTCAAATAGATTATGCTGTTGACCCAAGCTTATTATTTTATCCAGAATATCCTTATAGAAGTGGTATTACATCTACACTTGCAAATAATTTAATTTCTACAGCAGAAAGTATTTTCAAAAATTATAATTATGATTTAAAAAAGTATGCTTTAGATATTGGTTCTAATGATGGAACTTTATTAAAAGGTTTTAAAAAAAAGGGAATGAAAATAATTGGAGTGGAGCCTACTAATATATCGAAAATAGCTAATAAAAACTCAATATTTACAATAAATAGTTTTTTTACTTATAAGCTAACAAAAAAAATATTAAAAAAATATGGTAAAGCTTCGATTATCACGGGAGCAAATGTTTTTGCACATATTTCAAACCTCGGAGATTTATTAAATGGAGTAAAACAATTATTAAGTGAAGACGGAATTTTTGTAACAGAATCTCATTATTTGTTAGATATTATTAAAACTACACAATATGACTCAATTTATCATGAGCATCTAAAATATTATTCTCTAAAATCTATAATAATTTTATTAAAAGATTATAAACTCAAGGTTTTTCATGTTGAAAGAATACCTAATTATGGAGGATCAGTTAGAATTTATGCAGCAAATGTAAATAATAAAAAAGCAAAAGCAAATAATAGTATTTCTAAATTATTAAATTTAGAAAAAAGATTTGGATTGTATAAATTGAATACATATAAACTTTTTGGACAAAAAATAAAAAAAAATAGAAACGATTTAAATAATCTTTTAGCAAATATTTTAAGAAAAAATAAAAGTGTATGTGGAGTAGGGGCACCTGGTAGAGCGAGTACATTATTAAACTATTGCGGCATTTCAAAGTTTATTTTGCCTTATATAATTGAACAAAGTAGTTGTTTGAAATTAAATATGTTGATACCAGGATCTCATATACCAATTATTGATGAAAAAGAAATAATAAAAAAACAACCTGATTATTTACTTTTTTTATCTTGGCATTATTGGAAGCCAATTTTAAAAAATATTAGATCAAAAGGTATTAAATCTAAAGTCATTTTACCATTACCTAAAGCTAAAATTATAAACCATTAATTTTTTTATTTATGGAAGATCTTGAAATTGTTATTCCGGTTAAAAATGAGAACAAAAACATTGTAAGAGTTTTAGATAGTTTCTTTTATGAAGTAAAAACAAAATTTACTGTAACTATATGTTTTGATGATTATAAAGATGCGACTATACCTGAAATTAAAAAATATGATAGAAGACAACAATTTAAAATAAAATTACTCAAAAATAAATATTATGGTATTAATGGAGCTATTAAAACTGCTTTTGAAAATAGTAGTTCAAAGGTTTTATTAGTATATCCAGCTGATGATTTTTTTAATGCAGATAAGATTGATAAATTAAACAATTTAATATTAAATAAACATTACGATATTGTATGTCCGAGCAGATTTATGAATGGTGGGGTAATGTATGGATGTCCTTTTGTAAAATCTATACTAACAAGAACAGCTAATTTTATATTTTATTATATTCTTAGATTACCAACACATGATGCGACAAATGGTTTTAGAATCTTTTCTAAAAAAACTATAAATACTATCGATTTAGAATTACAAAAAGGACCAACTTTTTCATTACAACTGTTGTTAAAAGCACATAGAAAAAAATATAATATAACTGAAATTCCTGTAGTATGGTATGAGAGAGTAATTGGTAAAAGTAACTTTAAAATGATCGAATGGGTATTGCCTTATTTAAAGTGGCTTATTTACGCTATAAATACAGCATTATCAATTAAATAATTTATTTTGCCTAAGAGTTCTATATAATTTCCCATAATATACGTTATGCGACTACTATATAGGTTTTTTTTTAATATTATTTTACTGTAAAAATTAGTTAAATAAAGAATGATTGTTTTAATCACTGGAGCAACATCTGGAATCGGTAAATCATGTGCTGAACTTTTTTCAAAGAAAGGTTATAAAACAATTCTTATTGGGAGACGTAGAAATAGATTATTATCATTATCAAAAAAAATAGGTGTAAAAAAATCTCTTCCGGTACAATTAGATGTTAGAAATAAAAAAGATGTTTTTAAAACAATATCTAATTTACCTAAAAGTTTTAAAAAAATATCTATTCTTATAAATAACGCTGGCCTTGCTTGGGGTTTAGAAGCTGCTCATTTAGCTAATATAAAGAAATGGGAAACAATGATTGATACAAATTGCAAAGGTCTTGTTTATATGACACGTGCAATTTTACCTGACTTTATCCGAAGAAATAGTGGACATATAATTAATATTGGTTCAGTTGCTGGCACCTACCCATATAGTGGCGGCAATGTTTATGGCGGTACTAAAGCTTTTGTTAAACAATTTTCATTAGGGTTAAAATCTGATTTATTGGGGACTAAAGTAAAAATTACAAATATTGAACCTGGTATGGCAAATACAGAATTTTCTCTTGTTAGATACTCTGGTAATAAAAAAAAAGCTAAAGATGTTTATAAAAATATGACCCCTTTAACAGCCAAAGATATTGCTGATACAATATTTTGGGCTATCGACAGACCTCCGCATGTTAATATTAACAGAATTGAATTAATGCCATTACAACAAGGTTTTAATTTTTTTGCTATAAGCAGGACTGGTAAGATTAAATAATATAAATTTTTTATTTTTTTTTATTTTTTTATTAATTAGATTTAATAAATTTTCTTTACCAATTTTTAATTTTGATGAAAACAAAATTTTATCTTTATTTCTTTCAGCGGAATTTCTAAAATAAACTAGATCTTCTTTCTTTAATAAGTCAGACTTATTCCATATTTCTATTATTTTTTTTTCGTTATATTTATCACCAAGAATTGTTTCTAATATTTTTTCCACTGTTTTCTTTTGTTTTTCCCATTCTGGATTAGAAATATCAATAATATGTAATAAATAATCAGAAAAATGAATTTCATCTAATGTGGTTTTAAATGAAATAATTAGTTCAGTAGGTAAGTTTTTTATAAAACCTACTGTATCTGATAAAATAAAATGTTTATTATCTGATACAAAACATTTTCTCATTGTTGTATCAAGTGTTGCGAATAATTGATTCTTAACAAAAATATTTTCTTTCGTTAAATAATTAAAAAGTGTAGATTTACCTGCGTTTGTATAACCAATTAATGAAATAAATGGATGTAAATTCTTATTTCTATTTCTTCTTTGTATTAATTTGTTAGATTCAATTTTTTTAAGTTCTTTTTTTATTGTACTTATACGTTTATTTATTTGTCTTTTATCACTTTCAATTTGTCTTTCACCTGGGCCTCCCATAAATCCATACCCTCCCCTTTGTCTTTCTAAGTGTGTCCAAGATCTTACTAATCTTGATTTTTGATAAGATAAAACTGCTAGCTCTACTTGAAGTTTACCATGTTTAGTTACCGCCCTTTTTCCAAAGATTTCTAAAATTAACCCCGTTCTATCTAAAATTTTACAATTAAGAAATAATTCGAGATTTCTTTGTTGAACAGATGATATTTGAGAATTTATTAATAATAATTTTGACGAATATTTGTTTAAAAAAAACTTAAAATTTCTTATCTGCCCTTTTCCAAAAAAATGTGAAGCGGTAGGTCTTCTTATATTTATATTTTGTTGATATTTAACTACTAAATTTATATTTGTAGCTAAATTTGATATTTCTTCTTCATCATATTCAGTATTTTTTTTTCTTTCAAATACTTGAATTGGGTTAATTATAACGCAATTTTTATTTAAAATATTATCGTTATTTATCTTATTTAATTGCGGAAGTTTATTCATACTTAATAAAAATAATAATTATTTTATATATTCTTCCAAAGTTCCTATTTTTTTTAAAACTAAATCAGGCTTTTGTTTTAAATCTTTTTTTTTAAACATTTTATTTTCAATAAAAATAGATAAACATTTATTTTTTTTTGCAAATTTTACATCGATATCATTGTCTCCAACATACCATATATTTTTATTGGGTTTTAAAGAAATCTTATTTAATGCTAGTAAAAGAGGATATTTTGAAGGTTTATCTTTTTTTGCTTCATTAGCACCAACTAAAATTTTAAAATATTTTTTCCATCCAAGTTTTTCAATTTCTTTACGTAATAAATCCCCATCTTTATTACTGATAACACCACATGGAATTTTTTTTTCTTTTATTATTTTTAATATTTTCTCAACTTTAGGCAATGGTTTAATTTGTTGTAAGTGGATCTTTTTAAAAGTTTTATAAAAAATTTCTCTAGCTTTTTTCCAGTCATCTTTAAAAAGATTGGGAAATGTTTCTCTTAAAGAATATTTCGCATTTTTTAGCGTTTCTTCTTTACTCTGTTTTTTTAAACCTAAACTTTTTAATGTTTCATTATATGAAATGATTATTGGATCCCAATTATTAACTAAAGTATTATCCCAATCAAAAAGAATTGCTTTTGGTGAAAATTTAACAATTGATTTAATCAAGCTATTTTTAATTCCTTAATTAAAGAGGATTTATTTTTAGAAATATATTTATTATATAAATACAAAATTTTTTTTGTTATATCTCCTGGCTTTCCATCTGATATATTATAATTATCTATTTTTACCACAGGTAAAACTGAGAGTGTTGAACTTGTTAAAAAAGCTTCTTTAGCATTTTTTGCTTCAATTAAGTTAAAAGGTTTCTCTTTGACATTAAAATTATTTTTTTTTAAAATTTTAATTATAGTATCTCTAGTCACCCCTTTTAAAATTTTGTTATTTGCTGGATGTGTAACTATTGTTTTAGAATTTTTAATTATCCATGCGTTAGATGCTGAACCTTCAGTAATATTTCCGTTATCAATTAACCAAGATTCAAAAGCCTTTTTTTCTACCGCTAATTGTTTAGATAAAATATTAGGCAACAAAGAAGTTGTTTTTATGTCTCTTCTAAGCCATCTTAAATCAGGAATTGTTATAATTTTTACCCCCTTTTCATATATTTTTTTATCTACATTTAATTTTTTTGTAAAAATTATCGTTGTTGGTTTGTATTTTTTGGGAAATTCATGTTTTCTTTCTGCCACACCTCTTGTAATTTGTATATAAATATATCCATTAACAACATTATTTAACTTAATTAACTTATTAATAATTTGTTTTAATTTTTTTTTATTAAAATTATATTTTATCTTTATTTTATTAAGCGATAATCTCAATCTGTTTAAATGCTGATCTGTATCTACGATTTTTTTATTAAAAACACTAATTAATTCGTAAATTGAATCCGCAAACAAGAACCCCCTATCTTCCACACTGATTTTTGCATTACTATGTTTAACAAATTTATTGTTTATATAGGTTATATTTTTCATTTTAATAAAATCTGAATCTTACTGACAATAAATTTTCAACTTTTTTTATCATTTTTGATAATGAAAAAAGTACAATTCTATCACCGTCATTTATTTTAAGATTTGAATCTGGCATATAAACATCGGTGTCATTTTTTATGATTGCTCCTATTTTAACGCCATTTGGTAATTTTAATTCACTTATTTTTTTATTAACTACAGATGATGTTTCTACTGCATCAGCCTCGATCACCTCACCTTCTCCCTCTCTAAGAGAGTACACCTGCCTTATACTTCCTTTTCTAATAAAACTTAATATTCTTGAAACGGTAATTGCTTGAGGACTTAAGACATCATCAATACCTAAAGGTTCAAGTATAGATCTGTAAGTAGTTTCATTTGCTAATGAAATAGCTTTTTTACACCCTTGTTTTTTTGCTAATAAAGAAGTTAAAATATTTACTTCATCTTGATTTGTAACACAAATAATTGTTTCAGTCTCAGATATTTTTGCTTCTTGCAATATTTCAGGATCTAGGCTGCTTCCATTAATAACTAAAGTATCATTTAAATCGGCACTTATGCGTTCAGCTCTTTCTTTATTTAATTCAATTAATTTTGTAGAAGCTCCAAATTTACTTTCTTCTAATCTTTTCGCTAAAGAAACACCAATGTTTCCACCACCTACAACAATTACACTATTAGCTTTTGTTTCTTGATGACCAAAAAAACCCATAACTTTATGTAAATCATTTGTATCAGCTATTATATAGACAGAGTCCCCTATTTTTATTTTTTCATTTTCATTGGGCATGATCATTTTTTCTTTTCTAAAAATTACTAAAAAATTCATTTTTAAACCATTAAAGTTTTCTTGAATTTTTGAAAGAGATTTGTTTATTTGTGTACAATCTTTTTCTATTTTTATTCCCAATAGAACTATTTTTTTATCACTAAAAGGAATAATTTCGAATGCACCAGGAGCAACTAATCTTCTTCTGATAGCTTCAGCAACCTCCTTCTCAGGAGATATTATAAGATCAACGGATATTTGATTTTTTGAAAAAAGAGATTCATAATTAGGATCTAAATAATGTTGATCTCTAATTCTTGCAACTTTTAAAGGCACATTAAATTGTGAATTTGCAACCTCACAAGCAATCATATTTACTTCATCAGATTGAGTAACTGCAATTAACATTTCAGCATTTTTTGCACCAGCCCTATCTAAAATTGCAGGTTGGGAACCAAATCCAACATAGGTATTTACATCAAGATGTTCTTTAATTTCTCTTAAATTTTCCTCTGATTGATCTATTATAGTGATATCATTATTTTCTTTTAACAAATGCTGTGCCAATGTTTTACCAACTTCTCCAGCACCACAAATTATAACTTTCATTTTTTTATACCTATTTCTTTAATTTTTCTATGTAGTGCAGATCTTTCCATACCTATAAAATTAGCAGTTTTAGATATATTTCCACCAAATCTATTTACCTGATTAATTAAATATTGTTTTTCAAAATTTTTTCTAGCAGATTTTAATGGTAAATTCATAACAGATTCTTTATCAACATTTTTATTACTTTTTGCATTTTTACCGAGTAAGTCATTCGGTATCATTTTATTAGTTATAATATCAATTTTTTCATTTGATGATTTTACAAATATATATAACCATTCAACAAAATTTTCAATTTGTGTAACATTGCCAGGCCAATCTATAGTTTGTAATAAAGCATACACATCAGCGGATAATTTTATTTTTTTTATATTTTTTTTATATTTTTTATTTATGAAATGATCTATTAATAGAGGTATATCTTCCTTCCTATTTTTTATTGATGGTATTTGTAATGAAGATACATTTAACCTGTATAATAAATCCTTACGTAGCGTTTTATTTTCTATCTCTTCGTTTACATTTCTAGATGTTGATGATATAAATCTGATATTGACATTAAATTTATCCTTTTCGTTACTTAATGAATCAATAGTGTATGTTTCTTTATGTAAAAAATTAGTAATTTTTCCTTGTATATGATATTCTAAATCACAAATTTCTTTTAAATAAATAGTTCCTTGATTTGCTTTTTGTAAATAACCTATAGTTTTATTAGATTCGTTAAAATCACCATAAAACAATTTATCAAAATTTTTATTATTTAATAATGCACAATTTATTGTTACAAATGGTTTGCTGGATTTTTCTGATAAATCGTGAATATGTTTTGCAACAAAACTTTTACCACTACCAGATTCACCAGAAATAAAAACTCGGACATTGGAATTTGAAATTTGTTTAATTTTTTTTTTTAAATTATTTATTACAACAGTATCCCCTATTAATTGACCATCATTTTCTAAATTTTCTTTATATATTTCATATTTGTTTTTTAAAAAAGCATTTTCTAGAGCTCTATCAATTATTAAAAATAATTTTTCTGATTTAAAAGGTTTTTCTATAAAATAGAAAGCACCTTGTTTAATTGCTTTTACTGCCATTTCAACATTAGCGTGGCCACTAATTAATATTACAGGAGTATTTGGATTAAAATTCTTTATTATATTAAGCAATTCAAGACCATTTTTATTACTTCCTTCAAGCCATACATCTAATAACACTAAATCCACTGGTGTACTTTTAATTGTATTTATAGCTACATCAGAATTGATTGCTGTTTGAACTAAATAACCTTTTGATGAAAGTATTTTTGACAAAGTTAAACATATGTCTTTTTCATCATCTACAATTAAAATATTTTGTTTCATAATTATATATGATAAATAAAGTTTAAGTTTTTTTTGTTAATTCTATTAAAGTTGTCACTCCATTTTTGTTATCATTTATATAAAAATTACCATTATGTTCTTGTATTATCTTTAAAACTATTGCTAAACCAAGGCCCGTTCCTTTTTTTTTAGTTGTTATATAAGGTTCTAAAATTTTATTTTTTGGAAAGTCTTTAGATAACCCTCCTCCATTATCATAGATTTTAATATATACATTATCTTTTTTATGATAAATACTTAAATTGATTTTACCATCAAATCTTTTATTTTTAGATTTCTTTTCATTAATTGATTCTATTGAATTTTGAATTAAATTTGAAATCGCAATTGATATTTGTTGTTCATCAATTTTAACAGATAGGTCTTTATTTAAATTTGTAGAAAGAAAAGTTATGTTTTTATTACTTTTTTTATGAAATAATATTAAATTATAACAAAGTTTATTGATTTTAATAACCTCAAAACTTGGTTTAGGTAATCTTGCAAACTTTGAAAACTCGTTAACCATATTTTCTATTAATGAAACTTTTTTTATTATTGTGTCAGCATAACTTTTATCTTCTTTATTTTTTGATTTTGATCTTAAATATTCAGCAGATAATTGTATTGGCGTTAATGGATTTTTTATTTCATGAGCAATTCTTCTAGCTATATCCGACCATGCAGCATTTCTTTCACTTTTTTGAAGTTCAATTCTTTGAGATTTAAGTTTTTGTGTCATTTCATTAAATGTTTTAATTAATAAACTCATTTCATCTTTAGATGAAATTTGTGGAACTTTAGCAGATAAATTTCCATTTTTTATTAGATTAGATGTTCTTATTAAATTTGTTATAGGATTAATTAAAGAGTCAGCAAATAATAAGCCTATCAAAATTGATATTAATAAAATTAATAGAGAAATAAGAATAAAAACCATATAGAAATTGGTTTCTATTTTTTTTCTTTGTTCGAATAAATTTTTATAATTCTTAGATTCATCCTTTACATTCTGGATTTGACTAATTATTTGAGGGTCCATAAATCTACCAATTGATAGATAAGTTTTTTGTATTTTTTGTAGTTTAACTAAAACTCTTACCCTATCTTTTCTTTTACTAGTTAAAACAATTCCTCCTTTGTCTGCTTCTATTAATTCATATTCAGTTATTAAATCTGGAGTAGAACTAATTGTAAATCCTCCTTTTGCTAAAAGAATCCCTCCTTTTCTAAAAATAAAAGCTTCTGTTAATTCCCTGGATTCAATTTCTTTTTGAATATATGTGTTTAACTTATTTAGATCTAAAAAAATAGCACTAAAATTCTTATCAATTTCCTTTGACATTGTTAGAACATCATTTCTAATATTCTCTTGACGTTCTTTAAGATAAGCATCTGCAATAATATTTGATTGTTCGGCAACACGCAGCATTCTATCATTGAGCCAACTTTTCATACCAATGTTAAAAAAAAGTGAAGAAAAAGTAGCTAAAGTTATAGTAGGTATTAAAACTAACAATGCAAAAGTTAGTATAAACTTGGTTGAAATTTTTGAGCCTACAATTCCCCTCTTTCTTTCTGACCAAGTCAGAAAAATTTTTCTTATTACTTTAAAACAAAGAGAAAATAATAAAATTACATCAATTGATAATGTACCAATTGCTATCGTTGGAGTAGTTTTAAAAAAGGGTAGGGAATTTGAAAAAACTAAATAAGTTATAATTGAAGCAATAAAAGATAAAATTATTAAAATTAAAGTTATTTTTCTATTTGTTGATGGTTTTTTAAACCAAAAAAGAATTGTTGGAATTAAATTTGAATGAAAATGTGAAAATGAATTTTTTATTAACGTTTGTTGCATAAACAATTCTTTTTTAAAGAATCTCAATTTTTAATTCTTTTATTTTTTTTCTTAATGTATTTCTATTTAACCCAAGTAATTTTGATGCTTTAATTTGATTCCCTTTAGTGGCTGTTAAACAAATTGCAATTAAAGGCCTTTCAACTTCTTTAATTATTCTTGAATAAAGACCAGATGACGGAAGTTTATCTCTATGAATTTTGAAAAATTTTTGTAAATGTTCTTCTACCGACATGCCAAGACTCATTTTTTCTGGATTACTACTTGGGTTTATTTCTTTTACTAATAAATCTGTTTTGGATAAATTTTTAATGATATCACTATAGGTAATTTTTTTAGAAGGTATTAAAACAACTAATCTTCTAATGAAATTTTCTAATTCTCTAATATTTCCAGGCCATTTATAATTTTTTAATTCATTTATTGCTTCTTCAGATATACTTTTTTTATCTAAACCTTCTTTGAAAATTTTGTTTAAAAAATAATGAACTAGCTCATTTAAATCAGAAAACCTTAATCTTAAAGGTGGTAGGTTTATTGGAAAAACATTTAATCTATAAAATAAGTCTTCTCTAAATTCTCCATTTTTGACAAGTTCACCTAAATTTCTGTGAGTTGCGGTTATTATTCTAACATTTGTTTTAATTTTTTCATGTCCTCCAACTCTATTAAATTCACCTTCTTGAATTACTCTTAAAAGTCTTGTTTGCGCTTCATATGGCATATCTCCTATTTCATCTAGAAAAAGTGTCCCACCTTCTGCTTCTTCAAACTTTCCAGATTTTCTTGTAAACGCTCCAGTAAAAGAACCTTTTTCATGACCAAATAATTCGCTTTCTATTAATTCTTTTGGTAACGCTGCCATATTAATTGCTATAAACGGTCTATTTTTTCTTTTTCCATGTTCATGTAAAATTTTTGCAATAAGTTCTTTTCCTGTACCGGACTCTCCAAAAATCATAACTGTTAAATTTGTATTAACTAATTTAGCTACAGATTTAAAAACTTTTTGCATTAAGTGAGATGAACCAATTATTGGAATGTCAATATTTTCATTTTTTTTTTCTTTTATTTTATATGTGTTTGAATATTTATCATTATCTGTAAAAGCAGTTTCTATAATTTTGTTAAGCTCGATAATATCAAATGGTTTTGCAAGATACTCATAAGCGCCCTTTTCTATAGCTTGCATAGCAGTTAAAATTGTATTTTGAGCGCTTATAATTATTATTTTAATATCAGGTCTGATTTCTTTTATTTTTGGTATTAAATCAAGACCATTTTCATCTGGCATTATTACATCTAATATTATCAAATCACCTAAACCATCAGACACCCAATTCCATAATTGAGCACAATTATCAGTTAATTTAAGCTCATGTTTATTTTCAAGTTGTGTAGATAAAACAGTTCTTATTGAAACATCGTCTTCTGCAACTAAAATTAATTTTTTCTTATTCATAATTCTATATTTTATTTGTTTGTTTTATTAAACATTACTGTAAATATCGTTTTATTATTAATAGTATCAAAAACAATAGTTCCAGAATGATTTTGAATTATTTTGGCACATATGGAAAGCCCAAGTCCTTTTCCATTAGCTTTATTAGTTACAAAAGCATCAAAAATATTTTCTTTTAATTCATCTGGAATACCTATACCATTATCTTCAACAAAAACTTTGATTGGTAAATTTCCATGTTGGTACCTAGTTGAAATTTTTATAATTCCATTGATTTCATTAATTGCTTCTATCCCATTTTTTAATAAATTAACAAATAATTGAGTTAATTGATTTTCATTTCCAAAGATATTTGGTAAAGAAGGGTCATAACTTTCTACAAAATTTATTTTTTTTTTATTAAAAATTGCTTCAATAGATTTTTTTGAATTTCTTATTACCTGATTAAGATTTACACTCTTTTTTTTTATCGGTCTATCATCAGTAAAATTTTCTAATGAATTTAATAATTTTTTAATTCTATCAGTTTCATTATTTATAAGCTTTATCAAATGTAGCTCCTTACCCTTAAAATTAATTCTTTTTTGAATTATCTGTGAAGCACCTTTGATTCCCGATAAAGGGTTTTTAATTTCATGAGATAACATAGCGACTAAAGATGAAACGGATTGAGCTGATTTCTCAAAATTGTATTGCTTAGAAAGCTCAAAATTTTTAGATAAATCATTTAAACTAATAGAAAATAAATTATTATCATTTTCTATTTTTGAAATTGATATAGAAACGTTAGTTTTTTTTTTAGGTGTATGTATTGAAATATTAAATTCATTTATACTACGGTTACTTTTAATGGATTTATCTATTAAGCTTATAAAATAACTATCGTCTTTAAATAAGTTATTTATTTTATTTCCAATAATATTTTTACCACTCATTTCTAAGAAAATTTCGGCTGCATGATTACAATAAATAATCGTTTTTTTTGCAGAATTTATAACTATTATTGGGCTCTGTAATGAATTTAGAATAAATTCAGAGTTTAATTCTGTTTTTTTTATTAATGCTTCCATTATTATATAATGTTTAATATATAGGCAATTTAACTAAATGATTAAAAAAAAGGCAATAAAAAACTATAATTATAAAGGAAATATAGTAATTATTCTTGCATGCGGGGAAAGTAAAAGACTTAAATCAAAATCCCCTAAGCAATATATAGAATTTTTTGAAGACATTATATTAAATCACACCATAAAAATATTTCTGAAAAATAATGAAATAGACCAGGTTTTATTAGTTTTAAACAAAAAACATAAGAACTTCTTTAATAAAATTATCCAGGATAAGAGAATTTCATATACTTATGGGGGTGATTCTAGACAAAAATCAGTATTTTATGGTCTTAAATTTATAAAAAGGTTTAAACCAATAAATGTATTAATTCATGACGCAAATAGACCATTTACTAATACAAAATTAATTTCAGAAATATTAAAGAAATTAAAAAAGTTTAAGGCAGTTATACCAAGAATAAAAATTCAAGATACTATAAAAAAAGTTGAAAATAATAAAATCACCCCTCTAAATAGAGACAAAGTTTTTGCCTTACAAACACCTCAAGGTTTTAAATTTAAAGAATTATTAAAAAAACATATTAATGCTAGTGGTAAAAAGTTTACAGATGATTCATCATTGTTTGATGATACCAATAAAATTATTACATATATATATGGCAATAATGAAAATATTAAAATTACAGATAAAAGTGATCTAAAACTTGCGGAGAAATTATATTATTCAAAAAATAAATCAAATTTGATTGGATTAGGAATAGATTTCCACAGATTTAATAATAAAAAAGGAAAATTAATTTTATGTGGTGTAAAAATTCCTTTTCATAAAACTTTAGTTGCACATTCTGATGGTGATCTTGGTTATCATGCGATTTCAGATGGAATTTTAGGAGCAATCTCTGGAGGGGATATTGGCATACACTTTCCAGATACTAGTAAAAAAAATAAAAATTTAAATTCTTCTAAAATATTAAAATATACATATGATTTAATGAAAAAAAAAATTAATAGAGATATCAAAAACATAGATTTAACATTTATTGGTGAGGAGCCAAAATTTTCAAAATATCAAAAAAAAATGAAATTAAACATTTCTAAATTATTAAATTTAAATTTAAATCAAGTAAATATAAAAGCCACTACTACTGAGAAAATGGGACCTTTGGGAAATAAAGAAGGATTAGGAGCATTTGCTCTGGTAAATATAATTTAAAAGTGAAATTTAATTTTTATAAATCAGTTTCCACATGTTTTGGATTGGGCTATATTTCCCCTCTTCCTGGAACATTAACTTCATTTCTTACAGTTATAATTATATGGACTATTCAAACACATTTAAGTCTTGAGGTAACAATGCTATTTATTTTATTTACAACTCTAATTGGATATATTTCAGTAGAAAAAAATCCAGACAATGTATCTGACCCTAAAGAAATAGTAATAGATGAGTTCATTGGCCAGTCTTTAGTTTTAGTTTTCTTACCCTTAACTTATCAAAATTATATCTTAGGTTTTATTTTCTTTAGATTCTTTGATATTTATAAGCCTTTTCCTATAAATTATATTGAAAAAAAATACCAAAACGCTTTTGGTATTATTTTTGATGATATAATTGCTGCAGTTTATGCCTTATTGTCAATTTATATAATAATGATTATTCTAGCTTTATTTTTTTCTTTAACTTTATAACTTTATATATTTGTAGATTAATTATGTTTCCTATTAAAATTAAAAAAAAAGCAGAAAAAGTTTTTAAACTTTGTTTAAAAAAAAATTTTAAACTATCATTTGCTGAATCATGCACAGGAGGTTTGTTATCTTCATTGATAACTTCTTTTCCAAATTCATCAAAAATTTTTATTAGCGGATTTATTACCTATTCTGATTTGTCAAAACAAAAGATGATTGGTGTAAAAAGTAAAACATTAAAAAAATATGGAGCTGTAAGTAAAGAGGTTGCAGTTGAGATGGTTAATGGGATTTGGAATAAAAATAAAGCAAATATTGCTTTGTCAATTACAGGAATTGCTGGCCCTACTGGGCAAAAAAAAAATAAAAAAGTTGGTTTGGTTTATATTGGAATAAAAAGTAAAAAAGGAATTCAAATTAATGAGTTTGATTTTAAAGGCAATCGTGAAAAAATTAGACTTGTATCAGTAGAAAAAGCTATTGATATGATAAGTTCAGTTATTTAATTTTTTTTCAAAAGCGTCTACCATTTTCTCTACTGCGTTTCCTAGAAAGAAACTTGTACATAGTCTTAAAAAAATTGATTTAAATTTAAAGTCACAAAAAAAACTTACATTAGTTATATTTTTTTTAATTTTTTTAAACTTCCATTCCATTTCAAGATATTCAAAAGGTCCGCTGATATATTCTAAATGAATTCTTTTATGAGGATACAACAAAACCTTACATAAATAACTTTCATTTATATTTTGAAAGCCAACTTTTACTTCTGTTATAATATACTTGTTGGTTTTCTTTTTTATTATTATATTTCTGCACCAGGGTAAAAAATCAGGATACTTTTTTATATTCGCTACTAAGTTATAAATTTTTTTTGTTGGATGAGTGAGGTTTCTATTCTTTTTTAAAGATACCAATTTATTTATTATTAAAAATTATTATCTCATCAGGATCTGAGAGATCGTGTTTATCTCTTGCTAATTGATCTATATATTCAAGATCATTTGATTTAAGTTTTTTAATTTTACCCTTTAGTTCTTCACCTTTTTTTTTGTGAGAATCTAAAATTTCTTTGTTCCCACCTAATTCTTTTCTTAACTTAAAATAAGTAATGATCGAACTTTGACTGAAAGTCATTAAATAAAGAATGGTAATTATTAATATTACAAAAAGACCAATTAAATAATTTTTCATTTTAAAAAGCTAAAAACTCTTTTTCCCGTATATTTTGCAGTTCGACCGCATCCGCTCAAATTTGGATATAATTCTTCATTTCTTATTAATTGATTATATTTAGATAATCTCTCAGATCTTGCCATTGAGCCAGTTTTAATTTGCCCTGCATTTGTGTAACATGCAAAATTAGCTATAAAAGCATCTTCTGTTTCACCTGATCTATGAGAAATTATGGTACTGTAATTATTTTTTTTTGCTAAATTTATTGTTTCAATAGTTTCGGTAACTGTTCCAATTTGATTCAATTTAATTAAAATTGAGTTTCCTATTTTATTTTTGATACCTTCTTTGAGCTTCTCTTCATTAGTTACAAATAAATCATCGCCTACTAATTGAATTTTCTTTCCTAAAGTGTTTGTTATGTTTTTCCAACCTTCAAAATCATCTTCTGACATCGGATCTTCGATTGAAATTATTGGATAGGAGGCAGTTATTTTTTCATAATATTTAATTAATTCATCAGAGCCTATAGTCAAATTCTCTTCTGTTAGGTGGTATTTTTTATTTTTATAAAATTCAGAAGATGCCACATCCAATGCTATATACACATCGTTACCTGGTTTATATCCTGATTTTTCTATAGCTTTCATTAAATAATCAAGTGCTTCATTGTGGTTTTTTAGTTGTGGCGCATACCCACCCTCATCCCCTAAATTTGTTGACAAAGAATTATCTGAAAGTATTTTTTTTAGAGTATGAAAAATTTCACATGATATTTGAACAGAATGTTTAAATGTATCTGCGTTTGCTGGTACTATCATAAATTCTTGGATATCTAAACCGTTATCAGCATGAACCCCTCCGTTTAAAACGTTAATTAATGGAACTGGCATAGTTATGTTTCCATAATCACCTCTTCTAATATTTCCATGGATAAACTTATAAACGGCAATACTTACAGCTAAAATTGCATTAGCGCCTAGATTTTTTTTATTTTTTGTACCATCTAAATCAATTAATATCTTGTCTATAGAAGGTTGGTCGTTTACATAGTGACCTTTTAAGCTATCTGATATTACAGTATTTATATTTTTTACTGCTTTCAACACACCTTTTCCAAAAAATCTTTTATTATCACCATCTCTTAATTCATGTGCTTCTAGTTTTCCAGTAGAAGCTCCTGAAGGAACGGATGCAGTGCTAAATTCTCTATTATCAAGATAAACTTCAGCTTCAACAGTAGGGAAGCCCCTACTATCTATAATTTCCCTACCTATTACTTTTTCTATTTTTGCCATTGATTTTTTTTTTTAATTATTTTTAGTAACGAAGTCTAGTTCTATTAATTTTTCTAACAAAACTTGGAGATCTTTCAACGCTACCATACATGGCCCATCACTAGGTGCTTTATCAGGATTGTTATGAGTTTCAATTAGTACCCCTGCTATACCAACAGATACTGCAGCCTTTGCTAAAACAGAAACAAATTCACGTTGTCCTCCGCTACTTTTTAACAAACCTCCTGGTTGCTGAACAGAATGAGTTGCGTCAAATATAACTGGAAGACCGGTTTTTTTCATAATAGCAAGTGATCTCATATCAGATATTAAATTATTGTAACCAAAGCTGTATCCTCTTTCAGTTAATAAAATCTTATTATTATTTTTAATTTTGTTTATTACGTTTGTTATCTCTGATGGAGATAAAAACTGTCCTTTTTTTATGTTTACAGGTTTTTTTGTTTTAGCAGCTGCCACTAATAAATCAGTTTGTCTACATAAAAACGCTGGTATTTGGAGTAAGTCAACAATCTTTGAAACTTTATTGCACTGATCTGGTTCATGAACATCAGTTGTTACAGAACATTTGACTTTCTTTTTTATTTCAGAAAAAATACTTAAAGATTTATTGAGCCCTGTTCCTCTTGAACTTTTTATACTAGATCTGTTTGCTTTATCAAATGAAGATTTATAAATAAAATTTATTCCAAGCAAAGAACAAATTTCATTTATTTTTCCTGCAACATCTATTGCATGTTGTTTGCTTTCAACAACACAAGGTCCAGATATGAGAGTTAAAGGCAAATGATTACCGATGTTATTTTTTCCAATTTTAACAGGAATATTTTTCATTTTTTTTTAAACTAATCTAGATCTTTTAACAGCAGCTTTAATAAAAGATACAAATAATGGGTGAGGATCAAAAGGTTTGGATTTTAATTCTGGGTGAAACTGAACACCAATAAACCATGGATGATTTTCTAATTCAAGAATCTCGGGTAAATTCCCATCTGGAGATATCCCAGAAAAATTTAAACCGCAGTTTTCTAATTTTTTTAAGTAATTTATATTTACTTCGTATCTATGTCTATGCCTTTCACTTATTTTATTTTTTTTATAAATATCAAATATTTTTGATTTCTTTTTTAACAAACATTCGTATGCTCCTAAACGCATTGTTCCACCCATGTTACCGTTTGCACTTCTTTTTATAATTTTATTTTTTTTAATCCATTCAGTCATAATTCCAATAACAGGGTCTTTTGTTTTTGCAAACTCTGTTGAATCTGCATTCTTTAAACCAAGTAGGTTTCTAGCAGCTTCTATAACTGCAATTTGCATTCCCAAACAAATACCAAAATAAGGAACATTATTAATTCTGGCATAATTAGCAGCATTAATTTTACCTTGCGTTCCTCTTACACCAAAACCTCCGGGAATTAAAATGCCGTTGATCCTATTTAAGATATCTATTTTTCTTTTCTTTTCAAAAATTTTAGAGTCCAGCCATTCAATATTTAGTTTAACTTTATTTGAAATTGAACCATGAATAAGTGCTTCAACTAAAGATTTGTAAGAATCTTCTAATGTATTATATTTGCCTACTAATCCAATTGTTACATCTCCTTCTGGATTTGAAATTCTTTTTTCTATTAATTCCCATTTTTTTAAATCAGGTTTTTTTGTTTTTAAATTAAAAAAACTACAAACTTCCCTATCTAATCCATATTTATGTAAATTACGTGGAACTTCATAAATATTATTAACATTTTTAGCTGGAATAACAGAGTTATAGTTTACATTACAAAATAGAGCTATTTTTTTTCTAGCATCTTTTGGTAAAGATCTTTCACATCTACATAATAAAATATCTGGCTGAATACCTAAACCTAATACTTCTTTAACTGAATGTTGAGTTGGTTTTGTTTTAAATTCTCTAGAACTTTCTAAATACGGTACAAGAGTTAAATGAATGAACAATGTGTTTTCTTTATCTAAATCATTTCTTAATTGTCTTATAGCTTCTAAAAAAGGTAACCCTTCAATATCTCCAACAGTTCCTCCAATTTCACACAAGACAACATCGTCATTTTTTGTATTATCAAGTATAAATTTCTTTATTTCGTTTGTGACATGAGGGATAATTTGAACTGTAGCTCCTAAATAATCCCCCCTTCTTTCTTTCATTAATACATTTTTGAATATTTTTCCGGATGTAATATTATCATTTTTTTTACTAGGAACTCCTGTAAATCTTTCATAATGACCTAAATCTAAATCAGTTTCCGCACCATCATCTGTTACAAACACTTCGCCATGCTGATAAGGACTCATAGTACCAGGGTCAATATTAAGATACGGGTCTAATTTTTTTAAATGTACTTTTAAATTTCTTGATTGTAAAAGTGAAGCAAGAGAAGCAGATGCTAAACCTTTGCCTAAAGAAGATGTAACGCCACCTGTTATAAAAATAAATTTACTCATTTACATAAAAAAAAAAGAGGCAAAAGTGCCCCTTTATAAAATTTAAAAAATATAATAAAAAAAAACTATTCGGCCAATGGAACTGTCGGTACATCTATCTCCTTAATGTTGTTTATTATATCACTTTCAATAAAAGAGTCTTTGTTTGAATTACTAGATACTATTGCTAATGATATGCTAGTAATAATAAATCCAGTTGCTAAATAAAGCGTTAATTTTGTAATAAAATTATTACCAGATTGAGAAGACATTATATTAGACATGCCCCCACCAAGACCTCCTAACCCACCTTCACTTTTTTGAAGTAAGACTGATATAACCAAGCTTATTGCTACTATAATATGTATTGTTAATAATATTGATGCCATATTTTTTTTAACTTAGAATTATATATAAATTTTTACAAAAAAATCAAATAAATTTATTAATAGCTTAAAATTGAAGAAAAAGCATTATAATTTAAACTTGTTCCACCAATTAATAAACCGTCTATGTTATTATTTTTCAAAAAAAATAAAGAATTATCTTTGTTTACAGAACCACCATATAAAATAGCAGTTTTTTTGTAAGATAAATTTATTTTCGTAATAATTTTTTTAATATATAAATTTATTTCCCATATTTCATCAATTGTTGGCGTTATACCAGAGCCAATTGCCCAGATAGGTTCGTATGCAATTATAATTTTTTTTTTATTTTTTTTTGGCAGGACATTTAATAATTGTTTTAACAGATAATCTTTTGTATTGCCTTTTTTTTTGGTATTAACATCCTCTCCTATACAATAAATTGGAATTAGGCTTGTATTTAAAACAGTTTCCATTTTTTTTTTTAAAATAATATGATCTTCGTAATGATATTTTCTTCTTTCTGAATGTCCTATAATAACATATTTACAATTAATATTTTTTAACATAAAAGCGCTAATATCTCCAGTATATGAACCAGATTTTTCATAATGACAATCTTGTGCACCAAAATTTATTTCTCTAAATTTTGATGATAATTGTAAAATTATTGTTGTGGGGGGACAAATGACAAAGTTATTTTTTATTAACTTCTTTTTTGATAAAATTTTTTTACAAAATTTAAAAGCATCTTTGTAAAGGAAATTCATTTTCCAATTAGCAACAATTAATTTATCTTTATTCATTGTTTGTCTGATACTATTTAATATTCTATATTAAAGAAATGCTTCAATATATAAAGAAATATATCAAAGGATGGTTTTTAGGAATCATTCTTTTTTTTATATTTGTAAGTTTTACTTTTTGGGGTGTGGGAGATATTTTTAGTAGAGGGGGCAATAATATAATAGAAATTGGTAAGTATAAAATAACGCGTGAAATTTTTTTAGCTGAGCTTCAATCAAATATTAATTACCAAAATAAGGATAAAAAAAAATTAAGTAAAATAGAATTAGAAAATCTAGTAAATGAAACCTTATACAACATTACTAATAGATATTTAATTTTAAACGCAACTAATATAATGAATATTAAAGTGTCTGAAAAAATTTTAAGAAAAAAAATTTTTGAAAATAAATTATTTCAAAATAAAATAAAGAATGATAAATTTGATAAGAATATTTATTTAAATTTCATAGCAAGAAATTTTAGAACTGAAGAAAATTACTTAAAACACCTCGAAAATCAAATCTTAATAGAAATAATTTCTAATTATTTTGAAAAAAAAATATATTATCCTAAAAATTTAGTTAATAAAATTTATAACAAATTAGAAGAAAAGAAATCATTTCAAATTGCTAGTATTGATAAAATATCTCAAAGACCCTTAATAAAAATTCCCAGTGAAGAAAAAATGTTAAAATATTTTAATAATAATAAAGAAAAATATTTATTTGATGAAAGAAGATCTTTTACTTATATCTTCGTAGATTTAAATGAATTAAAAAAAAGGATTGAAATAAGTGAAGAAGAGATTTTAAATGCTTTTGATAATCAAAAAGAAAATTATTTAATACCTGAAAAGAGAAGAATAGAACAACTTTTTTTTGATAATGAAGAAGTTGGAATAAAAATATTAAATTCTATTAATAAAGAAAATATTTTTAAAAAAATTGCTGAAAAAGAAAAAGATAAAAACGTATCTTATATTAATTTAGGATTAGTTGAAAAAGAACAACTTTTTGATGAATTTAGTGTTCCAGTTTTTAAATTAGAAGAAAATCAATTTACGAAATTAATTAAAACAGATATAGGTTGGCATATATTGAAAGTTGTAAAAATAATTAAAAGTAAATCAAAAGAACTTGGTGAGGTGAAAAATATAATTAAAGCAGATATAATGTTAGATAAATCTTATGATGAATTAGATATTGTGTTAAATGAAGTTGAAAATGAATTATCAAACGGAAGTAGTTTAGAAGATATTTCAAGTAAATTAAATTTAGATTTAAAAAAAGAAGAATTGTTAGAAAAAGAATATTTTTATAATTCAAATTTAAATAAAAAAATAAAAATTGATAAATTTTATGATGAAATATTTAACGGGGAAATAATTTCAGATTTATTTATTGAAGAAATTGAAGATGGTTTTTTTGTTGTTAGAGTGGATGAAATTGTTAATGAACAATTAAAAACTTTTAAAGAAGCACATAGCAATATAATAAATGATTTAAAAGAAGAAAAAATTAATCAAAAAATAGATAAAATAATAGAAAATTTTAAAAAAAAAATAAAAGAAGGTGTGGATTTCATAGAAATTAGCGATTTATTTAAAATGGATAATAGAACTACAAAAAAATTAAATAGAGAGGAAATGATTAATCAAGGTTTCTCATTAGAATTTACAAATAAAATTTTTGAATCAAAAAAAAACACAATTCATGAGAATGAAACAAATGAAAAATATTACATATTAAAAGTAATATCTGATGGAGAAATTAATCTTGATAATAAAAAATTCAATGAAATTGAAGAAAATATTAATAAAATTTATGGAATTGATAATTTTCAACAAATTACAAAAATATTAGAAAATAAGTTCCCTATAAGGGTAAATAAGAAATTAATTAATGAATATTTAGATAAATTACAATATTAAAAATTGGAAATTACTCCTAATATAAAAAATTTCACAAGAAAATTTAAATCAGAAAAATATAATAGATTTTGTTTATGGACAGAAATTTCAGCTGATTTAGAAACACCTATTACTGCATATTTAAAATTAATAAAAAATAATAATAATTTTTTATTAGAGTCTGTAGAAGGAGGTTCTAGTAGAGGAAGATATTCTATTATAGGAATAGAAGCTGATAAATTATTAAAATGTAACGAAATAAATAAAAATATATTAAATAATTTAAAAAAAGAAATAAATTCGTTGAAGACATATACTTTTGGAAGTCTTCCATCTATGGTTTCGTCTTATGTTGGATATATGGGATATGATTTTATTAGATTTTATGAAAATTTACCTAATGCAAAAAAAGATGTTTTGAATATCCCATATGCTTTTTTTATGCGAACTTCTTTAGTAGCAGTTTTTGATAACTTAAAAAACACTATAAGTATTGTTAATACAATTACCAAACCAAATGCAAAAATAGATAATAATTTAATTAACAAATTATATGAAAACAGCAAAAAAAAAATTAATAATATAATAAATAATCTGAAGAAACCTTTAAAAAAAAACTCAATCAATAATAAAAGTATAAAAAAAAAAGAAAAAATTACCTGTAATATGACAAAAAATCAATACTACGATGTTGTTAATACAATAAAAAAGTATATTAATGCAGGTGATATTATACAAGCTGTACCATCGTTAAGATTTAAAAAAAAATTTAAACAAAAACCTTTTTCATTGTATAGAGCGTTAAGGAGATTAAACCCCTCACCTTTTTTATTTATATTAAACTTCCAAAGTTTCTCTTTAGTTGGTTCTAGCCCTGAGATATTAGTAAGGCTTAAAGAAGATAATATAACAATTAGACCAATCGCTGGAACACGTAAAAGGGGTAAAAATGAAATTGAAGATAAAAAATTAGCCAAGGATCTTTTATCTGATCCAAAGGAGATAGCAGAGCATTTAATGCTGCTTGATTTAGGAAGAAATGATGTGGGGCGAGTTTCGGTAAAAAATTCTGTAAAAGTTACTGAAAAAATGATTATAGAAAATTATTCTCATGTTATGCATATTGTTTCTAATGTTATTGGTAAACTTAATAAAAAATATCATCCACTGGATGTTTTAGCTGCCGGGTTTCCTGCTGGAACTGTTACAGGAGCTCCAAAAATAAGAGCAATGGAAATCATCAATGAAGTAGAGAATCTTTCTAGAAGTTTTTATGCTGGTGGAGTCGGATATTTTGCTCATGATGGTTCATTGGACACATGTATAACTCTTAGAACAGGATTAATAAAAAATAAAATACTATATGTTCAAAGTGGTGGAGGAATAGTAGCGGATAGCAATAAACTAAATGAATACGATGAAATTATCAATAAAGCAAAAGCAGTTTTAAAAGCATCTGATGATGCTATAAATTTTTAGAAAATCAATATATGTATTTACTCATAGATAATTATGATAGTTTCACTTATAACCTTTATCATTATTTCTTAGAACTAGACGCTGAAATTGAAGTATATAGAAATGATAAAATAACTACCAAAGATATATTAAAAAAAAAATACAAAGGAATTGTATTATCACCAGGACCTTGCACGCCAAATGAAGCAGGTATTTGTTTAGACTTAATAAAAGAAATATCAAAAGTAAATATTCCTACTCTTGGTGTCTGCTTAGGTCATCAAGCAATTGGCCAGGCATTTGGTGGTAAAATTATAAGAAACAAACCAATGCATGGAAAAGTTAGTAGTATTTATCATTATAAAACAGACGTTTTTAAAAATCTTTCCAATCCTTTTAAAGCAACAAGATATCACTCATTAAGTATTGAAAGAAAAAGTTTGCCAAGTTGTTTAAAAATAACTGCTGAATTAAAAAAAAATGGAATGATTATGGGCATAAAACATAAAACACTTCCTGTATACGGAGTTCAATTTCATCCAGAATCAATTGCATCCCAACACGGTCATGATTTAATTAAAAACTTTTTAGAACTATCTAATAAATAAATGAAAACTTTTGATGATTATATAAAATCTATAAAAGATTTATCTAATTTAAATACTGAAGATTCAGAAAATGCTTTTGATCAAATATTATTACAAAATATTGAAGAAAATAAGATTATTGATTTTCTCACTTCTTTATCAAAAAAAGGTGAAAGTGTAGATGAAATATTTGGTGCAGTTAAAAGTATCAAAAAAAAAGCAAAAATTATAAAAGGTTTTAGAAATTCTTTTGATACATGTGGCACTGGAGGCGATGGTACTAAAACATTTAACATATCTACAATTTGTGCAATAGTCACAGCTGCTAGTGGTGTTTGTGTTGCAAAACATGGAAATAAAGCAGTATCCTCTTTAACAGGATCTGCTGATGTACTTTCAGAATTAGGAATAAATATAAACCTTGATGAAAAAAAAATAATTGAATGTTTAAAAAAAATAAATTTATGTTTTTTATTTGCACCTAACTTCCACCCAATTTTAAAAAATGTTGCTGATATAAGAAAAAAAATTGGGAAAAGAACAATTTTTAATATATTAGGTCCTTTATTGAGTCCAGTTGAATGTAAAAAACAAATAATAGGAGTGTATGACCCAAACATATTAGTTAAAGTAGCTGAAGTTTTAAAAAAATTGGAAACTGATTTTGCTTGGGTTGTTTCTGGTGACAAAGAGTATGATGAATTGACTACAACTGGAAAAAATTATATTGCTGAAATAAAAAATAATACAATAAAAGAATTTGAAATAGACACTAATGAGCTTGGTTTAAAAAAAAGTAAAAAAGAGGAATTAGTTGGAGGAGATAGCAAAAAAAATGCGGAAATAATAAAGGAAGTTTTAAAAGGTAATTTATTAGGAGCAAAAAAAAATATCGTACTATTAAACTCTGCAGCAGCTTTATATATAAATGGGAAAACAGAAAATATTAAAAGTGGTTTAGATATAGTAAATGAAACTATAGAATCTGGAAAAACTTTAAAAAAACTTGAGGATCTAATTGAATTAACTAATTCTTAAAAAAAATGAAGAATATTCTAGAAAAAATTTGTGAAGATAAAAAAGTCTTTATAGAAGAAGAAAAGAAAAAAAAAAGTATTAATTTTCTGATAAAAAATACGTCTAAAACAAAGAAAGTAAAGGATTTTAAAAAAGCATTCGATAAAGTTTTAAAAAAAGGAAAGATACCGGTTATATCTGAAATAAAAAAAAAATCTCCCAGTCAGAAAAAATTTAATAAAAGTTTTAGTCCAGTGAAAATAGCAAAAAATTATCAAAGAAATGGAGCGACCTGCTTGTCGGTTTTAACAGATGAAAAATATTTTGATGGATCTTTAAATCATTTAAAAGCAGTTAGAAAAATAACAAAATTACCTATTCTTAGAAAAGATTTTATCCTAGATAATTATCAAATAATTGAATCAAAGAATTCTGATGTTGATTGTATTTTATTAATAATAGCAGCCCTTGATAAAAATCATGCTAAAGAATTAGAATCTACAGCAATTGAATACGGTTTAAATGTTTTACTCGAAGTTCATGATGAAAAAGAATTAGAACAAGCATTAAATTTAAAAAGTAACTTTATTGGAATAAACAATAGAAATCTAAAAACACTAAAAATAAATATTAATAATACAAAAAAACTTATAAAAAAAATTCCTAAAAATAAATATGTTATATCAGAAAGCGGTATTAAAAGTGTTGAAGATATGATTAATCTTTGGTCTTATGGAATTAAAGGTTTTTTAATTGGTGAAACATTACTTAAAAACCCTTCTAAATTAAAAGATTTTTTAAATGTCAAAACAAACTAAAAAAAATATAAAAATGATTGATGTTGCTAATAAGAAGGTAACTAAAAGAACAGCGATAGCTGAGGCCTTTATTAATTTAAATATCGCTACTAAAGAAAAAATATATAAAGATAGAATAATTAAAGGTGATGTCATTTCAGTTGCAAAAACAGCAGGTATATTGGCAGCTAAAAAAACTTCAGATATAATACCACTTTGTCATCAAATACCTTTAAATTCAGTTGAAATAGAAATAATAAACAAGTCAAAAGGATTGTTAATACTTTCAAAGTGCAACAGTTCTTCTAAAACAGGTGTTGAAATGGAGGCTTTATTATCTGTTTCTATTACAGCATTAACTATTTATGATATGTGTAAGTCTATAGACAAATCCATAGAAATTAGGGAGATTCGTTTATTATCCAAAAAAGGTGGTAAATCAGGTAATTATAAGAGATAATTCTTACTTGAAATGTACCACTTTTGTTCCTATAATATAAATATGCTTACAAAACAACAAAACAAACTGTTTAATTTCTTAAAAATTAAAATACAAAAAACTAACATCAGTCCATCTTTTGAAGAAATGAAAGTTGCAATGGGTTTAAAATCTAAATCTGGCATACAAAGATTAATTGATGGATTGGTTGAAAGAGGATTTATCGAAAAAAAAGATAATAAAAAAAGAGCTATTAATATAGTAAAAAATATAGTTTCTAAAAAAAATAATGATTTAATTAGTCTCCCATTATTAGGTAACGTTGCTGCTGGAAACCCAATAGAGGCAATAGAAAATACTGATGAAAAAATTCAAATACCAATAAATCTAATATCTGTTAATAAAAAAAACTATGTTTTAAAAGTTGATGGAGATTCAATGATAAATAAAGGAATAGTAAATGGAGATAAGGCTATTATTGAATACTGTAATGATGCGGAGAATGGCGACATAGTTGTTGCTCTTATTAATAATAACGAAGTAACTTTAAAAAAATTAAAAAAAGATAAAGATAAAATATACTTAATACCGGCAAATGATAATTATAAAATTCAATCTTTTAGCTCCGATAAAATAAAAATTCAGGGAAAATTAAAAGGAATTATAAGAAGTTATTAAAATTTTTCTTAAATAATTCAAATATTCATGTATAAATAGGATTTCTTAAAGAAAATCTATACTATGAAAATTGTAACAAGATTTGCGCCCTCACCTACTGGAAATTTTCATATTGGTAGTGCTAGAACTGCTTTGTTTAATTGGTTATTTGCAAAAAATACAAAAGGAAATTTTTTAATTAGAATTGAAGATACTGACAAAGCTAGATCTACAAAAGGCTCAATAAACAAAATACTTGATGGTTTAAAATGGCTTAATCTTGATTGGGATAATGAAATTATATATCAATCGCAAAACCAAAAAAGGCATAAAGAAGTAGCTGAAGAACTTTTGGCAAAAGGATTGGCGTATAAATGTTTTTGTTCTGAAGAAGATTTAAACAAAATGCGTGAAGAGGCAAAAATTTTAAAAAAACCTTTCCGTTATAATAGAAAGTGGAGAGAAAAAGATCCAAAAGATGCCCCTAAAGATATCAGCCCAGTTATTAGAATAAAATCACCAATAAAAGGTGATACAAAAATAGACGATATTATTCAAGGCACAATAAAGGTTTCAAATGAAGAAATGGATGATTTTATTATTATGCGATCAGATGGGACGCCAACTTATATGTTGTCAGTTGTAGTAGATGATTACGATATGAATATTACTCATATTGTAAGAGGTCATGATCATTTAACAAATACATTTAGACAAAATGTAATTTATGATGCAATGAAATGGAAAAAACCTATTACAGCACATATCCCACTTATACTAGGTCCAGATGGAAGTAAAATGTCAAAAAGGCACGGAGCTATAGATGTCGAGGAATATAAAATCAAAGGTATTTTGCCATCTGCTTTAATTAATTATATGTTACGCCTTGGTTGGAGTCATGGTGATGATGAAATTATATCATTAGAAAATGCGATAAAATGGTTTAGTTTAGAAAAAATAGGTAAATCGCCAGCAAAATTTGATAATGAAAAACTAATAAGTGTAAATAGTCATTACATTAAAGAATTAAATAATGATAAAATAATTAAGTTTCTTGAATCTTATTACACTTCAAAATATAAAATTAAAATTGACGAAATTTCGATAAAAAGATTAAATTTAGGTTTAAATGATATTAAATTAAGATCTCGCGATCTTAATCAATTAGCCGAAATGTCCTTATTTTATTGCAGTAAATTTCCATTATCTATTTCAAAAAAAGCAGAAAAATATATAAAAAAAGTTCCTACAGAGGAATATATAAATGGATTTTATCTGAAAGATATTTTTAAAGACTTGTTGAGTGCTTTAGAGAATATAGAAAAAGACTTCAAAAAACAAAGAATTGAGGAAATAATATCTAAATTTCTTATAGAAAAAGGTTTAAAACTATCGGATATTATCCAATATATAAGAGCAATGATCACAGGTTTAGATGTAAGCCCAAGAATATATGATATAATGGAAATACTTGGTTATATAGAAATAAAAAGAAGAATAGAATATTTTATAGATGCAGACAATCACATCCTCGAAGAAATTTTTTAAAATATGATTAGTTATGGATAAAAAAGTTAACAAAAAAATACAAATTGAATTATCTAATAGTAAAAAAGTTCAATTACCTATAATAGAATCAACGTTAGGACCAGATGTTTTAGATGTAAGAAATTTATATAAAGAATCTGGGTACTTTACTTTCGATCCAGGATTTCTTTCTACTGGAAGCTGTGAATCAAAAATCACTTTTATTGATGGTGATAAAGGAATTTTATTGCATAGAGGATATACAATAGAAGAACTTGCAACGCATGCGGATTTTATGGAAGTTTCTTATTTACTTTTACACGGAGAACTGCCTAACATTAAACAAAAAGAAAAATTCGAAAATAATATCAAATACCATACGATGCTTCATGAACAAATGAAAACTTTTATACAAGGTTTTCGAAGAGACGCTCACCCAATGGCAGTGATGGTTGGGACAGTTGGAGCATTATCCGCTTTCTACAGAGATAGTGAGGATTTTTCAAGTCCCAGACAAAGACTAATTTCAACTCATAGAATAATTGCTAAAATGCCAACAATTGCTGCATGGGCTTATAAATATTCATTAGGACAACCTGTAATTTATCCAAATAATAATTTAACCTACGCTGAAAATTTTATGAGAATGACTTTTGCGACACCTTGTGAAGATTATATTTCTAATCCAATAATTACAAAAGCAATGAATCAATTATTAATCTTGCATGCAGATCATGAACAAAATGCTTCAACTTCTACAGTTAGATTAGCTGGTTCTTCAGGAGCAAATCCTTTTGCTTGCATATCTGCTGGAATTGCCTCCCTATGGGGTCCAGCCCACGGTGGAGCTAATGAAGAAGTAATGAAAATGCTTATGAAAATAAAAAGAAATACAAAAATAAAGGATTTTATAAAACGTGCTAAAGATCCAAAAGATCCATTCAGATTAATGGGATTTGGTCATAGAGTTTATAAAAATTATGACCCAAGAGCAGCAGTTATGAGAGAAGCTTGTCATAATGTTTTAAATGAATTAGGAAGAAAAAACAATCCTTATTTAGCTATAGCGCTTGATCTAGAAGATACTGCTTTAAATGATAGTTATTTTAAAAAGAAAAAATTATATCCTAATGTAGATTTTTATTCAGGTATTTTACTTTGGGCTCTAGGCTTCCCTATTTCAATGTATACTTCAGTGTTTTCTGTAGCAAGAACAGTTGGATGGGTAGCACATTGGAAAGAAATGATTGAAGAACCATCAAGAAAAATATCTAGACCTAGACAATTATATACTGGATACAAACAAAGAGAATATATAGAATTAGAAAAAAGAGATTCTAAAAAATCAATTCTTAAATCAATTTCTTCATTAATAAAAACTGGGCTTAAAAAACGCTAATTATTTCATTGACTGCGTTAATGCTAGGTAATTTATTGTTAATTTTTAATTTAAGTAAGCTCTTTTTACTTTCATAAAGCTGTTTTTTTGTGTAAGAATTATTATTAAGTAATTTTAATACTTCATTTACTATTAATTTTGGTCGGCATTTAAATTGAAGAAATTCAGGAATGATGTATTTTTTTTCTAAGATATTTAATAGATTAGCATGTTTAATTTTAACAAAAATCTTAGCTATCAAATAAGAAAGAAAATTTAGTTTATAAATAACAATTGTAGGAATGTTAAAATAGCTTAATTCCACTGCAACCGTTCCAGATGTAGATATTGCAGCATTACTAATTTTAAAAGCATCATATTTATCAGTTTCATCTACAAGAGAATATGAAAAATCAAATTTATATTTATTAAAATATTTTTTTAGGTGCGGTAAAATATAAAATAATATATGTATATTCAGATTTGAACGAATTCTAATTAAATTAATTGTTTTTATTAACACAGGTATGCTTTTTTTTATTTCTGACAATCTGCTTCCAGGAAGAAAAGATATAATTTTATACCCATTTTTGATTTTGTATTTAATGTATAATTTTTTTTTATTAATTTTTTTATTTTTTTTTATTTCGTAAATTGGATGCCCAACAAACTTTGTCTTTAAATTATATTTTGTAAAATATTTATTTTCGAAAGGTAAAATTGTAAGAAGTTTATCAATATATTTAGATAAATATTTTGCTCTTCCACTCCTCCAAGCCCAAACGGTAGGAGCTACATAATGAATTTTTTTTGTAAAAGGTATTTTATTTGAAATTCTTTTTAAAACTCTAAAATTAAAATCTGGGCTATCTATAGTAACTAATACATCAGGTTTAATTTTTAATAAATTTTTTTCTGTAATTTTTAATAAAGAAAAAACCTTATATATTTTTGGTATAATCTCAAAAATACCAAAAATTGATAATTCTTTTATTGGAAACAAACTCTTAGTTAATCCAGAATTTATCATTTTAGGACCACCAATACCAAAAATTTGAACTCTGTTTTTTTTTGCTTTTTTTAATGATTTAATTAAGTTAGAACCAATAACATCGCCTGATGGCTCAGTAGCAATCAGATACACTTTTATACTTTTTTTTATACTATTCATATTTAAAACTAATATTTTTTTTACCTGAATTTCGAATATCTACAGATAAAAGAATTTTTTTACTTTTTTTTAAATAATTAAGTATTTTTTTTTTATCCATAATCACTGTAGAATCAGCATTAAGAATTATATATTTAATATTTGTTTTTACTAATTTTTTTAATGTTTCAAATCCAAATGTTGGCAAATCTATACGTGTATCTTGATGTAATTTTTTAATTTTAATAAATATATAACTGTTTTTACTATATTTTTTAATCATAGTCCTGTTAATTAAATTATTTGTACCTTTTCTATCTTCCTTTAAAAGAATTTTTTCTTTTGATGCTACTATACTTTGCCCCAGATCCTTTGTTGTCCATTGAATAGTTTTTTTAAGCAATTTATTAATTATTTCAAGATCGTTTTTAGGTATTTTTTTTGTTCCATAAACGCCCTTTTTTAAAAAGAAATTCTGTGTTATATCAGACAGTCCTACTACTTTAAAACCTTCTTTTTCAAAAATATTTACTACATTCCTTAAAATAACATCATCAGTTTTTTTAAAAAAAATAAATTTAAAAACTTTAAATAATGTCCACAAATCTGGTTTTAAGTCAGCTAAGCCAGGTCTATCTAGTGCTCCTAAAAAAATAATTTTTTTTATATTATTTTCTTTTAAAATTCTAATTGCTTTTGCCCCCTCACCCATTCTTAATGAATAAGATTTAAAGTTCTTATACAATTTAATATTAGAAAAACCTTTTATAGATAAGACAATGAACTTGGAATTTAGCTTTTTTAAGTGAGTAGCTATTTTAAAAGGTAATTTTCCAGAACCTGCGATAATAGCGATATTATCAAACATTGTTTTTTTGTTTTGGTTGACATATTGCTCTAGAAGAAGATTTGTTTTTTATAAACTTAACAATATCCATGACAACTCTATTTTTTTTATAAATTTTTATAGCATCTTGTAATCTTTCAAGCGCGGTTCCTTCAATAGAAAAAAGCAGTCTAAAAGCTGTTCTTAAATCGTGTATTTGTTTTCTATTAAAACCTCTCCTTTTAAGTCCAATAATATTTAAACCAGATAAATATGCCCTATTACCCATAACAGAACCATATGGTATAACATCGTTTTCAACACCTGACATACCACCAACCATTGCATGTTTTCCTATTCTAACAAACTGATGCACAGCAGATAAACCACCAATTATTGCAAAGTCGTCAATTTTTACATGTCCTGCAAGAGTTGCATTATTAGCCATAATGATATTATTTCCTAGAGTACAATCGTGTGCAACGTGAGATCCAATCATAAAAAGACAATTATTTCCTATTTTTGTTATTAACCCCCCTCCTTTTGTACCTGGATTTATTGTAACATGTTCGCGAATTCTATTTTTCTTTCCAATAATTAACTTTGATTTTTCTCCATGATATTTTAAGTCTTGTGGAATTGTTCCAATAGAGGCAAAAGGAAATATTTCAGTATCTTCGTCTATAATAGTATGTCCTTGGATGTTAACTTGAGAATGAATTTTAACATTATTTTTAATTTGAACATTGGGTCCGATAACAGAATATGGCCCTATAGCAACATTATTACCTAATTTAATTTTTTTATCTACAATAGCGGTTTTATGAATAGTGTTTTTCATTCTATTGAAAAATAAATATAGGAAGAAGAAAAATCAATTAACTGATTGTTACAAATTGCTACTTTACAATCATAGCTGAGTAAATTGCATCGGCTACTTTATCATTATTTACTTTTGCCTCACCAGAGAATTTCCAAACTAAACCTCTATGTTGTTTTTTTTTTACATTTAATAAAAGTGTAGAATTTGGAGTAACAGGTTTTCGAAATTTTGCATTTTCTAAACTCATAAAATAAACTAGTTTATTATCAGCAGTCATTTTTAAGGAATACATGACTAATACAGATGCAGTTTGCGCAAGAGCTTCAATAATAAACACCCCAGGCATAATAGGTTTTTTAGGAAAATGTCCTTTAAAATAATGGGCATCATTTTTTATTTTTTTTATACCAACAGCACTTTCAAATGGTTTAATTATCTTTACTTTATCAATTAAAAGCATTGGTTCGCGGTGTGGTATTAATTTTTTTATTTCTTTTAAAGATAAATCTTTATTTTTCATTTTTTTTTTTTTATTAATTTCTTTAATACAATTGTTTGTCTATGCCAATCATTAATAGGCACTGAAGGAACACCTCCAATAGTCATGTCATCTTTAATGTTTTTCATTACTCCAGATTTAGCAGCTATTCTTACATTATTACCTATTTTTAAATGCCCTGCTATACCTACTTGACCACCGATTATTACATTATTGCCAATATGTGTGCTTCCAGATATACCTGATTGTGCTACAAGAATGCAATTTTTTCCTAAAACAGCATTATGACCTATTTGAACTAAGTTATCTAGCTTTGTGCCTTCTCCAATTATCGTATCAGGGCCAGTGCCCCTGTCTATACTGCAATTAGATCCAATTTCTACTTTATCTTTTATTAAAACTCTTCCAAGTTGGGGCATTTTTATATTAATATTTTCATTTTGTGCAAATCCAAAACCATCTTGTCCAATTCTGGCACCGTTATGAATTTTAACATTTGAGCCAATAATAGAATAAGCGATAGTGCAATTTGCCCCTATTACAGTATTATCGCCAATTATTACTCCTGATAAAATTACAGTATTTGCACCAATTAAACATTTTGAACCAATAATTACATCGCTAGAAACAACAGCTCCTGGTGCAATTTGAACTGTGTCATCATAATTCACACTGGTTTCTACATGAGCTTTAGGGTGAACCCCCGCTGCAGTAATATCTTTCATCGGATAGAATGCATTTGCAATAATTGCAAAAGAATGATATGGATTTTCACTAACCAGATGGATCGTGTTTTTTGGTGCAATATTTATAAAATCTTTTTTAAAAAAACAAGCGCCTGCCTTAGATTTTTTAAATTGATCAATATAATTTTTATTATTTAAAAAACTAATATCGTCTTTAGAAGCTTCTTCTAAAGATGAAATATCTAAAAAAACTCTGTTTTTATCAGTAGATATAGGTAAATTAATTTTTGTTAACTTTGATATTTGTTCTAAAGTAAGTTTTTTGCTTCTTGGAAAAAAATTTGGGTCTGCCATAAATAAAATTAAGGAGTTACTTTAACTGTAACAGTACTCAATTTTTTATTTAATTCATCAACAACTTTTTTAGTTATATCTATTGAAGGATTGCCTAATATAATAGCTGATTTTCTAAAAACAGCTGTAATGTTTTCAGTATCAATAATTTTTTGTACAATTTTCTCAACTTCATCTTCAATTTGAGTAACAGCATCTTTTTCTGATTTAGCTAAAGCCTTACGTTTACTTTGACTGATTTTATTAAATTCTATAACTTTTTTTTCAAAAGCATTTTTTCTATCTGAAAAAGCTTCTGGTGTTAAAGTTGATTTTTGTCTAAGAAGTTCCTCCTCTTGTTTTTGTATTTCTTTTTGTTTTTTTTGGTCTTCGTCAGTATATTTCTTTGCAACAGCATTTAATTGATCTTTCATGCTAATAGCTGCTTTTGAATCTCTTAATAACTGAACAACGTCTATAGTTGCTATTTTATCTTGAGAAAAAGCTGGAGTTAATAAAAAAATAAAAAATAGAATAGTTAAAAAATGTTTAATGTTTTTCATAATTAAAATGTTGTTCCTAAATTAAATTTAAAAAATTGTGTTCTATCATATTCTTCTTTCATAATAGCACTAGCAAAATCCAGTCGTATTGGGCCAAATGGCGACTTCCATTCTACACCAAAACCCGCTGAAACTCTAGGGCTAGAATCATCTTTTATTTTATCACCACCATTCTCATCAATTTCTGTTGCAGCTCCAACAATACCAAAAAATGCACCTGATATTCCTAATTGTGGCGAAACACCAGGTATAGGAACCTTTAATTCGGTTTTAAATGTATACATCATATTTGCACCTAAAGAATCTCTAGTAGCAGTTGATGTGTCTCTTGGACCAATACCTGCTGGTTCAAACCCAGGAAAAGAATCGCCACCTAAAAAATATCTATCTTTAAGTTTTACATCATCGTCATCATAACCAAAAATATAACCACCTTTTAGGAAAGCTGCTAAAACATAATTATCAGTAATAGAATAATACATGCTATGTTTAAAATCGGATTTAAAAAAACTTACTGTACCACCTAAACCTGCTAGTTTATTTGAAATATTCCAATTCATCCCTTTAGTTGGATTAAACTTATCATTAACACCAAAATAAGCTAAATTATGTGAAACCGAAGAAGTTTTATAATTACCTTTTTGATTAGTAATAAAGTCTGATGCCCCAGATTTAACACCTTCAATTGTCTCATCCTTAAAAGAATAGTTCCATGCATGTCTAGAGTTTTCTGTTATCATATATCCAAATCTAAAACCAGCACCCATAGTATCATTATCAAAAGAACTTTCGTCAGCAAAAGTTGTTTTTGTTTTAAAAATGTCTAATCCCAATGATATATCTTTATTATAAAAATAAGGTTCAGTAAAACCGAAATCAATTTGTGTTTGTCTTTCTGCAACTGTAAGTTTTGCTCTTAAATCTTGTCCCTTTCCTAAAAAATTTCTTTCTTCAATTCCAACATTAACTACGGCACCATTGGTACTTGAAAAACCACCCCCAACAGAAAATTTTCCTGTTTGTTTTTCTTTAAGTTTAAAAATAATATTAGTTCTGTCATTCATTTTAGTTTGTTTAGCATCAGATGTTACTGTTTCAAAAAAACCTAAATTTCTAATTCTTTGTTCAGAGCTTATTAATTTTTCTTTACTAAAACTATCACCTTCATTAAATCTCATTTCTCTTCTTATAACTTCATCTTTTGTTCTAGCATTCCCTTTTATATCTATTCTATTAACATAAATCTTGCTTGATTTACCTATAATAATTTGCACATCAATTTCTTTTTTTTCTTTTATTTTATTTAAATTTGGTCTAACTTCTAAAAAAGCATAACCAAAATTCCCCCCATACTCTTTTATATTTTTAATAACCTCATCTAATTTGGTAATATTATAGAATTTACCTTCTATTTTTTGTGTAAATTCTTGAATTTCTTCGTCTTTTAATTCTTTATAATTCTGATTATCGATTGTTACTTTTCCAAACTTATATTTTTTGCCTTCATCAAGGCTATATGTAAGAAAAAAACCAGATTTATCCTTTGTTAACTCAGCAACTGCAGAAATTATTTTAAAATCTGCATACCCTTCTTCTAAATAATATCTTCTCAATAAATCTTTATCATAATTTATTCTATCTGGATCGTAAATGTCGCCTGATGATAATAATCTCCATAATTTTGACTCTTTTGTAGAAATAATACCTTTTAATCTTCTATCTGAGAAAATTTTATTTCCAATAAATTTTACGTTCTTAATTTTTGTTTTATTACCCTCATTTATATTAATTGTTATATCAATTCTATTTTGTGACAATTTTGAAATAGTTGTTTTTATTTTTGCTGAAAAAAACCCAGATCTTTTATATAAATCTTGAACAACATTAACTGCATCCTGTAATTCTTTCTTTTGGTAAACGTTTCTAGATTTTAAACTAATTTCCTCTCTAAAAACGTCCTCTTTAAGATGTTTATTCCCAACAAAATTAACATTGTTAATCATTGGATTTTCTTTAATTATAACTATTAAATCGTTATTTGAGACTCTAAATTTAATATCTAAAAATAATCCTAAATTATACATTTCTTTTAATTTTCTATTTAAAATTTTATAATTAACAGGATCACCTGATTTTAGATTTAAATATGATATTATTGTTTCAGTATCAATTCTTTCATTATTTTGAACAATTATATTATTAATTTGTATACTTTTTTCTGTATCAAGTTGTATTTTTTCTTCTTCAGCAACTAATGAAAAATTATAAGTTAAAAATATAAAGTATAAAATTACTGAAAAAAATATCCTAAATCTTTTATTCATTGTACATATAGTTTAGATTAAGTTATCCACAATATACTAACAAAGTATTAACAAATATTCATTTTTTTTTCTTTTTTTTTCTTATTGTTTAAATCTGAACTTAAAAAAATAAATCATAAATATCATTATAAGTCAAAACTATAGCTAAAGTAACAATAATAGCAAAACCAAGTTTAGTCATTTTTTCCTGAATATTTTGGTTAATAGGTTCACCAATTATAATTTCAATGATGTAAAATACTAAATGGCCTCCGTCTAACATTGGAATAGGAAATAAATTAATTAAACCAATGCTTATAGATAATAATATTATTAAGTTGAAAAAAGATAATAACCCTTGTTCAAGCATTTTAGCTGAGAAATGTGCGATTTTAACTGGACCACCTAAATCATCAATACTACCTTTTCCAATAATCATTTGATAAAGCGCTTTCATAGTTAAAGAACAAATTTGATATGTTGATTGAGTTCCTAAATATAATGATTCATGAAAAGGGTATTTTTTAACTATTGGTTCATATGAAGAAATCCCAATCTTTGCAACTTTTCTTTCTTGCCCATAAAAATTTTCATTTATTAAAATTGGTTTAATACTTTTGATAAAAATTTCATCATTTCGTAATATTTTAAAATTATATGATTGTTTTTTATATAAATTGATAGCTGTACCAATATCATAGAATTCTTTTATTTTATTATTATCAATTTCAATTATTTGATCATTCTTAATTAAACCAGAAACAAATGCTGGGCTGTCATTTTCTATCTCGTTAACTATTGGAGGAATAAATGTTTTTCCTAATATTGTAAAAATAAAAGAAAATCCAATGATACCAAAAATAAAATTAGCTAAAGGGCCGGCTAAAACAATTAAAAACCTTTGATAAACATTTTTATTACTAAAAGCAAATTTTGATAATGATTTTGGTATTTTTTCTTTTGAAAACATATCCTCACCAAACATCTTTACATAACCACCGAAAGGTAAGATGCTAATCTTCCATCTAGTACCTCTTTTATCATTCCAACCAAAAATTTCTTTACCAAAACCTATAGAAAAAGTTTCTACTTTAACTTTATTTATGATTGCAACTAAATAATGTCCAAATTCATGAACAAATACAATTATTGATAAAAGAAGAACAAATGAGAAAAAATAAAAAATTATATTGCTTAAAAATTCCATTTATTATTATTTACATATTCGTTAGTTAATGCTCTTATATTTTTATCTATATTATATATATCTTTTAATTTTTTAATTTTATAATTCTTAGAATTAGATAACATTTTTTTAACAATTTTTAAAATATCCATAAATTGAATTTTTTTTTCTAAAAAAAAATTAACAGCAACCTCGTTAGCAGAATTAAAAATTAATGGATAAGAACCACCTTTTTTTAAAACATAATACGCAAGTTTAACAGAACCTATCAAATGTGGATTAAGTTTTTCAAATGTAAATTTTTTTATTTTTAAAAAATTAATTTTTTTTACATTATAAAATTCTCGTAAAGGCCAATTCAATGCATAAAATATTGGTATTCTCATATCATGATTACTTAAAAGAGCTGTTGTTGAACCATCAGAAAAATTAACCATACTATGAATTATAGATTCTGGATGAACAATAACGTTAATTTGATCTAATTTTAAATTAAATAAATAATATGCTTCAATTATTTCAAAAGCTTTATTCATTAAAGTTGCTGAGTCTATTGTAATCTTATTACCCATTTTCCAATTAGGATGGTTCAAAGCATCATTTAAATTTGTTTTTTTTAATTTTTGTAAATTATAATTTCTAAAGGGACCTCCTGAAGCTGTCAAAGTAATAGACTCAACGTTATTTGGTTTATTAAAATCACATAATTGAAATATTGCGTTGTGTTCAGAATCTAAAGGTATTAATTTACATTTTGATTTAGCTAATTTTCTCATAAAAAAATTTCCAGCAGAAACAAGGCATTCTTTATTTGCTAAACATAATTTTGAACAATTATTTATAGAACTTAAAGTTGGCTTTAAACCAGCAATTCCTACTATTGAAGCAACAACAATATCAACTTTATTTTTTGTGCATTCAATTACACCCTCATCACCGGCTAATATTTTTATTTTTTTTCCAAATAAATTATTTTTTAAATCTTTATACTTTTTTTTATTCTGAACAGCTACTACTTTAGGTTTTAATAAAATTGACTGTTTAGAAAGTAAATTTATGTTATTTTTTGAAGTTAATGAAAATACTGAAAATTTTTTTTTATTTGAATTTATAACATTAATTGTATTAGTTCCAATTGAACCAGTAGATCCTAAGATTGAGATAGTTTTTTTTACAGACATCTTATATATATTAAAGAAAGTATTGTATAAAAAATAAAGTAATAAGACCAAAGCTTATTGAGTCATATCTGTCCAATAAACCACCGTGTCCCGGTAAAATATTTCCAGAATCCTTAACTTTAAATTTTCTTTTTATTTTCGATATAAATAAATCACCAAAAAAACCAGATATTGAAATTAATATTGAGAAAAAAATTATTGTAAATTTACTATTGAAATTTAGATAATGTAAAAAAAATAATATGCCGCATGTTGGTCCAATAATTAAACCTATAAGAGTACCGGAATAAGTTTTAAAAGGACTTGTTTTTGGAAATATTTTTGGTCCTTTGATTAAATTTCCAAATAGATAAGAAAATATATCTGTAAAACAAATAATTATTAGTGACCATAAAAGAATGAAATTACCATATTCAATTTCTTTAATTTTTAAAAAAATAATTAATGGGATGCATATATATATGTATCCATAAAATAACCAGGTTAAATTCTTAAAATTTAAATCATTAAATAAAAATCTAGATATAATTAAAATTGAAAAAATTATTGTAAATACAATACAAAAAAAGAAATTTGTTAAAATTGATATAAATATATTTACAAAAACAAAAGACAAAAATAAAATAATATAATTTTTTTTACCAGCAGTTTGAGTAATCTTATACCATTCAAATGACAAAATTAATGATGTCAAAAGAATAATTATAATTGAGAAGTAATTATTAAAAAAAACTGTAAAAAAATAAATTGGTATTAGAAATAATACTGAATAAAATCTTTTAATAAAATTTTTATTAAGATTTAAAAACTTATCTAGCTCCATATCTTCTAACTCTTTTTGAATATTGTTTCAATGCATCAATAAAATGTTTTTTTTTAAAATCTGGCCATAAAACATCTAAGAAAACTAATTCTGTATATGCTAATTGCCATAAAAGAAAATTACTTAATCTTTTTTCTCCACTAGTTCTAATGAGTAAGTCAGGATCCGGTATATTTTTAGTAAACAAATTTAAAGAAATTGTTTCTTCGTTAATTGGGAGATTTTTCTTTAAAAATTTATTAATTATTTTTTTAATAGCAATTAAAATTTCATTTCTACTTCCATAGTTCAATGCAAATATTAAATTCAACCCTTTGTTTTTTGACGTCATTTTCTGATAATTATTTATTTTTTTAACTATATCTTTTGGTAATTTTTTTTTATCTCCAATCATTTTTATTGAAATATCTTCTTTCATTAATTTTTTTATTTGATTTTTTAAATATTTTCTTAAAAGACTCATAAGAAATTTAACCTCTTTTTTTGGTCTAGACCAATTCTCAGATGAGAAACTAAATAATGTAAGAAATTTAACATTAAATGATATAGCTGTGTTTATGGCATTTTCAATAGCGTCCATACCTTTTTCATGTCCTTTGAATCCTTTTAATTCATGTTTTTTTGTCCATCTATTATTTCCATCCATAATAATCGCAACGTGACTTGGGGTAATAAGTTTTGTTTTAGGATAAATCATTAAATTTGCATAATTTCTTTTTTTTTATCTTCAAAAACATTCTCTATTTCTTTTATTTTTTCATCTATAACTTTTTGAATATCATCTGAAGTTAACTTTTGCTCATCTTCTGAAATTACATTGTTTTTTTGTTCATCTTTTATTTTGTCCATAGCATCTCTTCTTATATTTCTTATAGATATTTTTGCATCTTCAGAAAATTTTGATGCAACTTTAGTTAATTCTGTCCGTCTTTCTTCTGTTAAATCCGGTAAAGGAACTCTTATTAATTGGCCATCTGAACTTGGGTTTAACCCTAGTTCAGATTCACGTATAGATTTTTCAATATTTTGAACCACTGATTTATCCCAAACCTGAACTGTTAATAATTTAGGTTCTGGTGCGTTTACTGTAGCAAGTTCTGATATTTTCATTTTTGAATTATACGCCTCTACGAAAACTGGTTCTAAAAGTGAAGGAGTTGCTCGACCAGTTCTTAATCTGCCTAATTCTTCGTGAAAAATCTTTAAAGTGTTTTCCATTTTATTTTTATATTCATTAACAGATACAGCCATAATAATTATTTAATTATTGTATATTTACCTTTATTAAATATAGCATCTAAAAAAGCGTTTTTTTTATTAATTGCAAAAACTATTATTGGTATCTTATTGTCTCTTGCTAGCGCTACTGCAGAACCATCCATAATCTTAAGGTTCTTTGAAAGAATATCCGAATATTTTATAGTATTATATCTTTTTGCTTGTTTGTTTTTTTTTGGATCATCTGAATATACTCCATCTACTTTTGTAGCCTTCAAAATTAAAGTTGCGGATATTTCAGATGCTCTAAGTGCTGCAGCAGTATCTGTTGTAAAATAAGGATTTCCTGTTCCAGCTGCAAAAATAACAACTATATTTTTTTCTAAATGATCAATTGCCTTTCTTCTTATATATGATTCACACACAGCTGGTACTGGAATTGAGGATAAAACTCTTGTTGGAATTGATTTCTTCTCAAGAGCATTTTGAATAGCTAATGCATTTATAAGTGTACCTAACATTCCCATATAATCAGCTGTAGTTCTTTCTATTCCAACTGAGACAGCTTTTTTCCCACGAAAAATGTTTCCTCCGCCAATTACTACACTAATTTGAATTCTTTTTTTATAAACTTTTTTTATTTCATCTGCTAAAAAAGTTATAATTTTTTCATCAATTCCATA
>Ga0315338_1000960_pt1 | contig 45159 bp, 40 predicted proteins | sample ASW8metaG_FD_204518 | JGI IMG/M metagenome (GOLD analysis project Ga0315338, IMG submission 204518) | Ammonia-oxidizing marine archaeal communities from Monterey Bay, California, United States - ASW #8 | ecosystem: Environmental > Aquatic > Marine > Coastal | place: USA: California | collected... | reverse complement strand
GTGTCATTTGCGTGCAGGCGGGCGAAAAAACGCATACACATTTCCCCGAAATCCTCTAGCTTTCCCGGCCATACGACGGCAGCAAAGACCTTGTCCAGATACATGAGCTTTTCAATCGGCCCACACAATATCGAGATACCGGCAATTCTGGCACCGATGTCAGGCGTGACGGATCTGCCTTTTCGACGCCAGGCCCAATTGTTTGGTGCAGGAATGGTTGTCTCCGAAATGGTTGCCAGCGACCAGCTGGCCCGTGGACGCACGGATATGGTGCGCAAGGCGGCAGCTGATGCCAGCCTGAAGCCGCGTGTCATCCAGCTCGCGGGTCGAGAGGCGCAATGGATGGCGGAGGGCGCGCGCATCGCACAGGATGCGGGTGCGGAGATTGTCGACATCAATATGGGGTGCCCAGCTCGCCAGGTGACCAAGGGTTTGTCCGGCTCGGCTTTGATGCGCGACCTTGATCACGCGATGACATTGATTATCGCCACAATCGCTGCGGTGGACATTCCGGTGACACTGAAGATGCGCCTGGGCTGGGATCATGGGAGCCTCAATGCGCCTGAATTGGCGCGTCGTGCGCAAGATGCGGGCATCAAGATGGTGACGGTGCATGGTCGCACGCGACAGCAGTTTTATAAGGGCCGCGCGGACTGGAGTGCTGTCCAGGGCGTCTGCAATGCCGTCGAAATTCCCGTTATCGTCAATGGGGATATTGAAAATTTAGCAGAAGCCAGGCTTGCGCTCCAGCAATCGGGCGCGGATGCCGTTATGATCGGGCGTGCAGCGCAAGGGCGTCCCTGGTTGGTCGGTGAACTTGGACGTGGTTTGTTGGGGCGTGCCGACGTCACGACACGCTGGTCAGTCAAGCTGGAGGCGCTGCGCACACAGTTTGATGATGCACTGGATTTTTACGGTGAGGGACTCGGGATCCGGATGATGCGTAAGCACTTTTCATCGTTTCTGCAGATTGAGGCTCAGCATTGCGACGCGGCGAGGATGCAATTGTATCGCAATATCTTGTGCCGATCCTTTCAGCCCGATGAAGTACGTGAAGGGTTGTCCGATTTGACGGTGAACGTACCGCCGGTGAACCGGGTTGTGGCGTGACCGATATACCGTCTCAATCGCAACGGTCTGTGCAGAGCCTTGCGGCCGAACTTGCGGCATATCCGGTTCTTGTTGTTGAAATGGATTGTCGCGTTAGTTGGGCCAATGCGGAGGCGGAGGCCTGGTTGGGCGTCTCGTTGCACACCTTGCAGAAGAGCCGATTTGCGGATTTGTCGCCGATGACTGCAGACGTTTGGCATTTAATCCAGACCGTGTTTGATGAAAGCCGAGATTTAAGCGTGGTGGGTGCGCAGTTGGCTGCAAGCCGTGACGCGGGGCACACAATGCCGCAAATTCGCGATATCCATATCCGGCTCATGCCTGGAGCACGGACCGCCGTCTTAAGTGCCGGTCCGCAACAAAACACCGTCGATGCCAGTCACATCGCCGCCCTCGGTTTTGGTCGAATGCTGGCGCATGAATTAAAAAACCCGCTCGCGAGCCTTCGCGGCGCGGCGCAATTGATAGAGCGTGAAAAGGATATCGGTGTCACCCAGGAATTGGCAGGTCATATCATCGAAGATGTCGACCGGATGACACGGCTGGCGGAGCATTGGAGTTCGGTCGGTGATATTAAGTTGGGCGCCGTTTCCAAAACATCCCTGAACCAGATTGCCATGATGGCGTCACGCAGTTTTCACCGAGCGGACCCAGGCGGGCCTCAAATTGAGTTTCGATTCGATCCGTCTCTGCCCGAAGCGCCCGTCGATATCGATTTGATGCACCAGGCGGTGGTCAATCTTTTGCAAAATGCTCGTGATGCGATCTGCATTGAAAACGGGTCGATTATTTTGGTAACCCGTTACGATAGTGGCCCGGAAAGCCGGGTCGACGAAAAATTATCGCCGTTAGTGATCAGCGTTATGGACAATGGTCGCGGTGTCGAGGACGCGATAGCGTCAGGTGTGTTTACACCTTTTGTTACGACCAAGCCGGCGGGTGAAGGGCTGGGTTTGGCTTTTTCTGCGCGCGTTGCGAGCTTGCATGCCGGTTGTATCGATCACGACCGCTTGGATAATATGACCCGCTTCAACATCCGCTTGCCAGTCTTTGCAGATGAGGTCCGCTCATGAGCGAAACTATCCTCTTGTTGGAAGATGATGAGGGGCTGCGTCGTATCCTGTCCCGTGCTCTGGCCACCGCGGGGTACCAAGTTCGCGCAACTTCGGTTCCAGAAACGGCGCTAAAATGGATACGTGAGGGGAAGGGCGCGTTATTGCTGGCGGATGTCTTGCTCGATGGGCATAATTTTCTGGAGGATCTGCCTTCGGTCCATCGATTGAAACCTGACATGCCAGTCATTGTCATGAGCGCCCAGACGACTGCCAGCATGGCCATTGATGCTGAAAACAGCCGGGTGTTTGAATATCTTCCCAAACCCTTCGACCTAGACGACCTGACCCGTTGTATTGCGGACGCACTAGAGCAACAAGGAAGTCAACGCTCTCCGGCAGCACCGATCGAGCGGACAGGTTTGGTTGGTCAATCATCGGCTATTCAGGCGACATATAAGGCCATCGCGCGCGCGGCCCGTACCAATGCGCATGTTCTGGTTATCGGCGAAGCGGGAAGCGGTAAACGACAAGTCGCTGAAGCGCTGCACCAGGCCCGCGGCACATCAAAGGATCGCATTCGCATTTTGACAGCCTCTCATTCTGCACAACAGATATTTGCAGACAGCACTGCGCAAGGAAGCGTGCTGTGGTTGAGGTTGGATCGTTGGGGAATGGCTCAACAAAACGCCGCCCGTGACGCGCTGGATTGTTCGGGGGCCTCGGTAATCGGAACGGTTGGAGAAGCATCGCTCGAGATAGATCGGGGGTTATATGCTCGATTGAGCGAGTGTGTGATCTCGGTCCCAAATTTGCGAGAGCGCCCCGAGGATATCCCGGCGCTTTGTGACGCATTACTGCTCGAACTTGCCAAGAGAGATAACGGTATTGTCCTGGATCTTGATCCCAAGGCGCGTGCAATTTTCTCAGCTGCAGACTGGCCCGGAAATGTGGCCGCGTTGAAATCCGCCTTGTCCCAATTAACACTTCAGGTGCGTGGGCGAGTGGCCGGTGATACCGAAGCATCCGCGGCGATTGCAGGCATGAATCCCGGCGTTGCGTCTCCTGAGACAGAATTCGCGGTGGGATTGGCCCGGCAAATACTCAATCAACAGGCAGGTCGTCAGAGTGCGGTGGATGAATTGGACCGCGCCTTGTTGACGGAAGCTTTGCGCCGAGCGGGTGGAAATCGATCTCGCGCTGCACAATTGTTGGGTTTCAATAGAAATACGCTGGCGCGTCGTCTTAGTGAGCTCGGAATTGACGTCTAGAATTTGTTGCGGTGACAGCACGGGTGTTGATTTTGTGCAACGTGGGCGTAAGGTGACACGCTTGTTGCAGATGGAACACACTTGCCCGACGCGTCACCCCATACCCTGATCAAGAATATTTCACCGCGGTCTGCCGCTGCTTACGGCACCGGATTTGTTATCGCGCTGGCGATTATTGCGGTCATCGCACTTGGCACATTGAGCGATCTGGCTTGGTTCAATCCGGGCGACCGCATCGTAACGGTGATGTTGATTGCCAACAGCATCTTAATTGTTGGGCTGGCGATTGTTGTGGGAGTGCGCCTCCGCCGTCGGATACGCGGGCGTCGCTTTGGTGAACCAGCTCCCCGATTACATCTTCGATTTGTCGCCATGTTTTCGGTCGCCGCAGCGGCGCCTGCCATTCTTTCGGCCATTTTTCTCGGCGCAATCTTGAATCGAGGTGTCGATTATTGGTTTGGCGAGCGCGTAACGACCCTGGTGCAAACGGCACGGGAAACGGCTCGAAATGTCTATGATCGAGAAGCCGATATTACATCGGAGCAGATGTATTTTATGGTCAGGCGCCTGGATCATGAGGCGGCGGTCGACACGTTCACGAATAGTCGCATCCAATTCAATAATGTTTTGGGCGATCTGACCGTTCGTGCCGAACTCAGCGCGGCTTACATCGTTGACCGTCAGGGTACCCCCCTGGCGCAGGCCGAGTTTCGTGTGGATGAAGTCTACATCCCGCCAACCGCAAGTTTGTATGAGCTGGCTGATGATGGCGGTGCTGCGACAACCACCCCGGAATTTGCGGCGCGCGCGGGTGTCGATGGCGCAGACGCGATGCGGGTTCTTTACAAGCTGGAAGCGTTTGAGGGGCTGTATATTTATGTGACGCGAGCCATGGACATGACGATGTGGCGCGATATCGGGGATGCGAATGAATCCTTGAGTGCTTCTGAAGCCCAGGAAAGTTCAATCCGGACACTGTTCTACGTATTGTATGGGCAAATGGGAGCCCTTTTGCTGGTTGGAGCGACGTGGTTGGCCATATCTGCTGCAACACGTGTGGTGACACCCATTTCGCGTCTGGTCGCGGCCGCGGAATTGGTGAGGCGGGGTGATCTGGACGCCCGCGTCGCGATGATGCGAGAAGATGACGAAATAACCGCGTTGGGACGTGCCTTTAATCGCATGACCCGGCAATTGCGGAGCCAGCGTCGGGAATTGATTGAATCCCATGCGGAATCCGAACAACGCCGTGCATTCACCGAAGCGGTATTAGCGGGTGTCAGCGCCGGCGTCATCGGACTCGACGGCGCCAATCAGGTGACATTGATCAACCGCTCCGCAGCGTCTCTGCTGGGTCAGGATGCCGATGCAGTCTACGGCGCACAGCTCGATGATCTTGTTGGAGAGCTAGTAGAGATCGTGCAACAGGCCCGCCGGCACCCCGGTGCGGTGGCAGACGCTCAGATCGATATTCATGGTGCGGACGATCAAATTCGCAACCTCTCTGCGCGTGCGTTCATGGATGAAGAGGCGGGGCTCGTCATTACTTTTGATGACGTGACCCGGCTTGTGACCGCACAACGCAATACGGCGTGGCGCGATGTCGCGCGACGGATTGCACACGAGATTAAAAACCCGTTGACCCCCATCCAATTGTCCGCGGAACGGATTAAGCGGAAGTATCGCAAAGAAATCACGTCAGATCTCGAAGTTTTTGATCGTTGCACGGAAACGATCGTCCGGCAGGTCAGCGATATCGGGCGCATGGTCGATGAATTCGCATCCTTTGCTCGAATGCCTGAGCCAAAAGTTAGCGACACTGAAGCCGGTGAATTGGTCCAAGCTGCCGTGTTTGCGCAACGCGTGGCATCACCGAAAATCATACTCAATTATGACCGGCCGACCGAGCCAGTTATCGCAGCTTGTGACGACCGTTTAACAAGTCAGGCCTTGGCTAACATACTGAAAAATGCCGCAGAAAGCGTCTCTTCGCGGGTGAAGCGCGATGGTGATGATGCGCCGCTTGGCCAAATTGACGTGGCGGTGCGTGAGGAGAGCGGGTTCGCGATAATCGAGGTTCGGGACAACGGGTTGGGGTGGCCGATGGCCAATCGAGAGCGCTTGACGGAACCCTATATGACGACGCGGGAGAAGGGGACTGGGCTCGGCTTGGCCATCGTCAAACGCGTTATGGAAGATCACAAGGGACGCTTGGAGTTAGGGGTCAATGACGACGGCGAGGGCGCCGTTGTTCGACTTGTCTTCCCCCTATCGGAGACCGGCGTTCAAGCAACAGAACATTCTGAAGAAGAGGCTTAAGCCATGGCAAGAGACATCCTGATCGTGGATGACGAAGCTGATATCCGCGAGCTTATTGCGGGTTTGCTGGAAGATGACGGGTATGAAACCCGGAGCGCCGCCGATGCCGACGGTGCGCTGGATCAAATTCGGGCTCGTAAACCTTCACTGGTCGTGCTTGATGTCTGGCTGCAGGGCAGCCGACTCGATGGCATAGAATTGCTCGATGAGTTCCAGAAGATTGATCCAACGATGCCGGTCATCGTTATCTCTGGGCATGGAAAAATCGAAACCGCGGTTGCCGCTATTCAGAAGGGCGCTTACGACTTTCTCGAAAAACCATTTAAAAGTGACAAGTTGCTGCTGACCGTTGAGCGTGGACTGGAGACCAGTCGCCTGCGCCAGGAAAATGCCCAATTGCGCGCGCGGACTGAAGTTGAAAATTCGTTGATCGGTTCGTCCTCAGGTATTGCCCAGGTGCGGCAGCTGATTGATCGTGTGGCGCCGACCAATAGTCGAATCTTGATTGAGGGCCCATCCGGGGCCGGCAAAGAGATGGTTGCCCGACTGATCCATGAAAAATCCCCTCGGGCAAAAGCGGGTTTTGTTGCGGTTAGCGCCCCAGGAATGTCGCCGGACCGGGTAGAGGAAGAATTGTTCGGCCAAGAGAATACGGATGGATCAATCAAGCATGTGGGACTGCTGGAGCGGGCACATGGCGGAACGTTATTTCTTGATGAGATCGCCGATATGCACAAGGAAACGCAGAGCAAACTTCTGCGGATGTTGGTTGAGCAACGCTTCCGCCGAATAGACGGGGCATCGGATGTGAAAGTGGATGTCCGTGTTATTTCAAGTTCTGCCAAGGATTTGCGCGGCCGGATTGCTGAAGGGCGTTTCCGCGAAGATCTCTATCATCGTCTGGCGGTCGTGCCGGTCACTGTTCCCGCGCTTGCCGAGCGACGAGAGGACATCCCCGGTTTGGTGGAGCATTTTGTCGCTCGCCTCACAGGATCTGCGGGTTTCGCGGAAAGAAAAATTGGTTCCGATGTAATGGCGGCGCTTCAGGCACACACGTGGCCGGGCAATGTCCGTCAATTGCGCAATAATGTAGAACGGTTGTTAATCTTGGCATCCGGTGACGCAGACTCTGCAATCAGCCTCGCCAGCTTGCCCTCGGAAGTGGTGGCGCGGGACACGCAGGACGGCGGTTTTGACTCCGAAAAAATGATCGCATTGTCACTTCGGGATGCTCGGGAAAATTTTGAGCGTGAATATCTCACTGCCCAAATCGATCGATTTGGTGGCAATATATCGCGAACAGCGGCATTTATTGGCATGGAGCGTTCCGCTCTGCACAGAAAACTGAAATCACTCGGTGTTGGCAATGCCAGTCGCGACAGCGCACCGACGGACTAGACGAGCAAGGCGAACAAGATGAAAGCCATCGTTTGTGGAGCTGGGCAGGTTGGATACGGTATTGCGAGAGCGCTGGCCCGTGAGGGTAATGCTGTCACGGTCGTAGACTGGTCACCTGAGCTCATTGAAAAAGTTTCAACCGATTTGGATGTTCGTGGGCTCGTGGGTCATGGGGCTCACCCCGAAGTGTTGGAGCGCGCCGGCGCGCGCGATGCGGACCTTCTGGTGGCCGTCACACACTCTGATGAAACCAATATGATCGCCTGTCAGGTTGCGTATTCCCTGTTTGAAATGCCGATGCGGATCGCGCGTATTCGCGCACAAAACTACCTTCAGCCGGCCTGGGGAGATCTGTTTAATACTAAGAATTTGCCCATCGATGTTGTTATTTCGCCGGAACTGGAGGTCGGTCGGGCGATATTGCAGCGTGTGCAGACGCCTGGCGCATTCAATACCGCTGTATTTTCTGGCGGGCGCGTACAATTACTGGGTATTCGCCTCGATGAAAATTCACCGGTGGCAGGCTCAACGACTGAACAATTGATGGAGTTATTTCCTGATTTGCGGATCGGTGTGGTCGGTGTGCAGCGCGAACAAACCCTGTTTATTCCACAAAAAACAGATCCGTTACTGGCTGGGGATGACGTCTATGTGGTGACGGAAAGTCGCCAGGTGAGGCGGGTTTTGGATATCTTTGGGCGCACTTCAGAAACGGCACGTCGTGTGGTCGTTATCGGGGCCGGGAATATTGGTGTCTACGTTGCCAGATCCCTCGAGCGGGCCGGGGGGGTGAAGGTCCGGCTCGTAGAAGCCAATAAGGCGCGCGCCGAAACCGCGGCTGACTCGCTCAAGAAGACTGTGGTTTTGCACGGAGACGGCCTGGACGCGAGGATTATGCGCGAAGCAGGCGCTCCAAATGCCGAGCTGGTGGTGTGTGTCACCAATGATGACAAGGTCAATATGCTGGCGGCTGTCATGGCCAAGCGAGAAGGCGCCCAACGGACATTGTGTTTGGTCAATCAGCAAGAATTTGAAGGCTTGCGGAAGCCACTCGGCATCGACGTTTTGATCGATCCTCGGGCAACGACCGTTTCGACTATTTTGCAGCATATTCGCCGCGGGCGAATTACCGGGCTGGCCAGTTTGGGGGGCGGGCAAGCTGAAGCGCTTGAGGGAATTGCTCTCGCGACCTCACCCTTGGTCGGAAAAGCCCTGGATGAACTGGAACTTCCCGATGGTGTTGCCCTGGGTGCGGTGGTTCGTGGTGATGAGGTTATTCTACCCTGTGATGACGGACATATCCGGGAGAATGACCGGGTTCTTCTCTTCTGCAACACGGCCCTCATACCAAAGGTTGAGCATTTGTTCCGCGTGAGCCTTGATTACTTCTAAATTTGCCGGGGTGGAGCCAATTATAACGAAGCGAAATTGTCACTGATGTCTGGTTATGAATTGATCCGTATTCATCGGGGAGGGGTGGCTTGACCTTATCTGCCATGCTTCGCCCCCTCGGTGCGATCTGGGTTGCGATCGGTCTTGCTGCCGGTATCACGGCGATTGTCGCCATGGCGCTTGGCGAAGCCTCGATCGTTCCAGTCTTCGGTATGACCGCAGCAATCGGTGCATTTCCCGGAGGTCTGCTTGTGTTGGCAACGCAGGGTGTACCGGTGCGTGCCCGTGCGGTTGATGCACTCGGCCTGGCGTTATTTGTCTGGCTAACAACACCGCTCATCGCGGCGATCCCATTTTATCTCTCCGCCAGCTTCAACATGTTGGACGGAACGTTCGAAGCCTTCTCGGCGGTCACGACAACCGGTGCGATATTGCAAAACCCTGAGGATTTGCCACGGGCCCTAGTATTTTGGCGTGCTTTACTGTCCTGGTTGGGCGGCTATGCCACATTACTGCTGGCCGCGGCCGTTTTCGCGGCACTGGACAAGGATGCCCCCGCGATTCGGCGGTCCGTCTTGCTGACCATTGATCGCGATAATGTTTTTTCTCATCTTGGATTAGCGGCGGGTCGCATTGCTCTGATTTATGCGACCTTGTCAGCCTGTATTTGGGTGGGGTTGATGTTTTCCGGGCAATCGCTGTTTTCGGCAACAACGCTGGCGATGAGTGCACTTTCAACCGGTGGTTTCTTGCCGGTTTCTGAGCCACTCAATGCGTTTTTGTCAGGACCTGGCATTCTCGTTCTGGCGATTGGATGCCTGTTTGGAGCGCTCAATATTTCAATGTTTTGGGATGCGCTTCGAGACCGAAAATCCCTGCTGGACCCCGATCTCGTGGGCGTCGCCTTTTTGGTCGTGGGACTCAGTGGTCTTTCCTATTTGGCGATGCCGGCGTTTTCACTGGATCATGGCTTCAATGCCTTGTTTGCCGTGACCACGAGTGGTTACGCAGTCAGTGATCATGTGTCTCCGATTGCCGTCGCTGCACTCTTTGCCGCGCTGGTTGGCGGAGCTGCGGCCTCGACGAGTGGTGGGGTGAAGATCTCTCGAATTATGTTGCTTTGGCGTCGGCTCGATGCGGAATTGTCCCGGCTGGCGGACCCGTCGAGTATTGCACCGGTTCGGTTTCGTGATCGCTCTGCTCCGGATAGAGCTTTGCTGGCCATCTGGACGTATGTGTTGGGTTTCTCAGCTGTTTTGGGGCTGGGGGGCGTAGCATTGAGTTTGACCGGCCTAGAATTTTCGGAGGCTTTTGCCGCGGTTGCAGCGGCACTTGCGAATGCCGGCCCCCTCTTTGAAAGCACCAGCGAAGGAATCAATTGGCGAGATGTTTCAAGCAACGCCAAATTGGTGCTAATCCCGGTTATGGTGCTGGGGCGTTTGGAAGTTCTCGCTGCCCTGGCAGCGGTTTGGGCTTTGTTGAGGAGGATATAAGGGATTGTCTCGTATCGCCTATGTTGACGGACAGTTTGTGCCCCATCGCCAGGCCGCGGTCCATGTCGAGGATCGCGGTTTTCAGTTTGGTGATTCGATCTATGAGGTCTGGAGTGTTCGTCAGGGAAAGTTGCTGGATGAGGACGGGCATTTCAGCAGGTTGGAGCGCTCGCTGGCTGAATTGCAGATTGAAAACCCCCGAAGTCGCGCGAGCTATCGGCTGGTAATTCGAGATTTGCTTCGCCGTAACAGAATCCGTGATGGATTGATCTACCTGCAGGTTTCTCGGGGTGTTGCGCGTCGCAATCATGCTTTCCCTCACCATCCCGTTCCACCGACGCTGGTCCTGACGGCCAAATCAGTGGATGTTGATAAGGCGGAAGCGCGGGCCGCTCTCGGCATCGCTATTATCACCCTAAAAGACATTCGATGGGGGCGGTGCGATATCAAAACCGTCAATCTGCTTCCAAACGTGTTGGCAAAGCAAAGTGCTGTTGAAGCCGGTGCTGGTGAGGCGTGGTTAATTGATCGAGATGGCAATGTGACAGAAGGCAGTTCATCGAATGCCTGGATCGTCACGGCGAATGGGGTCCTGGTAACCCGTCCTGCGGATAATTCGATTTTATGCGGGATCACCCGGATGCGTGTATTCCAGTGCGCAAAGTCTTTGGGTTTTTTGGTTGAAGAACGAGCTTTTTCGTTGGAAGAAGCAATGCTTGCACGAGAAAGTTTCATCACTTCAGCGAGCACATTTGTCACGCCTGTGGTCAAGATTGACGACCAAATTATTGGCGACGGCGCGCCGGGATCGATGGCACTGGCTTTGAGATCAATTTATTTCAAGCAAAACTAAGCGGATTGTTCAGTCTGCAAACAAGATGCGATGGTTGCAGGAGAGCCCAAGGCCTGTATACCATTAGGGCGAATCGCCACTCACGAGCGATGTACGCGGAGCAGACATGTCTCAGGATAAAAAGCAGAACTTGCAGGACGTATTTCTGAATGCAGTACGGAAGACCAAAACACCTCTGACGATCTTCCTGGTCAATGGCGTCAAATTGCAGGGTGTCGTAACCTGGTTTGACAATTTTTGTGTTTTACTGCGCCGTGATGGGCAGTCTCAACTGGTGTATAAGCACGCTATCTCGACGATCATGCCGGCGCAGCCCGTCCAATTGTTTGAGGCGGAAAAGATCGACACTGAAGCCGAAGAATTTGAAGGCGTCGCCGATTGATTGATCAAGAGGCGCCCGTAACACGCGCCATTGTTATCCATCCCGTATCACGGGATGTGCAAGACCGCTCATCAGCACGCCTCGAGGAGGCCGCCGGTTTGGCAGAGGCACTTGATCTCGAAGTGATCGAGGCCATGGTGACCCCATTGCGTAAAATTGAGGCCGGGCGTTATTTCGGCCGGGGCAAGGTCGAGGACCTGGGGGTTCTGATCCACGAGTGCGACGCCAATGTGGCGGTGATTGATGCCAATCTGTCTCCGGTTCAGCAGCGAAACCTGGAAACCGATTGGAAAGTGAAGGTGATCGACCGGACGGGCCTGATCCTGGAAATTTTTGGTCGACGCGCCCAGACCAAGGAAGGTGTGTTGCAGGTTGAGCTGGCGCGCCTCGCTTATGAACGGTCGCGACTGGTTCGCACGTGGACGCACCTCGAACGTCAACGTGGCGGCGGCGGGGTCATGTCCGGGCCTGGTGAAACCCAAATTGAGACGGATCGACGTTTGTTGGCTGACAAGATGGCTAAGCTGCGCCGCCAGCTCGACGAGGTCAGGCGCACACGGTCTTTGCATAGAAGCAAACGACAGGACGTACCTTATCCAACGGTAGCGCTGGTGGGGTATACCAATACTGGGAAATCGACCCTGTTTAATCGACTGACAGGCGCGAAAGTGTTGGCCAAGGATATGCCCTTTGCGACCCTGGACCCGACTGTCCGAGGGATCAAACTTCCCAAGGGCACCCAAATTTTGCTGTCTGACACTGTGGGGTTCATTACTGAGCTACCAACCGAATTGATTGCGGCCTTTCGCGCCACGCTCGAGGAGGTTCGCGAAGCTGACGTTCTGGTTCATGTCGTCGATGCGTCCGATCCGGATCGAGACGGACGCATTCGGGACGTGGAGGAGGTTCTTGATGCGCTGGAGGCGGGCCCCTCACATGACCAGGCGACGATTGAGGCTTGGAACAAGTTGGATGCGCTAACCGCGGATGAGCGCGTAAAAGTCGATGCGGTGATTGCGGCAAGAGGGGATAGTCTACAAGCACGGAACCGCCTGCTGATTTCCGCGCTGAAAGCGTCCGGGCTTGAGGTTTTAACAAGCGCCGTTGAGACGGCCCTGACCGCCGATCATGAGCTGTTAAACCTTGCAATTTCCCCGCAAGATGGTCGGGCCGTTGCCTGGCTTCATCGTCATGGTGAAGCCCTGCAAGAAGAAACAGATCCCGAGACCGGAATTTTGCGTGGTAAATTCAAGCTGACCGAAATCGATATGGGCCGCTTTAGATCCGAGTTTCCTAGTTTGGCCAACCAGTTGCCGGAACTTCCTGATCCCGATGAATACTGAAGCTCAGCTTGGGTTATCTGCTGAAACTGGTTCTGGTTTCTTCTTTCGTTCAAGTCGCTTTGCCTCGATCCACAACGCCTCCATCTCGTCGAGAGAGGTGTCCTGCGGCGCTTTTGATTGTTGCTCCAGGCGCGTTTCTACGTGACGAAAACGGCGCTCGAATTTAGCATTGGCGGCGCGTGTTGCGGTCTCTACATCGACCTTCAACTTTCGCCCTAAATTGGTACAAACAAAAAGCAAATCGCCAATTTCTTCAGCGATATGAGCGGAGTCAGCCTCGTGAACGGCTTCGACAACCTCCTCGATCTCTTCATGAACTTTATCCAGTACACGCTCATGATCGGGCCAGTCAAAACCAACACTTGCTGCGCGTTTTTGTAATTTCTGCGCACGCTTCAGCGCGGGAAAGGAGAGGGGGATGTCGTCCAAAACGCTGCTGCCCTTGTCGGCATTAATACGCTCGGCGGCCTTCAATGTTTCCCACTCAGCGGTCTGCGTTTCACTGCTTCGTTGAACCGCGCTTCCAAAAACATGGGGATGGCGGCGTATCATTTTGTCGCTGATTGAGGCGACCACATCATTGAAATTAAAAAGACCTTTCTCTTCGGCCATTCGCGCATGGAAGACGACCTGTAGCAGTAAATCTCCGAGCTCATCCTGCAAGTCGGGCATGTGGTCGCGCTCTACTGCATCTGCGACTTCATAAGCCTCTTCAATGGTATAGGGCGCGATTGTGGAAAAATCCTGTTCGACATCCCATGGGCAGCCCGTCTCGGGGTCTCGGAGTTTCGCCATGATTTCGAGGAGTCCGGATATCGGATGAGATTTGAGATTGGGTGTGGCCATTTATCTTCCTCTTCGGGTGTGATTTTACGCGGTTTTGCGAACAGGCACAGCCACACTCAACAGAGAGCCGGAACAAGAACCCTTTTGCCCGGAAGCTTGTCAATAAATCCTGAAACTGGTTGGATCGTGAAATGACCCAACCTCGAACTAAATTTTTGATGTTCGTTCTTCTAAGCTTTCTGCTTCTGGGGTTAATTCCAATTGTAGATTTAATGTTTGGTGGTGGCTTGATGGATTTTAGCGGGCAAGCCGCCCGTGCGAGTGAGCGATCGGGTGTTGTTTGGACGTCCAACCTCTTTGATATTGGCAGACTGGCTCTGATTGAGCCGGGCTTATGGTTGCTTATTTTTGGCTCCAGTGTGCCGCTCTTGGCCGCCAGTTTCGTAATCCTTTTCTCAAGAGAAGACAGCAAGCTACGGAATATTATAGACAAAATAAATCCATTCGGTCGTGGCGAACTTACGTTTCCAGACGTTTTGAGAGGGTATGGTCTCGTGCTTCTGGCCTGTGCTGTGGGTCTGACAGGAACGGCGGTTGTCCGTTTTGGCATATATGGTGCGGGGTTTACGCTTCCGGGAGTTGACCAAATTGTCCCTCTGCTTCCTTTGGCCTTGGTTGCTGCACTTACAGATCAGGGTGCGTTACTGGAAGAGGGCGGATGGCGCGGGTTTGCCAATCCAATTGCCGAAAATTCAATGTCGCCGCTCGCTGCTGCAGTCCTAGTCGGCCTGATCTGGGCGAGTTGGCACCTCCCACGAGATATAACGGGGGGCGTGATGAATGAGATGGGGCTAGGTAGGTACTGGAGTCAGTATTTTCCAAGCTTCACGCTGTCGATAGTTGCGACATCTGTTATCGCTGTCTGGGGCATGAAGCTGACCAATGGAAGCCTGTGGCCCGCGGTGCTCGCGCATGGATTTGTTAATGATGCGATGGGTTTAGCGGGAAGTGCTGATATTGAAACGGCACTCACCATTGGTTATCAGCTTACCAAGGCTGTACCATTTGCGCTGGTCGCGATTACCATCGTGCTGATGACTGGTCGATCATTAGGTCAGAAACACGACTAAATAACCGTCCAGTCGAACGCCCGATTTAGGGGCGTTTGCCGGGTTGATCGAGCCATCCATGTTCCAGAGATCGAAGGCGGCCGATAACCGTTACCAGGTAAGCGGTAGACCAACCGATCAAAAGAAACCCGTTAAAACCCTCGATCGCGGCCACAAGGCGCCAGTCGGCTCCAAGGATGACGTCACCATAGCCCAATGTCGTAAAGGTCGACGTCGAGAAATAGAGAGCGGGTTCAAGCGCATCCAATGCACCAACCCATATGTAAGCCAGGGCGTACAGCCAAATTTCTGCCGCGTGAATCACAAAAAGCCCGAGCACGATCAACACGATAAAAACGGCCTGTCGCCAACGGGATTGGTGAGGTCGCAATGTGGGAGAGGTGCGATGCATCATCGCCATCAGAAGCGATAATCCGACCATGTGGATGATGATGGTGCTGACTGCGAGTCCGGCAGAAAGTAGAAGCGGATAGATCATGCAATCCTCATGGGCGCGGGCGGTTTTACCGATGTTATCTGGACATGGAGTCCACGCGTTTTAGTCTTGGTTTTGCTCACGCGCAATGAGATGGGGACAATCGTTTACCTCGACACAAATAGCGCATAATATATATTATGAGAAATAATTACGGTGTCGTGGTCAACAATCATTGAAAACCAGTGATTGGGGCCCCTGTGTCACCTGGATCCCATCAAAGGCGCAGCGCACATTGTCTGGGAGCGTTGCCGACAATTTTTCATAATCCAGTGGGATATGTAGGTTGGTGAGAATCCCGGTTCGACACTTTACGTTTTCCAGGATTCTCAGTGCATCATCGACGCTGAAATGCGTCGGATGGGGTTCCTGGCGCAACGCGTCGATAATCCAACATTGCAGCCCGTCAAGTTTATCCAAACTCGTTTGACCGATGCCGCTAATGTCGGCGGAATATGCCAGATCTGCGAACCGGAACCCTAGCGAAGTAATCCAGCCATGCTGCTGAATATATGGCGTAAAGTCTATAATACCGCCCGGACCACTTATTTGAATACAAGAGAGCTGGTCATTGATTTCTCGGCGATCCAGAATCGCTGGATAGGGAGAATTCGGGCGAGCGTTAAACGCGTAGCCAAAACGAACCAATAATGTTTCTGCGGTGACGTCATCCATCCACACCGGAATTCGAGTTTTCTGAGACAGAGCAAACGCCCGCAAATCATCCATGCCGTGGGTTTGATCAGCGTGGTCATGAGTAATCAGGACACCATCGAGCCGGCGAACATTGGCACTGAGCATTTGCTCGCGAAAATCTGGCGATGCATCAATGACGACGCGTGTGACCTCGTCACCCGTATCAAGCGCGTGCTGACTGACGGCCTGCTCAACCAATAAGGAGCAACGCCGACGGCGGTTCTTTGGGTTATTTGGGTCACAATCACCCCAATCGCCATTCGCGCGCGGAACGCCGCCGGAGGATCCGCATCCTAGTATTGTGGCCCGGATATGGTGCGTCATGGGCGTGGGACCTTATCGAACAGATTAAAGAACGCATCGGTCGTTCGCTTGGCGCATTCTTCGTCCGACCAACCCTTTACCGCGGCAAGGCCAGCTGCGACGGCGGGAAGAAAGGAAGGCTCGCAGCGTCTCCCACGATGCGGAATTGGTGCGAGATACGGGCAATCGGTTTCGACAATAATTTTGGTGTCCGGTATGTGATCGCGAAAAACTTCCCGGACGTTTTCTGCTTTCTTAAACGTGATAATTCCCGAGGCCGCAAACCAGGCACCAAGTTTTGCAGCGCGTTGAGCGAGCGCATTTCCGCTCGTATAACAATGCATCAGCGGGCGGAAAGCCCCCTTCCCCATTTCATCCTCCAGCAGTTCGGCCATTTTTGTGTCGGCCTCCCGGGTGTGAATGATGAGCGGCAAGTCGGTCCGGCGGGCGGCCTCGATGTGGGCCTTAAAACTGGATAACTGGTCGGCTTCAGGCGAATACCCGTAATGGAAATCCAATCCGGTTTCGCCAATTCCGACTACGCGGGGATGTTGCGCTATTTCAATGAGTTCGTCGGCCGTGATGTCAGGTTTATCTTTTGCATGATGCGGGTGAGCTCCGATCGTGCACCAGATGTCATCATAATTTTCAGCGATGCGAGAAACTGCTTCAAAGTCAGATAATTGGCAGCAAATTGTGATCATTCTGACGATGCCGACCGCGCGTGCGCGTGCGATGACCTCATCGAGATCGTCGTCAAATTGTTCTCCATGTAAATTTACGTGACTGTCGATGAGCATGGTTCAGGCATTTTCCTTGCGGGCGGCTTCACGTGCCAGATTGAGCGCAGATAGCGCCGACTGACGGGCATCCAGATAGATATTGTCTGCGTCGCGGACGAGAGCCTGTAATTGGGCTGCAGCATCCAGCCAGCTTGTTGGATCATCTCCGGCTGTGGCGCGTGTTCGGGCGCGGTGATGCATTGAGCGCGCTAGGCATTCATAAAAAACCTCACGGAGGCCGTCCGCGTTTCGTGCGGAAACCCGCTCTGCCAATGCGCGGACTTCAGATGGGCTAGCCCGAGTGCCCAAACCCACCAGGCTATCCACCGTCCTCGCCATGGATACCCCGCCGGACATAGCCAGTTCCAGCGCCCGGCCCGGCGCATTATTGGCCATTTTGCAGGCGGAGGCGGCTTGTTCCGGGTCGATACCATTGGCGCTATTGGTCAACCAGTTGACGGTCTTCTCCTGGTTCGGCGCGCGCAAGTCTAAACGCCGACATCTTGATCGGATCGTAGCCTTCAATTGGCCCGGCGAATGGGAGATCAAAAATAGGACACCCCGCGCAGGGGGCTCCTCGAGCGTTTTTAGCAAGGCATTGGCAGCATTGTTGTTCATGTCATCAATGCCATCGACAATGCAGGCGCGCCAACCCCCGGCACCGGCAGTTTTTTCGAAGAATTTGGGAGCCCTGCGGGCTTCATCAACGGTTATTTCCGCACGCCAGCGTTTGCGCTTTTCATCCCACGGACGGCGCAACACAAGTAGATCTGCGCAAGCCTGGCTTTCAAACAGCTGGCAGACCGGATCGTCCGGGGCGCTGCCCAATATTCCGTATTGAGATGCCGGATTTGCACCCAGTGCGCGTCGTGCCGCTCGCCATGCGAGGCTGGCCTTGCCAACCCCCTTGGGCCCGGTGATTAACCAGGCATGGTGAAAATTGCCGGAGGCCCAGGCATTGGCAAAGTCGGTCTCTGCCCGATCGTGCCCAATCAAATCATATCGATCGCGTGGGTGAAGGCAGCCAGCTTGTTGATCTGACTCGATATCCGGATCTGTGCTCACGCCTGGACGCCGAGCCGGGCGTCAATCGCTTCAATTGCGGCGTCATAGACTTCGCGCTGTGCTCTCGAGCCATCCAGCAAAACGCACCGCTCGGGCTCGGCGGATGCGATGTTGAGATAGGCGTCTCTCAACCGGCTATGAAATCCGTGATCGAAACGTTCAAATCGACTGGCATCCTCGCCTCGATTGACTGTGCGCTTGATGCCAATGTCTGGATCGAGATCGACGATGAGCGTCAAATCCGGCTTGAAGCTTCCCAGACACGCTTGATGCAGGAGCGCGATCTGATGAAGATCCACGCCACCGGCTGCCCCTTGATAGGCCGTGGTGGAATCAGAGAAGCGGTCGCACAGCACCCAAGCGCCGCGTTCCAGAGCCGGTTTTATCAGCTTTTCAACGTGATCTACGCGGCTGGCATACATCAGCAATGCCTCGGTCATCGGCGACCAACGATCTGTAGCTCCGTTGACGAGTATATCGCGCAGAATTTCAGCGCCGGGTGTGCCGCCGGGTTCTCGTGATATTACGACTTCAAGATCGCGGGCCTGCAGGGTGTCGCGAAGACTTTTGACCAGCGTGGTTTTACCCGCGCCCTCACCGCCCTCCAGGCTGATAAATCGGCCTTTCATGTCAATTTCCACCGCGCAGCATATGAACCAGAGCCGCGCCGATACGGCCCATCAAACCCTTGCGCTCAACGGTCTCGTCAGCCAGCAGAGGATATTCCTGAGCTTCGATGCCCGGAGCCTCTACCAATAAAGTCCCGATCTGATCACCTTCATTGATCGGCGCCATGATCGGGCCGTCATAAATTGCGGTGACTGTCAGCCCACGCCGGGCGCGGCGATGCAGTCCGATCGAGATATCTTCACCGACGCGAAGTGCTACCATTTCGGTCTCGCCCATAAAGACCGGAGCGCTTTCCTCCACCGGATCATCGGCTGCAAACAGGTGATAGACTGAAAAATCGGACAGTGCGGCACGCATCATACGCTCGGCTTCATTGGCGCGGGCGTTATTTGAGGTCATGCCATTGAAAACGATGATGCGGCGCTCATCATCGCGTATTGCGGTTCCAACAAGACCATAGCCAGATTCTTCCGTATGACCGGTCTTCAGACCATCTGCACCATCAAATACGCCCAGTAGTGGATTACGATTGTATTGGCGGATGCCGTTATAGGTAAATTCGCGTTCCGCCCAGATTGGGTAGAGATCGGGGTGATTATTCATCATAATGCGGGCAATTGTCGCCAAATCCCTCGCGCTGACGCGATGGTCCGGGTGGGGCCAACCGGTCGAATTCGCGAAGCTGGAATTTTCCAAACCTAATTCCAGGGCGCGATCATTCATCATTTCGGCGAATGCTGCCTCGGTGCCGCCCAATGCTTCGGCGATGACGATGCAGGCATCGTTACCCGACTGGATCATGATGCCGCGAAGCAGGTCTTCAACACGGGCACGACTGTTAACTTCGAGAAACATGGTGGAAGAGCCAGAGGCCGCGCCACCACGCCGCCAGGCATTTTCGGAGACGGGCAATTCATCATTTAGGGAGATGGTCCCATTTTCGATGGCTTCGAAAACCATCAAAACCGTCATCAATTTGCTCATCGATGCCGGTGGCATCGGTTCATCACCATTCTTCTCGAAGAGTATTTGACCGGTTTCAAAGTCCATGATCACGGCATGGGTGGCTTCGGTTTGATAGCTGTCCTGGGCTGCAATTGGCCCCGAAATGGCTAGTGACATGGTCGTTAGAAGGATGAAAAACGCGCGCAAAATAACGCTCCTTGTAGAGTTTCGGCCGAGATTTGATACCAAAGCCACCCAAACATGCGGCCGTAACAGGAATCGGCCGATTTCAGAGATGCGAAGTATCATAGAAGCGCGGCTAAAGCATGACGTCCAGTGTCATCTGTGACAGTGAACTTTAAAGCGGCAGCAATCGCTACGGCACAGCGATGACGATGCCATCGAAAACATCCCAGTTTTCCAGCAAGGTCCGTGCGCTTGATGCACTGGCATTGTCGGTCCAACGCCCAAACATCACGCGATAAATTGAGCCATCGCTTCCGGACCGAATATCGAGCCAGGTCTCCCCGGCGGCCGATAGGCGATCGACCAGGGCGCGCGCGTTTGCTTCGCTGCTGAAAGCGCCAACTTGAATCGTCAAAAATCGACCCGGGTCTGTCGGGGCCTGATATTGGGGCGCCTGCTGTGAAACAGACCGAGCCGAATTTTCTGTCTGCATTGTGGACGTATTCGGAATTTGAGACATTTGGCGGGACGGCATGGCGGGCAAATTGGCTTCAAGAGGCGCTGGATCAAAGGTTCCCGGTGCGGGATGAGCGGTCCCTTCAGCTGGTGCCAATGCCGGAAGATTGGCCGCAAGAGCGTTTGCTGGAGCTGGCGCTGTGTATGGCGGCAGTGCGAGTGCAGCGCCGGTCGCCTCGACAGGTGTAACTTGCGGGATGATGGCAGGCGATCGGGCCGGAGTGGGAGCAGTCTGGGGCGGTCGAGATCCGCTATAGGGGTCAGCATTGGCCGCAATCGCCGGCCCGAGATAACGCACACGTACGCGGGCCAAGCCTCTACTTTGATAGCCTAATTGTGTTGCCGCAGCGCGGCTGAGATCGATAATCCGGTCATCCACAAAGGGGCCGCGATCGTTAAGTCGGACGATGATTGAGCGCCCGTTTTCAAGATTGGTAACTTCCACAACGGATGGGATGGGCAATGTGGTATGGGCTGCGGTCAGCAAGTTTTGATCAAAAACTTCACCATTTGCTGTCGGTCGACCGTGGAAATTGGGTCCATACCAGGACCCCGTCCCGACCTCGTCATAATCATCATCACGCTGCGGTACGAATCGCTGGCCCGCGACAGTGTATGGGTTGCCAACCTTTTGATGGTGCGACGATTCTGCAATGCGATTAAGGGCCTCGACCGGTAGTGCCGGCCGCGGGTCGCGAGCGCTGGTGCGTGGAGCCGTGGAGCAGGCTGCCAACGCGCTGATAAGGCCGACAATCAGTAAGATACGCGGTGTATGCACAGTGAAATCCAGCTCGAATTATTCCGATGAACTGCAAAAACTAGCCGCCAAGTGTAAACCGAGGGTAAGCCGCCATTGCCCAATGCGGTCAATCCCCGCTATGAGGTGCCTGACGGAGAGGTGGCAGAGTGGTCGATTGCGGCGGTCTTGAAAACCGTTGAACCGCGAGGTTCCGGGGGTTCGAATCCCTCCCTCTCCGCCATTCGGGCTTGGCTGACCGCTGCTCGTACTCCTGTTTGTATCGCACCGACCGGATCACGCGGAAGAAATGCGTGGCGGATACGAGGATCGAAATTCCCCTGAATCGCACTGGTGCGGCAGACGTTTTCGCTACAATTGCAATTAAATGTCTCGTGACAAAATGTGGAAGAGCCTTTTGCTGCCACGCAAATATGCAATCTCGTTTTGCGTTCCAGGCCCCGGTTTGGCGCTCGACATTTTTGCGGCTCGAAGTTTAGGGTACCGATTTAGCGGGATCTCTGTGGGTAAAATGTTTATCAATTCCCTTCTGTCGAAACCGGGCAGCGAGGCGGCTCAATCCAGTTCTGATTGGCGTCCTCAATTGTCTTCTGGATGGATTATCACCTGCAATAGGGTGATGGTTTTGCCTGTCTGACGCTCACCGAATGTCACGCAGCTCCCACCCCGCCCTTACGAGCGGGGTTTTTTATTGCCTTAAACCCAAACTTATCAACCGAAGCGGAAGTCCGACATGTCGACAAATGCCAACTTGAACACCGCGTTTAGCGCCCGTGATATCGCTCGATCGTGTCAGCTTGATCAGGCGGTGAGCTTGCCGGATGATTGGCGTGGGGCGAGCGATATCCTTTTCAGTCCATGCGTCCCTTCCCCAGTTTTAGGTGAAATCTGTGGCTGCGATATCGTGGTGAAACTGGAAAACCTGCAGGCAACGGGCTCTTTCAAGGAACGGGGAGCCCTGGCGAAGTTGAGCCAGCTTGATGGTGCGGAACGCAATTTGGGCGTTGTCGCTGCGTCCGCTGGTAATCATGCCCAGGGGGTCGCCCGACACGGGACACGTCTTGGCATTTCTACCATGATTTTCATGCCGGTTGGGACACCGAATGTGAAGGTTTCGCAGACCCGTAAATGGGGCGGGACCGTCAAGCTTTGCGGATCTGATTTTGATGAAACCAATTGCTTGGCAAAGTCGTACTGTCAGGACAATGGAACGATATTTGTGCCGGCGTTCGAGGATCCGGTCGTGATTGCGGGGCAAGGCAGCATTGCGAGTGAGATGCTGGTGCAGCATCCAGATCTCGACACTCTCGTTGTGCCAGTTGGCGGGGGCGGATTAGCCTCCGGAATGTGTCTTGCGGCTCGAACCCAGAGACCGGACATAGAAATTATTGGCGTGCAATCCCGACTGTTTCCAGCTGTTTACAATGCTTTTCACGGCAAAGCCGAACCCGTGGGCGGAATAACGCTCGCAGAAGGAATCGCGGTTCGGTCGCCCGGACGTCACACGACACAAATTTTGAAGACACAACTCGACGATGTCCTGCTTGTGGATGAGCCGGCGCTCGAACGCGCCTTGAATGTCTATCTCACATCAATGCATGTTTTGCCGGAAGGGGCCGGTGCCATTGGCCTGGCTGCGGTGTTGGATAACCCGGCTCGTTTCGCCGGACGAAAGGTTGGTTTGGTATTGACCGGCGGTAATATCGACCCGCGCTTGTTGTCATCCCTAGTCCTGCGAGATTTGGCGCGCACACGGCGATTGGCAAGACTTCGGATCGAGCTTGTCGATATCCCCGGACAATTGGCCGATGTTTCGCGCATAATCGCTGAGGCGGGCGGGAATGTGACCGATGTCGCCTATCACAAGACATTTTCCAATCTGCCCGCGAAAGTCACAAATATAGATATCTCTCTAGAGGCGCAGGATTCGAACCATATGGACCGCATCCATGCGGCCCTTTCCCAGTCCGGTTTTTCTGTGAGCTATGCGGATTACTAGGTCTTTCGAAAAGGCAGCATGAGAGGGAATGTAACGCCTTCACCCCTGTGGTCAAAGACTTGACTCCTTCGCCGGGTCTTGCGGGCATCCAGATAGAATTTTGTCGTCGCATATGAGAATTTTGACTAAAATCAATTGACCGCAGGGTTCAAGTTTTGAGTTACTTTTTATGATCGCATTGCGACCTGGGATCTAGTCTCGCGAAGACTGCTGTAAATTCGGAATGATTTCTGATCACGTCCGCGTGCGTGGTGAGGACATTTGAAAAAACCCGTCTATGTTATCTCTCGATAAACCCTAGTCCGGAGCTCAGATATGATCACGCGCAAACCCTTTAACTGGCAACTCCCCGATCACGAAATCACGCCGAAAAATCGATTTATGAACCGGCGTGAAATTATGCGAGCGGGCGGGGCTTTGGGGGTATTAGGTTTGGCGGGGTGTGGTGTCGGTGAGAGTGCCGCAGCCCACACAGAGCTGCCCGATGTGGCGGGCATGGGTTACCGCGAAACGTCCTACACAGTTGACGATCCAAGCACACCTTTGGAAGCGGTCACAGGGTATAATAATTTCTATGAGTTTGGGACCAGTAAGTCAGATCCGGCACGCTATGCGCACGCCATGTCAACGGATCCCTGGTTTATCGAAGTGGAAGGCCATGCCGCGCAAACCGGCCGATACGCCCTCGCCGATATGATTGATTATTCCGCACTGGAGGAAAGGGTTTATCGGTTACGATGCGTCGAAGCCTGGTCGATGGTTATCCCGTGGGTCGGGGTGCCGCTCGCCGATGTGTTACGGCAGTTCGAGCCGACCGAAGACGCGCGGTATGTCCAATTTATCTCTAATTCCAATCCGGCAGAAATGCGTGGCGTCCGGTCGCGTGTGCTCGACTGGCCGTATAAGGAAGGGTTGAGGATGGATGAGGCCATGAATGAGCTGGCATTCCTGGCCGTCGGTCTTTATGGCGAGACATTGCCCAACCAGAATGGAGCGCCTATCCGTCTCGTTGTGCCCTGGAAGTATGGCTATAAGTCAGCGAAATCGATTGTGAAGATCAAGTTTGTTTCGGAAGAACCCGTGACGTCATGGAAACAGTCCGCACCGCGAGAATATGGATTTTACTCGAACGTCAACCCGAATAGATCTCATCCGCGCTGGAGTCAGGCTTCGGAACGGGTAATTGGCGGTGGAGTATTTGCGCGTCGAGAAACCGATATGTTCAACGGCTATAGTGAGCAAGTGGCGCATATGTATGACGGCATGGATTTGATCGAGAACCATTGATGGCGAAATCAGCGATGCTGCGGGCCTTCGGGCGGGTCTGGCTCAAACCCCTCACCTTTTGGGCGTTGGTGACACCGGCGTTGTGGTTGGGGTGGCAATGGTCTGGTCTGCTGACGGGTGGCGTGCATGCTTTGGGCTTCAATCCCATTGAGACGACACACCGATTTCTGGGTGATACGGCTTTGCGAATTTTGCTGATTTCACTCGCAATTACGCCATTTAGAGATTTGACGCGCTGGCTGCCGATTATGAAAATACGGCGGCGCGTCGGCCTGGCGGCGTTCTGGTATGCGGTGTTGCACCTGGCCGCCTATCTGGGGCTGGACTTGTACCTCGCAGCCAATATGAGCATCGCTGGAATGTTTGCCGGTCTTTGGAATGACGTGGTGGAGCGTATCTACATTACGTTGGGGATGATCGGATTTTTGATCTTTATCCCGCTCTCACTCACCTCGTTCAATTCAATGGTCCGCCGATTGGGTGCGAAGGTATGGCAGCGCTTGCACTATAGCGTCTACCCACTTGGGGTTATTGCCGTTTTTCATTACGGCTTTATGGTCAAAGGCAATCAACTCGGACCGTGGATACATGGTGGCGTGCTCCTAGCGCTGCTGGCCTGGCGAGGATGGTCGATATGGAAATCCTCCCCTCGCCCGGCAGCGTCTATGCAATCAGGATCGTGAGTGCGTTGAAAAGAGTGCTCCGGTCAGGCCCTCAAACAAATCACCGGCTTCCTTGCGGTTGATGATTAGAAGGGTGAGACAGGATGTCCAGACGATGCAGGCCGCGACAAACAAGCCGCCACCATCTTGATTGGGGTCGATCCCGAGCGGTGTAAAAAGATGAAAGCTAATCGCCCCTGTCATCACAGCAAGACCAATCGCCGAGCCGAGAACCTGCAAACGTTTAAACGCTGGAATCATCCCGATAAGGACCAATGCCGATGCGAGCAACTCGGCGGTTCCGATCACATATTGACTGAATAGCCCTGTATGAGCGAACAGGCCTGCTGCGCCCCAGCTGGCTGCCCATCCATCGAGGAGACCGAAAATCACCTGTGTTTCGGTGGCGTCTGTGAATTTGTAGCGCAGGGAATCGAGGAAGATAAGGCTGACGAAAACCGGCAGAATGATTTTGACAATGCGGAAAATGTTCGTTGGCATGTTCGGCCTCATAGAGATGTTGGAGTCGAGTCCGCTGTATGGCATCCTCGCGCACGTTCGCCAAATAATACCGGAACCAGACGTGTAAAGTCATCGCCCGGCGGGCAGAGTTCGGTGGCGTTTCTCTTCGCCGAAATTCAAAATATTCTCGGTCGATGAGTGCTTTATCCCGTAGTAGTTTTGCTCTCTCGGCGGTAAATTCCGCCATGAAGTCCGCTTGTATTGAATGCCCCGTAGATCAGCTGATCCTTTAGAGCCGGAGAGAATTAAGATGGATACACGTGCCGCTGTGGCCTTTGGGGCTGGCAAGCCGCTTTCGATAGAAACGGTTCAACTGGACGGTCCGCGGCCTGGTGAGGTGCTCGTTGAGATTATGGCGACGGGTATCTGTCACACAGATGCTTTCACCATTTCTGGTGACGATCCTGAAGGCGCGTTTCCCGCGATTATGGGCCATGAGGGCGCGGGCATCGTGCGTGAAATCGGCGCCGGTGTGACGTCTGTGAGACCGGGCGACCATGTCATCCCGCTGTACACGCCCGAATGTCGTGAGTGCGATTATTGCCTGCATCCCAAAACCAATCTGTGTCAGAAAATCAGGACCACGCAGGGTGCGGGCCTGATGCCCGATGGCACGTCACGCTTCTCACTCGATGGCACGCCAATCCTGCATTATATGGGCTGTTCAACGTTTTCGAACTTTACGGTTCTGCCCGAGATCGCCCTCGCGAAGGTGCGCAAAGACGCGGATTTTGAGAAAATTTGCTACATTGGTTGTGGTGTCACCACGGGTGTTGGCGCGGTTGCCTTCGACGCAAAGGTTGAACCGGGCTCCAACGTCGTCGTGTTTGGCCTGGGCGGTATTGGCCTCAATGTCATCCAGGGCGCACGAATGGTGGGTGCCAACAAGATTATCGGTATCGATATCAATGAAGACCGGATCGAAATCGCCAAGAAATTCGGTATGACCGATTTCATCAATCCGAAGAAAACCCCGGAACTTGTTGAAGCTATTATGGATCTCACTGATGGCGGGGCCGACTATTCCTTCGAGTGTATCGGCAATGTGAACACGATGCGCCAGGCGCTGGAATGCTGTCATAAGGGCTGGGGCGAGAGCATCATTATTGGTGTGGCCGGCGCCGGACAGGAAATCTCCACCCGCCCCTTCCAGCTTGTCACCGGCCGAGTCTGGCGCGGCACGGCCTTCGGCGGCGCTCGCGGACGAACCGACGTCCCGAAAATTGTCGACTGGTATATGGACGGCAAGATCAATATCGACGATCTGATCACGCATACAATGCCGCTGGATGAGATCAATAAGGCGTTTGACCTGATGCATGCGGGCAAAAGTATTCGGAGTGTGGTGGTTTATTGATGACCGACTCTGAACCCGGGTTTGAATGTTGTTTTTGTGGGAAAACCATTTCAAAGCCGCTGGAAGACCAAGCAGTTATGTTGTCTGCGGTGAATATTGCTGATTGGCGTAATCAATCTCCTGAGCCGCGGTACCAGTCATTCTACGCTCATGCGAGTTGTTTGACAGAAAACTGGTCTGGTAGGATGAATTGGGAAATCGATGCGCTTGTCGAGGTAAACTGATTTTCCGATGGCGGGACATCATTGATCTTGCGAGCATTTCCGCCGATGAATAGCGCGCTCGCGCGTATCGATTCCCCTCCCATGAAAGCCTTTCCATGACACTTCACATCACTGACCAGTTTGATAGCGGCAATATTATTGTTCGCGATGCATCGGAGTTTGGCGATATTCAGTTGGAAATTCGCAAGGATAAGGATTCCGATTTCTATCAATGGTTTCACTACCGGGTGACCGGCGGGCGGGATCAAAACCTGGTGATGAAGATCGGTAATGCGGGCGGGGCTGCGTATCTGGAAGGTTGGCCGGGATATCGGGCTTGTGCGTCCTATGATCGCGAGACCTGGTTCCGTGTGGACACCGAGTACAATGATGGCGTTTTGACAATCAGTCATGCGCCAGAGCATGACACGGTTTGGTATGCCTATTTTGCGCCCTATTCGATGGAGCAACACCAGGATTTGATTGCCTGGGCGCAGACCTACGAGGGTGTGCGTCTGGAAGTGCTCGGTGAAACGCTGGATGGCCAAACTCTGGATTGTCTGCATGTCGGAACGGGAAAGCGTGATATTTGGGTCGCGGCACGCCAGCATCCCGGCGAGAGCATGGCGGAATGGTTTATGGAAGGCTTTATGGGACGCCTTTTTGACCTTGATGATCCGGTGGCGCGCAAGCTGCGGGAATTGGCCACATTCCACCTCGTACCCAATATGAATCCTGATGGCTCGAAGCGTGGGCATCTGCGGACTAATGCCAAGGGCATTAATCTCAATCGGATCTGGGACAAGGCTGACCTGGAGAGCTCACCGGAGGTTTTCCATGTCATCAATCGCATGCGCGAGACCGGCGTGGATTTGCATCTGGATGTTCATGGTGATGAGGCCCTGCCCTACAACTTTATCGCCGGCGGTGAAGGTGCACCGGCCTTTGATGCCAAGGGGCAGGAAATGCTGGATGGCTACAAGTCCGCACTCGCCCGTATCTCTCCGGATTTCCAAACTAAATACGGATATGAAGTCGATGCGCCGGGCACCGGAAATCTCTCCATGTGTACTAACTACATGGCCGAAACCTTTGGCTGTCTGGCGATGACGCTGGAAATGCCGTTCAAGGACAATGACGACCTGCCCGACCTCGAGCACGGTTGGTCTCCAGAGCGTTGCCGCAAGCTGGGCGAGGCCAATCTGGATGCCATGCTGGCCATGATGGGCCACTTGCGGTGACCATTTATGTCGATGCCGATGCCTGCCCGGTGAAGGATGAGGTGATCCGTGTAGGTGAGCGCCATCAGGTGGAGATGTTGTTTGTCTGTGATGGGGGTATTCGTCGGCCTAACTCCCAATGGGCCAAGTTGGTGATTGTCGACCAAGGCGCGGATGCCGCCGATGACTGGATCGCTGAGAATATTGTGAAGGGTGATGTGTGCGTGACGGCGGATATCCCACTGGCCGATCGCTGTCTCAAAGCGGGTGGTCTCGCGATTGATCCGAGGGGCAAAGCCTTCACAGCCGAGAATATGGGATCGACTCTCGCCACACGTGACTTGATGACAGATCTGCGCTCGGCAGGCATGCAAACGGGTGGCGCACGCCCGTTTGATCAAAAAGACCGGTCGGCGTTTCTCAACGGTCTGGAAATGGTGATGCAGGCGGCCAAGCGCGCGGTGCGGTAACTATTTTTTCTTTTTGCGCCGTTCGGACAAGGGCTTCAATCCACCCTTCGCGTTACGCTTTGGACCGTCCTTATCCGGGAAAATGAAGTCACTTTCGCGTAGAACATGGTCGGTCCGATTGTCGAATGCTTCCTTGGCGTACGGACCATTACGATCAACGAAATCAAAGAATAAGTGGGCCGACCAACGATTTGGATTGGGATCGTTACGCCCGTGCAGACGTTGCACGCCGTCATAAATCACGGCATCCCCTGGCTCCATTGGAACGCGGAGCATTCCAAATTGACTATCGTCTGGGATGTGAGCCGCTTGGGAGTCCCGGTCTTCGCGCGCTTCGAAGGAATCTTCACTCACCCAAAGGGGCCAGTTGATTCCATCTGAATAGCCCAATGTCAGTGAGATCGCATATTCTGCTGCCGGACGATCCATGTGCAGTTTGCAAACATCGCCTTTTCGGTAAACGCGGAAATAGGATGTGGTGGGCAGTAATTCCTTTCCACTCATCGCCTGCATATAGGGCGTTAGTGTCCACAGGATCGCGCCATGATAGGCGTTGTTGTAGGCGTAGCTCTCGAAACAAAAATTATCCGTGAAGGGGCCTTTGGCCCAGATCCCTTTATAGCTTTCCCGCGTATTCCCCAATTCGCGCTGGAAGCCGTGCAAGACTGCCTGGGCGACTTCTGCGGGAAATAGCTGATGTGCGAGGGCCCATCCATTGTTTTCAAAACTTTCGCGCAGCACTTCGAGTTGCTTCAATCGATCATACATGAAGATCCGGCCCCTTTGATTATCCATCATTTTCCGCGTTGAGGCAGGCTTGTCGAGTCCCAGTGCTCGGCGCGTTGCAGCTGTGATGGTAACGTAGATGAGATCCAGCATCCCTTGACCTTCGCCCATGAAAAGCGACGATAGCGACGAATTAGCGGCGTGGGGCTGCGTAAGCAGGAGTGAAATTATGGACAAGTTATTGATGGGTGTTGCCGCGGGCGCACTCTTGGCAGGCGGCGGCATGTACTTTTTCGGTGGAAGCCAGACCGAAATGATCGACCAGCCTGAAACGATTGCCGCTGGTGAACCAACCGTTGAAGAGGCCGGGGCGTTTCTGGCGCGTGTTGAAGCGGAGTCCGAGGAGTTCAGCGAATTTGCCGCCCGAACGTTTTGGGTCAATGCTAATTTCATCACCTATGACACGGATTGGTTGGTCACGCGCGTCTCCACCGAAGCAACGATCCTTGCTGTTGAAGCAGCGGGTCAAACCGCGCGTTTCAACGATCTTGATCTGCCGCTCGACATGGAGCGAAAGATGACGGCGCTGCGCGCTGGGATTACCCTGCCCGCCCCGACAACGGACGGCGCCGCTGCGGAACTTGCTGGCATCACAACGCGTCTGGCCACGGCCTATTCGACGGGCACGTACGCGTTTGATGATGAGCCTGCGGATTTGCAAGTCCTGTCAGATCTGATCGATTTTGGACGTGATCCGGCCGTCCTTCAGGATGTCTGGAATGGTTGGCGAACCGTGTCTCCGGTGATGGCCGATGATTATGCGCGGATGGTTGAGATCGCCAATGAGGGCGCGCAAGAACTTGGTTATGACGATCTCGCGGAAATGTGGCTTTCTAATTACGATATGCCGGCTGATGAGATGGAAGCGGAGGTCGAGCGCCTTTGGGGCCAGGTCGCGCCATTATATGAACAGCTTCAATGCCATGTACGCGCTGGTCTCAACGCAGAATATGGCGATGATGTTCAGGCTCTGGATGCGCCTATCCGCGCGGACCTTGTCGGGAATATGTGGGCACAACAATGGTCCAACATCTACGATTTGGTCGCCCCTGAAGGGGCCGGTTCCGGTATCGACCTGACTGCCATTCTTATCGATCGGGGCTTTACCGAGCATGACATGGTGCGGACGGGTGAGGCGTTTTTCTCCTCGCTGGGAATGGAGCCGCTGCCGGAAACATTCTGGGAGCGTTCTTTAATTGTACAGCCGGTCGACCATTCCGCCGCCTGCCACGCCTCCGCCTGGAATTTGGATAATATCGACGACATCCGCATCAAAATGTGTACCGATGTGAATGCTGAAGACTTCAACACTGTGCACCACGAATTGGGGCATAATTACTATCAGCGCGCCTACGCAGGTCAGGATTTCACCTTCCGCACCGGTGCCCATGATGGCTTCCACGAAGCGATTGGTGATTTTATCGCTCTGTCGATTACGCCGGAATATCTGCAGCAGATCGGTTTGATTGACGATGTGCCGGATGCGAGTTCCGATATTGGCCTGTTGATGCAGCAATCGCTCGATAAAATTGCCTTCCTGCCGTTTGGGATGTTAATGGATCAATGGCGTTGGGGTGTCTTCCGCGGCGATATCACACCGGAAAATTACAATGAGGCCTGGTGGGAGCTTCGGACGCGCTATCAGGGCGTTGAAGCGCCGAATGATCGTCCGGCCGACGCGTTTGATCCGGGAGCCAAATATCACATCCCGAACAATACGCCTTATCTACGCTATTTCCTCAGCTACGTGATGCAGTTCCAATTCCACCAGGCGGCCTGCGAAATGGCCGATTGGCAAGGGCCGCTTCATCGCTGTTCGATCTATGGCAATGAAGAAGTGGGCGCGCGCCTGCAAGCCATGTTGGAAATGGGTGCTTCTCAGCCATGGCCTGATGCGCTCGAGGCCTTTACGGGAACACGTGAGATGGACGGGTCGGCAATCATCGCCTACTTCCAGCCTCTGATGACATATCTTGAGGAAGAGAATGCTGACCGCCAGTGCGGCTGGTAAGCTACTCTCTATCTGATGACGAAAAGGCGGCCCCCGGGTCGCCTTTTTTGTGTTAACCGCCCAAGAATATACGCTCGACAACCCACCACAATGCGGCCAGCGCAATGCCGCCTGAAACGACTTTCTTGCCAAGCTCGAAACGCGGTTGGTCACGAAGAAAGTGCAATCCCAACCAAAGGCTCGCGATAATGGATAATTGCCCCAATTCGACCCCAACATTGAAGGCCAGAAGGCTGGGCAGGAATTGATCTGGCGGCATACCGAGTTCGGTCAAGGCACCGGCAAAACCCAGGCCATGAAACAAGCCGAAGCCAAAAACCAGAACCGGCCGCCATCTTGGTGGGGTGCCGCCGCGCAGGTTTTCAAGGGCAAGCCAGGCAATAGAGAGCGCTATGATGGGTTCGACCAGGCTTGGTGATACGTTCACAAGGCCAAGCGACGCCAGGCCCAGGGTCAATGTGTGTGCGATAGTGAACGCCGAGATTTGCCATATCAGTGGCTTTAACCGCTCGACGGCCAAACAAAGCGCCACAACAAACAATATGTGATCGAGTCCGAGCGGCAAGATGTGCTGAAATCCGATACCGATATACAGCAGAATAATATCCCAGGCAGTTTGCTGATCGACGATGTTTTCCAAGCCCATCATTTCCTGGGCATTCGCGCCAGGCGAGAATAGGATGATTATCAACACCATCGAGATTAAAAGCGATCTGGCCAGCATGTGAGGAGTCTCGTTCCGGGAGATTTTGACGGAACGCTAAGGGGATGTGCGCGTCGGAGCAAGCGCGGTGTAATGAAGCTGGATTTTGCCCGGAACATTGACAATCTATTTTATATCTAAAATACCTTCGGGGCCGGTAGTCTCCGGATTCTAAAACCAGTGCCAAATGACCAGGTTGCGACAGGGTCGCCCTGTGGGAGGATCATGAATGTCGGACAAATTCTCGTCTGAGGTGGATGTCTCGAAAGAGAAAATTCACTGGGATTTCAAAGACAAGATGAGCTATGGCGGGTATCTGGGGCTCGAAAACATCCTCGCGAGCCAAACCCCAATGACCGATGAGCATGACGAGATGTTATTTATCGTCATCCACCAGGTTGCGGAATTGTGGATGAAGCTTGTGCTGACTGAAACTGGCGGAGCGATCGCCCATCTACAAAAAGATTCGATCGGGCCGGCCTTGAAAATGCTCACACGAGTCTCCCGCGTGCAGGAACAATTGATCCATGCCTGGGATGTCTTGGCGACTATGACCCCTGCGGATTATCTGAAATTTCGGGATAAGTTGGGCCAGAGCTCCGGATTCCAATCCTATCAATATCGGACATTGGAGTTCAGCCTTGGCAATAAGAATGCGGCGATGGTCAAGGTTCACAAGGACAATCCGACCGCGTTTGCCATGATCAGCGCTGCCTTGGATGCGCCGAGTATCTGGGATGAAACGCTGCGTCTGCTCGCGCGCAAGGGATATGCGATTCCGACATCACACACAGACCGTGATTGGCGGGAATCCTATACGCCTTCAAGTGAGGTTGAGGATGTCTGGCGGGAAATCTATCGCGATAGTGAAAAACATTGGGAAGCCTATGAATTGGGTGAAAAATTGGTCGATCTGGAACACAAATTCCAGCAATGGCGATTTAACCACCTTAAAACCGTTGAGCGCATTATCGGTTTCCGCCGCGGCACCGGTGGTACCTCCGGTGTAGATTATCTGGCGAAGGCTCTGAATTTACGATTCTTCCCCGAAATCTGGACAGTTCGGACGACGCTGTAGGTCGAGATGAGAAAGCTTTGGGATATATCGCAAGTCTTGCGTCCGTCACTTCCGGTTTGGCCTGGAGATACTTCGTTTGCGCTGGATGAGACCTGGACCATCGGTCCGGATTGTCCGGTGAAGGTATCCAAGCTGTCCCTCTCTACGCACTCGGGCAGCCATGGTGATGCGCCCAGCCATTATGATCCTGCTGGAGCGGATGCGGCGTCATTGGATCTTGACCCCTATCTGGGGCCGTGTGTCTTGCTGACCGCCTCCGGGACTGGCCCAATCGTATGTCCGGAAGACCTCGACTGGTCCCGGCTACGCGGTGAGCGTCGGGTTTTGATCCGCACCTATTCCCTTTTCCCATCAGATGCCTGGGACGATGATTTTCGCGCGATCGACGCGGCCACGATTGAGCAATTGTCGCAAGCCGGGTGCGCTTTGATCGGCATTGATTCTGCGTCCCTCGACCCGCAAACCTCCAAAACCATGGATGCGCACCATGCTGTGAAAGCACATGACATGCGGATTCTTGAGGGATTGGTGTTTGATGGCGTTCCGGACGGTGCATATGAGTTAATCGCCCTGCCCTTGAAAATTGCCGGCGCAGATGCATCGCCGCTAAGGGCCGTTTTGAGAGAATTACGATGACAGATCTGACGGATATCAGGGCGCTTGATGCGGCCGATCCACTGGCACACTTCAGGGACCGGTTTGATCTGCCGGAGGGTGTCATCTATCTCGACGGTAACTCGCTTGGTGCCTTGCCGCGCGAGGCAAAGAAGCGAATTGCAGATGTCGTGTCGCGTGAGTGGGGGCAAGATCTCATACGCTCCTGGAACACCAATCATTGGATCGAAGCCCCCCGACGTGTTGGGTCAAAGATTGCGCAACTAATCGGCGCAAAAGCGGCCGAAGTGATCGCCACTGACTCAACCTCTATCAATGTATTTAAAGTGTTATCGGCTGCTATTGATCTTAATCCTGACCGGCCCCTTATTCTGTCAGAAACGGGAAATTTTCCGACTGATGCCTATATGATGGAGGGCCTGTCACGATTGACAGGTGGACGTGTAGAGCAAAAATTGGTCGCCCCGACAGACATCCCCTCCGCGCTGACGGAAGATGTTGCGGTCCTGCTGCTCACCCACACCAATTATAAATCCGGCCGTTTGCACGATATGGCGGCCTTGACCAAGGCGGCTCAAGCCAAGGGCATTTTGGTGATCTGGGATCTCAGTCACAGTGCCGGAGCGCTGCCAGTCGATCTTAATGGCTGCAATGTCGATTTCGCCGTCGGTTGCGGCTACAAATACATGAATGGTGGTCCTGGGGCCCCGGCTTTCGTGTTTGTGGCGGAACGACATCAAAATCAGGTCTTTCCGGCCTTAAGCGGCTGGATGGGGCATGCCAATCCATTTGACTTTACAGATGACTACAAACCCGCGGCCGGCATCGACCGGTTTCTATGCGGGACGCCAGGAATACTGGGACTCGCGGGCCTCGAATGCGGTGTGGATTTGATGTTGGAAGCCGATATGGCGGTCATCCGGAATAAATCACTGGCGCTCAGCCAATTGTTTATCGATTTGGTCGAGGCCAATTGTCCAGACGTAAATCTGGTGAGTCCGCGATCCCCCGAAAACCGCGGCAGTCAGATCTCGTTTGCGCATGAGCGTGGATATTCTGTGATGCAGGCCTTGATCGCGCGCGGCATTATTGGTGATTTCCGAGCGCCGAATGTTTTGAGATTTGGATTCACGCCCCTCTACACCCGTTTCGAAGACGTGTGGATCGCCGCAATGGCGCTTTCCGACATTATCCGAACCGGAGAATGGGAAAACGAGAAATACGCGCTACGCGCTGCCGTGACCTAACAAAATCAAAGCGACGCCCCTGCCAAGTACCACTGTGGAGATAATGCATGAGTCCGGTAAGCCGTGAAGTTCAAGACAAGTGCCTCATCATCACGATCAATCATGCGCCGGTGAACGCACTTTCTCATGCTGTGCGCGACGGTATCGTAGCCGCGTTATCGGGGGCTGGTTCTGATGACGTGGATGCGGTCTTACTGATCTGCGACGGGCGCACCTTCTTTTCTGGCGCAGACATTTCCGAGTTTGGAAAACCCCCAAAATCACCGTCTCTGGCGGACATGATCGAGGCGCTCGAGCGTTGCCATAAACCAGTCATTGCGGCCATTCATGGTCAGGCGCTGGGCGGCGGTTTGGAAACCGCGTTGGCTTGCGATTATCGGATTATGGATGCCTCTGCCCGAATTGGGCTGCCAGAAGTCACGCTTGGCCTAATTCCAGGGGCCGGGGGGACCCAACGTGTTCCGCGATTAGCCGGAATGGAGATCGCGCTCGAATTGGCTGTGAGTGGCAAACCCATCTCGGCCGAGCGAGCAGTCGACGCGAAATTGGTTGATTGTATCTCCCCTGAAAATTTGCGGCAGACGGCCCTCAGATTTATCAAACAGACCCGGCTGACAAAGCGCCCGGTCCGCGAAATGCCTGCTCCGATCATGGATGAAACGGCCATTGAAAAGTGGAGTGGTTTTGCCCGCAAGAAATTGGCGGGTCAAACTGCGCCTCATGCGGTTATTGAGGCTGTGCGCGCCTCCTGTCAGGAGGATTTTTTAGCCGGCCTGACGCGTGAACGAGAATTGTTTGTGGATTGTATGTCTGGGGCACAATCACCCGCAATGCGCCAATTGTTCTTTGCTGAGCGTATGGCCTCCAAGCTTGAGGTGCCGCTGCAAGCTGATCCGTTAAGCCTGCGCACAATTGGCGTCGTGGGCACAGGTACAATGGGCGTGGGAATTGCCGCTGCGATGCTGGGCGCCGGCTATCATGTGATCATGTACGACGCCAATACAGACGCTTTGACCGTCGGGCACGATCGTGTCGGCGCGATTATCGATGGCGACCTCGCGAAAGGGCGTATCACAGGGGCAGAGCATTCCGGGCGACACGCCAAATTGAGCAAGGCCCAAGATTGGGCGGGTCTGTCAGCGTGTGATCTGGTGGTCGAGGCTGTGTTCGAGGATATGGAGATCAAAAAACTGGTCTTCGGTGAGTTAGATAAAGTGTTACGGCCTGATGCGATCTTGGCTTCCAATACATCATATTTGGATGTGGATGCATTGGCACAGTTGAGTCGGAACCCGGAGCGCGTGCTGGGCTTACACTTTTTCAGCCCTGCCCACATAATGAAGCTGTTGGAAATCGTCCGCGGTGAGCAAACCAGCGACGCCGTGATGGTCACTGCGCTCAAACTGGCCAAATCTTTGCGCAAAATTGGTGTGGTTTGTGGTGTTTGCCACGGATTTATCGGCAATCGCATGCTGACCGGCTATGCGCGCGAGGCGGGCCTGCTTGTGCTTGAGGGGGCGTCACCTGAGCAGGTTGACAAGGCGCTCAAAAGCTTTGGGTTCCCGATGGGCCCGTTCACCATGGCGGACATGGCTGGTCTTGATATCGGCTATGCAAACCGTCGAAAACTCGACCCGGGGCAGTTTGAGGCACGGGCGTTCCATGTCCATGACCAATTGGTGGAAATGGGCCGAAAGGGTCAAAAAACCCAAGCCGGATTCTATCGCTATGAAGGCGGGGGACGAATTCCATCAGCCGATGCGGCGACATCCGAAATCATAACATCAGTCAGATCGAGGGAAGGCATTGTTCCGCGTGACGTATCCGACGCTGAGATCGTTGAACGCTGCATGCTGGCTCTGATCAATGAAGGCGCTTTGCTTCTTGGCGAAGGCATTGCTCAGCGCGGGAGTGATATCAATGTGGTCTATGTCAATGGATATGGGTTCCCTCGTTGGCGTGGAGGGCCGTTTCATTACGCAGATGCGATGGGTTTGAACCAGATCGTCAGCCGCATCGAGGCCCTGGCAGACCAGCATGGAAGTCGCTGGTGGCAGGTGGCTCCGCTCCTGAGGGAGTTGGCGGAAGTCGACAGATCGTTGAGCGCTTATTCCTCTGCAATTTCACAATCGAATTGACGCGTTGGACATTATTTCAGACCTAAAATATATTGCCTTCCACGGAGAGAACCAGCTATGAAAATTGCCTGTCTCGGCGGCGGACCTGCGGGTTTGTATTTTGCCATCTCGATGAAATTGCGCGACCCCGGCTGTGAGGTTGATGTCTATGAGCGCAATCGGGCGGGCGATACATTTGGGTGGGGGGTCGTATTTTCCGATCAGACCATGGAGAATTTGCAGGCTAATGACCCAAAAAGCGCCCAAGCAATTGGGGACAGCTTGGCACATTGGGACGATATCGATGTTTTTCACAAGGGGCATAAAGAGACATCGCAGGGGCATGGCTTTTGCGGGATTGGTCGAAAAAAACTTCTCAACTTGCTGCAGGACCGGGCCAGTGAATTAGGGGTCGGGCTGCACTATGAGCAAGAGGTGAGCGATGATTTGAGCGCCTTTTCTGACGCCGATATGATCGTCGCCTCGGACGGGTTAAATTCGAAAATCCGGACTCAATTCGCTGAAACCTTCAAACCCGATATTGAAATTCGGGAGAACAAATTCGTCTGGCTCGGCACGCACAAAGTGTTTGAAGCATTTACATTCATCTTCACCGAAACCGAACATGGCTGGGTATGGGCGCACGCCTATCGGTTTGATGATGAAACCTCGACATTCATCGTCGAGTGTGGCCCGGAAACGTTTGACAAACTTGGCTTCGCTAAGATGAGCCAGGAAGAGAATGCCCGGTTTTGCGAAGACCTATTCTCTGAATGGCTCGATGGACACGAATTGATGACTAATTCCAGTCACCTGCGTGGTTCGGCCTGGCTGAATTTCCCGCGTGTGCTCTGTGAAAATTGGGTTCATGACAACATCATCCTGATCGGCGATGCCGCCCATACGGCGCACTTTTCTATCGGTTCAGGCACGAAGCTAGCCATCGAAGACGCGATCATGCTGGCCGATACGCTTTGCGATTCAAACAAGCCTCTAAGTGACGGACTGCTGGAATATCAGGAAGTTCGAAAGGTGGAGGTTTTAAAGCTCCAAAATTCGGCGCGAAATTCCACAGAATGGTTTGAAAATATTGATCGATATATCAATTTTCCCTCGCGCCAATTTGCCTATTCGCTGATGACCCGCTCACAGCGCATAAGCCATGAAAATTTGCGGCTACGCGACAAGCCATGGCTTGAAAGCATCGAGCAATGGTTTGCTGCTGACGCTACCGCTACGCCCGATATACCGGCACGCCCTCCAATGTTCACGCCCTTTACGCTGCGCGATATGACGTTGGAAAATCGGGTCGTCGTATCACCAATGTGCATGTACTCCTCCGAAGACGGGATGCCGGGGGCGTTTCATAAAGTGCATTACGGTGCGAGAGCCTTGGGCGGCGCCGGGCTGATCTATACTGAGATGACGGATGTTAGTCGGGACGGTCGTATTACGCCTGGATGCGCCGGAATTTATACCGATGCCCATACGGCAGCCTGGCGAGACATAACCGATTTTGTCCATGAGAGCTCGACCGCCAAACTGGCCATCCAATTATCCCATGCGGGGCGGAAAGGGTCTACGAAGGTCATCTGGGAAGGTTATGATGTCGCACTGAAAAATGGGGGGTGGCCAATCATGGGTCCGTCCCCGATTCCGTGGAGCGACGGTAGTCAGATTCCTATCGAAATGACCCGCGCCGACATGGATGACGTTAAGGCGGACTTTGTCACGGCTACGAAGCGCGCCCTTGAGGCAGGCTTTGATATGGTCGAGCTCCATTGTGCCCACGGCTATTTGTTGTCGAGCTTCATCACGCCCATTTCAAACCAGCGAACCGATCAATATGGCGGTAGTCTGGAAAATCGAATGCGTTTCCCGCTCGAGGTTTTTGCGGCCATCCGTGCAGCCTGGCCGTCAACCAAACCGATGGCTGTTCGCTTGTCCGCGACAGACTGGGTCGGGGAAGACGGTATTACGGGAGATGATAGTGTCTCTATAGCCGCAGCCTTCCGGGACGCCGGGGCGGATTTGATCGATGTGTCGGCGGGGCAAACCAGCCCGATGGCCCGTCCGGTTTATGGTCGTATGTTCCAGACCCCCTATTCGGACCAAATCAGGAATACGGTTGGTTGTGCAACGATGGCGGTCGGCAATATCTTTGAACCCGACCATGTCAATTCCATCTTGATGGCGGGACGCGCGGATCTTGTGGCCTTGGCGCGCCCTCACCTGGCCGATCCCAATTGGACGCTGCGCGCGGCCGCAGAGCTGGGTTATTCCGGCGTGTCGGTACCCAAGCAATATGAAGCAGGCTTCAGCCAACTCGCTCGTAATCTCGAAAAAGCCGCCCAACAAAACGATATGAAAGCTTGAACATGCTCAATGGAAAACTGGCCGTCATTACTGGCGGCGGAACCGGTATCGGTCTCGCCTGCGCTGAAAAGCTGTCATCGATGGGCGCGCGCACGATCTTGATGGGGCGTAATCTGCAGCGCTTGCAGGATGCAGCATTGAAGATAGACGGTGCGCGGGCTGTGCAGCTCGATGTGACTAGCGATGAAAGCGTTGCTGCTGCGTTTGCTGAAGCGGCTCAGGACGGCCCAGTCGACATCCTGGTCAATAATGCCGGCATCGCAGCGGCGACGGCCTTTCACAAAACCTCGATGGAGGAATGGGCCCGGATTCAGGCTGTGAATGTAGAGGGGCTTGTGCGCTGCTCTCAGGCGGTTCTTGGTGATATGAAGCAGGCCACCTATGCGCGTCAGATCAATATCGCGTCGATTGCCGGCCTACGCGGCGGTGCGTTTATTGCGCCCTATGTGGCGTCCAAACATGCGGTAGTTGGTCTAACGAAGTCTTTGTCGCTTGAATACGCCCATACAGGAATGACTGTGAATGCGGTGTGCCCAGGCTATGTGAAAACGGCGATCGTTGATAACGCAATCGCCAACATCATGGAAAAGACCGGACGCACCGAAGAGCAGGCTGTTGCCGAGCTGACCAAAAATAACCCGCAGGGTCGATTGATCGAAGTTGAGGAAATAGCGGAGGTCGTCGGCTGGCTCTGCTCTCCGCTGAGTGGTTCGGTATCCGGTCAGAGCATAACCGTGTCTGGTGGCGCAATCTGACATGTCTAATGCTGCGCCGATTGACCAAGATATACCGCTGGCCTCGCTACGCCTCTGGTTGCGGTTATATCGATCGGTGTCCATGATTGAGCGAGAAGTGCGCTCCCGGTTTACCCGCGAGTTTGGTGTCAGCTTGTCTCGGTTTGATGTGATGTCTGCATTGGACCGGCATCCGGACGGTCTGAGCATGGGAGAATTGAGTGATGGGTTGCTGGTCTCCAATGGGAATGTAACCGGGCTGATTTCTCGATTAGTAGATGACCGGTTGGTTGATCGCGAACATGCGCCGGGTGATCGCCGGAGTTACCGCGTCAAACTGACGCCAGACGGACGGGACAGTTTCGCTGAAATGGCCGCCGCGCATGCGCGCTGGCTTGGTGAAATTCTTGGCGACCTCCCCGACAGTGAAGCCGACGATTTAACCGCCCATATCGACAGCCTGATGAAATTCGCGCGCCTAGACGCCTCTAAGGATTGAGACCATGAACCCCGAAACCTTCGCCCCCGAACACTTTGACTGGAGCTTTCATGGTGGGATCGCAACCGTCACGCTCAATCGCCCCGAGCGTAAAAACCCGCTCACATTTGAGTCATACGCGGAAATGCGGAATATGTTTCGCGATCTGGTTTATGTAAAATCCGTCAAGGCAATCATCATTGCCGGCGCCGGTGGAAATTTTTGCTCCGGTGGGGACGTGCATGAAATCATTGGTCCATTGGTGGAAATGGAAATGCCGGAACTCCTCGACTTCACGCGAATGACCGGAGATTTGGTCAAAGCAATGCGCGATTGTCCTCAACCGATTATTGCGGCCATTGATGGTATTTGCGTTGGAGCGGGCGCGATCATGGCCATGGCCTCTGATTTGAGGATTGCAACACCCGATACCAAGACCGCCTTTCTCTTTAATCGTGTTGGTCTCGCCGGGTGTGATATGGGGGCTTGTGCAATTCTGCCGCGTCTCATTGGCCAGGGTCGCGCTTCAGAATTGCTGTTTTTCGGACGCTCAATGTCCGCTGAAGAAGGCGAGAGATGGGGGTTCTTCAACCGCATCGTCGCCCCGACCGGCCTAGCCGATGCGGCGGCGGAATGGGCAGAGCGTATCGCTGCCGGGCCGAATTTCGCCAATGCAATGACTAAAAATCAACTGAATGTCGAATGGGATATGAGTCTCAACACCGCAATCGAATCTGAGGCTCAGGCGCAGGCAATTTGCATGCAGACCCAGGACTTTGAACGCGCCTATAGAGCGTTTGTCGCGAAATCAAAACCTGTTTTTGAGGGGAATTAAATGGCGGATCAGAGCTTTCTTCGGTGGCCGTTTTTCGACGATGCGCATCGCGAACATGCGGCGCGAGTCGATGCCTGGGCAGAGGGAGCATTCGGCCTCAACGGGTTTTCCCAACATGAAGATGTCGACTCGGATTGTCGGCGTATTCTGCACAAGCTTGGTGAGGCCGGAATTACGCGCTACGCGGTCCCCGCGGCCTATGGCGGAGCACTGGAGTCATTGGATGTTCGTTCGTTGTGCTTGACCCGCGAGACGTTGGCGCGACGTTCGGGGCTCGCGGATTTTGTATTTGCCATGCAGGGATTGGGATCGGGAGCTATTTCGCTGTTTGGCAATGACGACCAGAAGCGCCGCTATCTTCCGGGTGTGGCTGATGGTTCGTCTTGTGCGGCATTTGCACTGACCGAACCGGAGGCCGGTTCTGACGTCGCCGCAATCGCAATGACCGCCAAAATTGATGGCCCCGATTATGTTCTGAACGGTGAAAAGACCTTTATTTCGAACGGCGGTATCGCAGATTTCTATGTGACGTTTGTGCGGACCGGTGACGCAGAGGGTGCGCGGGGTTTGAGCGCTGTTATCGTTGACGCTACGAGCACAGGCCTAACGATTGCGGAGCGAATAAACACAATCGCCCCTCACCCGCTCGCCCGGTTGAGGTTTGAAAATTGTCGGATCTCGCGTGACCAGCTGATTGGTCAATCTGGTTCGGGTTTCAAGATCGCTATGTCGACCCTCGACGTGTTTCGCTCAACCGTCGGAGCCGCAGCCCTGGGTTTCGCGCGTCGGGCCTTGGAGGAAGCCACACGGCGGGCGAATAACCGTGTTTTGTTTGGCAGTGCGTTAAGCGAACTCGCGGGGGTACAAACTCAATTGGCGGAGATGGCGCTTGATATCGATGCCAGCGCTTTGCTGATCTATCGCGCGGGTTGGGCCAAGGATAACGGTGCTCCGCGTATCACGCGCGAGGCGGCTATGGCGAAACTGTATGCCACCGAAGCGGCACAAAAGGCGATCGATAATGCGGTGCAGATATTTGGCGGCCTTGGGGTCACCAAGGGATCGGTTCCTGAGGCGCTCTACCGAGAGGTCCGAGCGCTGCGTATTTATGAGGGCGCTTCAGAGGTTCAAAAACTTGTCATCGCACGTCAACATCTTGCCGAGTCTGCGGGATGATTTTTGAGAAACGACATCGAATTCGGTTTGCCGATTGCGATCCGGCCGGGATTGTTTTCTATCCGCGCTATTTCGAGATGATCAATGGCACGGTCGAAGACTGGTTTGATGACGGGCTGGGTTATGGCTTTCAACAGATGATCGTTGAGGACGGATTTGGAGTTCCGGCTGCACACATCGACGTGGACTTTAAAGCCGCCAGCAAACTAGATGACTGGCTGGTATTTGCTTTGAGCGTTGTGGATGTGGGGCGAAGCTCGATTAAATTGACTATTGAAGCCCGCTGCGATGGCGAAACCCGCCTGATTGCCAATATGGTCCTAGTTTATATCAATTCTGCCAAACACGCGCCGGCCCGCCTGCCTGACGCGATAAAGGCCAGAATGCTCAAATTCACGGAGATTGCTGCATGAAAACTCTGTTACCGCCGGGCTGGCCTCGCCCCAAAGGGTATTCGAATGGCATCGTGGCTGAGGGCCAGCAAATCTTTGTTGCGGGTGTGATCGGTTGGGACACGGATGAGGTCATTGTCTCTGATGATTTTGCCGCCCAGTTTAGAAAGGTGTTGGAGAACACCTTGTCCATTCTCGCCGAGGCTGGTGCCGGGCCAGAGCATATCGTGCGGATGACCGGCTATGTGACCAGCCGTGATGAGTATATCCGCTCTTTGCGTGATGTTGGTGCGATCTGGAAAGACGTGATGGGGCGAAATTATCCGGTCATGGCGTTCGTTGAAGTCTCTTCATTGATGGAAAAACGTGCCAAAGTTGAGATTGAAACGACGGCGGTAATTTGATCATGACCCACACGATCAATACTCAGAAGAGCCCTGCGATGTTTGACAGTGCGCATTCGGATACCTTTACGCGGGACAATCTCCCGCACCGTGATCACTGGCCGGACTTCAGATTTGATTTGGCCGATTTTGATTATCCAGAACGTCTCAATTGCGCCGCAGAACTTCTTGATTCGCATACTAATAATGGAAATGGCAACCGTGTTGCTATCTATACGTCCGCGCGCAATTATACCTATGGCGAACTGCTGCGCGATGCTAATCACATGGCCCACTATCTGGTCGACGATATGGGTGTTGAACCGGGAAATCGCGTTCTCCTGCATGGGACAAACAGCGCCGATTTGATCATCGCGTGGTATGCGGTGATGAAAGTTGGTGGCGTCGCTGTGACGACAATGCCCATGTTACGCGCCGGTGAACTGGCCAAGGTTTTGAAGAAGGGCCAAGTCACTCACGCTTTGTGTGATGTACGCTTCAAGGAGGTGGTGGCGGAGGCCCGCTCACTGGCCCCGGAGTTGCGGACCTGTGTGTGCTGGGGGGATGATGAGGCGCTGGTGGATGCCCTCGCGACCAAGCCCGACCGCTTCATTAATTGCGATACGTCCCGTGATGATGTCGCCTTGCTCGCGTTTACGTCCGGTACGACCGGTGAACCCAAGGCCTGCGCGCACTTTCACGCCAGCGTGCTGGCAATGGCGGATACATTTGGTAAACACACGCTCGCCCCGTCAAACAATGACATCTATACCGGGACCCCTCCCTTTGCTTTTACATTCGGCTTGGGTGCCTGCGTGGTATTCCCGGCGCGTGCCGGCATCGCAGTCGCATTGGCGGACCGTCCCGGATTCGAGGCGTTGTGTGAAACGATAGAGAAATTTGGTGTCACAACAGTGTTCACCGCGCCGACAGGATATCGAGCGATGATGGGATTGTGGGGCGATTATGACCTCTCATCCTTGCGCCGGGGAATTTCTGCGGGGGAACATCTACCAGCCGCGACTTCAGACGCCTTTGAATCTTGTTCCGGAATTCGGTTGATCGATGGCATCGGCGCGACTGAAATGATCCACATCTTCATCTCCGCGTCTGGAGAAGACATCCGCGCCGGGGCCACCGGAAAAGTTGTTCCGGGGTATGAGGCGCGGATCATAGATCAGAACGGTCAAGTGGTAGCGGATGGGGAGATTGGGCGCCTGGCGGTACGAGGGCCAACTGGATGTCTATATCTGGATGACAAACGGCAATCGCGATACGTGCTCGATGGCTGGAATGTGACAGGGGATTTGTATCGCCGGGATGGCGATGGCTATTTTTGGTATGTCTCCCGTGCAGACGACATGATCGTCTCGTCCGGATATAACATTGCCGGCCCTGAAGTTGAGCAAGCCTTATTGATGCACGCCGCGGTCGCAGAATGTGCCGTCACTGGCGCGCCCGACCCGGAGCGAGGCACCGTTGTGAAGGCGCATATCGTGCTGGCGGAAGAGTTTCGGGGTGACTCTTTTTTGATCAAGCAATTACAGGATCATGTGAAGGCGACGATCGCGCCTTACAAATACCCACGCGCCATCGACTTCATTGATGCCCTTCCCAAAACGCA
>Ga0315338_1000959_pt1 | contig 45162 bp, 35 predicted proteins | sample ASW8metaG_FD_204518 | JGI IMG/M metagenome (GOLD analysis project Ga0315338, IMG submission 204518) | Ammonia-oxidizing marine archaeal communities from Monterey Bay, California, United States - ASW #8 | ecosystem: Environmental > Aquatic > Marine > Coastal | place: USA: California | collected... | reverse complement strand
ACGCGAGGGGATGGCCGCCGCGGCGCTGCTCGCCGGCATGGCTTTTTCCAATGCGGGGGTGGCGGTGGTTCACGCGCTCGAGTATCCGTTGGGCGGCGCGCTACACTGTTCGCACGGCGGAGGCAACGGCATGCTACTGCCGTTTGTGATGCGGTTTAATCTTCAAGTGCGGCAAGAAACGTTTGCGCGGATTGCGAAACTTTTGGGCGAGGAGACGACAGAATTTGCGCTCGAGGACGCAGCGGAGCGAGCGATTGTCGCAGTGGAAACACTTCGCGGGCGGATTGGCATTCCGAGTTCGATCCGGCAGTTGGGCGGGCGCAAGGATCAGTTGGTCGGCTTTGCTGAAAAAGCGTTTGCGGTGAAGCGGTTGATGCAGGTCAATCCGCGGCCGGTTGCGCTCGCAGACCTCAAAGCGATTTTGCAGAGCGCGTTTTAGGGATCGATGGCAGGTTTTGCGGTGGTTCCCTGTCCTGTAAATTCCTTGAAATGCCTTTGATTTCCGTTAGACTGACACCGATGCGATCGGTTCGAACAGCGGTCACTGTTCAGACGCACCGGCAGAACGTACGGATGGATGAGAAAACGGTAGCACCGGAATCGGTTCGGAGTACTCACGATGGATGACAATCCCGACCAAACGCAAAAAGATCTGCCTCTATCTCGTACAAGACGGTACGGCAATAGCATTAGTGATGTTGTTTTGGCCGTAGGAATATTGTTGTGCGTTTCTGGACTTATTGCACTCTTTGCACTCTCATACACCCCATCTGTTTTAGAGTCCGGGTACGAAATATCGATTGGTTTAATTTTTGTCGGGATGTACATAACCGTATTTGGTTTTATCCTTAAATTCATCGCTTCGAAAATTGATGGTTATCGGAAAACAGCTGCGTCGTCAGCCGAAAAGCTCCCCATAAAAACGATCATCCACGGAACGTTGGTGGCAACGGCCTTTGCGATCTGTGGCGGCGTCTTAGTCTTTATGGGCAATGAGACTGCGGCAGAGGGGGTCACCATGTTCTATGTTCTGCCTTGCGCCACGGGCTTTGTCACTGCGTTCACCGTTCCCTACTGGAAGGCCGTTGGCCTCAGTCTGCAAATTGCAATGATTATCGCCTTCGCTGTGCTCCTAGTTATGGGAATAGAAGGAATCTTTTGTGTCGTGATGGCATTGCCTCTGATCTTTGTCGCCATCATGCTGGGAGCAGGCATTGGCTTATTCGTGAAATGGTGCGTGAAGCGGCGGAGCGACTCGAATCTATCGATGGTGTTCGTGCCAGTGTTAGCTGGCGTGACCGTATTCGGGGCAGGAAAGGTGGAAGATCGACTCTATACGGGAGCGCGGACCGAATGTGTCGAGTCATCGATCGTGATCGACGCATCGCCCGATGAGGTTTGGCACGCGATACTCACATTCGATCAGGTCACCGGACCTCAACCGCTGTTAATGCGGTTGGGCCTTCCCATTCCACAGTCGTGTACCATGAGCGGCTCCGGTGTCGGGGCAGAACGAACTTGCCACTTCGATTCTGGATTCATCCGCGAACGGGTGACGCGGTGGCAACCGCCAGAGCATCTTGAATTTGCGATCGAAGAGGTGCAACTGCCGGGACGCCACTGGTTAGGTTTTGAAGGAGCCACTTATGCGTTGGATCGAATCGACGATGGCAAGACCAAAGTTACGCGCACCACGACCGTCACCTCAACGCTCCGCCCCGCAATTTACTGGCGTGTTTTCGAACGCCTGGGGACGCGGACCGAGCATGAATACATTCTTGCGTCCCTCAAATCGAAATTGGCAACCCACGAGAAAGAATAACGACATTACCAATCATGTCGTGGCCTGCCTTCGTTGTTTGGCACAATCGTGACGCCAGCATACAGTGAACTTGTGATTTAACTTTTAATGCCCGGTGTGGGTGGTGACGGCCCCGAAGCTCCGTCAACTCACCAACCTTGGTGCGGGGCACATGACATCTATCGCGAAGGCCTTAGACGCAGGTAGATCATTCGCCTCGATTCTTCTACTAGGCATCCCACTGCCGGTCTTTTCGCGTCAAATGGTGTGCGGTCAATGTCAGCACATATGGAAGCCGAACCCGTAATGCAACCACGAACAAAACCGAGTGGCTCTGTGGCCTAGGGTCATCGCGACCGCGCCCCTTAAGGGTGTATGGGTCTGCTATAATAAGAAGCTGTTACCCGTCGTTCGCTAGAGCATCGCATGTTCCGAACGCTTCAATGGAACAAGAATAGCAAGTCATGAAACGCAACCCTCTCACCGATTGGCTGCATTTTCTCCGCTCCTATTTTTCGGCAGGACCATCGTATCTGATTTTCTTTCCAACGGCCGCCTGCAATGCGCGGTGCAAACACTGCTTCTACTGGGAGGAAATCGCATCCGCAAAAACGCGCAACGAATTAACCCTTAATGAAATCGAAAAAATCGCGGACAGCCTCAATCTGATTTACCTGTCGATTGGCGGAGGCGAACCGTTCATCCGCAAGGATCTTCCTCAGATCGTGAAGGGATTTTACGATCGCTCCCGGATACTGTATTGCAATATTGTTACAAACGGATTTTATACAGAGCGAACGGTTGCGACTGTCAAAACAATCCGCGAGCAGTGTCCCCGACTCAAAATCAAGATCCAAATATCATTTGACGATTTCGAAGAAGAGCATGACGCCTATCGTAAGGTTCCGGGAATTTTTTCCAAAGCCACAGAGACCCTGAGGGAACTTTCGAAGATCCGCGAATCGGATCCGCGCCTGAATCTCGACATTGCGACATGCATGACGAAAACCAATAAGGAGCGGGTGACAAAACTTTATGACTACATGCGGGAGCAAACCGATTTCGACGACTACCAGTTTCTCTATCCTCGTGGAAACGCGGAATACGAAGAGGAAAAAGAGGTAACTCCTGACGAGTGGTGGACCGCTCTTGAGCATGTGCAGTCACAAGATTTTCGTGAGCACCACAGTCCTATCCTGGGAGCCATCAATAGGATTGCAAAGCGTGGCATTTACCGCTTCTTGAAAACGGACGAGCACCCGTGGGATTGCCTCGCCGGGAGCAAGTTTATTTCCATCACCGAGAAAGGCGTCTTGCAGCCCTGCGAGGTGCTCGGCCAAATGCAGCCAGAATTTGATTCCGACATCGGAACACTGCGCGACTTCGACTTCGACGTCCGCAAGGCGCTCGCGTCCTCGAAAGGCCGCGAAGTCGTCGACTGGATTCGTGATACGCAATGTCGCTGCTCTTTTGAATGTGCCGCTAATTGCAATGTTGTTTTCGCGAAAAAGGAAGTCATGCGTGTATTCGGAGCGAAGTTGACTGGTGGCTAATCTCGACATTTCGGTCATCGTCATTTGCCACAACGAAGAGCGGTGCATTCGTGCCGCCCTCGAGTCGCTCGCTGCGCAGAATTATCCTGCCTCATCGTTTGAGGTCGTCGTCGTGGAGAACGCCTCGACGGATAGGACCGCAGAAGTGGTTCGGGAGTTTGTGCAGGATCATCCCAACATGCGACTGGTAAGTACGAGCCGTCGCGGTATTGCTCCGAGTCGCAACCGGGGGCTTTTAGAAGCCCGTTTCGCCCACGCCGCCTTTACCGACGCAGATTGCATTGCCGATGCAAACTGGCTCTCCGCTCTCGATACAGCCTTCCGCGAAGAGCGAATGAAAGACGACCGCGTTGCGGCTGTTGGAGGTCCCAACCTCATGCCGGTCGATTCAACGTTCTTTCGTCGGGCTGTTGCGATTGCCGTGTCCAACTACTGGGGCAATCACGGTTCGGTTCAGGGAGCCCAGTTTAAAGCGCGCGTGCTCGTCGATCACTTGCCCACATTAAACGTGATGTATGATCGCAGCCGAGCGCTGGAGGTCGGTGGCTTCGACGAGAATCAGGGAAACATTGCCGAGGACGTCGACATCAGCCACCAGCTTCGGTGGCAGGGCTACATCTTGATCTACGAATCGCGCGCGATTGTCCGCCACCGCTGGCGCGAGTCGATCTGGACATGGGCAAAAAATATGGAAGTCTATGGCAAGGGCCGCTCCTGGCTGATGAAAAAGGACCGACGTTATATCAAGCCCCAGCTTGCGGCTCCTTTGCTAACCCTGCTCTCGTTGCTCGCGGCATGTTTTTTTCCGATCAACGTCTGGCTCGCTGTTCCGTTTGCCGCATATTTGGCGATGACCGCGCTCGTGTCGCTATACGCTTGCTTGGTCGCCCGCAAACCGCACTATGTGTTTCATGTCTTTGTAATCTACATCGTCACGCACATCGCTTACGCTGTTGGCCAAATCCACGGGTTGATGAGTCCGCGCGGTTCGGACATACGGTAACCGATACGGAATCTATGCTGTTCGCCCGCAGGGCAGCGTTGTCTATTTAGCAGGTGCCGAGCTTGCTGGCTCTTCATCCACAACCACGATCGTTGCCGCGTGCTCCATCGCGGGACTCTTGATGATACGAAACGTCTTGCGATCGGGACTGATCACCCGAATGAGTGCAGAAAGACACTCGGAAACATAAATGGTGCCATCCTCCTGGCGAGAGAAACCGGAGGGCCAGTTGAGTTGCTCTTCCTTGGGCGCATCCTTGCCCCCGTACTGCCAAACCGTGTTGCCGTTCTTGTCGACTTGAATGAGATAATACCCCCGCTGGCCCGCCCCGTCGCCGCTGGAGATGAGCGTGTCGCCGTTCTCGAGTCGCTCGGCAAGATAGGGAAACGGCAATGCATATTTCCAGACAATTTCCTTTTGCGGGTTCACTTCTAACACAACGTGGCTGCTCGATGCGCAGATGAGCGTATTGCCGTTCGGCAGGCGTCGGACCATACGCATGTTCGCCCCACCCGGTACGTCGTACTTCCAGACAACTTTTTTATCGGGCGTAATGTCCATCACTGTATGTGTACCATTGTCGGCGATCATCGTGTTGCCGTTCGGTAACCGCTGGCATGCCTCGGCATGCTGCACAAGGGGTTTTCCAACTTCCCAAACAATCTCCTTCTCTGGAGTGACTTCTTGAACGCTTCGTGGATTGATCAGGATATTGCCGTTGGCGAGTACCTGTACATCGTGCGCACTGCGGTTGGGAAACTCCCAGAGAGGGGTGCCATCTTCCTTAAATTTGACCACCTTGCCGGTGTTGTGGTCGGCGGCGTAAATGTGTTTTTCAGCCTTTGCAGACGTTGCAAAGCCAAGTGAGAGAACGCCAAGGCAAAGGAGAGTACGCAACATGAAAAATCCTTCATCTGGAGATTGGCTTGGAGAAGGTGAGGCCGCCCGGGATCGTGCCAAAGTGGCTGCTGTAGCCTGTGGGAACCCCCAAAATTGTCTTCAGGCCCACATCTCTGCAGTGTACCTTAATGGCAGCAGAGCCTACCAGCGGGCCTAGCCTGCATCGACGAGAGTATGCTCAACACCGAGGCCGATGAGCAGGGCTGTTATATTTTCAATATGTTTATCCGAGATATTTTCTCTCTGAAGAAAAATTCGGGGCGGCATCATTTTACAATTCCCCGATGCGTTCCTGTGCCTTGATCCCCATTGCGCCCCGATATTTCCGAGGATTTTCCTGGATTAGAAACCTAACTCGGCAAACGCGCGATCGACCACGTCGAGGGCCCGCACAGCAGGCCGGGCCTGCATCGACCCGGCGCTCGGAGCCTGCATGATCTTTTTGCCGCTCGTGCGCTGTCCGGTCGTTGTCGCGGCAAGACCGATTGTGGTTGGGGGTGCAGGGATTGGCCCGACTACTGGATTGTCCGGCTTGCCATCGGGGCCGTAGTCGATGTTGCCGCGATTGGCCAAGTCGGCGGCAATGAGTTCGAACGTGAAGAGTTCCTGCTCTCGTGGGAACTCCCCGCCAGGATCGACAACCGGATCGGGCCCGGGAGATCCAGGTCGTTTGCCAAGCTGCGGCAGGCGATCCTGGAGCCAATTCGGAACCTCGCCGCCACCGTCGCCGTTCGGGTCGGGGTTCACTTCCGAGTTGCGATCGGCCTTCTCGTCATTCTGACGATGTTCCTCGATGAACTCCCTCATGCCGACGTGGTCGGGAGGAGCCTGGCCATCGGGATCGCCCGTCGGCTCGGCGTAGTTCTCGGACTCTTCCTCTTCCGTCTCTTCCTCCTCGTTTGATTCGCCTTCATCCGAGTCACCCGAGTCATCGTCATCGGAGTCTTCATCGTCGGAGTCTTCATCGTCGGAGTCATCGTCGTCGGAGTCATCGTCGTCGGAGTCATCGTCGTCGGAGTCATCGTCGTCGGAGTCATCGTCGTCGGAGTCATCGTCGTCGGAGTCATCGTCGTCGGAGTCATCGTCGTTGCCGTTACCTTCACCGCCTCCGGTACCGCCACCTTCACCGCCTCCGTTACCGCCACCTAGTGAAGGCTCAGTGCCGCTGCCACTTTCACCGCCTCCTTCACCGTTTCCGGCACCGTCGTCTTCAAAGGAAGACCATACATCTTCGTCTTCGGTCCATTCGTCTTCACTATCCAAAAAAGCTTGCACTTCCTCTTCGGTCCATACACCGTCGCTGGCATAGATCGTGGTTTGGTTGCCAACATCGGCGCTGTGTCCTGTGCCACCACCTCCGCTACCTGTTCCCATACCCGGACCCGTGCCGGTACCCGGCTCAATGACGCTGTCCAGATCGTCGGTCTTTTCGCTGTTCCCATTGTCTGGCGAGTCAGGTCCTGTGCCGTTGCTATTCGAATTGCCAGGTTCCGTTCCGCCCGTGTTGTCGGTCGGTTTCGACCAGGGCGTGCTAATTACAATTTGTCCGGATACATCGACAATGGTCTCGGTGATGTTGGAAGCCAGTTTTCCAGGCCCCAGCATTGAAAGGACATCCGCATTCAAATCACTCAAGTCCTTGATCACTCCCACGATTTCGTCGTTCGTCATGTCGCCATCTATGGTGTTCTTGAGGTCATTGAACCGATCGGTGTAATACTCCTGGGAGATTTTTAAAATGGTCTCGGTGGCCTTGATGCCCTGGCTACTTCCTCGCCCGAGTGTTGCTTCCATATCGTTCACCAATGAACCCAAGTCCTTCATGACTCCCTTGTACTTTGCTTCGTTCATATCGCTCGTATCGGTAGGTAGAATCTCATGGTAGTGGCAGGTGAAGTATTCCTGCGCTAAATTGCGGATCTTGTCGACGGTCTGTTCCCCTGTAGCGGGATCCCCACCGGTCAACTGCAATTTTTCGAGCGAAGCGATCTGATCTTTGATTGCTCGGTCGCAACCTTCCTGCTCTCCGGCATGGGGACCGGCCACTTCGGCGGGCCCGTCGATTCCTTCGCCGTCGCCGACGGAAGTCTGGGCGACATCTGCGGCCATTAGCCGACGTGCTTCGAGCAGTTCGGTGCCGAGCTGGCGGGATTTGAGGTGGGAGCGAAAACGCAACGATGTTTGGGAATGTTTGTGGAGGTTCATGAGTCTGCTTTCTTGGAGGGTGTTGTGGGGTAGGTCCTTACCACTTCAGGCGTACAATCGCTCGGCCTGTTACACACCGTTTCTCCAGCCTGGCAGAAGCAGCAAAAATCGGCTATTTTCCCCGGTTTTCGCCCCCGCACGACCGCTGGCGATGTTTGCTACAATGCCCGCTCTGCACCCGATCCCCTCCTCGTAAGGAGCCTGAGATGATGCCGCGAGTGACGCACCGACCGTTTCCATCGATCGTTCTTTTTTTCCTGATGCTCAGTGCGGCTTGGACACTCGCATTTGCCGAATGGGCCGCCGCTACCGAACCGCCCGCGGCGGGCCGCCTGTTTGAGATGCGGACCTACACCACTGCGCCGGGAAAACTCGAAAACCTGCACGCGCGGTTTCGCGACCATACCAACGCCCTGTTCGTCAAACATGGCATGGCGCTGCTCGCCTACTGGGTTCCCGAAGAGAAACCCAACACGCTGATATATGTTCTGGCGTATCCCGATCGTAGCGCCCGCGAAGCATCCTGGAAAGCTTTTATGGCCGACCCCGAGTGGCAGCGGGTCTGGGATGCCTCGAAAAAGGAAGCAGGTGGACCGATCGTGACCAAGATCGACTCAACGTTCATGAGGCCGACTGATTACTCACCCATCCATTGACTGATAGTGTTTGAGGAATAGATATGTGTTTGTTTCAAAGAGTCATGGTCTTTTTTTTGTTGTGCGCCCTGCAGAGCACCACGTTTGCCGATGATTGGCCACAGTGGATGGGTCCCGATCGCGCGAGTATCTGGCACGAAGATGGGATTGTGGACCGTTTTCCAGAAGAGGGCTTGCCGGTGAAATGGCGGACCCCTGTGGGGCTCGGCTACAGCGGACCGGCGGTGGCTGGCGGCAAAGTCTTTGTAATGGATTATCAGCCACGTTCCGGAAAAGTCAGCAACAGTCCGGGTGGACGTGTTGTGCTCGAGGGTGAGGAACGGGTTCTCTGCTTCGACGCAGCAACTGGCAAAGAGCTCTGGAAATATGCCTACGATCGGCCCTACCGGCTCTCGTACCCGAGCGGGCCCCGCTGCACCACGACCGTTGATGAGGATCGCCTCTACGCGCTCGGCGCCGAGGGGACCCTCACCTGCCTCGATACTGAGACGGGCAAACCGCTCTGGAGCCACGAGCTCACCGAAGAGTATGGCACCAGCAGCCCGATCTGGGGCTATGCCGCGCACCCGCTCGTCGATGGAGATCTGCTCTACTGCCTCGCAGGGGGCGAGGGGAGTTTGGCGGTCGCACTCGACAAGCGGACCGGCAAAGAAGTTTGGCGATCTCTCTCCGCCCGTTCGCAAGGCTATTGCCCGCCGACGATGATCACCCTCGGCGGCAAACGGCAGCTGGTGATCTGGCACCCGGAGGCAATCGCGGGTCTCGATCCGGCTACCGGCAAACAGCATTGGTCGGTGCGGCTCGAGCCCGACTACGATATGTCGATCACCGCACCCCGCCTTGCGGGGAACAAATTGTTTGCCAGTGGCATCGGGCATGTCGGTGCGCTGTTGCAACTCGATGCAGAAAAAAAGACCGCCAACATTCTCTGGCGGGGTACTGCAAAAGATGCCCTCTACCCGGCAAACAGCACACCCTTTGTAGAAGACGGCATGATTTACGGAGTCGACTGCCAGTCGGGCATGCTCATCGGAGCACGACTCGCCGACGGAGCGCGGCTCTGGTCGACCAATGCGCCGACCTCCGGCGAAGGCCGGAGGCAGAAGCAGGCAACCGCGTTTCTGGTCAAGCATGAAGACCGTTTTTTTCTCTTTAGTGAAACGGGCGACCTGATTCTCGCAAAGCTCACACCGGAGGGTTATGAGGAGCTCGATCGCTTCCACGTCCTTGAGCCGACCGGCGAGTGTTTTGGGCGTGCGGTGGTTTGGAACCATCCGGCGTTTGCGGAGCGGTGCATGTTTGTCCGCAACGACAAAGAACTTGTCTGCGTTGATCTTTCGGCCGAGGACAAGCAGTGATGTTGCCGGCAGCGGATCGTTGCGAGTTTGTCGGGTGTAGAGTAAAATTTGAACGGCTCCTTGGGACGAGTTGATTAAATCTCCAGACGTATTTTTTTTGTGAGCGGCGACAAAATGAGTGATTCCAAAAACATTTTCGAAACCGAAACCGGGCGGCGGAAATTTTTACAGCAAACGCTCGGGGCAGGGCTGGCGGCCAGTACGCCGCTCATCGTGCCTGCTTCGGTCTTTGGTGCCAATCGACCGGCCCCGAGCGATCGGCTAACCCTGGCGAGTGTCGGGGTCGGCTCGCAGGGCCGTTATGATCTGGACCGGTTTCTCTCCCAGAACGATGCCCAGGTGGTCGCCGTCTGCGATGCCGATGCCAAACGGCTTGCTGCGGCCAAACGCCGCGTCGATGAGTACTATGGCAACAGCGACTGCAAAACATACCGGGATTTTCGAGAGGTCCTTGACCGGCCCGAGATCGATCTGATCCACACCGCAACGCCCGACCACTGGCATGTGCCGATTGCAACCGCAGCCTGTGCAAAGGGCAAAGATGTCTACTGCCAGAAACCGCTCTCACTCACGGTCCGCGAAGCGCGGCAGGCGGTCGAGGCGGCCCGGCGGTTTGGCAGCGTGTTCCAGGTGGGGACCCAAAATCGGTCGAATCCTAGCGCCCGTTACGGCTGCGAACTGGTCCGCAACGGTCGCCTGGGAAAACTCAAGACCATTGACGTGGGGACCTGGGAAGTCTCCAAGCGATGCTGGCTGCCCGCGGAGTCGGTGCCAGAACATGTCGATTGGGAGATGTGGCTCGGCCCGGCTCCCTACCGGCCGTTCAATGCCGAGATCCACCGCAGTCGCGGCTGGATGCCCTACATGGATTACAGCGGTGGTGGAGTGACCGATTTCGGCGCTCATTTCTTTGACTTGGTGCAGTGGGCGATGGGTACCGAGGACACCGGTCCAGTCGAAATCACACCGCTCGATCCGGCAGAGACCGACGGGCGTTTTGTGAGCTACAAATATGCCAACGGTGTGACCGTTTATCGTACCACCGGAAATTTCATGCGGTTTGTCGGTACCGATGGCGTGCTGGAGTTGGACATCTGCGCCTGGGCCTCCATCAAAAACGCCCGGCCCTCTACGCTCGACCGGGAGCCGATCGGCCCGAACGAGATCCACCTCCGCAAAAGCAACGATCACTACGCTAATTTTCTTGAATGTGCCCGCACCCGGCAACTTCCGGCGGCCGACGTCGAAAAAGGCTGCCGTGCGGTGACCATCTGTCACATTGGCAATATCGCCGAGTGGCTCGGTCGCCCGCTCCAATGGGATCCGCAGCAGGAAGTGTTTGTCAACGACGCGGAGGCCAACCGCTGGTTGGATCGCCCAAAGCGGGCGCCCTGGAATGTTTGACCCGGCTCGTGGACGAGAAAACCGCCCCACCTTAATGTATGAAGGAGCTGTTTGTGTTTCGATTCTGCGTTAGCGGCCTCGTGGTGGGAATTGTTTTTGGAGCAGCGATGGTAAACGCTGCGGAACCGGAGGATCTTCGGCATTCATTTGAAACGTTGCTGCCCGGTATGGGCGCAGAAAAAATTGCTGAGAGCCAGAGTGCCCAGCAGCAGTGGGGAAATATCTGCCTGAACCTCTGCAAACCGGGTAAGGAGTCGGAGCGGATCGAGGCGAGCCGCCTGATGGCAGAAAACCTGGGGCCCGACACGGCCCCCGGGGCAAGAGTCTGGTTGCTCCGTCAGCTTGAGTTTCTTGGTGATGAGGAGTGCGTGGACGCTGTGGCTGCCGCACTTGAGGATGAAGACCCGCTTGTCCGTCGGGCTGCCCGTCGTACGCTCACGAGTAATCCATCCCCACGGGCGAGCCAACGGTTGGTCGCGCAGCTTGAGAACGTTGAGGATCCCGTTTTTAAAATGGGTCTGCTCAATGCGCTCGCCTATCGGGCAGATCCGTCCACGGTCGTCGCCGCTGCCAAAACGCTCAACGACGCCAATTTGGAAGTGGTCGCCGCCGCCGCCCGTGCGTTGGGTGAAATTGGTACCTCAGAGGCGGCAGCAGCCCTCAAGCAGGCCCGTGAAAATAGTTCTGGAAAGGTTCGTCAGGCACTCAGCAATGCCTCATTGCGGTGCGCAGCGACAATGGTTGCTAGGGGTGAGCCTCATGCGGCCCAAGCAATCTACTCGGAGCTTCGTAATCGACAGGAACCCGAAGCGGTCCGTCTCGGTGCCCTCGACGGCCTGTTCACGGTCGCTGATGAGCATCCGGTGGAAAAAATCAGCGTCATTCTCCGAGGGGAAGATCGTGGCGCTGCGGGAGTTGCGGCGGCACAAATCGCCAAATTAGATCCCACAGAACTCAAAGAGCTTGCCAGAACTCTCGCGTACCTGCCCCCGGCGAGTCAGGTCCTGGCGCTTGAGGCCCTTCGCGTGCGGGCCGACAAGCGGGTGCTTCCGGAAGTTGTGGCGATCGCCGGAAGCCAGGATTCGAAGGTCCGTATTGCCGCTTTGAGGGCCCTCTCTTCGGTCGGAGATGCCTCTGTGGTGCCGCTCCTTCTCGAGGCCCTCTCTGATGGTGGTGCGACCGCTCGTGCCGCACGAGGCAGCCTCGAGGCACTGTATGGTGAACGTGCGGATGCAGCGATCATTGCCGCCATGCAGGCGGCAGAGAACATCCAGCGGCGAGCGCTGTTGATTGAAATTCTCAACCGCCGTCGCTCTGTTGTCGCAGTGCCTGTGCTGCTCGAGGAATCCCGCCATAGCGAGCCGCACGTGCGGACCTATGCCATGACCGCCCTGAGCCAATTGGCCCAGCATGACGATGTGCCACAGATGGTTCAGGGGGTACTGGTCGCCAATGCTGGGAAGGAACGGGATGGGGCGGAAAAGGCAGTGATGCTGCTTTGCAACCGTGTGGCGGAGAGGGACCAGCGGGCCGATCCGATTTTGCAAGTGTTCGATACGGTGAGTGCGGAAGATCAACAGAGTCTGCTGCCGCTGCTCGGGCGGATTGGTGGCCCGCGCAGTCTGGAAAAGATCCAAACCGCGCTGGAAAGTAAAGATCCGGATCTCTATGGTGTGGGGGTCCGGGCCATTTGTAACTGGCCGGATGGCGATGTGGCGCAAGAGCTGCTCGATATTTTTCAATCGAGCCAGGAGGAGAGTTACCGGTTGCAGGCGATGCGGGCTTTCATCCGTGTGATCGCTTTGCGGCACGATCGGCCAAACGCCGAGAGTTTGGAGATGTTGCGGCAGGCGATGAAATTTTGCTCCCGGGACGAGGAGCGGAATTTGATTCTCAGCCGCACCATTTCGGCGGAAATTCGCAGTCTCGAAGCGCTGCAGTTCGTGCTGCCGTATCTCAAAAATCCGGCGACGGCCCAGCAGGCCTGCCGCGCGATTGTCGGGCTTGCGCATCACCGCTATCTGAGACGCCCCAATCAGGCCGAATTCGACAAGGCTCTCGGTGAAGTGATTGCGGTAAGTGACGATCCTGCCCTGGTAGACCAGGCCCGCCGCTATCGTTCCGATCTGTAGCGTGCGACGTAGCGAATCTCTCGTGCCTGTTGCTTGATTAAGGCAGCGTGGTATAACAGCCACTCAATGTTGTATATATATTGTTGCGTGTCAGGGTTGTCTGTTCAGGCGAAACGCTAGACTACCGCACGGCTCTTAAAGGGAATGCTTGATGACAAATTTGGGTTCCCGCTTGCATCGTGGCCACTGGTACGGGTGGTTCTTCTGGGGCATCGCCGCGGTGTTCTTTCTCTACGAACTCTTTGTCCGGGTTATGCCGAGTGTGATCCTGGAAGATCTTGCCGAGGAAGTGAATGCCTCACCCGGGAATCTGGTTTCGGCACTGGCGGTCTATCTCTGGGTCTACGCCCCGTTGCAACTCGTTGTCGGAGGACTCTTTGACCGGTTTGGCACAAAATTCCTTCTCACTGGTGCCACAGCCATTTGTGCCTCTGGCTGCCTCCTTTTTGGGACAGCGCACAGCCTGGGCGACATCAGCCTTGCCCGCGGTATGTCCGGTTTCGGTTCTGCCTTTGCATTTGTAGGTGCGGTTTACGTTGCCACGGTATGGTTTCCGGCAAGTCGATTGGCCCTGATTGTTGGGATCACAACGGCCGTGGGGATGCTCGGTCAGGTGATCGGACAGACGCCGTTGGTCGATGCGGCACACGCATTTGGGTGGCGCAGTGTGGTCATCGCATGCGGGTGGGCGGGCATTGTCTTGGCGGTACTCGTGTGGTTGATCATCCCCCCACGACCGGCATGGTTTCACGAACGATTCACTGAGGAGGATGAGGTCAATTTCGGCATTTTCCGAGGTATTTTCAGAGTGCTCTCACACTGGCATCTATGGGCCGTTGGTCTCGTGAGTGCGATACTCTATCTGCCGCTGAGTGTTGTCGCAGCGATGTGGGGCAACACCTTTATGGAGAAAGCGGGTGGCTACACCGCTGAGGAGGCAAGTTTTGCCACAATTATTCTCGCGGTCGGATGGCTCGTTGGGTGTCCGCTGGCAGGGGTCGTATCCGATCGCTTGGCCTCGCGCAAAGTGCCGCTGTTAGTTGGTATCTTGGGGGGTGGGGCGTCAATGCTGCTGCTGCTCTGGCCTTCCCTGTTCGGTTACGGCGGCCTGCTCGCGGTGATGTTCATCGGCGGTATTTTTACCAGCACCCAGGTCATCTGTTTTGCGATGGCGATGGAGGTCTCCCCGAAGTCGCTCCACGGCACGGCCGCAGCCTCCTGCAATTTCATCACGATGATGGTCGCGGCAGGGTTACAGGTTCTGATCGGTTGGATTCTGACCGCAGAGGTCACAGTTCCCGGTTTTCATGTGAGGAAGGTGGCGGGCATTCCCCCTGCCGAGCAGCTTGCGAGCGCAACACCCGATGAGTTCCGCTGGGCCCTGGCAGTTGTGCCGATACTCTTCATCGTGGCCCTGGCGATTTGTCTGCTGCTGCCTGAGACGGCCCAAGGGCGGGCAGCGAAGACAAACACCGACACACCAGCTTGAGCAGCCATTTCTGACAGCCATTTCTGACTGCCATTTCTGACAATGGTCACTCGTTATCCCCGGAGAGGTTCGTCTGCTCAGAGTTCCCCCGCGAGTCCGAGTTTGAAGTATTTATGCTCGACCTTGTCCTGGTTTTCGAGCAACCAGTCGATCGACGGTTCGCCCTTCATCGCCTTGCGAATCGCTTCGAGCATTGCCTTGCGGTGCGTATCGAAAAGGTCCTGGTGATCGAGTTCCGGATCGTCGGCCGCTGCCGGGGTGACCCAGATCGCCGCGATGATTCCCAGGTCGTTTGCCTTTTCTTTGGGAATGGTCCCCTCACGAACCGCGTCGAGCACGCCATTGGCGATTGCCGCCTGCACCGTGCCCATGAGGATGTTGGTGTACTTCGTCTTATCGACTGTCACCTTGCTGACCATCAATGTAGCCGGTTTGACCGCCACGTCACCATTGAGCAGCGCCAGTACGCGGGTGTGGCCCTTTACCTGGTCGCCGAGGAGGGTGGCAAATGCCTGCCCGACCGGTCCATCGAGTTCGCCGATCACCAATTCCGGCTCCGCAGCCGTCGGTTTGGTGCTGCCGCGGACCAATGCTTCGCCCACGCGAATGCCAATACGCTCACTCATGTTTGTTGTTCCTTTTCGCTTAAATATTCAAAACCAACAGAGACTCTACTTTGCCTGTAGGTTGTTTCAGGGTGCAGGGGGATTCTAATGGAACCGATCTTGCCTGCAAAGAGACCGCCATGGAATTGCCGCGATGGCACGATTAGCGATATAGCAATTTGCTCCCTAGACTCCGAGAAGTTTGGCGAACTCTGCTTCGGAGAGGACCGGGATACCCAACTCGGTTGCCTTGGTGAGCTTGCTGCCCGCCTTTTCGCCCGCAACAAGATAATCGGTGTTTTTCGATACGCTCGAAGCTGCCCGGCCACCATGGCGACTGATCAGATCGTTGATCTCATCGCGGGTGTATTGTTGCAGGCTGCCGGTGACGACCAATGTCTTGCCGGAGAGGACGGCCTCACCGGCAGTCGGGACGCTCGGCACATCGACTTCCATTTTCACCCCGACGCGAGCGAGATTGTCTACGGCCCCAGCTCCATAGTCCGAATGCAGAAAGTCGTAAACGCTTTTGGCGATGGTCTCGCCGATTTCGTTAATCGAGGCAAGCTCTTCCAGCGAGGCGGACCGCAGGGCGTCCATCGAGCCAAAGTGGTTTGCCAGCACCATTGCCACATTGCGGCCTACGTGGCGGATCGAAAGGGCATTGAGCAGTCTCCCCAGGCCCCGCTCGCGACTGGCTGCTATCTGATCGAGAAGGTTCTGGGCCGATTTTTCTGCCATCCGCTCCAGTGCAGCAAGCTGCTCCTTCTCGAGTTGGTAGAGATCATCATAACTGGTAACCAGTTGCTGCGTGACCAATTGATCGACGAGCGATTCTCCCAAGCCCTCGATAAACATTGCATTCCGACTCGCAAAATAACGGATCCGTTCCTTGATTTGCGCTCCGCAGTCGATATTCGGACAACGGATATAGACGCCCCCCTCATCCTTGCGGAGGTGCGTCCCGCACTCGGGGCATTTTGTGGGAAACCGATATTTCCGTGGCCGGCCTTCTCGTTTGTGTTGCTCGACACGGACAATATGCGGGATGATCTTCCCGGCCTTTTCCACGACGACCGTATCGCCAATGCGGATATCCTTGCGCTCTATTTCTTCGGCGTTGTGCAGGCTCGCCCGGCTCACCGTGGTACCGGCCAGTTCGACCGGTTCCAGTTCCGCGACCGGTGTGATGGCCCCGGTCTTGCCGACCTGTACGCGAATTTCATTGAGTCGCGTGACCGCTTCGTATTTTTCGAACTTGTAGGCAATGAGCCAACGCGGGCTCTTCGCCGTGCTGCCCAGTCGCACACGCTGGTCAAAGCGATTGACTTTGAGAACCAGACCGTCCACTTCAAAGTCAAGTGAGTGGAGATTCTCGATCAAGTGTTCGCAGTGCGCAACGGCCGACTCGATATCGCCAAAACACTCGACCAACGGCGTGGGCGGCAGGCCGAATGCACGCAGTTCCTCGAGAAACTCCATGTGGGTCTCGGCCTGAAGTTCTTTCACATAGCCCACGCCGTGACAAAACATGTGCAGCCGTCGTTCGGCGCATTTTCTCGGATCGAGAAGACGGATGCTTCCGGCAGTGACGTTGCGGGTGTTGGCGAAGGCCGCTTCGCCGCGCTCTTGCTGGGACTGGTTGAGCAGAACCAGATCCGAGTTTGTCATATAGACTTCGCCACGGACTTCGAGCAAAGGGGGCAGTGTGTCGCCACTCAGCTTCAGGGGGACATCCATGACCGTGCGAATGTTATGGGTGACATCGTCGCCGCGGATGCCATCGCCCCGGGTAAGTGCCTGAGTGAGGAGTCCGTTCTCATAAAGAATCGAAGCGGCGACCCCGTCGATCTTCAGTTCCACCACCCACTCGATAGATTCTCCGGGGAGGAGTTTTTGGACGCGGTCTGCGTATTTGTACACTTCTGCCACACTGTAGGTGTTTTCGATCGAGAGCATCGGCATGCGGTGCTCAATAGTTTCAAGCTGCCCGACCGGTTCGTCTCCAACCCGTTGGGTTGGACTCTCTGCAGTGATCAGTTGCGGATGCTGTACCTCAAGCGTTTGGAGTTGCTGCATCAGCTGATCGTATGCCAAGTCGGATATTTCCGGCATAGCTTCGACATAATACTTCCGATTCGCTCGGCGAATCTCCGCCCGGATTTTTTCGATCTCTTCTGCAGGCGAGTTTGTCATGAAAAGCGATACCTAAGCGCTGGACGGAACGTAGTGGGATAAAGATGCAGGCTCACTCGGTCTGCTGGCATTCTGGAATGGTGTTCACGGGAGTGCCTTCTGGAATGTGGGGAACCATGCAGAGGAATGTTAGTTCCCCGCTTCCCGAGTTGCGAAACTGATGGATTTCATCAGGTGCAACATAGATGAAATCACCCGCTTGAATTGGATGTTGTTCATCGCCTTCGAGCACAACTCCCTCGCCTTTGAGCACAAACACCTCATGTTCGTAGGGGTGGCTGTGTTTCGGTGTGTGGCCATCCGGCTCAACCGTAAATTCGCGCATGGCAAAATTAGGAGCGCCATCTGTATCGTTGATCAACCAACGGACACGACAGCCCTCGGCCCCTTGCATCTGGACTTCGGCCGCTTCGATTTGATTTGAGCGGTTTACTTTCATCATGTTTCCTCCGTGTCGTTTGAATCTGGCAACTGGCTAGATGTTGTCTTGGATTTGGCCGCAGCCCGGCGAAACCAGATTTCGTCGGTGCCAATCGCGCAAAGTGTAAAGAGTCCCAGGAGCATGACTTCAATGCTGAGTATCGAGACTCCATGTTGGTCCATAAAACCGAGCAAGCCGGTCTCTTCTTGAGGGACACCGGAAGCGCTTCCTGCAGTATCCCGTACCGTCATCACCCCGTAGGTGGTTGCCGAAATGACGAAAGCGACACCGACAGGAATCAGAAGAGCATAAAACGGGTTGATGTATTTTTTCAGCTTGCCCATGGGTGCATTGTAGCAAATTGCGTTTTCACTGGGATTGCTCGTCGTGGAATTACTCGTCCTCTGTCTCTCGTCAATTGTCGGCGTCCTGGATATGATACGGGATTGGTCCATGGTCGATTGTTGCTGATAGAGTCCCCCGGAAACAACCACAGTGTCTCAGCATCAGATCGCATTACGCGGCGTCGAAGTTCACAATTTACGGAAGATCGACCTCGATCTGCCGTATGGCCAATGGATCGTCGTTTGTGGTGTTTCCGGGAGTGGCAAGACGAGCCTCGCCGTCGATACTCTCTATGCTGAGGGCCAGCGGCGTTACATCGAAAGTTTTTCCCCCTATATCCGTCAGTTTCTTCAGCAGTTGGAAAAGCCGGCTGCAGAAAGGATCGATGGAATCCCCGCCGCAATTGCAGTGACGCCCCGGCAAGCGAGTCGCTCGAATCGGGCGACTGTCGCAACCGCAACGGAAATCGCAGAGTATTTACAGCTTCTTTTTGCCAAAATTGGTGCGGTCCGCTGTCACCTCTGTGGGCAGAGTGTCCGTCGCGACACGCCTCAGAGCATTGTGGAACGACTCGAGCAGTTTTCGGACGATCGGCGGTTCATGGTGGCTTTTTGTGAACGGCCGTCGAGCAGTCGCCGACTGGCTGATCGCGTCAAACCATGGATTCAGGATGGCTTCCAGCGGGGAATCTGGCTGGGCCGAATCATCAACTTTCACGAGATCTCCGATGGGGAAAACGTATCCGGCGATGAATCGCTGGAGATCATCGTCGATCGCCTGGCACTTCCGGTAAAGGATGTCACGCGTTTGCGCGACTCGCTGGAAACCGCATTCGAGCATGGGTCGGGTCGGGCTCACATATTGATTGAGGATCACGCTGGAGATGCAAAGTCATTGCCTACGGTTCAAATTGACGGAAAACGCTGGCAGAAAATCGGATTCAGCAATGCGATGCATTGTGAAGTGTGTGACATTTCTTACGTCTCGGACGATCCTCGCTATTTCAACGCCAACAGTCCCCTTGGTGCTTGCGATCGCTGCGAGGGATTTGGCACGGTAGCGGTCATGGATATGGATCGGATTGTTCCGGATGTCAAAAAGACATTACGTGAGGGTGCAATTGCACCCTGGAACACTCCGGCGTACGCGCACGAACTGGAGGAACTCCTTGCGCTTGCTGGCGATTACGATCTTCCGGTCGATGTACCGTTTGGCGAGCTTTCCGAATCGGACCTAAAACTGATCCAGGAAGGGGTCCCCGAACGAGAGTTTGGTGGTCTTACCGGATTTTTTAAATGGCTCGAGCGCCGTAAGTATAAATTGCATTTGAGAACCTTTTTGAGCCGTTGGCGAAGTTATCTTCCATGTCCGGCGTGTCGCGGAACCCGGCTCAAGGAGGAATCGCTGGCAGTCCATGTTGGCGAGCATCACATTGCCGACATTCTGGCGATGAAAATAGAGGATTGTCGGGAGTATCTGGCGAGTCTCCAGCTTTCCGGCGCAGAGTCGCAACTGGCGGGGAGGATGCTTGGTGAGATCGACGCCCGTTTGCAGTATTTAAAATCGGTAGGTCTTGACTATCTAACGCTTGATCGGCCGTTACGGACCCTTTCGACGGGGGAATCGCAGCGGGTGGCCCTGACATCGGCATTGGGGTCGAGTCTGGTCAACATGCTTTATGTCCTCGATGAGCCTTCTGTCGGCTTGCATCCGTATGACGTCGGCCCGCTGGTGGCCGCTATTGAGCTTCTTCGCGATCGGGGCAATACGGTGGTCGTTGTGGAACATAAAGAAGAGATGATTCTCTCGGCAGATCAGGTTGTTGAGATCGGGCCGGGGGCGGGTGAGCAGGGTGGCGAAATTGTTTTCCAGGGAACCCCCGAGCAGCTGAAGAACGATTCTGAGAGTATTACCGCCGACTATCTTGCGGGCAGGCGGGGAGTTGGCGACTTGCCCGCGCGCCGAACACCGGAGCGTGGCTCCTTGCGGCTTTGCGGAGCGAGGGGAAACAATTTGCAGAATTTGGAGGTCAAATTTCCCCTCGGACTACTCTGTTTGGTCAGCGGTGTCAGCGGTGCCGGCAAGAGCAGTCTCGTTCAGGAGACGCTCTATCCGGCACTTTGCATGGAATTGAACAAGGATTCGGCACAGCCGTTACCGTACGATGAACTGTTTGGTGCCAGTCAGATCGAGGAATGTGTCTTGATTGACCAAAATCCAATCGGACGATCGCCTCGCTCCAATCCGGTCACATATATTAAAGCGTTCGACGAAATTCGCCGGGTCTTTGCCGAGACCGCCGATGCTCGCATGCGAAATTTCAGTGCCAGCCACTTTAGCTTTAATGTCGATGGCGGTCGTTGCAACCGATGTAAAGGCGAGGGGCAGATTGAGATCGACATGCAGTTTCTTACCGATATTTACATGCTCTGCCCACAATGTAGTGGCAACCGTTACCGCCGGGAAATTTTGGAAATCAAGTATCGCGGTCGCAGTATTGCCGATGTGCTTGCATTGACGGTCCGCGAGGCATTTGTATTTTTTCGCGGGCGTGCAAAAGTGCAGGAGAAATTAAAGCGGCTGATCGACGTAGGCCTAGGCTATCTCCGACTCGGCCAGGGTGCCAATACGCTCTCGGGAGGTGAGTCACAGCGGCTGAAATTAGCGGCAGCCACGAATTGGAGAAAGAACAGCCGGACACTTTTTATTCTCGATGAGCCGACAACCGGCCTGCATTTTTCCGATGTGGTGCAATTGCAGGACTGTTTTAACGCGCTCCTGGATGTAGGGCACTCACTGATTGTCGTGGACCACAATGTTCAACTGATGAAAGCGGCAGATTATATCATTGATCTCGGACCGGGCGCAGGTGAAGATGGGGGCCGGGTCGTGGCAAGAGGTACGCCGGAGGAATTGGTGCGGCAGGCGAAAGGGCCGACCGCGGAGGTTCTCTCCCGTGTGCTTAAGAGTGACCGCAGTCCACAGCAGGCTTAGAAAGTTATATTACTTGGTTTTTTACAGAATGTTCGACAGTGGGTAACAGCAAATCGCTTACAGGTTCTCTCGACATTTTCTTTGGTGCCACCAGTGGCGTGGAATCTCAGATTTATGTTCGCACTTTAGCTGCCGAGGGGGTCTGTCTCTCCGGTCATGTGCGGGGGCCCTTTTGTGCCCATGCCGATACATTGCCCTCGGAATTCTCCCTGCAGCGCCTCGATCCAGAACATCCAGATGTTATGCGAGCGATCGTGGTAGATCCATGTTTCTGGACACCCAAGTTACCCTTTCTCTATGACGTGACACTGACTCTAGAAGCTGACGGGTGTGCTGAAGAAACGCTACATCGGCAGATCGGAATACGGCCCCTGGCCGTTGACGATCGCGCTTTTCGCTACGATGGATGTCGCTACGTGATGCGCCTGGTGGATTTCTCGGCAGTGGCTGAGGAGTTTTGCGAGCCTCATCAGTTACTCACCGCGTGTCGGGAAACCGGCACCGGTTTGCTGATCCCAGCAGGCGAGCAAGCACTTGCCGCCCAGGCCAGTTGTGAGGGTGTGCTGCTTGCGGCACGCGTAGCTGGCGATGATGAAGAGTCCCTCACGCAGTCGCTCTCAGGACTGGCACAATGGCCCGCAGTAGGGATGGTTGTTCTGGATGAGATGCTGGATCTACCGGCGGGACTTGACCAACGTGCACCCAATCTGATGTTTGCCTGCCAACGGACATGTCCCAAAACTCCTCCCGAGTGGGCACAAGTTTTGCTTGTCGATGATGTGCTGTTACAACAGGGTGATCTGGTGGCCAGTGCGTTGCCGCAACCGGTGCTGGCAATCAAACAGCTTGCTGCTCCCACCACACTTGCGAAGGCGCGCCAGTTTTGTGACGAATTACAACGCGAAACAGCACACCTGGGTGATCTGGGCGGGTATATTGTCTCTTGCTAGGAGAGGGTCTTGTAGGGCGCCCGTTCCCGTCACCCCAGACAGAGTAATGTAGAGCTAAAACATGTCAGAACAGCCTTCTTTCCCAGCGGAACTGGATCGCTATGTCCGGCAGATGCGTTATGGCCCGCTGGGTGTAGCGGGACAGGAGCGGCTCTCAAAGAGCAGTGTTCTGCTTTGTGGGTGTGGAGCGCTCGGTTCGGTGCTTGCCGGCACGCTTGCCCGCGCTGGTGTGGGACATTTGCGGATTGTCGATCGTGATTTTCTCGAACTCAATAATTTGCAGCGACAGGTTCTGTTCGACGAACAGGATGTTGCAGAGGGTTTGCCTAAGGCAATCGCTGCAGCCAATAAATTGAGGAAAATCAATTCACAGATTCAAATCGAACCGATTGTCGCGGATGTCGATTTTCGGAATGTAATCGAGTTGAGCGAAACGACCGACCTTCTTCTTGATGGGACCGATAATTTTGAAACGCGACTGTTACTCAATGATGTTTCGTTGCGATTGGAAAAACCGTGGATTTATGGCGGCTGCGTTGGTGCAGAAGGGCAGACCATGACTGTGGTTCCCGGGAAGACCGCCTGTCTGCGATGTCTGATGCCTGAGCCCCCGCCCCCAGGCGCGACCGCTACCTGTGATACCGCTGGGATTCTGGGAAGCATTGTGAATGTCGTTGCCAGTATCCAGGCCGCCGAAGCGATCAAAATTCTCAGCGGTCATTTAGAAGCGATCAACCAGGGTCTGACGATCATCGATCTTTGGGATAATCGCTTGCGGCAGGTCGGAACAGAGACGCTGCGCGACGCGCATGAGTGTCCAGCCTGCAGTGGCGACGAATTTCCCTGGCTCGAAGGACAACGTGGTAGCCAATCGGTTATTTTATGTGGTCGCAACTCCGTACAGCTTCGCAACCAAGATGCAATTTCGATCTGTCTGGAGGATTTGGCAAAGAGGCTCGCAGGTACGGGACAGGTGACGCGCAACACGTTTTTGCTGCGGCTGACAGTGGAGAATTATCAATTCACTATTTTTCCCGATGGCAGAGCTATTGTGGGGGGAACGGATGATGTCACGCAGGCCCGAAGCCTGTTTGCCAAATACATTGGTTACTGAATCAGGACGATTCTTACAGGCGTTAGACAACCTGTGACCAGAGGCTAGTGACTATCAGGTAGGCGGTAGACTCGCTTTTCACGTGTGTCGGTCCGCTCTTCACTCTCATGCCAGGGGCCAACCGACTTCAATTCGGGCATGATTTCCAGAATTTGCTCCATCAGTCGCTTGATAAGGTATTGAATATCCTCGTGGGAAGTTTTTTCGTTCAAAGTGACTGCTGTCTTCATGAGACGAAGCAACTGAGCGCGCCGGAGGACAGGAGCAGAAAGCGGCATCTCGCTGTCGAGAAGCAATTCATGGATGGGCACTTCTAGGAGTTCCTGCCAGGCGTATAGCTGACTGAGTGTCAAATTGGCGGTTTCATTCTCGAGATCGCGAATATCAGAGATATCGAGATCCCATCGTCTGGCAACCGTTCGCAGTGTGATGCCCTGCCTCCGGCGAACATCGGAAATACAATGCAAAGGCTTCTTGGTGTGTCCATTGCCGTTGGAGTGCGGCACGTTGCTGCTACCGTTGCCGTTCGAAGACGTGCGAGAAGGAACCGTACTCATCAGAATTCTCCGTTGGAAGAGTGCTGTGCGATTTTTAATGTGCCACAAGATCCACGTTAGTGCCGGCTAGGGCATGCTCACAATGGCAGAGTAAAGCGCCTTAACCGATCAACAGATTGTGAATCAATCGCCTCTTCAAACGTCCGTGCTGAAAGACCATTCGCAAGGCGAATACGTTTTCAGACACGTTGCCACGGTTCCGCTGCAAATAACTCCAGGTTGTCTTTTCTTACCGCTGGCGTGCTGTCCTGCACATGCACTCTCGGATCCGCGAAAAAAATCGGATCGAGAGCCCGGCTCACAAAAGGAGAAGTCCATGCCGAGCCGTCTCTACATGACACATTCTAATATGTTGCAAAATTTTTCACAACAAAATCGTTGATAGAATAGCGAGAGTAGATATGTTGTGGCGGAAAAACGCGGTATTTAACAGTTTGAGCTTGGGAAAATACAATCCAAATTTGATGGGGTTTAGCTCCGTAGCAACTGTCCGTGCAGGTACATATCGCAGCCGATCTTCTCCACCTGCAGGTCGGAAAACTTCCAGGATTCGGCCATCTTTGCGATCCCATCACCCCCACTGGCCGATAGCCCACGACCACCGAAGAGAATGGGGGCGAGGAAAATGTGGACCTCATCGATCAGGCTTGCATCGAGAAAACTTCTGAGCAGCTCTGAACCCCCTTCGACCATCAGGTTCGTCATCCCACGGGTGCCCAACTCGGTGAGCAAAGTCCGAAGTCTTGCGGCGGGAGCGTTTTCGCCAAGCTGGAGAATTTCACAGCCCTTGGCGGCCAGAGTCTCCATTGCCTCCTGGTCCGCACTCGGTCCTGTGACCACCAGGACTGGTGCTTCACCTGCCGTTTTGACCAATTGACTCGTAAGCGACAAGCGCGCTTGACTGTCCAGCACGATGCGGGTTGCCAGGCGAGGTCCCGCTGGCCGCGCGGTGAGCAATGGATCATCGGCGCTGGCCGTTCCGCTGCCAATCGCGACGGCATCGACCCGCCCACGTAGTCGGTGGACAATCTCTCGCGACAGTTCGCTAGAAATCCAGCGGCTTTCACCTTCAGCGGTGGCAATCTTGCCATCGAGCGTCATTGCCCACTTGGCGATCACCCAGGGTCGCCCGGTTCCGAGGCGATGAAAATAAGGTGCGTTTAATTTTCTCGCAGCTTCCTCCGCGACTCGGGTAACCACTTCAATTCCAGCGGCGCGCAGCTCTTCGAGGCCACCACCGGCAACCTGTTCAAACGGATCTTCGTGGGCCACGACTACTCTCTTGGGGCTTGCCGCGATGATCGCCTGGCTGCAGGGTGGTGTTTTCCCGTGATGACAACACGGTTCCAAATTGACATAGAGGCAGCCCCCAGCAGTGGCCTCTCCGGCGATCCGCAGGGCTTCGACTTCTGCGTGGTCTTTTCCATAGGCCGAATGAAATCCTTCGCCGACGATCGTACCATCGCGGGTAATGACACAACCGACCATCGGATTCGGTTCAACATACCCCTCACCCTGTTGGGCCAGGTGAAGTGCCCGTAGCATAAGGCTTTCATCTTGGGCGGGACTGCTCATATCAAAACACCCTACCGGCAACGAGTTAGCGGCCTAAATTCTTTTAACGATTCGGCAACCGACATCAGTCATCGGGCGTCCAGATAGCCGATTTTTTCTGACTGGTACCCGCGGCGGAATCGGGTGTCCAGATCTTCTGATCCGAACCGCCACCACTTTCGGCCACCGTCGCTGCCGTTGGTGTCTGTGCGGGCATGGGGTCAGTAGAAGCTCCAGGCATAGCTCCAGCGGCGCGAGGGTCGATGATGCCGTAGCGGGCGAGTGTTTCGTAGACTGCTTGTGCGATTCCTGGCTCGCGGAGATGGCTGGATTGTATTTCTTGCAGCAGCCTCTGGGCTTCTGTACTATCTCCTTGTCGGAGGTGGATGTCGAATTCCGCTAGTAACCAGCGAGCCGGAGACTCCTTATTAGCAGTTGCAATTTCCCGAGCACGGGCAAGAAACTCGAGCGCCTCATCGCTAGAGCTAGCCTGATTGGCGAGAATACCATAGGCTTCGGCTTTATCGACCATGCCGTCCATACTTTCGCGTGCGATCACTTCGGGTACTAGTTTCGCATTGGCGGCGGCGACCGCGAGCATGGCTGACCGACGATACGCGGTGACGAGCTGTTCATCAGTCATTTTTTGGACATCGACACGGGCCATTCGTACGAGCGGTAAAACGTTAATATCGACATTCGCTGGATCGATCGGACCAGGGCAGGGAAGCTCGAGTTGGGCTCGGAGTTGGTCGAAATCGAGAGAAGCCTGTGCCACACCGGCAGACATCTCTAGAACCGAGATGGTGGCGAGTAGGTGGACTTGTAGGTTTTTATCCCCGGCAGCCTCTTGAGGCGTTTTGCCTCCCAGGGCTGGATTCGGCGCCGCCGGCCAAATATTGAAGATGGCATCCCGCTGCTGCTCTGCGAGGAGACGTTCCCGATCTGCAGCGGGCGTGTCTGGTGGCAATCGCCAGTTCCAGGACATGCGGTGCTCGGCATCAGGGATTTCGTTCACCACCCGTTCGCCGCTACCGTCCCCTAAAGGACTGTCGGCCAACTTCTGGAGTTGGCCCATTGCCGCCTCTGCCTGATCATCACGGAAGAACACAAACTCGAGTCGTGCGGCCCGATCGGTCTGGCGACCGAACAGGTAGCACTGCCCGAGTACCCGTGGAATATCCGAGAGCTGGATCCCGACGCCAGTCTCGGGCATGTCTCGATCCAGCAATAGATAGATTGCCCGGGGTGGTGGTTGGTCCTCTTCCCCCGGAGACTGGACGCGATCCACGGGCAACGATTCGGTCGAACTGCTCGCCGCCATTTGTGCAGCAAGGACTTCAATGTCTTCCAGGTCAAATGTGAGCAACACCTGCGCGACTGTCACAACTTCAACATTCGGATCAATGAGTTGCGCAATCGCTTCGGCTTCAATTGCATCGTCTCCCGTTACCGAGTCGAGCGCCTCGTAGGTCCGCCACGCGAGAACCGATTCGGAGCTTTGCCCCAGCCATGAACGTAGCACGGCCAGGTTGCGCCAAACCCCGGCCGCCTCTTTGTACTCTTGGGCCAATTGGTCGAGCTGTTCCGCGGCGCCTAACCAGTTGCCGCGGGTGGCCAGGCCGGAAGCCTGATCGCCAGCCTCTTTGTACGGGGCGTCTTTAGGGGGTGCTACCAACAACTGCTCGTCTCGAAGGATTAAAGGAATGTCGGCGGAGCGGATCAGTGGTGTTAAGAGTGACATGGCTCGCGGATCATCGGTGCCGCCAATGGCTGCCTGCAGGAGGAGATGGGCTTTGGCAGCGAGGATGTTTCCCTCACCGAGCAGTGCCCTGCCGATCATGCCGATCGCTTCGTAAACGCGGGTTGGCATCTGCTGTTCTACGGAAGCGAGTGCGCCTTGCAGTGCAAGGACCGCGTCCAAGGTGCGACCGTGAGATGCCAATTGAATTGCCCGCTCTGCAAGCATTACCGGGTTGCCCGGATGCTTGGATTCGAAAAGTGCCAGTGTTTTTTCGAGTGCTTCCTCCTGTTGCATTTCTGAATGCAACAGTGCCTTAATCGCCAATAGGCACGCACGGTCGGGATATTTCTGGAGTGCCGTTTCAATACTTTCCAGACATGCCAGTCGTTGATCCCCTTCGAGCATCCGCTGGATGGCCTCGAGTTCACCAAGCAAATCTTCGCAGCAAAATTTTATTTTCTTTCCGGTTCCTCCCGGACAAGGCATGTATCGGTCTAGGGTCATAGTCGTCTGGGGGGTTGGAGGAAGACGGAAAGAGAATATCGGTCTGGTGCGTGCAGCGGGCAATATTCTTGGAAACAGACGCTATCGACCGCATGCGTTACGGGTAATTCCCGCTGATACTAGTGCCAGCATAAGTTCTGGTGGGGCAGGTACACAACGGGCAGCAATTCCAGTTGTGTAACCCCTCAGGCTACCAAGAGTTAACCGCCGGTCATTCTGGCTTTCTTTTTGGCGTGCGGTGACGTTTTCATCAAAGCGTCTCGAAAATCAGCCCCGCGTTCCGCCCGAAGAGTATGAGGGCTTTGGGAGTTTTGGGTGAGAAGCAAGGAATTTTCTGGTTTTACCGATTATTCCTGTTGTCGTTGGCAGTTTGTGGACGATCATCCCGTCTAACGGTGAGTCTACCAATGCGCCGCGTAGCAGCGGCTTACGCATCACCTTTGCTCGAAGGGGGGCCGGGTGTTGCCGAGAGGATATTGTATTGCATCGCATACTGCCCCCGATCTTGGCTTTATTGACAGTGGTCGCCCTCGACTGCGGGGATATCGGTGCGCAGGATTACTGGCAAGTAGCGTTTGAAGATCTTCCGCCCATTGATTTTCCGGAGGCCTCCGGCAGTGAGGGGGAGGCAAAAAAAACAACTCCCCAGAAAGTAACGGATGAAATCAAGCCATTGCCGAGTCCGTCTCTGCCTGGTGGTGGCCTACGCCCTGAGGATGTGCTGGACCTTGATAGCACTCCTTCAGGCAGTGCTGGCAGCAGTACTGAAAATGCTCCCAGTACAGGGGAGCCAAAATCGGCTGGACAAGAAACGCCATTCGATGTCAGGCAAGTCGAGGTGGATCAAGACCCGCTCTTTGAAGGCACGGTCGATCACCACATCCGCGATTTTCTGGCCCCCGTCTTCAGCAGTGGCGACTGGTATCAAAATGGTTGCACCTTCGTCAATGCACGGGGAGCCGGGATCTGGCGATCGAGTGGTAAATCCAAAGTTCTCGCTCAGGATCTATCGGGCCTAACAGATTTAATCCCGGGTGACTCACCCCGACAGATTACGACACGTGACAAGGGCTTCCATTTTGCACCAGGATTGGGTCTGACCATCGGCCGGTTTCTGGGCCGGGATTCCTTTAACCGTGATACAAGTGTCGAATTTAGCTTCTTGGGGCTCATGGATTGGGATACGTATGTGTTGCTTGGTAGTGCTATCGATAATGAACTTTTTACCGCCATCAACCTTGACGGCCCAGGACACCCCTCATCGAGTGGTAGCATTCCTACGGGAGTAACACTGATCCCCGGTTTTGATGCAGTGAGTCAACAGGATTTCGAATATTCGAGTGATTTTGACAGCTTTGAATTCAACATTCGCATCGCCCACCGGCCTGGCAGGGACCGTATGGTGGCAATGCCGAACGGAACTTGGACTCGACAGATAGCCAGTGGGGGCGTACCATCATTTTTTGCTGGATTGCGTTACATCCAAATTGACGAGCGACTGCTTTGGACCAGTAGGGGAACGCCGAACCCCATACACGGCGACCCGACAACCCCCGTTGGTGTCTATGATATCAATACACACAATGCCTTAGTCGGGATGCAATTTGGCGGTGATTATAAATGGATCACAAAAAACTGGAACGCAGGTGCGATGGGAAAAGCAGGCGCTTATATCAACTTCTCTGACCTGCAGCGAACGATCCGGGGTACAGGCATGGCTGAGACTCAATTGCCTCAATCAGCATGGGTGTCTCCGCCGCTTCCAGTAGCAGTACCTTACATGTACGCAAACAACCTGCCTAACCAGACGAATGTTCCACCACCGCCCGCACCACCTGGGTTTAGTACAGTTAATCCAAACGCGCCCACTACCTGGCACCATGCCGACGCACAAAGTGCAACCGCCTACGCGGCCTTTCTCGAAACAGAGATGTTTGCCGAGTACAACGTGAATCCCAACCTGAGCTTCCGTTTTGCCTGGGAACAATTTTGGATCAATGGCTTGGCAATGGCTCCCTATCAAATCACCTTTGAACCAGAGCGAAGCCGATTGAATGTGGGTGGCAATGCTTATTTCACGGGCCTTTCTTTGAGTGGGCGATGGGTGTGGTGATGAAAAAACCGGCATTCTTTACAAGACATGCGTTCCTGCTGCTGCTGATCGCGATTTTTTTGTTGCCGATCGCGATGCGGGGTGCCCGTATTGCCCTGGAAAATAACAAGAACGATGTCAAAGCCTGGCTCCCGGATGGATTTGAAGAGACCCGCGAACTGGATTGGTTCCGCAAACAGTTTCTTGGCGAACAGTTTGTCGTCATCTCTTGGCCAGGCTGTACGCTAAAAGACCCTCGCGTCGAGCAGTTGGCCAACGCCCTGGTGCCACCAGCGGATACGACTGAGGAAGATCTGCCTCAGAGAGAATTTTTCAAGAGCGTCATTACGGGACCGCGGGTCCTGGCCCAAATGACCGATCCGCGAGGCAATTTAAAACTCAAACGCGACGAAGCAGTGCGGCGGTTGCGGGGTGCTCTGGTTGGACCGGATGGCGAGACAACCTGTTTGATTGCAACCCTCACCGAAGCAGCGCAAGACGATTTGCGGAAGGGCCTGGGCAACTCCTGGCCGCTGACTCGGATCTTAATCGGTCGCGAGGATGGTTTGCTCTTCAAGATAGCCGCTGAGACTTGCGGTATTGAAAAGTCGGAGATTCGCATCGGTGGTCCCCCTGTCGATAACGTAGCGATTGATGATGAAGGCGAAATTACCCTCATGCGGCTTGTTGGCCTTTCGGCATTTGTGGGCCTTTGCGTCTCGTATTACTGTTTCCGTAGCAAACGGGTGACGATGATGGTCTTTTGCTGTGGCGTCTATGGGGCGGCAGCGAGCGTCATGATTGTCTATGTTACTGGCGGGCAGATGGATGCGGTGCTGCTTATTTTACCATCGCTCGTGTATGTGCTGGGACTTTCTGGCGCAATCCATTTGTACAATTATTACCAGGATGCTGTTCGGGAACATGGTCTGGAGGGAGCCCCAGGCCGAGCACTACGTGCTGGCTGGCTGCCTTGCACGCTTGCCGCAATCACAACGGCCCTTGGTCTAGGGTCGCTAATGACCAGTGAAGTTTTGCCGATTCGAAAATTTGGGATTTACTCGGCCTATGGAGTGTTGTTTACGCTCGTGGTCCTCTTCACGCTCCTGCCAGCGCTGTTGCAACTCTGGCCACCGCGTCAGCGAAAGCAAAAGCCAGCAGAGGACAAGGTGCCCACGCGATGGTCGAAGTTGTTGGTCAATGCGGGCAACTACATAAGTCGTCGCCACGCCGTGGTCACCATAGTTTGCACCATTATGCTTTTAGTACTTGGCGCAGGCCTTTTTAAGACCAAGACGACCGTCCAGTTGATGAAGCTCTTTGATCCGGGTGCAAATATTATCAGTAACTACACCTGGCTTGAGCATAACCTGGGGAATTTAGTACCTATGGAAGTGGTCCTGCGGCTGGATCGGTCGCGGATGCGAGATGGATCAGAACCGCTCATTTCCGAAGAGGGGTATTATCGCCTTTCGCTTCTTGAGCGGCTGGAACTAGTTAAGCGAGTCCAGCAAAAAATTGAGCAATTGCCGGATGTCGGCCGCGCGATTTCAATGACTACCTTCGCACCGAAGTTACCAAAGCAGGAAAACAATCTTGGCTCTTTTACGGAACGATCCGGTTATAATTCGGCATTGGAAAACCATCGCCAACAGTTTCTCGATGGCGATTACTTCCGGCAGGATGGCAGCGAGGAACTCTTCCGAGTCAGTGCAAGGCTGCCGGCCTTAAGCGATGTGGATTACGGGAAGTTTGTCGATGAAATCCGGCGCGCCGTCATGCCTGTATTGGCCGCGTATCGAGAACGAGAACGAATCATCTCTGGAATTGCCGAACCGGGCGAATCTCTGCGTGGCAAACGTGTTTGTCTCGTTGGTGTGCCTGCCGATGAGGCTGGCGGTGCTGACAGTGGCACAAAATCAAGTTTAGCCGATCCCGCGGTACAAAGTGTTGCGGCTCGTGATGAAATGGTACGAACGTTAATCGAGCTTTTACGTGTGGCTGGCATACGTGTTACGCCGGTCAAAAAGCCACCTACCGGCTACAAACCGGGCAATTACATTGTTGCTGGTGATGACCATGCCAAAGCACAGGCCTATTTCGAAAAATTTGATACGGTCTATTTTGCCGACAATCATCCTTCGGTAGCTTTCAAGTTTATTGAGCGACATGCAAAGCAAATTGCCGATGCGAGAAATCTGAGTCCAGTTGCGACAACACGTGAAGAAGAACAGGAGGCTGGACTCTGGCCGGTCTACACAGGAGTCGTACCTCTCGTCTATAAGGCGCAACGTACTTTGCTAGCCGGGTTGATCAATAGCATTGCCCTCGCGTTTGTACTGATTTGCCTGTTGATGATGGCAATTTTACGGTCCCCGACCGCCGGCCTGCTCTCAATGATTCCGAACGTGTTTCCGATCGTGGTGGTTTTTGGATTTATGGGCTGGGCAGGCATGCTTGTCGATATTGGTGCCATGATGACTGCCAGCGTGGCGATGGGTGTGGCTGTGGATGATACGGTTCATTTTCTTACTTGGTTCCGCCGGGGAATTCTGAGTGGTCTGGACCGGCGGGGAGCCGTCCGTCTGGCCTATAAACGATGTGCAACGGCCATGATTGAGACGACGGTCATTGGTGGTCTAGGATTGGGGGTATTTGCACTGAGTACCTTCACGCCGACCCAGCGGTTCGGGTACTTGATGATGTTTTTACTGGCTGCCGCGCTCGTGGGAGATCTGATTTTTCTGCCCGCACTCTTGACCGGGCCATTAGGACGATTGTTTACAAGACGATTGGAACGTCAGGCAAAGAAAAAAATGGCAATCAATCCAGTCGAGGCCAATTCTCCCGAGGCGGACAACTTCAAAGCCTCCCGAACTCCGGTTCCGACCCCCTACTCCACACAATCACGGATGAATGCAGATTCGATAGGATTTGGTAAGCCGCAGTTGCCGCCGAGACAACGTTAGGCGGGTTCTCGATAACGGCTTAGTTCGTCGTGATGATTACCGCTACGGCTTGACCGTCTCGACCCTGGTTGAGCAGCAGAGCGGACTTTTTGTAGAGTTGCCTTGTATCGCTGTGGATCACGTTGACTGGACACTCCGGGTCGGGATGTTTGTAGTTGAGTGAGGCGGGGAGTACTCCTTTGTTGAGTGCAAGTACACTAGCCACCATCTCGACGGCACCACTACCGGCGCCAAGATTGCCAAAGTAACTCTTGGGTGCGATTACGGGAATCTCACCGAGCAGTTCAGCAATCGCCCCTGCTTCAGCTCGATCATCTTCCACGGTGGCAATCCCATGTGCGTTCACATGATCGATATTGTCAGGCTGCAAGCCTGCTTTTTCCAAGGCAGTCTTGATTCCCATGCGAATCGCCGTGCCACGAGGAGGGATGCCGGACTTGATGGGCTCAAAACAACTTGAGCAGCTTGCGATATGTGCCAGTATGGTCGCGCCACGGCTCGCCGCGTGCTCACGACTTTCCAGAACAAATGACGCGGCACCTTCACTATGAAGCGTGCCATCGCGTTCACGGTCAAAAGGTCGTGGAAAAGTTGTGGGGTCACCGTCGCCACGCGTGAATCTCCCCCGCCCACGAAAGTCATATACGGTCGGATTGAGTTGCGAACTTGTACCACCAAAAATCACTACATCGATTTTTCCCCGTTGGATAACATGGACGGCCTCAGAGAGTGCCTGGAGGCTGGATGTGTCACCAACCGTAATCGAATTATTTGGCCCACGAGCATCCTGGAAAATTCCAATATGACAGGCGGCCATATTGGGCAGATACTTCAGTAACCAAAGAGGGTGCATGTTTGCAAGCGCATGAGTACCCCAGAGGCTGAAATCAAACTCGCCATCAACCAGACAATTGCGATAGGCATCATGAAGGGCATCGACATCCGTGTAAATCAGATCAGCTCCGAAGATAACTCCTTTCTTCTCGGGATCGATCTGTTCGGGAGTGAGTCCGCTATCGGTCACCGCCATATCTGCTGCCGCAAAACCGAGTTGGATATCGCGCGACATTACCTTGAGGCTTTTGCGGGGACGAATGTATTTCTTGGGTTCGAAGTCGAGAACTTCCCCTGCAATTTTGCATCGCGATGTGCTAGGATCAAAGGCCTGTACTTCGTGAACACCGCTGCGCTGCTCCAGCATCGATTCCCAATAGGCATCGCAACCGATACCGATTGGGCTAACGACTCCAACCCCGGTGATGACTACATCACGATCAGACATCTAGGGACCGCTCTTCTCGCTTCCAGATTGATTCAAAACCACAAAGATGGCATTGAGAACATAGTCAATGAATACGGGTGGCTGGCCCGAGGATTGGAAAATATGGGGAATTTTATCCTATCCCGAACGTCTGTCGGCTTCAAGGATGGCCCTTGGCCAGGACGGGAGTTATCTAAGTGGTTATGATTTTTTACGATGGTGCATATCCGCGTTACGGGTAGTAATCGCCATATATCCGAAGAACACCACAAACAGGGACAGCAATCTAATTTGACATGAATAATGTATTGTTGACAGGAGGCTCGGGGTTTATCGGCAGCCATCTTTCCCGTGTCCTAGCCGAGCGAGGTTTTAATGTACGCTGTCTTGTTCGTTCGACTTCGGACAAAGAGGAATTGAAAAAGGAGGGTGCTTCGCTCATCGTTGGTGATGTGTCTGACCGGGAAAGCCTTACGCGAGCCATCGAGGGCGTTGATATCGTCTTGCACGCCGCAGGCTCGATGAAATCTCTTACGTATCAAGAAATGATGCGTGTCAACGGTGAGGGAACATCGAATCTTGCCGCTGTTTGTGCAAACAGAACATCGCCGCCGGTTTTCGTGTTGGTCTCGAGTATTGCTGCCGCAGGGGTCGCTATTCAGCGGCGTCCTCTCCGCGAAGAGGATGATTGTAAACCGGTTTCTAAGTATGGTCTGAGCAAACGTGCGGGAGAAATTGCCGCTGCTACGTTTGCAGATCGTTTGCCAGTGACCGTTGTCCGACCTCCCATCGTGTTTGGTGGCGGCGATCAACATGGATTATATCTTTTTCGACCAATCTGGCGTTATGGTATCCATGCAGTTCCGGGCATGCGGCATCGACGCGATGTGTCGTTAATCCATGCTGCCGATCTTGCAGAAGGTATTGTGTTGGCTGCAGAGAAGGGGTCGCGGGTCATAAAAGAGGATGCAGAAAGAGAACATTTTCAGCAAGGGTGTTATTTTGTCTCTGATCCGCAGCATGTGCGGTATAGTCAGCTGGGTACCTTGATTGGCAGGGCGATGGGTCGTCGACGAATTATCAAGTTGCCTTCCCCGGATTCGGTGATCATCGTACTGGGGGTAGCCAATAGTTGTTTGGCACGTTTGTCAAAACGTCCCACCGTGTTTTCTCTGGACAAGGCAAGGGAGGGGACCGCAGGCAATTGGGTCTGTTCGCCGGAAAGAATCCAACAGGAATTAGGTTTTGTGCCAAAGGCATCGCTAGAAGACCGCCTGCAGGAAACGGTCGACTGGTATCGAAATAACAACTGGTTGTGATGTAGCAGTTCTGTTTGTCTGTTTTTTAGTGCGGTCCCATTCGCACAGCACCATCAAGACGGAGTACCGATCCGTTAATCATTTGGTTTTCAATAATATGCTGGGCAAGAGAAGCAAATTCAGCGGGCAGGCCAAATCGCTGAGGAAAAGGGATTTGTGATTCCAGCGATTCTCGCAGTTCATCGTTTACTGATTCCATCATGGGAGTGGCAAATATGCCGGGTGCAATTGCAGTCACGCGAATCCCATGCCGGCCAAGTTCACGGGCCATGGGCAATGTCATGCTGACGATTCCCCCTTTGGATGCTGCATAGGCGGCTTGGCCGATCTGGCCATCCCATGCAGCGATCGAGGCCGTCATGATGATAACTCCTCGCTCACCGTCTTGATTGGGCGTTGACTTGGCGATCTCCACAGCCGCACTACGTGCGGCATTGAAGGTGCCATTCAGATTGATATCGATCGTATTGTGAAACATTTGTAGATCATGTGGACCGTTGCGACCAACGACTCTCCCTGCAGCAAGAACCCCAGCGCAGGCGATGAGTCCCCGCAATGGCCCGTGGGCAGCAACACTGGTAGCAACGGCTGCTTCGAGGTCCTCTTCAATTCGGACATCGGTCGCCACAAATGTAGCATCCGTACCCAAAGTATCTGCCAGACTGTTTCCCGCTTCTTCATTGGTATCCGCGATCAACACCTTAGCTCCGATGGCTGCAAGCTGTCGGCAGCAAGCGGCCCCAAGTCCAGATGCCCCGCCGGTAACAAGGAATGAACTGCCGGAAATTTCCATCTTCAAAATCCTCAACAAGGATGGTGCGAAAAAGGGTCTTTAATCACTATGCTAGGAAATTCCCCCATTGTTATCTATGCGGAGCTGGCATCCTTGATTGGTAGTCCCCTCAACGGTTAAAAAAACCTTGTTTTCAAGACTAAACTTGGATTTATGACCTACGGCCAGCTAACACGAGAGGGTAGTCTGCGCCGATACAAGGACTCTTAGAGACCCTCCCAGGATGACTCCTGGGCGGTGGCCTGCAATCCGGTTATGCTGACTCGATTACAAAACTTATCCAACAGGGATCCAATGCTGTGAGTCAGCCCGAAGAAATGGCCCCATCGGACAGCCCAGATTTTTCGAAGTCAGCCGATGGGCTCCTGCCAGCCATTGCCCAGGATGTGAAAACAGGTGAAGTCTTGATGATGGCTTACATGAATAGTGAGAGTTATGCCGAAACACTCGAGAGCGGGCGAGCAGTCTACTTTAGCCGTAGTCGGAGTAAATTGTGGCGTAAAGGTGAGGAGAGTGGTAACGTCCAGAAGATCGATTCTGTCTATTTGGATTGTGATAGAGATACTATTTTATTGAAAGTACAGCAGGTAGGAGACGCCGCTTGTCACCGTGGTTACAGAAGCTGTTTTTATCGTCGCCTTACGCCTGATGGTTTGGAGGTTACCGGCGAGCTGATTTTTGATCCTGAAGAAGTGTATAAAAAATGAGCGATCCGAAGATGCTGAAGCTCGGTATTCCCGCCGGCAGCCTCCAAGAGGCTACAGGGGAGTTGTTTCGTCGAGCAGGGTACAAAATATCATTTCGTTCCCGTAGTTACGTTCCGTCTATCGATGACGATGAGATCGAGTGTCTTTTAATTCGTGCTCAGGAAATGGCCCGGTATGTTGATGCTGGTGTTTTGGATGCAGGTTTGACCGGTTATGACTGGATCATGGAAACAGGAGCCGACGTTCACGAAGTGGAAGAACTGATTTTTTCCAAAGTTTCTCGGCGACCCGTACGTTGGGTTTTGTGTGTTCCCAACGATTCCCCGATGGAGTCTGTAAAAGATCTTCAGGGTGCAAGGATTGCTACCGAGGCTGTGGGGATGACGACGTCGTTCCTCGCTGAGCATGGAGTCACAGCCAATGTCGAATTCAGTTGGGGTGCTACGGAAGTCAAACCGCCCACCCTGGCCGATGCAATCGTAGAGGTGACCGAAACAGGCAGTTCGTTGCGGGCGAACAACCTACGGATTATTGCCGAAGTTTTGCAGAGCACACCGCGATTTATTGCCAATCATGATGCCTATCGGGACGATTGGAAGCGGCGAAAAATTGACGATATCGCACTTATGCTGCGAGGTGCAATGGCTGCTGAAGGGCAAGTCGGGTTGATGCTGAATGTTCCAAAAGAGCGGTTAGGCGAAATATTGCTGCTGCTTCCCGCACTCAGGAAACCGACCATTTCGAATCTTGCAGATGATGAGTGGGTATCTGTAGTCACGATTGTGGAAGAATCGATAGTCCGTGCAATTGTTCCGCGTTTAGATGCGGTAGGGGCACAAGGTATTGTGGAATATCCTCTTAACAAGATTATCGCTTAGATTTTCTAACATAAGACCCGCGGTATTGCGGTAGGAATTAATCTACCCGCTGCCTTCGCGTCCTCGAGTCGGGACCGCGGACTAGAAAAATGGAATAGATCGATGAGTTCCCCTGAGCAGCGGCTTGTTGATATGGGTATCCAGCTTCCGGCCCCCACACTTCCCAAGGGCGTCTATCGGAACGTTGTGATTGCCGGGGCATTGGCGAGCACTTCCGGACATCTTCCCGTCGGGGCCGATGGCTCTCTTGTTTTGGGTAAAGTGGGTGTGGATTTAGATCTCGATGCCGGCTATGAGGCGGCAAGGCTGGCTGGTTTGGCAATCCTGGCGAGTCTTCGTGCAGCGTTGGATTCGCTCGATCATGTCCAGCGTCTGATCAGGGTTCTTGGGCTCGTCAATTGTGCGGCAGACTTCACTGCCCACCCGGCGGTAATCAATGGGTGCAGCGAACTCTTTCGGGATGTATTTGGCGAGGAGGCAGGGGTTGGAACCCGGAGTGCAGTCGGAGTTGCAAGCCTGCCCTTGGGGGTCGCAGTAGAAATCGAAGCGGTTTTCGAGATCGACTGGCAGCGACCGTAGATTCAACACGATTTGACGTACATGAATGCCCTACAGGTGACCAAAAAGTAAGCGTTGTCAGTCGGTGCACTTCATTCCCGAGGGAGTTCGTAACAAGCCGCCTGTTCAGCATTGCGGACCAACAAAAAAGGTCCATACAGACAGATGGTGTTCCAGGTCTTACCCTCGATTGCTGAAAACTTTGTCAACTCAGTATGTTTGTTGGGTGTTGCTTCCAGAAGATGGACTCTTCCAGATTCGCTGAGTACCAGGATCAGATCACCCACCAGCAAAATCTGTCCATGGCCATAGCGGCCCTTTTTCCATTTCGGCCGACCAGTGTTGAGGTCGACGCACTGCATGATGCCATCGCTGAGCCCGTACACGTAGCCACCCTTAATGACAACATTGGTAAACTTGGTTCGCAATGCGTTGTGTCGGCTCCAGACTTTTTTAGTAGTCCACCCAGAATCCGGCGAATGGAGTATTTGTAATAACATGGCCCCTGTGCCGTAGCCCTTGGAGACCAAAACACGATTCCCCTCTACCACAACTGCTTGTGATATATTTGGATTGACGAAGTTATCACCTTCCCATTCATGCTTCCACAATTCCTCTCCTGAGTTGGGATCATAGCCAGCAACATTTTTTTCATTGACATTCAGGATCTGCTTTGTTCCAAAGATGGTCACTAGTGAAGGAGAACTATAGCTGATTTGACTTGTGCCATTCTTCCAAACCAGTTCCCCAGTGTCCTTGTCGTAAGCCACGAGCGAATAATGCCTCTCCTCTTGTGGTCCACCCGCGGGAACCACCACAGTGTCATTCACGATAAGTGGTGAGCTCGATCGCCCGTAGTACAGCATCTTTGCATCTTCCTCGGTCGAAAGCCCAAACTCTTCCTGGAGGTTGCGTTTCCAGAGCACCTTGCCATTTGTTCCATCAAAACAATGTAATTGTCCCGTAACACCGAGTGAGTAAACCTTTCCCTGATGGATGGTAGGCGTACTTCGAGGGCCAATCCCGCCAAGCTTGTGTTGGTAGCGTGCTTTTGTGGCATGGGACCATTGGGCCTTCCCGGTTTTCAAATCGTAGCAGACGACAAGTTCCAGAGCCCCTCGCTGCTCCATGGTGACGGCATAACCGTTCACAGCAGAGAATCCTGACCAGCCAGCACCAATGGGTTGTTTCCAAAGTTGACGAGGTGCCGTCGCTGTCCAATCTCGAGAAAGCCCAGCCGCGGGTACTGTTGCCCGTCGCTGCGGGCCTAAAAATTGCGGGAAGTCGTATGCTGTACTTTTGCCCAGATCGATTGTAGGCAAATCGTTTTTTGGGGGGTGGTTCTGTAATTCTGGAAGGAGTTGATCGGCAGGGATCGAAAAACGAGGTGCGAATCGGGGAATCAACTCACCACTAAAGTGATCGATGCGGTAGAAAATAAAAAAAAAGGCAATACCACTAATGATGACTCCCGTCGGCAGCCACCGTAACCGCAGGGAATGCCCACTCCAAAAAGAAAACCAGAGAATCCACGCCATCAACGCCACGAAGCCAAAACCGAGTGTCAACAGATTGTTGACGGCATGATCGGCAGTAAGATCAGTTGTGCGGACCAAAAAGATGCAGCCCACAGCGATTCCCACAACCACCCAGATTTTTAAGGGTGGTAAAAGCCGAGGGTTCTGCTTGGTCGCAGCACTGCATCGAGCATCGCTCGTGCCGTCTCGGGAAACAGGCTTATCTTGTCTGGGGCGATCTGCTGCCATGGCAGGACACTTTCAACAAAGCAGTCACAACAGACCTTAGGCCGCATCAGATAGTTGAGAGGATGCTTGCTTGGGTATCGAGCGTACGGTCTGAAACAATTCCTTCAGTACTGAAAAGACACTCGGGTAGACCAATTCTCTGTAGGGTGAATCGGCTGGCAACTGGGCCATCAGTCGCTCGTGTGCAGTCCGAAGATTGTGATAAGGCAAGGTGGGAAACATATGGTGCAGTGCATGATAGCGGAGCCCAACCGGGTAGAGAAATTCTGTAAAGAAACGATTGCCTACAATGTCAACTGAATCAAACAATTGTGCACGGAAGCTTACTTGTCGTCCATCGAGGGTCCAGTGATGGGCAGTCAAGGAGCGAAAATAGTGCAGCGAAAGGGGAAGAAATGCAAGCAAAAGGATGGTAAACACTCGTGACAGTGGTGTACCGATGCTGTAGCCGAGGGCACCCAAAACCACCAGACTGGGAATGAGCCAGGCTCGCAGGCAGCACATAATATCCATCGCCGCCCACCACTTTCTTGGCGCGTCTTTAGAGATTTTGCGACGGTAAGCATGATTAAAAACGACAGACGAGCAGGTGGTCAGCACCCAGTACCGCAACCGCGGATGCAGAAATGAAATGGGCGTCAAAACAAGCAATCGGAACAAGACGAATATAGGCTGCCCCACAATTTGCGTGAGGAACATGAAAACCCTAAAAAACGGACCTCTTCCGATCGACAAGTATTCGCCGTCCCGATGGGTACCATAGATTGTGTTGTTGTGGTGGTCCATGTGATACTCGAAAAAATATGAGGGTAACATGGCCGGCACACCCACCAGCAAGTTCCAGGCAATACGAAAACTTTTTAGACTACTCGTCGCATTCAGATGGGCAACCTCATGAATCATATTTGTCACGCGGTGCAACCCAAAACCAGCGACCACGTAACACAGAATAGCCTGCCAGGAAAACAAAAATGCAGGGATATATTGCGCAGAGTCTGTCGGCATTCCCTTGGCATACCCCATTGCCGTTTCCTGGTGAAACACAAAGAGAATGCAGCTATAGGTAATTGTGAGCGTGATCAGGGTATCGGTCCAGTAGATCCATGCCTTCGGTTTAAGAAGATCAGCCACAATCTTTCTTGCATCGCCTATCGGAAAAGCTTCATCTTTGATGGCAGGCATGCTATGTCCTTTTTTGTTTTGGATGGGAATAATGAAGGAGAGATTAGCAAAAGCTTGCTGACCATCATTGAATGTGAACCACTCGGCCCGATGCATTACCTTATGGATGCAAAAGTCAGTCTAGGCTATTCAAGAAGCCTTGACTAAGGGGGTGGGTACTGAAAGGACGCTGAATTCAGCAAGAATATAGAGGGATACGGTAAAGTTTTAGGTCAATTATCACCTTCGGGTTGGCAAGGTTTAACATCGCCTGACGGGGTTTACTTCGCGTACCAAAACATGATGGTGATTGCAATTGCACGACGTGCGGGAATGAGACGAGTAACGGTGAGACGAGTAACGATCAACATTAAGATTGCAGTTTTAGCTTTTGCGGACTGCCGTAGAGGATATGTCTTCACGAAAAAGCGATTCAGGAATTTCATGACAGAGGTTTCGCAACGACTTATCGAGTACAAGATCTTCTGCTGATTGGAACACATTCTCAATCAGCCTTCCAAATACCAAGAAGCAGCATTCGTGTGCTTCGAGTTGTTCGATTGAGCGGCGCATCTCTTGTAGGCCATCTTCGTTCCCAATGCCACCGTAGTAATGTGGCAGGGCAATCCTTTGGAGCGTATCGGCACCGATGGCGAACATTGTTCCAGGAAAAATCATGGCCTTTTCTGCAAATGTGGCCGCGCGAGTCAGCCATACCGTTTCGGTATCCGAGAACTGGTTGAGTCGGTCGCAGATTTCAGATTCTGTAATCGCTGGCTTATCGATGTTGTCGATGGAAATTTCAAAGCTGACCGATTTACCGGTGAATTCACTAGCACATTGTGCCATTTTCCGATGTCCATGATGGAGGGGGTTGAATGCACCGGGCAAAAGAATCTGAGGTTGCCTTTCGGATGTGCCACGAACCATACACCTCTGAGCGTCACCCGCAAAGACGCGACGGATTGGATCTGGGATGGACATTTGGGTCTAATCAGAAAATGGGATGTAGAGCGATATGAAGAGTATATCTATTTTCGCATTTGTGAACAGTTTTGTCTTATTCTCACTATTGTCGCTAGCGGCACATCATTGACGATTGGTAGCGGAAGCGATTAGACTCGGCGAAAGCATCGGCAGAAACTTTTTTCTTTAGGAATGCGAAACATTTCATGAAGATGAGATGTGGAAGCCAAAACAGCATTTATTGGAGCCTCTAGTTAGGATTGTTTTAGATGAACAAGGCATCTTCTACATGTTGTGCGGTCTGTCTGGTCACAGATCGCCTCTCGATGGGGATGCTCGGTGCCTATGGAAATACCTGGGTTGATACCCCTTGCTTTGATACTCTGGCATTTCAATCCTGTGTATTTGATCAGGCGATTCTTGCTTCCCCAACACTTCATGGATTTTATGACTCGGCATGGTTGGGTGGACAAGCTGGAAACTCAGATTCGCACAATCAGCCCCTCCCGGAATTGTTAGCGGAGGCTGGTTTGGAAACTATCCTGGTAACCGACGAGGCGGATGTTGTTGCACATCCTGTGGCCGAGACATTTGGTCAAATCGTTGTAGTGGATTCGGCACACGAGTCACCCCACAATGGGGCCATTGAAAATACATGCCTTGGCAGGTTCTTTGCCACCGCTTCTGCGCAAATTTCAGATATTGAGGTGCCTACTGTCATCTGGTTGCACACGCGTGGTATGGCAGCACCTTGGGATGCGCCACTCGAGATGCGCGGGAGGTATGCCGCCGAGGAAGACCCGGAGCCACCCACGTGGCGGGAAGTACCGCACGGAGAAATCAACAGTCAATCGGATCCCGATGAATTACTGGGTGTTATGCAAGCGTATGCAGGACAGGTTGCCTTGTGGGATACCTGTCTGGGTGTGTTGTCCGATGCGATTTCGGACAACCCAATCCTTCATAAGGCCTTGTTTTCGGTCATGTCCTCTCGGGGTTTTCCGCTTGGTGAGCATGGACGGATTGGTAGCGGGTTGCAAGGAGATGATGAGGATGAACTTTATAGCGAATTATTGAATGTTCCCTGGTTGTGCCGGATACCTGGGCAAGCAACCGCAGTCCGCTGCCGCAGTCTCTTGCAGCCAGTTGATTTGTATGCATTACTCAAGAGATGGTCAGGTGGAAAATCAGTAGGCGCACTGGGTCCGGAATTTGATTTGACGAGTGAGGGACATGCGCAAGAATTTATCCTTACTCAAGCAAAGAGCGGGGAATGGGCGTTGCGAACGCCTGCTTGGTTACTCCGCAGTGACGCGACTGGGGAAGTGCACAAGGAATTGTATTTGAAGCCGGATGATCGATGGGAAGTGAATAACGTCGCAGATTGTTGTCGCGAGGTTGTCGAGCAGCTTGTGCACATTTACGATGAGGCAATACATGGAAATCAAGTTAGCCCCCTCAACGAGGTTCTTTTGTATGGAATTACTTAACATATGCTCCCGAAAATCGTTCTGGAGAAAAATTGCCGCAAGCCGGTTGCCGTTAGTTGTTTTGGATAGGCGATCTAGAAGTTGGACACTTCATCAAAACTTCCGTTTGAGCCTACAGAAAGTTTGCGCCTGTAGCACATTGTTAACAATGGTTTTATTGCTAGCTGGCTGTACAGCAGATGATACCCAAAAGAATCTTCGCGAAGACGCGACGATTTCTAGTCAGCGTGCAGGAGACAAAGGAAAATACATGGGTGAAAAGATCGTAAAGACAGACGCAGAATGGAAAAAATTGTTAACACCGCAGCAATTTGATGTAACAAGGAAAAAGGGGACGGAGCCCGCTGGCAGCGGAGAATATGCTTATTCTGAAGGAAAGGGTATCTACCAGTGCGCTTGCTGTGAGCTTCCTCTTTTTGCTTCTGAGAATAAGTTTGATTCAGGGACCGGATGGCCCAGCTTTGACACCCCATTTGTTGGCAATAATGTGGCCGAAGAGGAAGACCGAGGCTTCTTTATGGTCCGCACCGAGGTGCTTTGCGGTCGCTGTAATGCTCATCTTGGACATGTTTTTCCAGATGGACCTTCAGAGACGACAGGCCTTCGATACTGTATTAACTCCGCAGCATTGAACTTCGAGCCAAAAGAGCAGGGTGAGAATACAAACGAGAAGTGAAGAGTTGGTTTAAAGTTGCTGTTTGCTGGTTGTTGAAAGTCCAGCCAGAGCAAAAGTCCGCGATGTTACAAAAAAAATCCTGATGTGCCCTGGCTATGGAGGGAGGATTTGATCATGATGGTCCCGATCAAATCGCGCCAACGTAGCGCGAAGGACAACAGGCCCAGATAGGTTGTTGGATGCTGGTACTTTCGGCAACCCTGGGAGAATCCAGTAGGAAAGGAGGTGGTCTTTTGATAGAGAACATACAATACCAGCGGGGTGGCTGTGGCTGATCGCAGCCGGCGGGCTGCCGCTTTGTGCAGCCACCATCTCGCGGGATCACCATCTTTGATCCTGGCGACAATATGGGGCCCGGAATCTCCAGACGGAGACCGGGCCCCAACTTTTTTGCGCTAGGTGCTTTTTGCGATCGGCACAATTAGCTGAAGGCTTTGAGAATGTCGTCTGGAGCCGGGCCATACGCTGCGGGTTCCATCGAACAGCTAGCCCGGCCTTGGCTCAGGCTGCGAAGCTCACCGGCAAAACCAAAAAGGGTGGCCAAAGGTGCTTCAGCATCGATAAGGGCATCTTGCCCTCGCGGATTGGTTGCATGGATTACTGCTCGTTTTTGTTGCAGGCTGCTGATAATATCCCCCAAGTGATCCTCAGGTGTATTAATCTGTAATTTCATGATGGGTTCGAGTAGCGCGATACCTGCCTCCCGAAGCCCTCGGTCAAAGGCATCATTGGCAGCAATGCGGAAAGCAACTTCTCCCGAATCGGTTTCGTGGAACTTTCCACCGGTAATCGTTGCCTGAATACGGGTGAGTGGATAGCCATACATACCACCACCCTCAATGCGGGCCGAAAGTTCTTCCATCGCAGGTTGTAGATATTGCGGCGGCAGGCTATCGCCACTGCGGCTACTCACTCGACTGTCGCCGGTAGTCAATGGATCGATCCGAAGATGTATTTCTGCAAAAGTTGTCGTTGCGCCCATTTGTCGATGACAGGTTCCTGTGACATCACAGCTCTGTCGTATTGTTTCGCGATAGCTGA
>Ga0315338_1000958_pt1 | contig 45230 bp, 34 predicted proteins | sample ASW8metaG_FD_204518 | JGI IMG/M metagenome (GOLD analysis project Ga0315338, IMG submission 204518) | Ammonia-oxidizing marine archaeal communities from Monterey Bay, California, United States - ASW #8 | ecosystem: Environmental > Aquatic > Marine > Coastal | place: USA: California | collected... | reverse complement strand
ATTTGTTGTGTATACTCTATTGCAGCCTTCTCTTTCTTTTCAGCTTCGGAATTACCATCGGGTGGCTCGCCAAAATTAGTCCCGTCTGGAGTGTCCGGATTAGTGTAGCCCCAAACGAAAGACAATCCTGCATGCTGTCGCAGCGTCATGCCTCTGTGATATACAAGGTCTTGAAGCAAATGCGCCAATACGCCGAGTTCAAATATTGCCTTTTGATATTCTCCGTTAGTGCTGGTCATCTGGAATTTGCTGATGTGGAAATTTAGCCTACGGACGAATTTGATTTGTGAATCCGTAATTTTTGCTAGCCTGTCATCCGAAGAAGTTGGCTCATATTCGCTCGTATGAGCGTGATAAATTGGCGCCTCCCATTGAAAAAGATCCGGTGCCTGCGATGCCGCCATGAAGAGATCACGAACCTTAGATTTACGATCATGGCATTCTGTTATCGAAAAACCGTCGCAATCATTTGCCAAAATCTCGTTCTGGATTGTTTTCATAGCTATCTCAGACAAATCAGCATGACCCCGCTCGTGCTTACCATAACTATTGTGATAGATATTTATAAAAAAACTATCTGTTTCGATCTCCCTTTTACCGAGCATAGCTTTGATGCCGGTACGGCGGTCTCGTTCTTGAAGATAGAGATGAGTTTTGGCGAATGCGTCATTGTATTTTGGGAAAAGATATTCCTTGCAAAACCGCTCTGCGCCGATTTCACGAAGATATTGATATTTTTCAATCATGCTTTCCATGAAAACGTTCGCGCTATCAATGTCGGTAGAGTCAAATTTGTCAGCCATAAATTGATAGGGACTATTATCATTCTTGGCTAGCTCATTCATTTTCTTGCGAATGCATGCGGCGACGATATTATAGTTTTTCAGGAACTCAGACTTCGATTCCAATTCTTTATCCGATTGGTCTTGCTTGGAATGTTCTTTGGCAGCATACGAAGCGCTACTGATTGTTGTGAGAAAAGGAAGAAGAACGAATATGAAAAGGATTGCTTTATATTGCATTTACTTCCTCGCTCATTCTACAGGTCCAAGTTTACGAAAGTAATTGGTAGCTTAAACAAAATGAAGTTCTACGCATTTTCAAAACACTGATTGCTTTGATGTATCTCATACACATTGTAAATAACTATCAGCGTCGTTTGGATTGCATACTCTACGTGACAAGCCAAAGTGCTTGTGAGATTGAAATAAAAATGCTTGCGCGCAAAAACAACGACTCCAACAGACGATCAGCAGATCTTAAACCTTAAGTTGATCATAAATTTTCGATCTCTACTTAAAACTAAGAATTTTGCATACTTTTCAACGCGAAATTACGTCTAAATCTGGTTTTACTCACGAGCAATATCTAAACACAATCAATCTTGCCAAATATATCTGAAATAAGATTTACTGGTATATTAGATCATGCTATAGTAGTTTTTTCTTGTCAAGCTTATTTACGAAGGTGTAGAGTTTAGCCATAATCGTTATAATTTCATTTTGAAACGCCGCAAACTAGTTAAATAAAATCTTGTATTTGTTTCAAACACTTTCTGATTGAAATCCAATTTTGCTCTAAACTGGAAATCTAATAATTTGGATATAGGGAATCGGGGAATGACTAAACATTTGATGACGATTATCTATTTTGGTTTAACATTGTCCGGGTGCGGAACTTCTTATTTTATTGAGCCTAAATCTAATCCTGTGATTGAGGACAAAATTGGTGGCTTAATTGGAACCCTCGCAACTACCGCTGAACGTCGAATCGTATTGGTTCCCTATGATGGCGAAAATAAGGGTAAGTTTTGCGCCGAACCTTCTCCTGATACGGCTGAGGCCCTGGCGTCTACTTTCTCTGCGGCCCTTGATGCTAGTGCTAGCGTTCAAGGGAAAGGGCAGGCTAGCTTAAAAGCCGAACTAGCCAAATCCCTTTTAACGTCTGTGGCTGCTTTGACCAAGAGATCTCAGGGACTGCAGTTTTTCCGTGACGGCATGTTTGCTCTTTGTCAGAGTCGTATGAATAACTTTATAGATAATAAAGGGTATTTAGAACAGTTAATTCTACTTAGAACTGTTTCGCAAACAATGATTATGAAGGAGCTTGAACATCCCAATTGGAACAGCCTTCCTCCTATCAAAATTGAAGCTCCGAACGTAGCCGATTAGAATGCAGAAAATTGTCCTTCCCCCTATAACTGAGCCATTGATTTTGTATTATTCTACGAAGCTATGGCTCAGTTATAGGGGGAAGGACAAAAGCATATAAATATGACGAGGAGCTTACACATAACATGGTAAGGTCAGAGGAATTTCGACTCCAAATAAGCTAGCGAGGATGTATAGCAAGCCAAGAGAGGTAGTCTAAACGGGGGTCTGATTTCCCCCGATATTTATTACTTCAATAAAATCAATGGTATAAAAAGTGAAATGGTGCCGCTGGGGTGACTTGAACACCCGACCTACGCATTACGAATGCGGTGCTCTACCAGCTGAGCTACAGCGGCACATCTGGATTTCGGCAACATATAATGGGTCATGTTGCCAAGAGCAAGCATTTCATCACTTGCTCTCAATTGCAGTTAATCCGAAGTCTCCGCTTCTATTTCCTTGACGACTTCAGCTTCTATCGCATCTTCGCCATGCGGCCCGCGATCCGCTGTACGCCAGGTAAAGCTGTCGAAACTGTCGCAGGACGGGCAATGGGCCGCCCAGCTTTCTTCCTGGCGGCCACAGGCATCGCAAATCCAGAGGGGGTCCTGAGGTGCCGTTGCACTTTTCAATATCCATTCCCGCGCGGCAATGGCATCGGCGTTGGCCTTTTCTTCAAGCTCAGCCAGCATACGGTAAATACTGGCGGGCGGGGTATCACCACCAGCCTTCATTAAATGGTCGCGTGCCGGTCCCCAGTCACTGGAGGCGAGGGCCGCCTTGGCAAGCATCAAATGGGTTTCCACATGGTCCGGATTGTGGGGTGCCACGGTGTCCTGAGCCCGTCGGAACCAGTCCGGCGGCTGCTCTCCGCTATTGCTGAGACGAATGGTTTCTACGAGATCGCGATGCGGCGCTCGCTTCCAACAATCAGCGACGAGTTTATGGAGTTTACGAGGCGACTCCAGCTTGGCCGCCAATTTTATGGCCAATACAGCAGCTGGTATAAATGTCGGGTCCAGTGCATGGGCTGCGGTGACCAAAGCCAGCGCATCATTCTCCTGACCTTTTTCATGACAGATTAAGGCTCGCTCATAGGAAATAACAGCCCGGGCGTGCTTTACGGCATCGCCTTTCGCCGCTTTTCCACGGGCCATTCGGATAAGGGTCTGATCCGCCTTATCCCAATCACGCGCTTTCAAAGAAAGTTCATACAGTTCCTTTAAAACCCAGTCCGTTCCGGGTCGCAATTCGTCAGCCCGTGCCGCCAGCGAGCGAGCCTTTTCTATATCCTTCTCTTTGCGCGCGCGATTTATCAAACCACGGAGCCCCAGAAACTCCGTATCGTCCCGCTCAATCATCCGGTCGTAGTAAATTCTTGCGGCGCGATCGTCATCATTCAACTCCGCAGCCTGCGCAGCCAGGAGAAGCGTCATCGGCTCGCCGGCAAGATGCTTCTCTGCCTCTACCGCCTGTCGCCGCGCTTCTACCGCGTCACCGGCGGCGATGGCGACCATGCCGCTCGACAGTGCCTCAAGCCCTTTTTCGCGGCGACGGCTGGAAAAAACTTTACCGATGCGGCTGGGGCCATGTTTCAGCCAAACCCAGAAACGATAGGCAAAAGCGACGAGAACGGCAAAGACAAGGGCCGCAGCCGCCACAACGACGATGGATGTTTCAATGACATAACCGCCCCATGTAAGGCGGACGTCACCGGGGTAATCAGCAAGCCAAACGGCGCCAAAGGCCAGCAACACAATAACGATAAAGATAAAAATCGCGCGTATCATGGCTGTCCCCTAGTTCGACGTCGGTGCGGAAACAGCCGCCGAAGTAGCGCTCGCCAAAAGCCCAGCAAGAGCTTGCTCAACCGTCAATCGCGCTTCTGCCTTGGCCAGCCAGACTTTGGCGACGTCCGCCGCCGCACCATCAAGCTTCTTCACCTCGGCCACAGCTTTACCCAGATTATTTTGCGCCAAATTCTGCTCTGCCCGGGCGACGATGGCGTCTACATCCGTGCTCTCAAGATCATCAACCCGCCGAAACTTCACAGCAGACGCAATACGATGCAAAGTCTGTCCATACCAGGTTTCTTCGGAGGGGAGGCGGGCCGTCTGGCTGATATCTGTCGCAATTTTTGTAAAATCCTGCCGAAGCTCTGTAATCGTCGCCACGCCGGTGGAGCCTAGAGGTTTCAGTACTGCCAATTCAGAATTAACTCCTTCGTTGGCAACGGCTTCAACTTGCGCAAGACCATTTTCAAACGGCTCATTTGATCGGGTCTCTCGCTGCAACTGACCCAGTGCCAATAACATCAAGGTGCGTTTGTCCTCTGCTTTTTCCGCAGCTTCGTCGGACGCCTCGGCCTTAAGACTGCTTTCGATGGAGGATAAAATCGTTGCCTGGGTCTTAACAGTAGCTTGTTCCAGCGCCAATTCGCTTTGCAGCCCATTCATTCGGGTTTTCAAATCGATCAGCTCATTTTTGAGATCCAGAATTTCTGACTGAACTTCGGGGTCCGGGCGTGAGGCAATAGGTTCTGCTTCCTTCAGCCCCGAAATTTCACCGCCTTGCTGGTCCAGTTGGGCGACGACTGTTTCCAGTTGCTTTAACTGCTCCAATAACTTGGCGTCCAGTTCCTGCAGCCGCTGATCCGTCGTCTCTGAAAGTTCCGTAAGCTTGCTATTATCCGCTGGCATGACGTCATTTGTAGAAGTTGCCGCGACCGGAGTCGTCTTTTGCTCTTCTAGCGCCTTAATCCGATCGGAAAGGGCGGCAACATCTGACTTAAGTGCTGTTTGCAAGGCTGTGATTTCAGGGCTGTAATCCCTAGCCCCTTCCGCAGCGCCAAATTGACCGGAGATAATCTCCGCTGTTGCCGCAGACAAGTATGGCTGTACTTTTGGATAGAGGAGCGGCCATCCAGCCAATCCCAAACAAAAAACAACGAGCAATGAAACCAGATAAAAACCTGTTCTTGAGCCTGTGGATGCCGGTTTCGATGCCATAGCAGGCGCCGGGTTTTTGGCAGCGGTTCCTGCACTTGTTGGTGGCGATTTTTTCGGCTCCGGACTGGTTGTGGTTTTCTCAGATTTCTTGTCGGACACTTTCTGCTCCTCTGACTTGCCGGTGATTTCCTCGGGCGCCTGTTTCGGTCTTATAGTTTCAAGCTGCCCCAGCAAGCTTTCCTGATTTGGCTCCGCCGCTGTCTGTATTTTCAGCCATGGCAACACACTTATCTTCTTTGCGACCGCATCGCTTAGTGCAATAGCGGTGATCGACTTCATATGGACATCCAGCTTTGCAGCTTTAACGGTATTGCAAAAAATGTCGGCCGTGCGCGGCGAATAGAACACCGCCGCATCAATCGTGCCCGCTTTCATCAATTTAACCGCTTCCGGGGCGATGGTCTTTGCGGGTTTTGCCTCATATAATACTGCCCGTTCACAATCAAATCCCGCGACTTTCAGCAAACCCGACAAGTCACCCGCGACCTCGGTTCCCGCAATATGGACCAGCTTGCCTTTTTTCGGATCACATTCAGCGATGACTTTGTTGGCAAGTGAGGGAACATCACCGTCCGCGCTCACGATCTTGTCAAAACCTTCATCACGTACCGTTTCCGCCGTAGCGGCACCAACGGCATAAACCATTACATCCCGAAATGCCGTTGCAAGACCAAGCGCGCGCGCACCATTTGCACTGGTCACCAGCAAGGCCTGCACCCCGTCAAGACTGACTTGAGTACCCGGCAAATTGGTGATGGTCATCATCGGTGCCAACACAATGTCATGGCCAAGCTTCGCCAAAATCTCCTTAAGACGGGACGCATCAGGCTCTGGTCGTGTGATCAGTATCTTCATAAACAGTCACTTTATATATGAAAGGACAGAATGTCTTCTCCGGCGATATCGCGCAACTCCTGACCGACCTTTCGGCCCAGTTTTTCAGGCTCATCCAACGATCCCCGCCCTGAGGCGTCCAGGCGTTGGGCGCCGTCAGGGCTTAAAAGGCTTGCCCTGAGATATAATTCTCCGTCATCCGTCAGCGTCGCGTATCCCGCAATAGGTGTCCGGCACGACCCGTCCAATACCGCCAACATCGCCCTTTCACAAAAAACCCGGGCCGCACTGACCGAATCATTTATTGGTTTCAGTAACGCCGCAGTTTCTACATCATCAGCCCGGCATTCAATACCTATGGCCCCTTGCGCAACTGCAGGCAGCATGTCTTCGGGCGACAGTAATTCACTGACAACCTGTTCTTTTCCAAGCCTTTTCAAACCGGCATACGCAAGGAGCGTCGCATCCGCCTCGCCATCGCGCAGCTTCCTGAGCCGCGTATCCACTAACCCCCGAAAAAGACAAACTTTCAAATCTGGCCGGCGGTTTAAAACCTGCGCCTGACGTCTCAGGGACGACGTACCAACCAGCGCACCTTCCGGCAAATCGGCAAGACTGCCGCCATTTGCTGTAATCAGCACATCGCGGGCATCTTCGCGGGGCAGGATACAATCAATGACCAGCCCATCGGGCAATTTGGTTTCCACATCCTTCATGGAATGAACCGCAAAATCGATGGCGCCGGAGAGCAATTCTTCTTCGATTTCCTTAACAAACAGACCCTTACCACCTGCCTCACTCAGCGCTCGGTCCTGTATCCGGTCGCCTGTGGTCTTGATAACCACAATTTCCAGATTATCTGGTGACAAGTTTCCTTTATGCGCAGTGAGCAGTCGCTGGCGTGTTTCTTCCGCCTGCGCGAGAGCGAGAGGGCTCCCTCTCGTCCCAATCCTGTACTTTTTGACAAACGCCATGTTGCGAGATCACCCGTCAGATGTTAGAGCCATAATCAATCTGCACCGCTTTGTAATAGAAAACAAATGGCAAAGAAACAAATACTCGTCCTCGGGCTCGAAAGCAGCTGCGATGAAACTGCCGCTGCCGTGGTCTCGGCGGACCGGGAAATACTGTCCAACAGGGTCTTATCCCAAATCGAAGAACACGCGCCCTTTGGCGGCGTCGTGCCGGAAATTGCCGCCCGCGCCCATGTCACCCAAATGGACCGGATAGTGGACGCCGCGATGAAAGACGCTGGCATTGGCTATGAGGATTTATCCGGCGTGGCGGCAACCGCGGGACCTGGTCTTATTGGCGGTGTGCTGGTGGGCCTGATGACGGCAAAAGCCATTGCCGCCGTTGCTGATGTGCCGCTCATTGGGGTTAATCATCTGGAGGGGCATGCACTTACGGTTCGTCTTACCAATGACGTTGCCTTTCCTTATCTTTTATTGCTTGTGTCCGGCGGCCATTCTCAATTACTCGTGGTCGAAGGGGTGGGGCAGTATCGCCGTCTCGGCACCACCATAGATGATGCCGTCGGCGAGGCCTTTGATAAAACAGCGAAAATGCTTGGTCTCGGATTTCCGGGTGGCCCTGCGGTGGAACGCGCCGCCACAACCGGGGATATGAACCGTTTTGCTCTCCCGCGCCCCATGAAAGGGCGTGAAGGGTGTAATTTTTCCTTTTCTGGCTTAAAAACGGCTGTCAGGCAAGCTCGAGAAAAGTTGCAAAATGACGCATCTGATCAGGATATCGCTGACCTCGCCGCCAGTTTTCAAAAGGCGGCGGCAGACAGCTTGATGGACCGGGTAAGTAATGCTCTTGAAATATTTGCGACAGATTATCCAGCTGGGCGCCATCTGGTAATTGCGGGTGGGGTTGCCGCCAATCAGTATTTGCGGTCCGAGCTTAACGTTCTCGCGGCCTCACGCGGGTATGAGTTGGTGGTTCCGCCCCCCAAACTCTGTACAGATAATGGCGCCATGATCGCCTGGGCCGGGGTCGAGCGGCTCAACCTTGGCCTAACAGATAGCCTTGATCTGGCGGCACGGGCCCGCTGGCCCCTAGATACCAATGCCGAACCCGCGCCTTTTGCAGGCTATAAAGCTTAAGATAAACAGGAATAATTAATGACCGAAGACGAACAGAAACAGGCCGCCGCCGAAGCATCCATTGATTATATCGAAGATGGTATGATCGTAGGGCTGGGTACAGGTTCCTGCGCCGCAAAAATGGTGGATCTGGTTGGCGCGCGTGTGAAAGCGGGTCTTGATATAACAGGCGTTCCTACATCAGAGGCAACCGCCGCCCAGGCCCGCGCCCTTGGCATAAAAATTGTCGGGTTTGATGAAGTAAAACACCTTGATTTGACCATAGACGGAACAGATGAAGTAGACAACAATCGACGGCTGATCAAGGGTGGTGGTGGTGCGCATTTGCGTGAGAAAATAGTTGCCTCCCTGTCGGACAAAATGATCGTCATTGCCGAGGCAAAAAAGCGCGTTGCGCATCTGGGGAAATTCAAACTCCCCGTCGAAGTAATCCGTTTCGCAGCCCCTGCCTTGATGCCAAAAATGGCGGCGCTTGGTTGCACCCCCGAGCTCCGGCTAAATACCGAAGGGGATCTCTTTACAACCGATGAAGGCAATTACATCATTGATTGCGATTTTGGTCACATTAAAGATCCAGATGCACTTGCCCTGCGTTTAAGTGCTACACCGGGTGTTGTCGAACACGGGCTTTTTATCGGCTATGCGGATATTATCCTGATCGGTACTGACGACGGTGTGCAAATAACTGACGCATAGAAGAAAGCCCACCTAATAATATTTCCCCAGCATTCCGGTACTCTTTGATAGTGGAAACTGAATATGAAAATTGGCTTTATCGGATTGGGAAATGTCGGCGGAAAACTTGCCGGTAGTTTGTTGCGGAACGGATTTGATCTAACGGTCCGGGACCTGAACAGGGCAACAGCGCAACCATTTTTGGACAAGGGCGCCCATTGGGCAGAGAGCCCGGCGGAAATGGCAAGGAATGTTGATGTGGTAATCACCTGTCTGCCGAGCCCGGCCGCCAGCGCAGCAGTTATGGAGGCAGAAGACGGAATCCTGGCCGGATTATCCGCAGGTAAAATCTGGGCGGAGATGAGCACAACCGATGAAGCCGAAGTTAAACGGCTCGGAGCATTGGTCTCAGCAAAAGGCGCGGAACCTGTTGATTGCCCTGTGTCCGGCGGCTGCCATCGCGCAGCAACAGGCAATATATCTATCTTCGCAGGGTGCGAACGCGCCGTATTTGACCGGCTTCTGCCGCTCCTGACTATCATGGGGCGTCGCGTTCTTCATACCGGCCCTTTGGCCTCGGCCTCCGTTTTGAAAGTAGTGACAAATTATCTGGCGACAGTACACTTGGCTGCCCTCGGCGAGGCATTGACAACGGCAAAGGTTGCCGGAATGGATCTGGCCACGGCTTATGAGGCCATTCGAATTTCATCCGGTAATTCATTCGTCCATGAAACGGAAAGCCAGGTTATTCTCAATGGCAGCCGTGATATCAATTTTACCATGGATCTTGTGATTAAGGATGTCGGTTTATTCCAGTCAATAGCCGACAGGCATAACGTTCCGCTTGAAATATCTCCTCTTGTTCTGGATATCTTCAAAGATGGACAGGAACGATATGGACCGCGGGAATGGTCGCCGAACATTGTCGCCCGGCTGGAAGACGCCGTCGGTGAGAAGTTGTTGGCACCAGGTTTTCCAGCTGAAATTGTGGATAACGAGCCTGAAGAAGCGGGTCATGAAGTTATTGTTGCCCGTTAGGGTGATCGCCATCTTATGCGAGATGGAAAATATTATTTTCTTGTCCCTTAAGCGCCGCGTCGATACCTTCAGGATGTACTAAGTTCACCAAGTGAGGCTGGATGCCAACTCCGGAAATATCATTCGTCTTCGCCAGCAATTTCGTATGAAGTCGAAACGCTGGCTCCTCCTCGTGATTTTTTATGCCTTGCTGCTTTTCGGCGGATGGGCCGCCGGGAACTGGGTTCCTGCGATTTTGGAAGCCGATGTCGACGCTTTGGATGGCCCCATGGCACAAATGATCATTCTGACCATGGCCGGGATTTTTATTCTTGCGTCCGCAACACCCTTTGTCCCCGGAGCAGAAATCGGGCTCGGCCTGATGATGCTACTTGGGACTAAAGTCTTGCTGCTGGTTTATGGCTGTATGATAACGGCCCTTGTCATATCCTATTTGATCGGACGGTTTGTTCCGGCAACTGCGACAGCCGCTGCATTTCGGTTTTTCGGGCTGGTAAAGGCAAGTCAGCTAGCTCTCGACATGGCGCCGCTAACGCCTAAAGAACGTAAAGATTTCCTTCTGGAAAGAGCGCCTAAACTCATTCTCCCGCATTTGCTGAAGCATCGCTTTCTCGCATTATTCGTAATTTTAAATGTCCCCGGGAATACGGTTATCGGCGGCGGCGGCGGCATTGCTTTTCTCGCCGGTCTCAGCGGAATTTATCCCTTCCCGGCTTATTTACTGACATTATTATTTGCCGTTGCTCCATTGCCATTATTCTTTCTGATAACGGGCTCTTCTTTCTAAAAGAAGTATCCTCAAGAACGCTCCTCGTCATCCTTGAGGTTCTCGTTATCCTCGCCGATCTGGCTCAGTACCTTATGCAACAGGGCCTTCGTTTTTTGTCTGCCGGACGATGACATGTCTTTTAAATTGATATCCAGCTTAACGTTCTGAAATTCTTCGCGAATGACCCCAAGATCATCCGAGATGCTATCTCGCTCTCTCAAAACTTCATAGACCGCAACCGGGAATTTGATCCCCTTTACGGTGATTTCGGCCTCTTGGCCGCATAATATATCGTCTTTCACATTTGCATAGGTTTCGTGGGATATACGTATCTCTCCCACATCCGCTGTTGATTCAAGTCGGGAGGCAATATTCACACCGTTGCCAATGACGGTATAGTCCATGCGCTCACTGCTGCCGAAATTGCCGACAGTACAATAGCCGGTATTAATCCCCATACGGCATTGAAGTGGCTTCTCAATGCCGATTTCAAACCATTCTTCATTTAGTTCCTGAAGCCGATTCTTCATGGCCAACGCCATTTTGACACACGCCAACGCATCCTCTTTCACACCCCGGCTTTCCGGATCGCCGAAGAAAATGACAATGGCGTCGCCAACATATTTATCAATTGTGGCACCATAGGCGAGCGCTATTTCTGACATCTCAGTCAGATAGTGGTTGAGAATCCGGGTTAAATCTTCCGATTCCAGGCGCTCGGTTATTGCCGTAAAACCGACAATATCCGAGAAAAAAACCGTCAGCTTTTTACGGCGGCTGGTAATATCACCTTGGTTCTTTCCTTCAAAAATTGACGCATATACCTGCGGCGACAAATATTTCGCCAGCTGATTGGAAAGCCGTTCCAGCGAATTGGATTGCTCGGCAATGGCTTCCTCCTGGCGTTTGATTTTGGTGATATCGGAATAGACGGCAACGGTACTGTTATCTTCCGTCTTTCGTTCATTGACCAAAATCCAGCGGCCACTGGTGCGCCGCTGAACATAGGAGCTGGAAGCCTTGAAGTGATTGTCCAGACTCTCCAGGACCCAATCTTCTTCACGGCCATTCGCATCTTCAATTGCGTTCCGACTAAGGGCCTGCCGCATTATTTCTTCGAATGTTTTCCCATACTGGCTCTTGGGTGACTGATCGGGGAAAAACAGGCTGCGATAGACACTATTACAGACGGCTAATTTGTCATCCGCATCATAAAAGGAGAAGCCTTCTGAAATACTTTCGATCGCGCTTGTCAGGCGCAGACGGCCTTGCTCAATTTCCTTATGGTTGGACGCCTGTATTTCGACAGCTGTATCCCGAAAAACAGCCAACGCATTGGCCATATGACCGACTTCATCATTTCTCTGGCGCCAGGGGATCTTGACGTCCACATCCCCTTCCGCCAAACGGGTCATCGCCTCCGTAATATTCTCAAGAGGACGGATAATCAGGGGCCTGACGAACACAAACATGACAAAAATCGCTGTTAGTACACTGGCAATTCCAACGATGATGAGCAAGTACCGTCCCGCCTCAACCACTTCGCTGGACTGCGCTGCCGCTTCAGCGCTCCGCTTTCGCGCCGCGACCACTTGCGCTTGCACCTCCTGATTAAGCCGCGATGTAATGCTTCTGCTTACCCTCAACGCCTCTGTGGCACGTTTGAGGCTTTCAAGCTCACCTTCGCGAATATCGAATAAATTGTTGTCTCCGGTACCAAAAGCCAGAAGCGTCAATGCAGCGTTATGGATATCACTATTTTCCGTCTCCCCCGCCAGATCGTCCAGCAATTCCGTTATGCGATCTGACGCGGCCTCAAACCGCTCTTGAAAAGGTTGCAGTGAAGCGATATCGCCTACGCTGGCCGCCTCACTCAGAATTCCTGCAATCAAGTTCCCCTCGGCCCGAAGCGAAAGCAGGGAATAAAGTTTGTTGGCTCCTATATCGATCAGCTCATTGACAGCTTTCGAAGAAGTAGTGCTTTCCTTGGCTGTCGCATCATCAAGCTGCCGCACTTTGCTTTCCAATGTTTTTGAGAGTATCTTTTGAAAATTATTTTGGGCTTCTTTCAAAGATGCAATCTTCTGACGTACCTGCCTATCGAGCAATTGGCGTTGTTGGCCATCAATTGCCAACGCCTCGCGACGGAGAGAAAACAGGTTTTTGGGGCGTATCCCAAATACCATTATCGCCTTGCCTAAGGCAATGAACTGAGGCTCTGTTTGGTTTTTTGTGAAACGTTCAAACATTTGGTCGAGCTTGTCATCAATTTTCTGAAATTCACTTTCCAACGAAGCCAGCCGCCCTTGATTATCCGTTAAAGCCACTTCGGAAAGAATATTTTCGGCCCGGCCAATCTCTGCTCCAATATCCAGAAGCTCTTTCATGTCTTTTGTGGAACTGCCAACAAGTGTGCTGAATACCTCCGCATTTTCCGAGGAAATTTTCTCCCCATCAATGACAAAATCGAAAACCGCATCATCAATTGGAGCCTCTATGATCAGCAGGAACGACTGATGCGCACGAGCGAGGTTGACTGCCCCAGCTTCCCGAGCCGATGTTTTGGCTAACTTCAACTCGACGTCCTTTTTTAGTATCTCCAAACTAAGCGCAAGCTGTCCTTCAATTTCCTCCAGTTTTTGCCAGTTTTCATTTTCTTCGATGATGGATTTAGACATCTCAATCAACTCGGAGAGTTCCGCTGCTTTGATTACAAGATCCGCAACCGTGTTCCGATGTTCCAACAGATTGGTATCCGCCATCAAATCAGGAGCCGCCGAGGTTATCTGCGCGCTCACTTCCGCAAGCTCCAATGCCACCTCCATTTCCGGGAGGCTATGCATCGTGATTTCCTCGGTCGAGGAGGAGACGTAGTCAAAGGACAGCCACGCGATAAGGCCCGCGACAATACTCATGCCTGCAAGAAAACTGAGAGCCAGAAATAACTTGCCGTTTATATTCAGGCTGAATCTGGATGTCTTATTGGAAGAATGAGGCCGGGTCATTTTGCCAGCCGATCAATTGACTTTACCTGACCGCTGGGGAGAATTTCTGTCAGAAACACCTTATCGGATCCCTGATTATCGCCGGGCCCAAAAAATAGCCCCAAGCCTCCTAATTCAAACTCTTTCTGACGATTTATCTGGTTGAGAAAATTGGTACGGGACGGCGCGCCTTCCAATTGTTCAAGGACCGTCGCTACGAGACGTCCGGCAATATAACCTTCCAGGGAGACAAACCCTCTTTCGACCGTTGGATCATGTGCCTCCATTGCCTTTTGATAGGCGGCGACAATCGGCAAGGCAGCATCTTCGGGAGAGGGGACGACCTGTGTCACATACACTCCCTTGTCTTCACCTCTCAATTCACCGGACAAAGCTTTAGTCCCGACAAAAGATATATTGAGAAAAATAACATCCAGATCAAGAGATCGGGCAAGCTGGATAAATTTAGCGCTCGCCTTGTAGGCGCCAATCATGGCGACGGCTTGTGGCCTGCCCTCGCGGATAGAGAGCAATGCCCGTTTTACGGCCGTCGTATTGCGCATATATTTACCCTCGGCCACCAGATCCATATTCCGCCGCTTAAGAGCATCGTTCACGCCTTTAAGCCCTGCGCGCCCGAAGGAATCGTCCTGATAAAATACGGCGACACGGGAAATGCCTAGATCTTTGGTCAAATGCTCTATCCAGGCTTCCGTTTCCTGCTCATAGGATGCCCGAATATTTACAACGTTCTTAAGATCGGACTGACGAAGAAAGGCAGCGCCCGTAAAAGGGCCAATAAAAGGAATATTCTTTTCTGTTGTGAGAGGCTGGACCGCCTTTGCCGTGGGTGTACCAACCCCGCCGATCAGGGCAAATATTTTATCCCGCTCGATAAGCCTGTTCACATTTTCAATGGCACGATCTGGATTATAGCCATCATCATATGATTTTAGGATCAACTTACGTCCCTTGATGCCACCTTTCTGATTGACCTCATCAAAGGCGGCGAGAATACCGTCCCGCATGTCCTTTCCCAACGTGGCCGCAGGTCCCTCAAAGGCGGCGGTCTGACCAAAGATGATCTCGCTGTCGGTTACGCCATTTTCGGCATGAACCGCTCCGCCACCGGGGATCCCGGAAAGAAAGAATGCTGCCGTCAACCAACAAGCTATATTCGGTCGGGAAAAGCAGTTCAAAGTAGTATTCGTCCTTTATAAAACCGCGTCAGAATAAACTATATCCTGCATTTACGGATAACAGAACAATATTTGGCAGGATCTCGAATTCTCAAGCCATCTTGAACCCTTTATAGCCACTGGCAACAACCTGTTCGCATTCTTCAAGGTATCTCTCAAAGCCCAGATACGGCATAAATACCCTTGGTTTTCCGGGAATATTTGCACCTAAATACCACGAATTGCAGGTCGGAAAAAGCGTTCGGTCGGCAATTTCATTGGTTTGATGGACCCAGTCTTCCTCTGCATCGTCCTCAGCTTCGATACTGGCCCTGGACGCTGTGCGCAAATGATCGATACAGTCAGCAATCCATTCCACATGGTGTTCGATCGCGGGCATCATATTGGCAAGCACGGATGGGCTTCCGGGACCAGTGACAATAAACATATTGGGAAAGCCCGCAATAGTCAGTCCGAGATAAGTTTTCGGTCCTTCGCACCATTTCTCCCGCAGCGATAAGCCATCGCGACCCCGGATATCCATTTTCATCAACGCGCCCGTCATCGCATCAAAGCCGGTGGCGAAAACAATTTCATCAACCTCTATTTCCTGATTGCCATAGCGAATACCGCGCTCGGTGATTTCTTCTATGGGATTGGATTTCACGTCATGCAAACTGACATTTGGGCGATTATACGTCTGGTAGTAATTAGTATCGACGCACATTCTTTTACAGCCGATAACGGTATCAGGAGACAATAACTGTGCCTTGTCCGGATCCTTCACCACGGCGCGGATTTTTTCCCTGACATAGTCCGCAGCCGTATCATTTGCCTGCTTGTCCGTCAGCAAGTCATTAAACGCCCCCAGAAATGTCAGGCCCCCGCGCCGCCATCTTTCGTCGTAAACCCGCTGCCGTTCTTCAGCACTGACTTCTGACGCGTTTGCATCATTGACGGAGAGGAGAAAACCCGACCGCGAGTATTTCGCCTGTTCCCGATAGGCCGCGTAGTTTTCCTTGCGATCCTTCTCATAGTCCGGATCATAGGGGCCGTTATAGGCAGGGATCGCATAGCTTGGCGTTCGCTGAAAAATATGCACATGTTTCGCGGTCTCAGCGATTAGGGGAATGGATTGAATGGCCGATGATCCTGTTCCAATGATCCCAACGGTTTTGCCACTAAATTCAGGTTCAGTATGAGGCCAACTCCCGGTGTGATATGTCGCGCCAGCGAACGTCTCAAGGCCTGGAATATTAGGAACATTCGTCGAAGAAAGGCACCCTGTTGCCATGACGCAAAATCTGGCAGAGATCACGTCGCCATCCGCGGTCGTAATCGACCAGATGTTGCTCTCTTCATTAAAACCGGCCTGATCGATATGGGTATTCAATTGAACATCCCGCCTTAGATCAAATCGGTCAGCGACATGATTGACGTAGGTAAGAATTTCGCCCTGCGTCGCATATTTCTCCGACCACTCCCATTCTTGCTGAAGTTCATCAGAAAACTGATATGAGTATTCTAGGCTTTCCACATCGCATCTGGCGCCAGGATAGCGGTTCCAGAACCATGTGCCGCCAATATCACTGCCTGCCTCATAAACACGGACGGAAAAACCCCGGCTTCGTAGCTGGTGGAGCATATAAAGACCGGCAAATCCGGCACCAATTACCACCACGTCAAAATCAGTTTGCGTCATTGGTCTCATTGTCCCTTATTATTTTTTATTATTCTAGACACTGATTACTCATGGCAGAATACCATAGTTATTGTTTCCTGCGAAGGTCTGCCCCTATTCTGTGCTTTTTGTTGGTGGCAGATCATGGTAATCAAACGCAGTCTTTTACTCTAAATGATAGATGGAAATTCCGGCAGCATGACAACGGTCAACGTGATTGGGGCAGGGGCCTGGGGAACTGCTCTGGCGATTACCGCCCGAAAAGCGGGAAATGATGTGCTGTTGTGGACCCGTCAGAACGAGCATGCGCAAAATATCAACGCTGAACAGATCAATCATAAATATCTGGACGCCGTGCCACTTACGTCGGGGATAGTCGCAACGTCGGATATTGGACAGGCGGCAGAGGCGAAAATCCTGTTGATGGTTGTCCCGGCGCAGCATATGCGAGAAATTCTGTTTCGACTGAAACCCGAACTTGAGCCTGGTACGACGTTGGTGATCTGCGCCAAGGGCATTGAACAGGATAGTGGTCGTCTCCTGGGCGAAATTGTTGAGGAAATTCTGCCCCACACGCAATATGCTGTCCTGTCAGGACCAAACTTCGCTCACGAAATTGCAATAGGCTTACCGGCTGCCGCCACTTTGGCCTGCAGCGATGCGGAGCTTGGCGCGGAGCTCGTAGCGACCATCGGCCTTCCGACCTTTCGGCCCTATTTGACCGATGATGTCATCGGGGCTCAGGTTGGGGGTGCTGTAAAAAATGTTCTGGCGATTGCGTGCGGGTTGGTGTCAGGCGGACGGTTGGGGGAGAACGCTCGCGCCGCGCTTATAACCCGTGGCATGGCCGAAATTCTCAGGCTGGGTGAAAAAATCGGTGCCCGCGCAGAAACCCTAATGGGTCTTTCCGGTCTTGGCGATTTGGTACTGACTTGTAGCTCCGAATCGTCGCGCAATTTCTCATTGGGCGCTGCTCTTGGGCAGGGTGATATCCTTGGTGAGATATTGCAGCAACGGCATGTCGTTACCGAAGGCGTCTATACAGCCTCGGCGATTTGTACGATGGCAGAAAAGTATAATATCGAGATGCCGATTTGCAGCGCAGTTGATGAAATCCTGAACGGTGGCATTGCTGTCTCAAATGCCGTTGAAGAACTTTTGGCCCGCCCATTCCGCGATGAAAAGCTGGCAGGGTTTTAATAACAAGAAATTTGAGAAGGAAGTTAACATGTTGTTTATCGCTTATTGTGTCGACAAACCTGACCACCTACAGATCCGCCTCGACACGCGCCCGGCCCATGTAGACTTTTTGAAAGAAAAGGGCGACGACTTGAAAATTGCCGGTCCGACGACAGGTTCGGACGGTGAGACGCCGAATGGCAGCCTGCTGATCTTTGAAGATAACGACCTTGAGGCTGCAAAATCATGGGTCAACGGTGACCCTTATAAAGCAGCAGGGTTGTTTGAAGAGGTCACAGTCAAGCCCTGGAAACATGCCGTCGGCGGTGGACTATAAAGACCGCCTGATCGTTGCCTTGATCAGATTATTATGATTTAGTCAGACCATAATAATAAATAAAAAGGTGACATCATGATCTTTACTCAGGAGCATCAAGAGCTCAAACGAACTACCGAACGGATTATCAACGAGCATATCAACCCTTATGTGGATGAATGGGAAAAGGCCGATATTTTCCCTGCGCATAAGGTTATGAAACTGCTGGCGAACGCCGGACTGCTGGGTATTGGCAAACCAACGGAATATGGCGGGCTGGATCTTGATTTCTCCTATGAAATGGTGTTCGCCGAAACCCTGGGCAGCATTCGCGCCAATGGCGTCTCTACTTCTATCGGCGTTCAGACAACCATGTGCACACCTGCCTTGACCACATATGGGTCGGAGGAATTAAAGGAAGAGTTTCTCGTACCTACAATCGCCGGTGATCTTGTCGGTTGCATCGGTGTTAGCGAGGAATCCGCGGGATCCGATGTGGCGAACACCCGGACTTCCGCCCGGCGTGACGGCGATGACTATGTGATCAACGGATCAAAAATGTGGATCACCAACGGCGTTCAGGGAGACTGGATTTGCCTACTTGCCAATACATCGGAGGAGGGCGGACCGCATCGCAATAAATCCCTGATCATTGTCCCGCTTAAAACCAAAGGTGTGTCTGTGGCACGCAAGCTGGATAAATTGGGCCTCAGGTGCTCTGATACCGCGCAGCTCTTTTTCGATGATGTTCGTGTGCCGGCCCGCAATCTGATCGGTGAAGAAAACAAGGGTTTTAGCTACCAGATGCGGCAATTTCAGGAAGAACGGTTGTTTGTCACCGCTCGCGCCTTACGCGGCATGGAGATGGTGATTGAAGAGACAATCGAATATACCGGTCAGCGCAAGGCTTTTGGCGGCGCCATACTGGATAACCAAGTCGTCTATCACAAATTAGCGGAGCTACAGAGTGAGCTGGAAGCCCTGCGCGCTCTTCTTTATCGAACGACAGAGCAACATGTCGCGGGCGAAGATGTTACGAAACTGGCCTCCATGTGTAAGTTTCTGGCCGGAAAACTTGGTATGAAAATCCCAAATGAATGTTTACAATATTGGGGTGGTCAGGGATACATGTCAGAGAACTGGATTTCCCGTGCCTATCGCGACCTTCGGCTGACCGGGATAGGCGGCGGCGCTAATGAGATAATGCTTGAAATTATCGCAAAAAAAATGGGTGTTTATCCAGGGATGCGTAATTGACGTTTTAACAAGGGGCGGCCAATGAAATACTGGCTTATCAAATCGGAACCCGGCGCCTGGTCGTGGCAGGACCAACTGGATGCTGGCGAGGCGGGAACATATTGGGACGGCGTTCGCAATTATCAGGCGTCCAACAATATGAAAGCAATGAAAATCGGGGATCAGTGTTTCTTCTATCATTCGGTGAAGGAAAAACAGATCGTTGGAATTGTCGAAGTGATCAAGGAATACTATCCCGATCATACGGACCCGAAAGAGCGCTTTGGCATGGTTGATGTCAAAGCACTGAAAACGGTTCCGGAGCCGGTAACGCTTGGTACCATAAAAGCAGACCCTAAGCTTGAAAATCTCGCCCTTGTCCGTCAGAGCCGACTCTCGGTTGTGCCCATTGATGCCCCGTCTTGGAAGCATATTTGCAAATTGGGGAAAGTTTCTTAAGCCTTGCAGATAAGCCTTTGGATATGAGGCCGTGATCGCCTATGGTCATAGTCTTCGTTTCGACGTTCTGAAAGCTCCCTTTAATGGTAAATCCCAATTCGTCCGCACAGTCGGCGGGAACATTGCAAGCCTATTTTCTGCTGACCGTGACCACTCTGTGCTGGGCCATGAATGCCGTATTGAGCAAGTTTGCCGTTGGGGAAATATCGCCGATGGCGCTGGTCAGCTTGCGCTGGGTGTTGGTCGTCATACTCCTGACAGTAATTGCCTGGCGTCAACTTCGGAGAGATTGGCCGATTTTACGTAAAAGAGCCGTTTATATCCTGGTTATGGGCGCGTTGGGCTACACATGCTTCAACAGTCTGTTTTATATAGCCGCCCATTACACGACTGCTGTCAATATTGGCATTCTTCAAGGTTCCATGCCTGTTTTCGTTGTCCTCGGTGCATTTCTCGCCTTTCGCTCAAAAATATCGACGCTACAAATGACGGGCGTTCTTGTGACGGTTGCCGGTGTTATCATTGTTGGCTCTGGCGGCAGCCTTGAGCGCCTTGCAGGGTTTGAGTTAAACACTGGCGATTTGCTGATGCTATTCGCTTGTTCCCTATATGCTGGATTTACTGTTTGTCTTCGCTACAAGCCAGATGTCGGTGCCTTAAGTTTTTTTGCCATGTTGGCGCTCGCGGCTTTCCTGACATCGCTCCCGTTTGTTTTTCTGGAAATAAGCATGGGATATTTTCAGGCACCGACGACCACCGGCTGGGTTGTTATAGCCTTGGTCGCGCTTTTCCCTTCCTTTATCGCGCAGCTTTTCTTTATTCAGGGGGTTACAATTATTGGCCCAAGCCGCGCCGGAGTGTTTGTTAATCTGGTTCCTGTGTTCGCATCAATCATGGCCGTAACAATCCTGTCAGAGCCATTTGAGCTATATCAGGGAATGGCCCTGGTGCTGGTTCTCTTTGGTATATGGCTGTCGGAGCGCGGAAAAACGCCTCAAGCTAGCTGAGATCAGAAATCGCTTACGATACCTTTACGTTCCCAATCCCCATAACGCGTTGGTTCAAGGCCTGCCGGGCCGCCAATTTCGCCTTCCGTTTGCGTCTGCTTTATTGCCGGGTCTTTCTTCGTCTGTATTGCTTCATCCGAAGCGTTGATTTCAGCATCTTTGGAATTTGCTTTTTCATCGGTCATATCATGCTCCTGACTATTTTCGAGACGATACCTTATGAATTGAAGACGGTCTATAGACCAGGGCAGCATTATCCCGTATGAAAGCCGATATGAATGAACCCCAGACAAATCCGCGAAAAGCAGCAGTCCTGCTTCTGATCCGAGTTCTGCAAAAGCACCAGCTGCTGGAAGAGATTCTAAATCCGGTACTAAAAGGCCTCAGTCCGCGAGATCGCGCCCTGGCGCGGGCATTGGCGTCCACGACGATACGCCATCTTGGCGTGATCGACGCCCTCATCGATAAGATGCTGGAGCGCCCGTTACCGGACAAAGCCTTTGAAATCCGCCATATCCTGCGCATTGGTATTGCGCAAATTCTTTACCTGAAAATCCCCTCACATGCCGCTGTACATGACACCGTGGAGCTTGTTCCGCTGACCAGCAAACATCGCGGTCTGGTCAACGCGCTTTTGCGGCGGACAGACAGGCAAGGCGCGAAACTACTTGGACAGCTCAATATCCCACGCAGGAACACGCCTGACTGGCTCTGGAGCAGCTGGGAAGGCCATTACGGGACGGAAGTGGCGAGCCAAATCGCAGAGGCACATCTCAATGAGGCCAGCCTTGATTTTTCCATAAAAAGCAATCCGGAAAAGTGGCAAAAAGAATTAGAGGCTGAGGCGCTACCGACGGGATCGCTGCGCCGCAAATCCGGCGGCGATATTTCTGAACTTCCTGGCTTCATTGAAGGTGAATGGTGGGTACAGGACGTGTCCGCCGCTCTGCCCGCACTATTGTTTGGCGATATGGCGGGGAAGACAATTCTTGATGCTTGCGCCGCGCCGGGCGGAAAAACGGCGCAGCTTGCCAATGCTGGCGCAAATGTCATTGCCCTCGACCGGTCAAAAGCCCGCATGGTGCGGCTCGAAGAAAACTTAGCCCGCCTACATCTGACGGCAAACCTGCAGATTGGTGATGCGGAAAAATATGAGAGCGATACGCCGCTTGATGGCATTCTGCTCGATGCACCCTGCTCCAGCACAGGAACACTCCGCCGTCATCCAGATGTCGCCTATCTGAAATCACAGCAGGACGTAGATAAGCTCGTGGGACTACAAGCCCGCCTTTTAGATGCTGCCTCCCGCCAACTGAAACCAGGTGGCACCCTGGTCTATAGCGTCTGTTCCTTGCAGCCCGAGGAAGGGGAGCAGCAAATCGAAGCCCTCTTGAGCCGCGATCCAAGCTTGAAACGACAGTCTGTCTCTGCGTCAGAAGTTGGTGGCGCCAGTGAATTTATAGATGACGCTGGTGATCTTCGATGTCTGCCGTTTCATATGGGTGGCATGGACGGCTTCTTTGCGTCCCGCCTTGTTAAATTATCTGATGTGGGCGCTTGAGCCTATCCAACCGAAATGCTAAAGGAAAGTCATGCAAAAACCGGTCAGAATAGCTCCGTCCATCCTCGCCGCTGATTTCGCCAAGTTGGGGGACGAAGTTCGCGCGATTGATGAAGCCGGAGCGGATTTTATCCATATAGATATTATGGACGGCCATTTCGTCCCCAATATCAGTTTTGGCCCGGCAATCACGAAATCTGTTCGCGGCTGCACTGACAAACCCTTTGATTGCCATTTGATGATTTCCCCGGTTGATCCCTATATCCCGGAATTTGTCGATGCAGGCGCTGATATTATCACCCTGCATCAGGAAGCCGGCGGCCATCTTCATCGCAGCCTGCAACTGGTCAAGTCCCATGGGTTAAAAGCCGGAGTTTCGCTCAATCCTGCGACACCGGCATCCACCCTTGAGCATGTTATGGACGATGTTGATCTGATCCTGGTGATGAGCGTTAATCCGGGTTTTGGCGGACAGAAGTTTATTCCCTCACAACTTGACAAAATCCGAACATTACGGGACATGATTGACGCCACGGGTCGGGATATCGATCTTGAAGTCGATGGCGGAATTACTACTGAAACTGCGCCCCTTGTTATTGAGGCAGGTGCAGATATGTTAGTTGCAGGCAGTGCCGCCTTTAAAGATGGGCCTGCGCATTATGCGGATAACATCAAAGCGTTACTGGGTAAAGCATGACAGAGACGGCATCAGAGCCAATTGAAGGAGGGCCGCCCCCTCGTCGTTCGGTTTATGATGTCATTTTTTCGAGCGCCGCTTATCAGGCCAGCCTCAAAAGCCGTGTCCCCAAGCGGCTTGCATTGACCCCCGTAGATGTCTTTCCAGGCAACGCTGATCTGGCGGACACCATCTTTCAAGGCGAATATGATTTTGCCGGGCATGAAGTCCATCTTGAAGATCAGGAGCCTTGGCTTGTCAATAATATACCTATTGCCTGGCATAATGAATTGCATGAGTTTGGCTGGATCCGCCATTTTGCAGCCAATGGCAGCCAGGCTGCTGCCCGACATGTGCGGACGCTTATCCTCTCCTGGATTAATCATTTTGATATCTACCGGCCATACGTTTGGGACGAGAATGTTTTAAGCCGCCGATTGATCAATTGGTTCTGTCAAAGTGGGTTTTTGCTGGAAGAGGGCGAAAGCGACTTCAATTACATCTTTCTGAAATCGCTCCGACGCCAATATGTCCATCTTGGCCGTCTTGCAAAACGCGGATCCAGGGAGTTGGACAGGGATCCGCTCTGGCAGGCTCTGCTCTACGGAAGCCTGTGCTTTTCCGATATGAAGAAAACGACCGTTAAATCAGTTGCCGGGCTCGAGGCGGAAATAAACCGGACGGTGATGGCGGATGGTTGCCATCTTTCGCGAAATCCCGAACGCCATCTGACTTTGCTCGGTGACCTCGTTGGTGTTCGCAATACGTTAATGGCTGCCAATGAGATGGTTCCGGTCGCCATCAACAATGCAATCGACAGGCTGGCGCCCGCCGTACGATTTTTCCAGCATGGGGATGGCCAACTCGCCCTGTTCAACGGTGGCCTTAAAATGGAGGAAGGCTACTGCGACACTCTGCTTTCCTTATCTGACGCGACAGGCCGGGCGCCGCACCGTTTTCCCAAAGGGGGTTTTGAACGTCTTAAAGCCGGGCGCGCATTGCTTATTCTTGACTCTGGTGAAGGAGGTCGGGAGAAGGCAGAGATAAGTCACTCAGGTCTATTGGGGTTTGAGTTCAGTTATGGACGCGAAAGGCTCATTGTCAATTGCGGTGGTGTTCCTGATCGCAAATCAACTTGGGGGAAAGCTCTCGCGGCAACCGCTGCACATTCGACCCTTTGTTTTGAGAATATCAATGCGGCATACCCCGAAAAAGCAACCACAAACGGCGAAAATATTGCGGTTCGCAATGAAGAAGACGGCAATATCTGGCTGGACCTTGAAAGTCAGGGATATTTGAAGTCCGTTGGCGTGACCCATCGTCGTCGTCTTTACCTGGACGCAACGGGGCGAGCGCTCCGCGGTGAAGACCAGATCATCCCATCACGCATACCCGCTGCTGACCAATCTGTTTTTACTCTGCGCTTTCATCTGCATCCCGATCTCAGTATTTCAAGAAGTGCTGGCGGCAAAAATATCCTTATCCGTACTATGGGCGGTGTTGGCTGGAAGTTCCTGACAGGTGCGGCACGGCTTGATCTGGACGAAAGCGTTTTTTGCGGTGTTCCCGGGGAACGACGACATAACCAGCAAATTGTCATCACCGGCCATCTCCCTAATCAGGACCCCGTATTGATAAAGTGGGCTCTTACGCGGCTGTCGGATTAACGAATGGCTCTATAGCTGCCAACGCTTCACGCCGGGTGAGAATTCCGTGTTACGCCATATGCCTTTTACATCCGCGACGAGCCCCTTGTCTTTCATCATTCCTTCGATACCGGCCGTCGATAAATCCAGATAGACGGAATGGGCGACGGCACCAACAATGGCGTCATAACCGCTCAAATCAGACAGATTTTCGATCAGGTCAATGTTCAGGAACTGCTGTGCTTCGTCTTTATCGGCGAGCGGATCGTGAATATCCACCATATGACCAAGTTCTCGCAGGCGGGAAATAATATCAATAACTTTAGTATTGCGAAGATCGGGAACATTCTCTTTGAATGTCAGGCCTAAAACCAGAATTCTGCTTTTACCGTCAAGGTTATCATCTACGCTGTCAGCAATAAAGTTCCCCATGGATTCATTAATACGGCGACCGGTTAGAATAAGGTCAGCAAAATGCCCTACTTCATTTGCCCGATGAGCCAGATAAAAAGGATCAACGCCTATGCAATGACCACCGACCAAGCCTGGTGTAAAATTAAGGAAGTTCCATTTGGTTCCCGCAGTCTCCAAAACATCATAGGCGGAAACCCCGAGCTTCTGAAAAATCATCGTTGCTTCGTTGACGAAGGCTATGTTGATATCTCGCTGGGCATTCTCGATCACTTTCGCGGCTTCTGCTGTCTTAATATTGCGTGCACGAAAGGTACCTCCCGTTGTCGCTGCGCCATAAATATCGGCGAGGATATCAGTGATCTCTTCCGTTTGACCTGCAACTACTTTGATGATTTTATCAACGGTATGAATTTTATCTCCGGGATTAATACGCTCCGGTGAGTATCCAAGGTAAAACCCCTCGCCAGAAATTTTGCCAGACGCCTTTTCCAGCAACGGCCCACAGACATCCTCGGTGACACCAGGATAAACCGTGCTTTCAACGACAACAATTGCGCCATCTTTCAGTACAGGCCCAACAGCAGCGCTCGCATTTTCAAGAGGGCCTAAATCCGGCTTATTATTCTCATCTACCGGCGTCGGCACTGTGATGATATGGACGTCTGCGTCTGCAGTATCCTTGATATCCGTGGTAAAGCGCATACTGCTGGCACGCAGCAACGGCGTATCAATTTCAAAAGTACGATCCATCCCTTGACGTAACTCATCAACACGATCTTTACTCACATCAAAGCCGATAACATCAAAACTTCGCGCAAGTGCGACAGCCAGCGGAAGGCCTACATATCCAAGCCCGACAACCGATATTTTTGTTTTACTGCCTACTTTATCGCGCCCAAGAAGAGCAGCCGGTACTGATTTCACCATAGATTTAGATCGCCTAATAATAAAATTATATGTTGTTGGTACTGCCGGGATACTAGTTTGTCCAAGTTTTTTTTTCGTTAACTGGTTCCGCAAAATTGCCCTACATGCTATAGCGCGCCCGTGGAACTAGCCCAACATTTCAAAGGAAAAATTCGCCCATGTCCCGCACTGAACTGCAATCCGTTACCCGCGCTCTTATTTCCGTCTCCGATAAAACTGGTCTTGTGGAACTCGGCCAGGCATTGCGGAAACAGAATGTAGAAATTCTTTCTACGGGTGGCAGCGCGAAAATGCTTCAGGATGCAGGAATTGACGTTACCGAAGTTGCCGATCACACCGGCTTTCCGGAAATGATGGGCGGACGTGTCAAAACCCTGCATCCAAAAGTTCATGGCGGCATTCTGGCACTTCGGGACAATGACGATCATATCCAGGCAATGACCGATCACAATATTGGCGGCATCGATCTGGTGATTGTCAATCTCTATCCATTTGAAGAAACTGTCGCCAAGGGCGCAGATTTTCATACCTGCATCGAAAATATCGATATCGGCGGACCCGCGATGATCCGCTCCGCCGCCAAGAATTATGGCTTTGTGACCGTCGTTGTCGATACCAGTGACTATGAACTGGTCATTGCAGAATTGAATGAGAGCGGCGGTAAAACCAGCTCGGAACTCCGTAAGAAACTTGCCGCCAAGGCGTACGCGCGCACGGGGGCTTACGATGCCGCCATTTCCAACTGGTATGCAGATCAATTGGGAGAACCATTCCCCGATCGTCTGGTGGTTGCCGGAACGCGTCAACAGGTTTTGCGCTATGGGGAGAACCCGCATCAGTCCGCTGCTTTCTACGCCAATGGGGAAGAACGTACTGGCGTTGCATCTGCTGAACAAGTACAGGGAAAAGAGCTTTCCTATAACAATTTTAACGACACGGACGCGGCGTACGAACTGGTCGCAGAATTTAACCCAAAAATCGCTGGCCCGGCTTGTGCCATTATCAAGCATGCCAATCCATGCGGCGTTGCATTGGGGGATACGTTGGCAGATGCCTACCGTTCTGCCTTTGCCTGCGATACCACATCAGCCTTTGGCGGCATTATTGCCCTCAATCAGGCTTTGGATGCGGCAACAGCAAGGGAGATCGTCAAGATTTTTACGGAAGTTATCATTGCTCCCGATGCAGACGACGCCGCGAAAGAAATCATTGCAGCGAAGAAAAACCTCCGTCTGCTGCTGACCCACGGCTTGCCCGACCCATCAACCAGCGGCCGTCTGATCAAATCGCTTGCGGGGGGATATCTCATTCAGGATAGGGATAATGCTCTGACCGCCGAACCGGAATTACAAGTTGTCACCAAACGGGCACCAAGTGATCAGGAAATGGCAGATTTGAAATTTGCCTTCACGGTGGCCAAGCATGTGAAATCAAACGCCATTATCTATGTACGCGATGGCGCCACGGTTGGCGTTGGCGCCGGACAGATGAGCCGGGTTGATTCGTCCAAAATTGCTGCAGCCAAGTCATTGGAAGCCGCACAAAATGCGGGCGAGACTGTGGCCTGGGCGAAAGGCTCCGTTGTCGCCTCCGATGCCTTCTTCCCTTTCGCCGACGGGCTGCTCGCTGCTGCAGAGGCAGGCGCAACAGCCGTTATTCAGCCCGGCGGTTCCATGCGCGACGACGAGGTCATTAAGGCCGCAGACGACGCTGAGCTTGCCATGGTCTTCACCGGTATGCGACATTTCCGTCATTGATTTTCTGACGGGGAGTAAAAACATGATCATTACCACAACAGGGTCGATCGAAGGCAAGACCATTACGGCCTATCACGGCGTCGTTGCCGGAGAAGCGGTGATGGGCACAAATTTTGTCCGGGATTTCTTCGCGAGTGTTTCTGATAAACTCGGGGGCCGCTCTGGCGCCTACCAAAAGGAAATCCGCAAAGCCCGCGGCTACGCCCTCGAAGACATTGCTGAAGAGGCCGAGGAACAGGGTGCCAACGCTATCGTCGGTGTTAGCATGGACGTGGAAGTGATCGGAGACAGCATGTTGATGGTTGTTGTTTCAGGCACCGCCGTCACTGCCAGTTAATCGTGAGACGGTTCGCGCACAAAACTCATCAACGCTGCGCCAACCATTAGAAACACAAATATAATAATCATGGCTGGACGTTGCTGACCGCTTGCGGAGGTGACGATACCGATCAGCAATGGAGCGACGAAAGCCGTTGCTTTACCCGACAAAGCAAACAACCCAAAAAACTCTCCAACTTTCTCAGGTGGAGATAACCGGGCAATCAGGGTTCGGCTGGATGCCTGCGCAGGTCCGAAGAAGAAGCCCATAATAAACGCAAATCCCATAAATACCATTTCAGCTGGGCTGCCAAAAAGGGCCCCATCTTCTACCGGCATCGCGGCAGGTAGGCCAAACAGAACCTGTCCGTGGCTGATAGACAAAACCCCGACGGAGGCAAAAGACAGTCCCAACACAGAAATCACGATGGTCGGCTTCGAACCCATCTTGTCGTCTAGCCAACCCCCGAGAAAACATCCCGCAATAGCAAAGACATTTATCAGGATTCCAAAGAGGCCGAGCTCAGTCGTGCCCCAGCCGAAAAGCCCTGCCGCATAGATACCGGAAAATCCGATCAAAGCCAGAATACCATCATTATAAAACATTCGAGCGATCAAGAAAAAAACAATGTTCTTGTAGTCTTTCAGGGACCTCAAGGTCGTGAGAAGGGACCCTAATCCCTGCTGAACCGCCACTTTCTTGGATATTCCCGTAGGTTTCGTATCAGGCGTAAAAAGCAACATGGGAATGATAAAGACCAGGAACCAGACCGCAGACAAAGGGCCGGTGATGCGATCGGGCTCAAAGGTTGCCTTATCCAAGCCAAAAAGCGGTTCTGTAGGTAGGGAGAAGCCGAAAAGGACAATAAATAGCGCAATAAGTCCGCCGACATATCCCAGACCCCAACCGAAGCCGCTCAAACGCCCCATTTTAGATTGCGGTGTCAAGTTCGGCAGCATGGCATTGTTAAACACCAGACTGAACTCAACTCCGATAGTGCCAAGGATGATTGCCGCCAGTATCCAAACGATCCCGCTTTGCTGCCCCGGCACCGCCCACCAGAGCGAAAAGGCGCCAATAGCGCAGACAACGGCGAAGAAAAGTATCCAGGGCTTGCGACGACCTCCTGCATCGGCGATAGAACCGAACACCGGGCTTAACACTGCAATTAGAATACCGGCAATAGCCTGCGTATATCCCCAATAGGCTTGCCCTTCTACGGAAGAGGACGCAACATGTGAGGTGAAGTAGGGGGCAAAAATAAAAGTCGTAACAACCGTAAAATACGGCTGGTTCGCCCAGTCAAACATCGCCCAGGAAAATTTACCAAGCTTGCTCGCCTCGGTCATAGGCGCCGTATTCTCAACCATTAAAATCCCCCTATTCCGCCGATGAAATCAGGCTACGACATAAGGGCTTCAAATTCAAATGGCATCACGCCCTATCTGTCAGACTAGTCCATGGATTTTGGCGAAGGGGTCCCGGCTCGCGTCTTCGTGCCACTCATACTCCGCCCAAATAGTCACATCTCGAGCCATCTCGATACCGCAATGATGAGCTATGACAGCCAATGCCATATCCATACCAGCGGACACACCCGAGGACGTGAAAAATTTCTCGTCCTCGACCCATCTCGCCTGCGTGACCCAATTTACTTTGGAAGATTGGCCGCGAACCCAAACGAAGGCAATTTTGTTTGATGTTGCCCGTCTGCCATCCAAAACACCGGTTCTGGCAAGCAAGGCACTGCCTGTACAGACGGACATCACTGTTTCCGCCTGCGATGCTGCCTTTGTTATCCATTCCAGTAGTGCGGGATTATCAACCTCCTCTCGGGTTCCCATACCACCGGGAATCAAGATGAGGTCATAATTTATCGGATCGCTAAAACCTCTATCGACATGGACAGCAGGCCCAGTTTGACTGGAAATATCACCGTCAGTCTCTCCCACAATCTCAATATCAAATCTATCCGGTGGCATTCCGAAAAACTCTAATGGTCCCATCAGGTCCAACAGATCAAAGTTGGGGAAAACCAGCGCGCCAATTCGCTTCAGGGGCGGTCGGTTCTTCATCCTTACTTAATCAAGGAACGGAATTGGCGGTTGGCAAAGGCGAGCTTCGCAATATCTAGGCCGCCCATGGATTTAAATTCCTTCATTAGATCTGAGGAGCGTTTGATGGGTGTTTGATGTCGTTTCGACCAGTGATCGAAGGCCTCTCGCCCAGCATGGCCGTTGGAATGAGCAAAAACCGAATTGGTAAGCGCACGCTGCTGACCATAGAGGTCGTCAATAATTGCCGTAACCGCCAGTCGGTCCCAGTTGCTCTCAACCTCAATATTCTCGGCTGCTGCCCGAAGCCAATCAAGCTGCAATTCAGCACCAACTGCAAAATAGACTTCGCCAACTTCGGTGATGGGCCGCGAACTGGCAGTACCTACCTCCAGCATGTCTAATGACGAACGCAAGGGGCCTAGCGACGCCACCCGGCGAGCAAAGGCTTTTGGAACTCCGGCTGCAGCAAGTTGATCAGTTCGATCGCCAAAGACCTTCCGCCCTTCATCACTCAACAATCCTTCAAGGCCTTTTTCGAGCTTGCGCATTTCAGCAGCCAGAACTTTGGCCTCAGAAGCAATATCAACATCGGAAGACAGACGTCGGAGGCACCAGAGCGTGGCCCGGCGTGCCAGTTTTTGGGTAACGTCAATCATCCGGCCCTGAATATCCGAAGGCACCTTATTATCGAGGTTTTCAATACCATCCCATAGAGTGTTCAAATCAAACACATCGCAAACGAGAGCAAAAGCGCGAGCAACTTCCTGAGGTTCACACCCCTGTTCTTCCATCATTTGCAAGACAAATGTCGGGCCCGCCCGATTGACGAGCTGATTAACGATGATTGTTGTTATAATTTCACGGCGCAGCCGATGGTTCTCGACGCAAGATGCGTGTTTTTCCCGAAGTTGCGGCGGGAAATATTCGGCGAGCCAGGTATTGTAAAATGCATCGTCGGGAAGCTTTGTGCCCAACACATCCTCATAAAGTGTCATTTTTGCGTAAGCGAGCAACACCGACATTTCCGGGCGTGTAAGTCCTCGACCAGCAGCCTGACGATCCGCTAATTGTTCGTCATCAGGCAGGAATTCAACAGCGCGATTTAGCCGCCCTTTTTTCTCCAGGTCCCGCATAAACCGGACATTTTCTTCGAAATTGATATGGGCCTGACGATCTGCGGTGGTCAGTGCCTGTGTTTGCAGGTAATTATCTTGCAGCACGTGATCAGCCACATCGTCGGTCATCTCTACCAGCAATCGATCACGCTGTTTGCCTGTCATTTCACCGTCATCCAGCACGGCCCGGAGCAGGATCTTGATATTCACCTCATGGTCCGAGCAATCAACGCCGGCGGAATTGTCAATGGCATCCGTGTTCAGACGCCCGCCGTTCAGGGCACATTCAATACGCCCGAGTTGCGTTGTTCCAAGATTGCCGCCTTCGCCGATGACTTTAGCCCGGACATCATTGCCATTAATGCGAATGCCGTCATTGGCACGATCGCCAGCGTCACTATTACTTTCGCTCGCAGCCTTAATATAAGTGCCGATCCCGCCAAACCATAGAAGGTCGACACGGGATTTGAGAATAGCAGTCATCAAGTCGTTGGGCGTAACCTCCGCCGCCTTGATATCCAGCAATTTCTTGATTTCATCGGACAAGGTGATGGATTTTGCCTTGCGATCAAAAATTCCGCCGCCTTTTGAAATAAGCTTTGTATTGTAATCTTCCCAGGAAGACCGTGGAAGCTTGAATATCCGTTCCCGTTCCTTGAAGCCTTTTGCAGCATCCGGCGACGGATCGATAAAGATATTGCGATGGTCAAAGGCCGCAACCAGGCGAATATGCTTCGAGAGCAACATGCCGTTGCCGAATACGTCGCCGGACATATCACCAATGCCAGCGACCGTGAATGCCTTGCTCTGGATGTCATGATCCATTTCCCGGAAATGACGCTTGACAGATTCCCATGCGCCGCGCGCCGTAATTGCCATTTTTTTATGGTCATAGCCTGCAGCCCCGCCAGAGGCAAAAGCGTCGCCAAGCCAGAAACCATAGGAAATGGCCACGTCATTGGCAATATCCGAGAATGTCGCAGTCCCTTTATCAGCCGCGACGACAAGATAGGGATCGTCTGCGTCATGGCGCACGACGTCAGCGGGCGGAACAACATCACCGCCCACATAGTTGTCGGTGATATCCAGAAGGCCAGAGATGAATATCTTGTAACAGGCAATACCTTCCGCCTGGAATTCTTCTCGTGTCCCGCTCGTGGGAAGCCTTTTCGGGTAAAAGCCACCTTTTGAGCCGACCGGAACAATCACCGTATTTTTAACCATCTGGGCTTTCATCAGGCCAAGCACTTCTGTACGGAAGTCCTCACGACGATCAGACCAACGCAAACCACCTCGGGCAACCTTGCCACCGCGCAGATGTACGCCTTCTACCCTCGGGCTATAGACAAATATCTCCACATGCGGACGCGGAAGCGGAAGGTCGTCCAGCTTTTGACTGTCCAGCTTGACGGAAAAATATGGTTTCTCCGCACCATCTTTCGCCTTTTGAAAGGCATTTGTCCGGAGTGTATTCAGGATCAAATTGACAAATCGACGTAAAATACGGTCATCGTCAAGGCTGGCCACCTGATCCAGATCCTGCCATATTTCCTCAACGATACGGGCTACGGCTGCTACCCGATCACCTGCGAATACTGGGTCGAAGCGAACATTGAACAACTCAATCAATCGTCTACAAATAATCGGGTTTTCGGATAACGTATTGGCCATATAGGACTGACTGAACGTAATACCAGCTTGCCGCAGGTATTTAGCATAGGCGCGAAGGACGACAACACTGGACCAGTCAAGGCCGGCGCGCATCACCAGACGATTAAAGCTGTCATTCTCCATCCTGCCGGTCCAGACCCGATGGAATGTTTCTTCGAATTTGGCTTTCAGATCATGGAGGTCAAGGGACGTACCGCCAGGCTCAACCAAATCAAAATCATGTATCCAGATAGGCTGCTTCAAATCCGGCGAGGAAATAAAATAAGGGTTTTCCGACAGCACCTTCAGCCCCATATTCTCCATCATTGGCAGGCAATCGGACAGAGTCAGAGGCTCGCCGGGACTATAGACCTTGAAGCGCACCTTGTTTTCCGGATCTTCTATCCAACGATAGAGGTTTAGTCCAAGCTCACCACCGGTTTCGCAGACAATTTCCGTCTTATCGATATCGTAAAGCGCAAGTTCCGCGTTAAACCGTTCCTGATATCCAACCGGGAATGCAGTACCATAGCGGGCCTTAAGACGTAGGCCCTTTTCCTCACCCCATTTGTCCAGCAGCGCATCATACAGATCGTCTGGCCATTCGCGGGCCGCCGCAACCAGATGCCGGTCAAGGTCAGCTTCATCTATAATCGGCTTATCTTTGCCTTTAAGTGCAATGATGTAGTGAATACGCGCAAGAGCGTCATCACCAACTAAGGCATAATGAGATGAAAGCGATCCATTATGGGCCTCCGCCAGAATCTCACCAAATTTCTTGCGGATATCGGTATTGAATTTTTCGCGAGGGACATATACCAGCGCCGAAACAAACCGCTGAAACCGATCGCGACGCAGAAGCGCGCTAATCCTTGGCCTTTCCTGCAACAGGAGGATTTTTGAGGACGTTTCAAACAGATCCTCGACGGAAATCTGGAACAACTCATCGCGGGGATAGGTTTCCAGAATATGAGCCAATGCTTTTTCATCATGGCTGTTTTTGGCAAGGTCCGCCATCTCCAAAGTCTGGGCGACCTTACGGCGCAAATAGGGGATGTCCCTGGGAATACGGTTGTAAGCCGCTGAGGTGAATAGTCCAGTGAAGCGATATTCCCCAACCACTTCGCCCTTTTTGTTGAATTTTTTGACGCCCACGTAATCCAGATGAACCGCACGATGCACCGTCGAGCGCACATTGGCTTTCGTTACAATGATCAATTCCTTGCGCCTCAGGAAATCTTTAACCTCCGGCGACATCTCCCGACTTCCCGTCATAATACGGCGTTTAGGGTCACGTAAAATGCCAAGACCAGAATCCTTTACGATATCCCAGCTATCCTTTTTTCCTTTATTTGCCGCACCGAATTCGAACTCCCGAAAGCCCAAAAAAGTGAAGTGATTGTCAGACATCCATTGCAGCAATGCCCGAGCCTCCATAATTTCCGCATTTTCTAACGGTGGCGGGTTATTGGTGAGATTCTTGATTATGCTGTCGACGCGATTCAGTATGGTCCGCCAATCGTCAACAGCCATCCGTACATCGTCCAGTGAGGATTTAAGCTCGTGCTCTATTTCCGCCAACACCTTCACATCAGACTGCTCATCAATTTCGAGATGCATGATGCTTTCGCGCTGATGCTTTTGCTTTGCAGTAGCTGAATGTTCAAACACCCGCTTGCGCACGCCTTTGGCATCTCGCTCGACATCCAGAACCGGATGCACGATCTGATGAACGGTCAACCCCCGCCGGGCAAGAACCGCGGTGACACTATCCACCAAAAACGGCATGTCATCATTGACGATTTCAATAACAGAATGCGAGGTCTTCCAGCCATGCTCTTCCAGATCCGGACTAAATGCGCGTAATTTAGTAACGTTGGGTTTACGATTTGCGGCATACTTATAGAGTGATAAAGCGGACCCATAAAGATGCTCTGGCGACAGCTCCAGAACATCTTCCGGAGATAGGCGTTCATAGAATTTTCGGACAAAGGTCGCGACATCTTCTGCCGCCGTTTTGTCCAAGCGATTTTCAACCATAGAGAGAACTTTATCGATTTGCTCTGCTTTCAGTTCTTGCGTATTCGCCGCCATAATCAGGATCCCCATCCCATAAATTGCCACTATTGCCTTTTCGATTCGTTGAAAGGCCAGTTTAAATTATCCCTTAACGAGAGGTTTGCAAACCATAATCGATCACAAAAAGTTTCAATTTTTCAACATGTTATTTGCAGGCTGCCTAATTTATAGGCAATCAATATCTAGCCATGCTCCAATTCCGCCAACTATTTCCAAGGCATAGACCAATAATGGCCCATTCCTGACTACGGTTTTATATTGCGAATAACCAATATTCGGAAACTAAAGAGGATAATGTTATTGACCTCACGCTTGGATAACAAACGTTTGATGGTCAGGATTTTAAGTGTAATCTCATATGCGTCTCACCAGCCAATGATGAGAACCACCGTCCAATTATATGGGAGAAATCATCACTAACTGAAATCGCGAGCAATACTTTTCTCTGCCGCAACATCGCCTAATGCAATCGTATTATTAGTATCTTTGCAGTTACTATTTTTCAGGACATTCAGGTGAAAGATACGAAAGCCGGTAAAGATGTACGGCATAAGGATCGAAAGCATCCTGAAACCACCCTTCCGTCAATTTCAGGGATCGGTTTTCATCAAGAACCTCGACGTTCATCATCAAGCTCTTTATGCTTCATGTGAAGCATTGCCGCAGCTGGAATTCCAGATCAGCAAGGAAGTTCACGGGAACTAGTTAAAATGTGCCTCCCCAGATCTTTGTATCTCCCCGAAAACAAGGGTAACAACGAGAAATGAGACCAATAGAATTTGTGCAAATCTCATAAAATGTCTTTATTTTTACCTTCCAGCACCAGGCAGGTCAGAATGTTTGAATAGAAGGCGCCTGTATCAATCCCTATGCGGTTCGCTTTGAATTCTGGCGCGGCGGTGATGCTGTGGCCGTGTATAATGACCTTTTCGTAATCTTCCTCGCAGCGGAGGAAGTCATCCCGTATCCACAGGAGATCTTTCTCCTTCTGATCTGCAAGAGAGGTCTCCGGCGCGATACCGGCATGGGCGAAGAAATAGTCTCCCAACGTAAAACTCTCGACAAGGCCATTCAGAAACACCCGATGACGGTCAGGAAGCGCTTTATTTAATTTCTCGCAAATTAACTTGACATCCTCGCCCGTAAATTCGCCGAGAGAAATATCAACCCCGTAACTCTGAACAGTCGCATCCCCCCCATAGTGCAACCAGCGTTTTCCCTTTAGGGGGTCCGCGAGAAAAGACAGCATGGATGCCTCATGGTTACCGTTCAATGTTACAAGGTTCATATGCGGCAAATCAAGGTCCAGAATAGTATCGATTACTGCCCGGCTCATTGCCCCTCTATCGACATAGTCACCCAGCAGAATCAAATGGCTGTGCAATGTATTTCTGCGAAGAGAATCCTTTTCTATTTTCTGCAGTAGCGGAACAAGTAAGTCATTTCGTCCATGAATGTCTCCAATGACATAGGCGCAATGACCATCGGGCATCGTTGCCATCTCCACCGACACCTGATTATCAACAATCTTTGCCTTGCGGGTAGGCATAAGCTTATTGAACTTGGAAAATGCCATTATCTCGCTCTCTCAAACCACCTGACTGGCAGTAGAATTGCTGCTTTCAACCAATTTCTCCCAGTAACTATACATAGAGTGTTTTGGTCAAAAAAAGTGGCGGCCAACCTGACCACCACTTTATATAGGTATTGAAATATTTTCTAGCACGTAATGGGTGGAAACTAATCAGAAATGTGATCGCTTCCTCTTGAAAAATTTGCTGGATTAAATTCTTACAAAATTATTCCCCGACAAAGTCATTTTTGTCCCGGCGACGCCCAAGCCAACCTATTGCTATGAGCGCTATCACAAACAGCAAAAGGGCTGGAGGAAAGAAACTACTGTCCGCCGTCTGGGTCACTGCAGACTGATTGTCTGCTGTCGCAACGTGCTTGCTATCATAAAGCGCTGCTGCGGTCACTGCTGCTGCACCGCTATTAGCCAGTGCTGATGCCTTCTGATCGTTATTAACGACCGTCGACGACCGTGTAATTTCCGTCCCGCCTTCAACAGCAAGCGGTGCCGCAGAAGGTGCATTTGCTGCTATCACAAAAAACAGGGATGCGGCTGCCAGAGTTCTACCAAAAATCACGTCTTTGCTCCTGCATGTATCTGATCAAATATCCGACCAAATTGCTCGAGTCTTAATATCAATTACCCACAGAAATATGACGTTCAGAGAATTTCCGCATCCCTCATTTGAGGGATAAGAGAAAATTTTCCATTATTTTGTTCAATGAGAGGCCTATTCTTCTCTAAGCGCCCTGTTGAAGCTGAGGATAATCGGATCGATGAAATAATCGAGAGCCGTCCGCTCGCCGGTAGAAATCATGACGTCGGCCTGCATACCGGGACGAAGTTGGGCAACCTGAACATTAGCTTCTTCCAAACTATCAATTTGGACTCGAGCAAGATAATAGAACGATCCACTTCGCTCATCTTCAAGACTGTCTGCGGAAACACTAATAACCGTTCCTTCGGCTGGCAAGGATACGCGCTGGCTAAACGCGGGGAAGCGAATTTGAGCCGAGGAGCCGATATGGACACTGTCAATATCAGTCGTATTGACCTTGGCTTCTACAATTAACTGGACATCGTCAGGGACGATATCCAGGACAGTTGCGCCCGGAGCAATGACACCACCCGCCGTATGAACCAGCAAGCCCACTACATACCCCGCCGTCGGGGCCCGAATTTCAGTCCGATCCAGGACATCTTCCGAGGCTCGATTCTGTTCTTCCAAATCAAATAATTGTGCCTGAATGTCGCGAAGTTCCGAGACGACTTCATCCATGAGACTGTTGGAAAGCTCATTTATCTGCAGCTGAACTTCCCCAATTGCTTGCTTGGTCTGGGCGATTTGAGACAGTTTTTCACTACGATCACCTCGGAGTTCGGCCAAATTCCGTTGCAATGCCCGAAGCCGCGGGCGCTTGGCCAGATTTTTTTCCACCAAACCCTTAACGTCCTTGATTTCCTCACTGATCAGCTTGATCTGCCGATCAGACGCAAAAACCTGTCCGCCCAAACCTTTTATCTCTTCATCATATTGAAGCACTTTCTGTTCAAGGATACTGATTTGACCCAACCGGGATTTACGGCGGGATTCAAAAATATTGACTTGTCCTGCCATCGTCTCCTTGGCGTTAGGATCGTCCTTACGCTCCATAAGCCATTCTGGAAAGGCAATTTTATCAAGACCATCCCGCTCAGCTTCCAGCCGCGCCTTTTGCGCGAGCGCGACAGTCCGGCGGCCACGCACAATTTCCATAGAGGCTTTGGATTGAATTTCGTCTAGAACAATTAGAATCTGGTCTTTCTCGACGAAGTCACCATCCTTGACCTTGATTTCCGAGACAATTCCACCTTCCAAATGCTGAATAGATTTCCGGTTACCTTCAACACTGACCGTGCCTTGTGCAATGGCTGCACTGCCAAGCGGTGCAAGGGCCGCCCAGCCCATAAAGGCACCAAAAAATATAAATATCACCACCAATCCCACAATAATCGGACCCCGCACATTCATCATTGCTTCAGATCCTCAATATATTTCAGGGCACCATGCTGGTCACCTTTGACAAATAGCGCATAAATTTTTGAAATTTCCGAATCGCTCAGAGGGTGCGGCGTCAGTGATTGAATTTTGGTTTTAATTTTTTCACTTGGCCCCATGGTCAGGACGGCTGGCTTCCTTTTAACCTGCGGCGCGCCGTTACTATAGGGTGTAGTGCCATTTACCTGAATACCGTTGGCCCGGTTGGCGGGCTGCACCATTGCGTTCTGCGACATAGTAGGCTTTTGCTCTTTGAACCGTGACTTACTATCGGTCATAGAAGCAGCCTGCGCCGTTGGGCGAGACTTCTTTTTCTTCGACTTCATTATATCTGGAGCAGGTGTAATGATTGAGGCTGATGACACCTCCTCCTCACGGTTTTTTCCAACCTGATAAGACTGGGTTTTTGGTCCCGGAAGCGCTTTCTGTCCACCTTGCAGCTTCATCATGACGTCATCTCGATACCCGAATTCCTGAACCATACCGTCCTTCAAGACAAGGATTTTATCGACGTGCTTCAATATATTCGGCCGATGTGCAATCACGAAAATCGTCATGCCCTCGGCCCTGAGGCTTTCCATAGCACTCATAAGTGCCGTCTCACCAATACTGTCCAGATTAGCGTTCGGCTCATCAAGAACCAGAAAGCTCGGGTCGCCATAAAGCGCTCTGGCAAGGCCGATGCGCTGTCGCTGTCCGCCCGAAAGCGCCGCACCGCCCTCTCCAATTTCCGTCTCGTAGCCCTTTTCCATTCGCAGGATCATTTCATGGATTCCCGCTTTCTTCGCGGCAGCAATTACATCCGCCGGATCACCATCGCCCATCCGAGCGATATTCTCGCGTATGGTTCCAGGGAAAAGCTCAATATCTTGCGGCAAGTAGCCAATATGCTTACCGCGATCATCTGCACTCCATTCCGCCACATCCATATTATCAAGACGGGCATGACCAATTCTGGGCTTCAGATTTCCAACCAAAATCCGGACAAGGGTTGTCTTCCCGGCTGCCGTCGGGCCAATGATGCCGAGAACTTCGCCGGGATCAATACGGAAACTTATGTTTCTGAGGATGGGCTCAGTGGTGTTTATATGGGTATAGCTCAGTCCTTCAACAGAGATCGCCCCTTTGGGTTTGGGGAGAGCCATAACTTCTTGACGGACGGCACTTGTATCAAGCTGTGCTTTAAGCCGCCAATAAGCTGAACGGGCTGATAGAAAGCCCTTCCAAGATCCGATGGCCTGTTCAACCGGCGCCAAAGCGCGCCCCATAATAATAGACCCGGCAATCATAGAGCCAGCCGTCATGTCACCTTCAATGACGAGCCAGGCGCCCGCGCCTGTCACACCAATTTGCAGCATAAGCCGGATAAATTTTGAGGCGGCGGCAATAATACCGCCTCGATCACTGGCATTTGCCTGAAGCTCTAGCGCTTCAGCATGATGCCGGTTCCAGCGCTGAACCAACTGCGGCATCATTCCCATGGCCTCGATCACATCCGCATTCCGCGACGCTGTTTCCGCCTGTTTCATGGCAACCATGGATTGACCACTTGATTGGCCGAGTAATTTCCGGGTGGCCATTTCATTAGCGATGGCAAGGCCGAGTAGAATAAATGCCCCGATCAGAGCAATCCAGCCAAGAACGGGGTGAAGAAGGAACATGATTCCTAAGAAAATTGGCGCAAAAGGGGCGTCCAAAATCGGGAATACACTTGGTCCGGTGAGAAAGGATCGAAAAGTCCCCAGATCCCGAAGGGCCTGAATACTAGCGTCTTTCCCAGACGTTAACGTGGAAACAATGCTGGCGGTAAGCGCCGCACCTCCGATTTGCATATCCAGCCATGTGCTGATTCGCACCAAAACAAAGGTTCGTACGCCTTCCAGCATCGCCATGGTCATCAAGGCAAACCCGGCGATCAACATCAATAATAAAAGAGTGTCTGTATTACGGCTTGTGATGACACGATCAAAGACCTGCATCATAAACAGCGGGGCCGTCAGCATCAGCAGGTTTATTGCCAAGCCAAAGACGGCAATGACAATGAACACACGTGAACATTTGTCCAGAGTTTCCTTAAGAAGCGGGTTGATATTGTTGTTCACGCTTCCCTCGAATTTTCGAAACCGCGATTAGATTGGATCATACTGTATTGCCGATACTGTTGCCAGCGCCCATTATAGCATTGAAGCTACAAAAAAAACGCTGAAAAAGTGTTAAGAAGTTACTGCTAAAAAATAGCCAAAAATCTTATGTTGTTGCTGTGGTCGCTCTGTTCAACATCTATTATTGTTGCATTATGGCCGTTTTTAGGGAAATACTGGATAAAATTGTGGCGATATCCGTCGAACTGACGAATTAGCTATGCTAAAAGCTGAAATGAATGGATTTGGTATCAAGTTAAACCTATTTCTGGATACTGAAATGGAATTTATGGATTTAAGGGGGAGGCAATTAAGTGTTTAAACTGCAAAACGTAAAGTCCGCAGCCACCCGGGCTGTCGTGATTTCTTTGGCACTCGTGATTTCGGCCTGCGCGTCACAGAATGAGGCGGCGACGAGTGCACCGGCTTCGCTTACCGATGCTTCTGAATATATCATTGGCCCCCAAGACGAGCTGGATGTCTTTGTCTGGCAGAATCCTGATCTATCTGTCACCGTCCCAGTTCGTCCCGACGGACGCATTTCGACACCACTGGTTGATGATATAGTTGCAGCATCAAAAACATCTCAGCAATTAGCCCGTGACCTTGAAAAAGCTCTCGGAAAATATGTGAAAGATCCGCTTGTCACTGTGTCCGTTCAAACCTTTAATGGGCCCTATAGTCAACAGGTTCGCATTGTCGGTCAGGCGCAGCAGCCCATGGCAATCGCTTTTCGTAACAAAATGACGGTTCTTGATGCAATGATTGCCGTTGGCGGTATGACCGAATTTGCTGCTGGCAACAGGACGGTTATTGTCCGCACAGAAGGTGGTGAACAGAAATCATATAGCGTCCGTCTGGACGATCTCCTTCTAAATGGTGATGTATCGGCTAACGTACCCCTACTGCCTGGCGATATTCTTATTATTCCGGAAAGCTGGTTCTAGGATATCCGAGTTTCTGCATGATGTCGTTAATCTTGCTTAGAACGAATGAGAAGGTAGTCCGATTGTGATGTATGCCCAGTACAATATCATTGGGGTTAAACACCATAAGCTCTTGTTGATGGCTTGTGCCGGTGTAGCACTGACAACAGTGTGTACCCCTGCGGCCTTTGCGGCAGACTGGGTTTTTGGTCCTTATGTTGGCATCACCGAACAATATACGGATAATGCCTTTAGCACGGCTGAAAACACCAAGGATGACTTGATTACCAGCCTGAACACCGGTTTTACGCTGAACGGGGAGGGGAACCGTGTTCAGCTCGCTTCTGAATATGACCTTTCTTATGACATTTACGCAAAAAACTCCGAGCTAAACGGTTTTCGCCATAACCTGCTAGCATCCGGCGATGCGGAGTTGGTTTCGGAGCATCTTTTTATTCAATCCCAAATCGCCTTTACCGAAGAAACACTTTCTCGTTCCGGTAGCACGACCTTTGTTGACCGAACCGTTTCGAGTGATAGGACGAGAGTGTTAAACACGCGCATCAGTCCCTATTACATTCAGGATTTTGGCGGCAATGCAACGGGCCTCGCGCAATATACCTATTCCCGTGTCGACTTCTTTGAAACCGATGTCGGATCCAGCACGGACGATCCATCCAATAGCCAGACCCACGAGGTAAACCTCTCACTTGGTAGCGGACGCGATTTTAACCGCACCACTTGGCTTCTTGAACTTCTTGGGGTGGATAGTGAGGTCGAAGGCGGTGACGATCTGCAACGAGGGACGTTCTTAGCCTCTGGTCAGATGCCTATCAATAAATTTGTTGCGCTTCTTGGTACGGCAGGGTGGGATGAATTTAATGGGGAAAATATTGATAATCAGTCTATCAGTGGGTATTTTGTCGGCGGCGGCGTCCGTCTGACACCAGGTCCCCGGACAGATTTCAGTATCCAGTTCGGCCATCGTTATGGTCGCGGTATTGCCGACATGGATTTAACTTATCTTATCTCCAGCGAAGCCGCTTTTACGGCTTCTTATACCGTAGATATAGCAACCGCCGGACAGTCACTGGCAAACACAGATGTCTTGGATCGGGATGGGGATCTTGTAAATCCAAATTTCACCAGTACAGGCTATGTCGACGCAATTACGAAAGCCAAAACTCTGTCGACGGGATTACGTGGGACGAAAGGTCGAAACACCTATTCTGCGACGGCCAGCTATGTTCAACGTGATTTCCTGAGCGATGGAACTAATGACGAAGTCGTTGCCGTTGACGGTAGTTACTCCCGCCAGCTGTCTTCTCAGCTCGAAATGTCTCTACTTGCGGGCTATTCGGAAGTTCTTGATGCAGAGGTTGACGGCACACGAGATACAGCCGTTTATGGCCAAGCCGCCTTAAATTATCAGTTCAATGAGAGCCTGAGCGGATCCCTCACATATGGTTATTTTGATCGTGATAGCGAAACGGATACTGACGATTTGAGAGAAAATAATGTGTCTGTTTCCTTGCGAAAGACCTTCTAGAGCATTTCTGGATCAATATGTTTGGTCAAAGATCTATGGATGCTGCCGAAGTTTTTTGAAGATGAGCTTTGCCAGCTCCTTATCATGAATGATCAAAGCCGGCTTTTCATCATCTTCCTCTACAACAACAGGCTTTTCAGGGGTCACATCTTTCTTCGGACCACCGATATCAAAGATGCCGTGTTTTCGTTTATCCTTGATAACCTCTTCAACAATATCCGCATCAATTTCCGGCGCCATCCGGGCAAAGCCGTAAACCAGGCATGTATCGCATAATATATTGATAATCCTCGGTATCCCTCGGCTCGCTTCAAATAGTTTTTCGCAGGCGCCTTTTGTGAACAGGGAAAGTTCGCGTCCGGCAATGGAAAGCCGATGCCGGATGTACACATCGATATCCTCAGCCGTAAGTGGGACAAGATGGAAATCCGAAGCAATACGTTGAACAAATTGTTCAAGTTCCGGGGCTTGAAGTAAACCCTTTAGTTGAGGTTGTCCTACAAGAATTAGCTGAAGTAGTTGATCGTTGTCAGCGTTAATATTGGATAAAAGACGGAGCTGTTCCAGTAGCTTGGGGCCTAGGTTCTGCGCCTCGTCGACAATCAGGATAGTCCGTCTATTTGCTGCATATTCATTAATCAGGAATTGCTGAAGCTGATCATGAAGCGCAACCAGGCTTTTACCTTCGTAAGGCTGGCCAAACGCCATCAACACCCATTGTAACAGCTCACCGTCCTGGATATTCGAAACCAGGCCAACAGTATATTCCTCATCCAGTCGATCCAGAAGATGACGAATGAGCGTCGTTTTACCACAGCCAATTTCACCGGTTACCACAGTAAAACCTGCCCGGTTCATCACACCATATTCCAGCATCGAATAAGCAAGTGAGTGGCTGTGGCCCCAATATAAATAATGAGGATCAGGTAAAATGGAAAACGGCTTTTGGGTAAGGCCGTAAAATTCTCTATACATATTGTTATGCTTCCACCGGCAACATGCCGGATGAATAAATTACTAGTATTTTACAATCTCTATTACCCTATTTAGGTTTAGCAGCCCGAATTTCATCCAATGCTTTTTGAGCTTCCGATTTTTGTAAGAATGGCTGGGTCTCCCCTAGTTTCAAGGCTGCCTCAAGCTCGGCTTCCGCCGCGTCCATTTTCTTCTCAGCAATCAGTGCCATACCCAAATGGTATCTGAGAATAGCCATATTCGGTATTTTCTCTGCTGCATCCTGTATGAGTGGCGTTGCCAAATCAAATTCACCAAGGCGATAATGGATCCACCCCAGAGTATCTTTAAAATATGGAACCTTAGAATTTCTGAACCGTTTCGCCAGTGCATAGGCTCGTCGCAAATCGTCTTCATTTTCTGCACTTTCGGCGATCAGGCTAGCAAGATTATTTACAACAATATCGGAATTTGGGCGGCTTTCTATGAGTTTTTCATATGTCGAAATTGCCTCGGCAATCTGACCTTCACTTTCAAACACGCCCGCCTGAGTGAGGTTCAAAATGAAACTTTCGGGGAGGGCCGCAATTCCTTCAGCCAAAACAGCCTTGGCTTTGTCAGCTTGTCCGGTTCTTGAGTAAAATCGCATAAGCGTCATGTAGCCCGCTTGTTCTTCAGGGTTGCTTGCAACGACTTCTTTCATTAATGCTTCAGCTTCAGCTTGCTGTCCCTTACTAAGCTGTATCTGAGAAAGCAAAATCTTCGCGCTCGTATTATTCGGGCTGGAGTCTAAAACAGATTTCAAAAAAGTTTCAGCTTCATCCACTTTACCATTTCGCATGTAAGCCTGAACCAGAGAAACCATTGTCTGCCCTGCCTCTGGAGTAGTAGCATACGCCTTTTCAAAAGCTGCCAGGCTTTCATCATTGTTTTCCATTCCCGCCAAAGCGGCACCTGAAATCTGAAGAGCGGTACTGTCTGCTTTGTCGAGCTTTCGAATCCTATCTGCAAGCTCTTCAGCTTCACCCCAGTTTTGCTGGAGCAATTTCAGCTGCGCCATTGCCTTCAGCACATCAATATTACTTGGCGATTTCTCGACCATCTTTTCCAATAATTCTCCAGCTCGTCGCTGGTCGGAATGACGGAGAAAGAACTGAGCATATGTCAATCCCACTTCAGGAGACTGCTTGCTATATCGATAAGCAGTAGCAAGCCTATCT
>Ga0315338_1000957_pt1 | contig 45285 bp, 38 predicted proteins | sample ASW8metaG_FD_204518 | JGI IMG/M metagenome (GOLD analysis project Ga0315338, IMG submission 204518) | Ammonia-oxidizing marine archaeal communities from Monterey Bay, California, United States - ASW #8 | ecosystem: Environmental > Aquatic > Marine > Coastal | place: USA: California | collected... | reverse complement strand
GACCCCGTCTCGCAGCCCGCCACCTCGGTCGCACTCGAAGATCTGTTGGCTGGGCCCGTCAAGACAACCGACTCACAACTCGTCGTCAGCCTCCCCAACCAAAAGCTCGCCGTCGGGAGCCACCGATTTCAGCTCGTCGTTGAAGACGACAGCGGGAATGAGTCCACCGCCGTCACCATCGCCGTCATCGTCGTCGACACCCAACGACCCACCGCGGTACTCGACCTCAATGACGAAAATGGGCGCCTCATCTCGGACGGACGGGTGCCTTTCGGCGCCGGATTCATCCTCAGCGGGAAGCGCTCTGCCGACGTCGGAGGCACCATCGCAAGCTACCACTGGGCCTACATCGACGGTGCCACCACCACCGCAACTGCCGCGGACGGCTCGGGAGCAGACCCCATCGCGCAACCCGCCACAACGGTGACGCTCGAAGCGTTGCTCGCGTCGCCGCTCGAGACCGCCGACTCACAGCTCGTCGTCAGCCTTCCCAACCAGAAGCTCGCCGTCGGAAGACACACCTTCCAGCTCGTCGTCGAGGACGACAGCGCGAACGAGTCCGACGCCGACACCATCACCGTCATCGTCGTCGACACCCAACGACCCACCGCGGTACTCGACCTAAATGACGAAAATGGGCGCCTCATCTCGGACGGACGCGTGCCTTTCGGCGCCGGATTCATCCTCAGCGGGAAGCGCTCAGCCGATGTCGGAGGCACCATCGCAAGCTACCACTGGGCCTACATCGACGGTGCCACCACCACCGCAACTGCCGCGGACGGCTCGGGAGCAGACCCCATCGCGCAACCCGCGACAACGGTGACGCTCGAAGCGTTGCTCGCGTCTCCGCTCGAGACCGCGGACTCGCAGCTCGTCGTCAGCCTTCCCAACCAGAAGCTCGCCGTCGGAAGACACACCTTTCAGCTCGTCGTCGAGGACGACAGCGCGAACGAGTCCGACGCCGACACCATCACCGTCATCGTCGTCGACACCCAACGACCCACGGCCGTACTCGACCTAAATGACGAAAATGGGCGCCTCATCTCGGACGGACGCGTGCCTTTCGGCGCCGGATTCATCCTCAGCGGGAAGCGCTCAGCCGATGTCGGAGGCACCATCGCAAGCTACACCTGGACCTACGTCGACGGTGCCACCACCACGGCCGCCGCTACGGACGACGGCCCGATCGCGCAGCCCGCCACAACGGTGACACTCGAAGCGTTGCTCGCGTCGCCGCTCGAGACCGCCGACTCTCAGCTCGTCATCAACCTCTCGAAGCAGAAGCTCACCGTCGGAAGCCACACCTTTCAGCTCGTCGTCGAGGACGACAGCGGAAATCAATCCAGCCCGGCCACCATCCGTGTCACCGTCTTCGACACCGGTATTCCTTTCAGTCCTCTAATCACCGACGCCGTCGCCGACACCGGCAGTCCAATCGGCTCTCCATTCGCCGCCGCCGTCGGCGACACCGAACGACCCACTGCCGTCCTGGACCTACAAGACGAGAACGAGCGCACCGTCGACGACAACCGCCTCTCCTTCGGCGCCGGGTTCATACTCAGCGGAGAGCGTTCCACCGTTACGGGAGGCGGCGCCATAGCAAGCTACACGTGGACGTACCTCGACGGCGCCACCATCATTACCACCGACGGCACCGCCGAGGATCCCATCGACCATCCCGCGACGCACGTCAACATCGAAGAGTTGCTCGCAGGGCCCGTCGAGACGGCCAACGGTCAGCTCGTCGTCGACCTGCCCGACCAGAAGCTCGTCGTCGGCAGCCACAGATTCCAGCTCGTCGTCACGGACGATAGCGGGAATGAATCCACCACGGTGATGGTCACCGCCGTCGTCGGCGACATGGACGAACGTCAGCGGATCGAAGAAGGCCGGCAGAAGTGATACCGCTCGCCGGAATACGGTCTCGAGCGCCCGCGCTCGCGTCTTGCACCCCTTAGTCGCGAGGCGCCCGTGACGCCTACCGCTTCAACTCGGTCGTCTGTCAGGATCCTCTACGGCTCCGGCGCTGCGAGCTTCATCTCCGTATCGTCAACCAACGAAAGAAAAAGGCCTCGCACCAAGCCGCGCGCGGGCGAGCGCTCGATCTCCTCCCTTTGGCAGGAGAAATCGACATAAGCCAGATCGCCGTAGTAGAAACGAAACAAGAAGGTCGGAGCGTCCGGAACGAACCGTGTGCCGGAAAACGTCCAGTACTGCTTTTCGATGAGCTGTTCGAGCAGCTCCAAGAGGCGGGCATCCGAAACGCTTCCCTCGCGAAGCTCCATCGGGCCTCCCGGAGACTTCCACTCTTTGCTCACGAGCCGACCGCCGGCGAGCTCGATACTTCGGTGGGAGGCAAGGCCTTTCGTGTCCATGAACTCGATGCGCAGGTCCGAGAGCACCCCCCGGCCTTGTGTCAATCCGATCAAACGCTCGTGCATCGCGCGGACATCGTCGCGCATAGCGACATCCGATTCCTGCGCGTGCGCTGCCCGAAACAGATGCGACCCACCTGCACCAAGGGCGAAGAACACCGACAGAATCACGCCGACCCAAAGAGCTCGAGAACAGCGTGGTGCGGAGCATCCCATCCCGGCCACGCTAAACCGGCGCGCATCGCGAAGTCAATATCGTTCGATCCGAGCGACTCCACGTAGCGACTAACATAGTGTCGGTGGAGTCGACACTGCCCCCGGCCCGTCACCTTCCGCGAGCCGTCGCGGCGATCGCCGTTTTGTCGTTCTACGGCGCCCTCTTCCTGTTCACTTTCCACGAGGCCGATGAAGACGTCTGGGGCCGGCTAGCCGTAGGACGGCTGATCGAAGCGACCGGGCACGTAGCCCTCCATGATCCGTTCGCCTACGTGCCGACGCTGCCGGTATGGGTCGATCACGAATGGCTCTCCGGCCTCGTGATGTCTCGCGTGCGCACATCGTTCGGAGACTCCGGGCTAGTGTGGCTAAGAGCACTCGCGGGCCTGGGCGCGGTCGGCTTCGTTCTCTCAACCGCGACACGTCGAGCCTCGCCGTGGGCGAGCGCCGCGCTGGCAGTGGCACTGGCGGTTCTGGTCCTCCAGGGATTCAATTCCATCGTGCGCGCTCAAGCTTTCTCCTTCCTGTTCTTCGCGTGGTTTTGGTGGGTGCTAGAGCGAAACGGCCGGCTCGTCTGGTGTCTCGTGCCGGCGAGCGCGCTTTGGGCGAACCTTCATGGGGGGGTCGCGACCGGGCTCCTACTCGTCGGTGCCTACGCCGTCTGTGAGCGTGAGCGACGCGTCGAGCTGACCGCAGTGGGTGTCCTCGCGACGGCGGCGACCGTGCTGAATCCGTACGGCCTCGAATACTGGCACTATCTGGCAAGAGCGCTGGTCATGCCGCGGCCCGAGATTGTCGAGTGGCGCCACGTGGCACTGTGGCCCGCTCTGGACGACCTGCACTTGAAGCTCGCTGCGATGCTCGTCGCGACTCTCGTACTGAGCGGACAACGCATACGAAACGTCGAGGCCGTCGTTCTCGGAGGGACGCTCGTTGCGAGCTTTCTCCACGTTCGCTTCGCGCCGTTCATGGCCTTCGCCATGGTCGTCTCGCTGCCCCGGCTTCTAACCGACTCATTCGCAAGAGGTTACTCCTACTTTCCGCATCGCTGGGTGCCGAGCCTCGTACCGCTCATGTCCACGGTTCTGCTGCTCTCGCTCACCTGTGTCGGGGTCATCGTCGGTTGGAACCAGCGAGACCTGATTCTCCGGATGCGCGTTCCCGACGATCGCTACCCCGTCTCGGCCGTCCGCCGACTCGAAGAGACGGGCGCGGTCGGGCGGCTGGCGGTGTTCTTCAACTGGGGCGAGTACGCGCTATACCACCTGTATCCCGATATGCGTGTCTCGATAGACGGTCGTTACGAGACCGTCTACCCGGGCGACGTGACCGCGCTGAACTGGGCTTTCAGCGGGGACGGGTCTTCGCGGCTTCTCGAGCTCTATCCAGCCGACTACGCACTCTATCCGACGGGCGGCAGAGCCGACGAATGGCTCGAGGCGTCACCCGAGTGGCAACTCCTGCACCGAGACGATACGGCGGCCCTGTACGCGAAGCGCGTCCCGCCATAACCGCGCATCGGGCGACCCGCTGCTGTGAAACGCCCCCGCCGCGCCCGGAAGATCTCGCGGGCCGCGTTGACACGGCCGAAGTTCGTTCGCTAACATGACGAAAAGCTCTTCGATCAGTAAAAACGCATGAAAAATCTGGCTCCTAATGGAGGGAAGGCGTCTTTGCGCGACTCTCTCGGCAGTTCCAATGTGCCGGTCGGAGAGACCTCGGAGCGCGGTCAGGCATTCGTCGAGACCGTTCTGTCGACGGGTTTTCTCGTCGCAATGGCGATCGCCATCAACAAGCTGCTACGGCCGGTGCTCGTCGAGGCATTCGAGGCTATCACTCTCGCTCTCTCATCGGTGGCACCGTGAGCCGGATCGAGCTCCGATGAAGGCTCACGAGGTCGCCGGGAACGAACAGGGTGTGACCACGATCGAGTACACTATGGTCCTGGGCTTCGTCTCCTCTATTTCCATATTTACCGCGATCTCACTCATCCAGGTTCTAACGAACATGGTCGCGGTCCTCGCGATCAAGGTCGCAGTGTTCCTAACCGGGTTTCCCGGCTCCTAGCAGGAGGATCTTCACCCATGTTGCAACGTTTAAACGCCCGTTTCTCGGAGTGGACACTCGAGACGATATTCCGCTCCCGGCAAAGGTGGCAGCGCTTAGCCGCGAAAGCCAGCGACGAGCGGGGCGCGATGACGATCGAGTACATCCTCATCATCGCCCTGATCGCCATCATTATCATTACCGTCTTCACGGTTCTCTTGTGGCCGTTGCTCCGGCCGGCGATCGTGGGCTTGATCGATCGTATCGTCAACGCCATCAACGGGGGCGACATTTCTTGAGGCCGGAGGGCTCGTTTTCGACCCCCCGGACGAGGCCGGCGCGAAGGGGCCGGCGTCGGGACGACCAGTCCGGGGTGAGCGCGCTCGAGCTGATGATGACGATGTCCATCGTCTTCTTTCTCCTGTTCTCAATGGTTCACGTGACTCTCATCTGCTGCACCAAGCTGTTGACGAACTACTCCGCATGGGCGTCAGCCCGGGTTTGGGCAGTGAACGAGGACGGCGCCGACAAGGCGCAGGAGGCAGGCGTCGCGATCCTGAACATACTGCGCTTCGGCCCCGTCCGATCGGACTTCGTCAACGTGCAGGAGGGAAACGAGGGCGTCGAGGTCAACTACGAGACGACGCTCGGTATTCCGTTCCTACTGCAGAACAACGATGCCGGACGGATCACGACCCGTGGGTGGGGCGCGGTGCCCCGAGATCCCAATGGGTTCGATGAGAAAGGCGACAACCGTGAGCGTTGAGGGCGCGGCGCCAGCGGACGGCCGGAGTCAGGCGCGAGCGCGGCTTCGCGACGAGTCGGGACAAACGACGTTCTTCGTCCTGTGCAGCTTCCTCACGTTCTTCATGCTTTTCGCGCTCGTCGCGAATGTGGGCCAGGCCGTCAACCGCCGCGTCATGCTGCAGATGGTCGCGGATGCCGGCGCGTTTTCCGGTGCCTCGGCGCAAGCGAGCGCTCTGAATACGATCTCCGATTTGAACCAAGTTGTCGACACCGCGTGGGATCTGACCGAAATTCTGATGCTCTACTGGACGATCCAGTTCTGTGGCGTCGACGACGGCATTACGACGGCCTATCGCATCGTGGAGGGCGCAATGTCCACCATGATTCGAGTGACGAACCATGCGGGAGCCGCCTGGTCGATCATGGAAGCCGAGATGGTCACTCGTCAGAATCTCAACGACCTTTTTCCCGACGGCTCGGTGCGGACCCCTCTGTCTTCGTTCAGCGGTATGCTCGACAACCCCGGCTCGGCGGGGATAGGAGCGAGCCATCTCTACAACCTGCGCCAAGCGTGGCCAACGCTGTTCTCCGGAATGCAGCTCGTCGATTTGCGGCAGGACACGTCGTTCAAGAACTGGACATGCTATACGCCTCCGGCAAGCTTGTCTGCCAAATCCGGCTCGTTCAACTTGCCGTGGGAGAAGCAAAACGCCGCGGAGGTGACCCGTTTCTACTGGTGGGTCCAGTCCGACCCGGTCGATACGATCGTCCTTCCGCGGCGTCCCGACATGCCCTTTGGTTTTCCGCAGATCCCGTCAATGACCGCTGCCGCACTCGCAAAACCGGTGGGCGGTGACGTTGAGCCGGACAAAGAAGGCGACGACTACGTGGCGAGGATGATCCCGCTGTCGATCATCGACGCTCGGTTTCTCAATCTAGGAGGGCGTCTACCCAGTTTGGACGAGGTGCTCCATTGAGCGGTTCGAGCCAAAAGAACAACCCACGAAAACAGCGGGGTGATGGAGAATCCGGCCAGGCGTTCGTCGAGACACTCTTGATGATGTGGCTCTTGACGCTTCTGCTATCTGCCATCATTCAAGTTTTCCTCGTTCACAATTACACGTACCAGATGGCGAACAACGCCTATTTCAGTCTGTTCAAGGACAAGGCGTACGGGGACTACAACGACTCGGATCGTAAGTTCGCCGGCTTTCCGAACTGGCCGAAGAAGCCCCTTCGCACCGTCACACCGCTTCAGCAGGCGGGGGGCCGCGTCCACGTCCTAGCCGGGGGCGCCATCAACTGGTCCGAAGACGACCGCGCGGCCGTACCGATGATGCCCTATTTCGAGGATGCGATCGTGGAGCAGCTTCGGAACAATGGTGTCACCCGAGCGCCCGTTCGCCTGAAGATAGGGACGCCGATCCCGGGCGAGTCTTATCTGCGGCAGAAGTTTCTCTACATGGCGATGGGGACGTCGGGTGGCTTCACCGAGTTTTTCGAGATGATCGGCTCCATCGTCGCGATCTCCGGCCATATCGGACGCAACTACACCGATTTCACCGGTGGCTACTCCGAGGACGAGCTAGGCGATATCTTCGACGGCTATGAAGATGCGGATGACGATCTGGACTCGCAAGATCCGGAGAATGCGCAAGACGCCTGGGACGAAGCGCACGGCGATTTCAACCACGACGGCTTCAACGACGCGTGCGAAGTGCTGAGGGGCAACGACGACCCGCAATGCAGCACCGGGAGCCCATTCTAGTGGGCGAAGTCCAAAATCGAATGGCGACAAAAGTATCGAGGGAGAAACGATGAAAGGCTCGCCCGCAATCATCATCTCGATCCTCTTCGGGATCCTCGCTTGGGTTTTCGTGTGGCTTTATCTGAATACCCGGGAACGCGAGCTCCTGCAGATCGCGGATCAGCGACCCGTGGTCGTGGCGTCAGTGGATATCCTGCCGGGAACGGCGATCGAAGAGAACATGGTCGCCGAGACTCAAGTGCCGCTCAAATTCCTCCAGCCCGGCGCGTTCTCCTCCATTCGCGACGCGGTCGGTCAAGTCTCGGCCGTTCCGATTCAGGAAGGCAGCCAGGTCACGGGCACCTCGATGACGGGCGCGGGTCGTGCCCTGGCGACGAAGATTCCGCGCGGGCGACGGGCGATGTCGATCGCCGTCAGTGACGTGACGGGTATATCCAGCCTGGTGCGGCCGAACAACTACGTGGACGTCCTGGCGACGCTTAAGCTCGGGAGCGCGCCGGGCTCATCCGACCAGCGAACCTTCGTGACGACCGTCCTCCAAAACGTGCTCGTACTCGCTGTCGGGCGCGACTCGGGCGAGGTAACCCCCGCCGCCGAAGGCGACGCGTTCTCGGCTCTCTCGGCTTCCGGCCCAAGCTTCGCGACGGTCACCCTCGCGCTCACTCCTCAACAGGCTCAAGACGTCGTGCTCGCTCAGGACGTAGGCGACATCACGCTCTCGCTGCGCTCGTTTCGCGAGGGGGAAGAGACCATCGACCTGAACCGCTCGCTTCCAAGCAGCGTTTTCGGTGTCGACGACAGCGCTATCGCGCCTCGCCGTGCGCCGTCCTGGCAGGAGATCCGAGGGGGATCGGTGCGATAGGGATGCGTTCACGGCTCACCCTTCTCCCCGGGGGGGCATCCACAGTAGAAGGAGAACAACGATGGAATCAACTCGAAAAGGCCTTCTCCAAAAGCTCGTAGCCTCGGCCAAGGGTCGCGTGGTCATAGCGGCAACGTTTTGCTTGCTGGCAACGCTTGCCTGGTCGCAGGCACCGGGTAGTGCGCTCGAGACCGTCGTGGTCGGCGGGCAGAAGCTACTGCGCGTGGGGCTCCCCATCGGCCGCACAGCCATCGGTGATGAAGGTGTCGCCGATTTTCGCGTGCTCGAGAATCGGGTCGAGATCCTCATTCTCGGACGCTCGGAGGGCCAGACCACGCTCACGATCTGGGATCAGCAAGGCAATCTTCAGCGTGAGCTGTCGGTGCGCGTGCGACCCTCATCGGGAACGGCTCGTCAGATCATGGATGAGCTCGACGAGCTGCTCGGGGGCATCGAAGGGATCGAGTACCGCGAAGTCGGCGGTGCGGTATGGCTCGAAGGCGAGGTCCTGACAGAGCGCGATCTATCTCGCATCGAGCGCGTGCTGGAGGGCTACCCGGAGGTACGAAGCCTCGTGGAGCTCTCACCGCTCATGACGGCGATGATGGATCAAGCCGAAGCCAACTTGATCAAGACGGTTCAGATGGATGTCGTGATCATGGAGGTCGACAAGAGCCGCATGCGTGACCTCGGCGTGCGCTGGTCCGGATCCGTGTCGCCGGAGTCGAGCCTTCCGTTCGTCGGCTCGAGCGTCGGTCCGATTACCGGCGTCATAGAAAACCTCCTTCCCAGCCTCGACATCATGGCGAGCTCCGGAAAGGCGCGGGTGCTCTCCCGCCCGACGCTGATCACGAAGAGCGGCGAAGAGGCAGAGCTTTTCGTCGGCGGGGAGATTCCCATCCCGGTCGCGCAGGGAAACGGCGCCGTGAGCCTCGAATACAAGGAGTACGGCGTCAAGCTGGCCTTCGAGCCACAGGTCGATACGCAAAACAATATCGACACGAAGATTTTCGTGGAGACGAGCAACTTGGGTGGGCCTTCTCCCGGAGGCGGGGCTCCCGGACTCATCACGAACCGCGTCAGCACCAGCGTTTTCGTCGTTAGCGGCGAGAGCATCACGCTTGGCGGGCTCATTCGTTCGGAGGACGCGGAGAGCGTGGACAAGATCCCGGGGCTCGGCGATATCCCGGTCCTGGGAAACCTCTTCAAGTCCACGAGCTACAAGCGGAACGAGACGGAGCTCGTCGTCTTCGCGACACCACGGGTCGTCACGCCGCGCGAAGCGGGCTCGGAGCTCCGGGACAAGGTCAGCACCGAGTTCGAGGAGTTCGACGATATCGAGTCGTTCCAAACGGACAAAGACAAGAAGAAGAAGAAAAAGAACGAGCGCTGATCGAGAGGAGTCGATTCCAGATGTCCGGAAGAGCGGTGAGCGTCCTGTCCGTCAAAGGCGGCTGCGGCGCGAGCCTCGTTGCAGTGAATCTCGCGGTCTCACTGAGACGCGAGACGCAGGGTAGCGTTGCGCTCGTCGATCTCGGCCACCCGATCCCGGGAACGCTATCGCTCTACCTCGGGCTTCAAGATACACGCGCGATCGCTGATGTCGTCCCACTACTCGACAAGCTTCAGCCCGCCATTCTGCGAGGCTACCTCACGACGCATTCGTCAGGGATTACCGTGGTACCGGCCGCAAACGACTCGCTGCAGGAAAAGGCCCTCTCTCCGGAGAATCTCGATCGCTTCGTCGAGCTCCTGACCCGCGCCTACGACTACGTCGTCATCGATCTCGCGTCGACGCTCAGCGAGCACACCGTGCCCGTTCTAGACCAGAGCTCTCGTTTGTATCTGGTCGTCACTCCAGACGTCGGTGCCGTCACGCAGGGGCACCGCATGGTCGAGTACTTGCAGTCGTATCACTTCTCGCGCGATGCGATGCGGCTCGTTCTCAACCGCTTCGGCAACAACATGCGCTTTCCGCCGGAAACGATCGAGGAGAGCATCGGCCTCCCCATCGCGCTCTATCTACCGACGGACGTGGACCTCGTCGAGCAGTCGATCTCGGACGCCGAGCCGTTCGTCGCGAGCTCGCCTCGCCACCCGGTCTCGAAGGCGCTCGACGCGTTCACGCAGGTGGTCGTCTCGGATCTCGACGGCGCCGCGACGGCCGTCAAAGGACGGCCCTCACGCACCCGCGGGGACGCGCCGGACGCTCCAAGCAAGAGCAACAAAGATCATCGCGATCTCAAGATTCGGATCCACCGCCGCCTCATCGACGAAATCGATTTCAAGAAGGCGGACCTGGAGCTCGCTCAAGACCCGAGCAAGAAATCCAAACTTCGAAGCAAGACCGAAGTCAAGATCGTGAGTCTCCTCGACGAGGAAGCAAAGGACTTGACCGACCGAATGGAGCGCAAGCGCCTCGTCCGTGAGATTCTGGACGAAGCGCTTGGCCTGGGGCCACTCGAAGGCCTCCTACGTGACCCGGACGTCTCCGAGGTCATGGTGAATGGGATCGACCACATCTACGCGGAACGCAAAGGGAAAGTCGTTCTCACCGAAAGCAGCTTCCTCACCGAGGATCAGCTCCGCGCCATCATCGAGCGCATCGTAACGCCGCTCGGACGACGCATCGACGAGAAATCGCCCATGGTCGATGCTCGCCTCGAAGACGGTTCGCGGGTCAACGCGATTATCCGCCCGCTCGCGATCGACGGTCCCAGCCTCACGATCCGGAAGTTCGCAGAGACGCCGTTCGCGATCGCGGACCTCATCGGCTTCGGAACGTTCTCCCCGCAAATGGCGCAGTTCTTCGAGGCGGCCGTTGTCGCCCGGCAGAACATCTTGATCTCCGGCGGTACCGGCTCCGGGAAGACGACACTGTTGAACGTTCTCTCCTCCTACATACCGGGCGACGAGCGTGTGGTCACGATCGAGGATTCCGCCGAGCTGAACTTGCCTCAGGAACACGTCGTACGGCTCGAGTCGCGACCGGCCAACATCGAAGGCGAGGGCGCGATCACGATACGGGATCTGGTCAGGAACGCCCTTCGCATGCGGCCGGATCGCATCGTCGTCGGAGAGTGCCGGGCCGGCGAAGCGCTCGACATGCTCCAGGCGATGAACACCGGGCACGACGGCTCTCTTACCACCGTGCATGCGAACACACCGAAGGACGCGCTGTCCCGTCTCGAGACCATGAGCTTGATGTCCGGACTCGATCTACCGTCGCGCGCGATCCGGGAGCAGATCGGCTCTGCCGTCGACATCGTCATCCAGCAGGCCCGCCTCACTGATGGAAGCCGTCGGGTCACGCATATCGCGGAAGTATCCGGACAGGAGGGCGACGCGTTCGCGATACGGGAGATTTTCCTCTTCAAGCAGACGGGAGTCGGCGCCGATGGAAAGGTCTCGGGACAGTTCGTCCCTTCGGGCGTCGTTCCGAAGTTCGTCGACGGCCTCCAGCGGCGCGGAGTGAAGGTACCGCGCGAAATCTTCCTCCATCAAACAGCGTGACGTTCACATGAGCTTCGTTGTCGCAACCGCCGTCGCGCTCGCCGTTGCCTTCATCGCCTGGGCGATCTTGAAGCCGGTTTCGGAGTGGTGGGAACGCTACCTCAACAAATGGAGCCGGTGGATGCAGCTCGAGCTGGAGGCGATGCACCAGGAGATCGCGCGCAATCGCTGCCGCCAGATCCTCTCGGCAAGCGTCTTGTTCATGGCCGTGCTCGGTTTCCTGTTGAACTTCAGTGTGTTCTTCAGCCTGATCTTCGCCGGCCTGGGGCTGCTGGGCCCGCGCTGGGCCATCGGCTACCTGCGGCAGCGGCGGCTATCGCGCATCGATGCTCAGCTGGGCGAAGCACTCACGCTCGTCGCAAACTCGCTCCGATCGGGACTCAGTCTCCAGCAAGGCGTTGAGCTCGTCGTCGAAGAAATGGATCCGCCACTCTCCGAGGAGTTCGCCACCGTCGTCAAGGAGACCAAGCTCGGCCTGCCTCTCGACGAGGCGCTCAAAAATCTCGCCGAGAGGATTCCGACTCTCGATCTCGGAATGGTCGTGACGTCGATCGTCACCATTCGCGAGACGGGCGCCAACCTCGCGGAAGTCTTCGACGTCATCGCCGAGACCGTGCGCGAGCGAAAGAAGGTCGAGGGCAAGATCAAAGCCATGACGGCCGAGGGGATGACCCAAGGAGTCATGATGTGCGCCGTCCCGCCGGTGCTCATCATCACGTTCTATTTTCTCGACCCTACGCTCGTCGCCCCTTTGTTCAACACCATTCTCGGCATCATGATGCTGACCATCATTGTTGCGCTCGACGCGCTGGGTATGTGGATGATCCTCAACACGGTGAAGATCGATGTCTAGGCCGATGCGAAGGCGCAGCGAGGCGGGTGCGGCCTTCGTCGAGTACGTCATGCTCCTCGGTCTCATCACCGCGGTAATCGTCTTCTTCCTCACCCTTGTCTATCCAAGCGTCGGTGACGATATCGAGAGCCTCGTCAATGCGTGGGGCGACCGCCTCGCGACTCAGATCGCGGGTGACAAGATCTCCGAGGCAACGGAAGACGCTTGGGGGATCAACTAGCCGTGCAGCTGTCGTCTCTGCTCCTTATCCTCGCCTACGCCACGGCGTTCATGGCGGTCGCGAGCATGATCTACACGATGCTCCCGGACTTCCGGAGGCGCGCGGCTCTCGCGCGCCTGGGCAAAGCATCCGGCAAGCAAGAGCTGGATTCGCCTCTACTGTCGCTCATGCACCCGTTGCTGCGCGCGGTCGCGCCCTGGGTGTCGCACTACAAGCTGCCGTCCTATCGTGCGAGCACGGAGAAGCAGCTCGCCGCTGCCGGCATGAAGGACGGCCTCAGTACCGACGAGTTCATCGCGTGGAAGCTGGTCTTCTCCATACTAGGGCCCTTCTTGCTGGCGTTCTTGTTCCAGTTCGCCCGTCACCCCCTGCTCGTCGTTCTGTTTGCCATTCTCTTCTCGTTTCTCCCCGACTTCCTGCTCAAGGACATGGTCGCCAAACGCCAGCGAGATATTCTTCGCGCGCTTCCGTTCTCCGTCGACCTCCTTACGCTCGTCGTGGAAGCGGGCCTCGATTTCTCCCAAGGCATCCAGCGCGTCGTCGAGCGCGGCCCCGAAGGCCCCCTCGCGGAGGAGCTGTCGGTGATGATGCGCGACATCAGACTCGGTACCACCCGCTCCGACGCGCTGAAGACGCTGGCCGAACGGTGCAGCGTACCGGAGATCTCGGCATTCACGGCCGTACTCGTTCAAGCCGATCGCCTGGGCGCGTCCGTTGGCCCCGTTCTCAGGGCGCAGGCGGGGGTCATGCGCTCGGAGCGGTTCCAACGCGCGGAGAAGGCGGGAGCCCGGGCATCGAGCCTCGTGCTCATGCCGCTCGTGATGTTCATCCTACCGGCCGCGCTTCTGGTCATCGTGGGGCCGGTCTTGCTCCGCTTCGTATACGGCATTGGCTAAACGGAGCTCACTCGTGAAGCGACTGATCATCCGGCATGGCGCTCGCGTCACCCAGCACGAGCTCGTCGAGCCGGTCGTCATTGGAAGAGACAAGAGCTGCGATCTCTTCTTTGCTGCCGAGGGCCTGTCGCGACACCATTGCCGCGTAGAGCCGACGCCGGAAGGGATACGGCTGGAGGATCTGGGCTCTAGCAATGGATGTTACATCGGCAAGCAGAGGGTCAATGTCGTCGACCTGAAACACGACCAAACCGTGCGCCTCGGAAACGTCACGATGACGGTCGAGATACGTTCACCGGAGGACGCGACGACGTCGATCCCGCCGACGACGCCTCCGCGCGACGACGGGACGGTCATGTTCGAAAAAGCGGCCCCCTCGCGTCCACCCGTAGAGACTCCCGTTCCGAGCCCCCCGAAAGCTCCGATGCCGGTAGCGGGGCCCGAGTCGAGCCCGAAGCCGCCGCTCGACAAGACCTGGATCGCGCCGAAGCCATCGAAGGCTCCGGCCCCGCGTGAGAAGACAAAGCTCCTCGACGTGAAAGCGATGCGTCCGCCCGGCGCAAGCGCTGTGCCCGACACGATGATGCTCGAGCGTGATCCGCGGCCCGCACCCTCACCCCCAGCCGCGCGCCGACCGCCCGCGGCGAAGCAGACGCCCAAGCGCCTGCCTCCCCCTCCGTCTCCCGACGACGTGCCGGTTTCGAGCGTCGGATGGCTTCAGACGCTTTCGTGGTCGGCGAAATTTCTGTTCATCGTCTCGACAGTGGGCATCGTCGTTTACCTACTGCTCGCGTTGCCCTTGTTACGCAGCCTCGGAGGCGAGCTGAGAGAGGAATCGCTGCGGCGTGGGCGAGCTCTACTCAGTGTCGCGACGGCGGGCAACGGACGCGCCCTCGGCGAAGGAAGCATCCGCCTCGTCTCCGTCGACGAGATCTTGCGCGAGGAGCGTGTGAAGGAGGCGTTGATCCTCGACCTCGAAGGCAACGTCGTAGCACCATCGAGCCGTGCCAGCGAGGTCCTGACCAGTATCGAGGGGATCGATGCCGTCATGGCGGATATTCGAACGTTCTATCTGGGACGGCGCGGACGCGACTACGTTATGGTGCAGCCGCTTTTGCACGAGAGCCGCAGGGTGGGGCTCGCCGTCCTCGTATACGAGCCTGCGACCGCGGCAGGTGGCGTCTCGATGGCTGTCTTGTTCCTGGCCTTCCTCGTCCTCACTCTCTCGACCATCATCGCTTTGCTCAGCGCACGGAAGATGACGCTCGTTCCGGTGGCGGACCTCCGAGACGATGTCGAGGCCGTGGTAAAAGGAGATGCAGACTACGTCCTTCCTCGCCAAGGATTCGCGGAGCTCACAGAGCTCGCGACGAGCATCAATCGGATGATCGCGAGAAGCCATCGGATGCAGGCGGCTGCTCGATCCCCTGCGACTGCCGGCTCCCGTCCTCAGCCGCCCAAAGCCGCGCCGGCGTCCCCCGCGCCCGTCTCCCCCGCGCCCGAAGCGCCGCCGTCGCGCTCGTCGAGCCGGCACCGGCCCGTGACACGCGTCTTGGACCAACGGACGGACGCCTCCACTCCCCGGTTTTGGGTCGACGATCAGTTCATAGTCGTACGCGCGGACGCCGCGGCCGCCACTATCGCGGGAGCGAGCGCCGCGGGCATGGAAGGAAAGCATCTCATCGAGGCCGTGGCAGACCAAGAGCTGTTGGCCGCCGTGCTCGACGCCGTCAACGCACTCGATACGATGCCCGACGCGGAAGCCGTGCTCGAGCGCTCGACGGGCCCCTCCCTCCGGGTCAGCGCGACTCGTAGCGAGGGCGAGACCGTTGTTGGGCTTCATGAGCTGTGATATCAATGAATAGAAGACACCCCGCGCACTTGGACCACCGGTGATGAGCCGATGAGTAGAGACAAGACGGCTCCAACGCTTCGCAATCTCACGCTTCCAAGACTGATCGTGGAGCTCCCCGACGGCAAGGAAGTGCATCACTACCTTCCGGGCAAGGAAGTCTCGATTGGCCGGGATCCAACGAACGTCATCGCCATCGCGGACAACTACGTCAGCAAATTCCATGCAAAGCTCCTGATCGAAAAGACGAGCATGACGCTCATCGATCTCGAGAGCGCTAACAAGACCTACGTCAACGATCAACCTATCTCGGAGTCTCCAGTCCGGTATCGGGACCGGATCCGCTTCGGCACCGTCTTGTGCCGGGTCGAGCCGCCCGAGTCGGAGTCGAAACCGCCGCAGGCACCCAAGCCCTCCGCCGCGCCTGTCGAGCGCGAGCCGGAGATCGTCGAGCCCAGGGCCGTCTCGCCCGCTCAGGCGCGGCAGGCAACGCTCGACAGCCCGGTCCCCGCGCCCGCCGCGGCCAGGCGCTCCGGCCCATCCAGCCGGCCCATTCGATCCGCGGGCCGCCCCACACCTCCGCCGGTGGCGGAAGACCCGATGAAGCGTTTGCTCCGCATTGGCGGACTGCTCATTCTTGTCTCGATCGCACTCGCCGTACTTCTTCGCGTCCTCCTCGTGCCGAGTGAGCCTGACGCCGACGACGCGACCGCCGCCGTGGACGAGCCGAGCGCGGTCACGTCCACGGAGTCAGGCACGGACATCACCGAAGCACCCGCCGCCGAATCGGCCGCTCCCGCTCCTCCCCCGCTTGTCGCTCCGGCGTCGAGCGCCTCCGGACAAGATGCTGACTACTACTTCGATGAAGGGTTAGCTCATCTCGACACGGGCCGGTTGCGTGAAGCCCGACAGAGCTTCGAACGAGCACTGGAGCTCGATGGGTCTCACGCTCGGGCGAGCACACGTCTCGCTCTTCTGGAGGAAGAGATCGGCGCGAAGCTCGAGCGCCACTTCGACAATGGTCGCGAAGCCTTCCAGTTTCTCCGCTATGAGGAGGCCATTGCCGAATGGGAGATGTTCCTGATGCTGGCGCCCGCAAGCGACAGCCGCGTCCAGGAGGCGAAACAGGGCATCGCGCAAGCACAAGCCAAGCTGCGCTGAGGGTGAACCATGGCCAAAATCGTCGTAGAGAGAGCCGGTAAAGTCGAGGCCGAAATCCAGCTCGTCGGCGGCCTCTACAGCATCGGCCGTGACCCGGAGAACGACGTCGTGCTGCTATCCCCTCGGGTCTCGCGGCGCCACGCACGCATCGAGGCCATCGGAGGACGCTACCGTATCGTCGACCAAGAGAGCGGCAACGGGCTTTTCTACAAAGGGAACAAAGTACCGGACATGATGCTCTCACCGGGCGCACTCATCGACATCGGAGACTACACGCTGCGCCTCGAGCTCGGGCCCGAGGACGACGACGACGCCTCGCCTGTACCGAAGCTCGTCGTCATCGGCGGGGGCGAGCAAACCGTCCATCACCTGGACCCCGTCGAGACCACGATCGGACGATCGTCCGCGTGCGACGTGCCGCTCCCCTCACCGCTCGCGTCGAGCTCACATTGCAAAGTCGTCAAGCGAGGCTCGGTTTACGCGCTCATCGACTTGGGCAGCGAGAACGGCACCTATGTCGACGGGGCACGCGTGGAGAACGTCGTGCTCAAGCAGGGGTCGCAGATCCGGATCGGCGAGCTCACCTTGTACTTCGCCTCCGACGGCGTCGTGCCCGAGGCTGGAAGTGTCGAGTTGATCCAACCGGTGCAGTCCGCCCGTGCGACCGCTGCGGCACCACAAGCCGCGCGACCTCCACGCCCCCTAGGCAGAGCGCCGGCAGTGAGCCAGGGGCCGCGCTTGCCCGCGCGTCCCGAGTCGCCGGCTCGCGCAGCGGGCATGCCCAAGATCGTGCTCATCGGGATCGGCACGGTCGTCTTCATGCTCGTGCTCGCAGGCTTGTTGGCGCTCCGCGCTCCGGACGCCTCCACCGAGCAAGAGTTCCAGGAGGTTTTCCAGGCGAGCCTCACCGCCGAGGAGAATGAGCGCATCGAACGGTACGTCACGGATGCCACCGAGTACGAGCAGGCCGGGAACTTTCAGCGCGCGCTCGAGCAGTATCAAAAGATACTCGTTCTCGACCAGACACATCACGTAGCCCTCGCCGAGTCCGCGCAGCTCGAAGAAAAAATCGAGCGCGAGACCACAGAGAAAGAAGCGCGCGAGCGCGCCGAGCTCGAGCGCATCTCCGAGGTGGGAACCCTTCTCGAGCGCGCCGACGAGCTCTCCGGACAGCGGCGCTATGCGCAGGCTCGCGAGGTGCTCGAGCAAGCGGCGGCACTCGCGCCCGACAGCGACCTGCTGCGATCGAAGCAAGCGGCGACTTATGTCGCCGAAGGCAACGCCGTCGCCGGACGAGACGCCGGCCAGGCCCGGGCGGCCTATCGCAAGGCGCTCGAAATCGACTCCGCGAACCAAAGCGCCCGTCGCGGAATCGCCCGCATCGACGCCGTGCGACGCACGGCAGCGCAGGAGCGCGAGCGCATCGACGAGCTGAACGACAAAGGCATGGCTGAGCTTCAGCGCGAAGAGTTCGGTGCCGCTCAGGCGACGTTCTCACAGGTGCTGGAGGTCGATCCGAGCGACGAGCGTGCTCTCGAGTTCCGTGAGCAGGCGCGACAGCTGCTCGACGATCAGGTCCAACCGATCTACGAGGACGGTGTTTCACTCTACGAAGCGGGTGAGCTGTCGGCCGCAATGGCGCGATTCCATCGCGTGCAGGAGCTACACCCCGAACATCCGGACACGCGAGCGTTCCTCACGACCGCGATGGATCGGGTGCGGGGGGAGGCCGTGGACCTCTACAAACGGGGTTACGTTTTCGAAGGATTGGGGCGGCTGGAAGAAGCGCTCCGCCTCTACGACGAAGCGTTGGCACTACTCCCTGATCCCCGCGAGGAATACCACCAGAAATCTGCCGAGCGCGCACAAGCCATTCGCAGAAAACTTCCGTAGAACGCACCCGCATCGTGCGCAAATGAATCAGACAGAGCTCGACAAAGCGATCACGCAACGACTCGTCCGTGGCGGCCACGTTCAGGCTCCGCTCGTCGAGCGGGCTCAGGCGCTGCGTGCGTCTCGGCGCATGACGCTCACGCGGGCGCTCGTCGAGTTGAAGCTCGTCTCGGGTGACACGCTCGCCGGCATCTTGGAAGAAGTCACGGGTGCGTCGAGCATCGACCCGTCTTTTTTGACCGTGTACCCCGACTACATCGAGGCCGTGAACAAGCTGATTCCCAAGGCGTTCGTGGTGCGCGCGCTCGTATTCCCGGTCCAATCCGAGCTCAACACGATCCGCATCGGCATGCTCAACCCGACCGACCGCGAAATGATAAGTGCGCTCGAGGCGCTATCCGGGTGTCGCGTGGAAGCATTCGTCGGGCAGGAGCAACACCTCGCGGCGGCGATTTCCAAACACTACGACGTCGAGATAAGTAGCTTGCCCGAAGAGGCGGTGGACACCGGCAAAGCGCAGGAGCTCGTCAACACGTTGATGCGTGCCCGGGCGAGCCAGGATATGGAAGCGCTCATCGAGCCGGCGGTGACGCTCGTCAACCGCAACCGCGACAAGCTCGCAAACGATCCCGCGGCCCTCGAAGAGATCGTGCGCGACTCGAACGTCATCCGTCTCGTCCACGAGATGCTCTCTCGCCTCGTCGATGCGGGCGCGAGCGACGTGCACTTCGAGCCTCTGCAGTCAGCCTTTCGCGTGCGGTCCCGCGTGGACGGTGCGATGCGCGTCGGCTGGACGCTACCACCTGCGCTAGCGCTTCCCTGCATCGCGCGCATCAAGCTGATGGCAGACCTCCCGATGGGCGCGTCCAGTCAACCTCTCGACGCACGCATCAGCTATGACCTCGTGTGGGGCCGCGACGTCGACTTTCGGTTCTCGAGTCTCCCGTCTCTCTACGGTGAGAAGATCGTGCTTCGCGCGCTCGACCGGTCACGTAAGCGGCAGGAGCTTACGGAGCTCGGCTTCGACGACGAGACGTTGTCGAGAGTCCGCAGTGTGGCGGAGGGGCCGAACGGTCTGATCCTCGTCACCGGTCCTACCGGGAGCGGAAAGACGTCGACCCTCTACGCGCTCGTCGATCACTTGAACGACGACGACGTCAATATCGTCTCGGCCGAAGATCCGGTCGAATCGCGCATCGACGGCGTGACGCAAGTCCATTGCGGCGACGACACGGGGGTCGGCTTCGTCGAGGCGCTGCGCAGCTTCTTGAGGCAAGACCCCGACGTCATCCTCGTGGGTGAGATCCGGGACCAGGAGACCGCCGATATCGCGTTGAAAGCGGCGCTGACCGGCCACCTCGTCATGTCAACGCTCCACACCAACGACGCCGCGAGCACCATCCTGCGGCTCCTGAACATGAACCTCGACCCCTTCATCGTCGGGGCCGCGGTGCGTCTCGTTCTCGCGCAAAGGCTCGTCCGTCGGCTCTGCGCCGCATGTAAGAAGCCGGCGACCGCAGGAGGCCCGTTGGGCGCGCTCCCCGCGAGCGAAGCCGCTATACTGGAAGGAGCGGTGTGCTACGAGCCGACAGGTTGCCACGATTGCGCACATACCGGATACCGTGGAAGACGAGGCGTCTTCGAAGCCCTCGTCGTGAACGACAAGCTGGAGGAGCGCATTGCGTCCGGCACTTCCATCGCCGAGATCAAGGAGCTAGCGCTCGCGCAAGGAATGAGAACGTTGCGGCAAAGCGGACTTCACCTCGTCGCTGCGGGTGAAACGAGCCTCGACGAAATCCTGGCGGCGACGATCGGAGACGGAGCCCTCTCGTGAGCGTCTTCTCGTGGCCACTCGCGCTCGCGCTGACCATGGCGCTCACGCTTTCCGAGGAGGACGTCCTCGTTCACCGCGGTGACGGGTTCGAGTTGAGCTACCCGCGCAAGAACAGTGTGCTCCAACCCGCGAGCGCGGCCGTGCCGTTCCAGCTCCAGTATCGCAAGAACAGCTTGATACGACTAGAGACGGAGCCGCTCACACAACCGATCGCGCTGACCGACGAAACCTATGCCGAGATCCTCCGCGAGGTTCAACTCGAACGGCTCCAGCAGCGGATTCGAGGCCCCGTCCTTGCGAACCGCATCCGACATTTTCAATGGGGAGTTGCGATCGAGTTCGAGTACGAGTTGCCGGCGAGGAATGGAAAAAAGAATCAGAAGGATCGCGTCGTCGAGATCGTGACGACCGTCGACAGAAAGCTGTTTCGCTTCACGCACTGGATTCCCGACAAGGACTGGAAGCGTGTCTCGCCCTCCTTCAATGCCATCGTCGCTAGCTTCAAACCGGACGAGCGCGTGGCGGACGTCGAGCGGTCGCGGTCGAGCGAAGGCGCCCACGACGCGGATCCGACGGCTGGCGCATACTCGGTGCGGAGCGCGTCTCGCAGCATCGACACTCTGCGTCGCACGCTCGAAAGAGACGGGCTTTCTACGGAAGAATTGGCCGATCTCCAAGCCCGGCTCGCGAAGATGCTCGGATGGAAAGCGTATCTATCCGATCCGGGCCCGGCCGAGCTCGACGAGATAGGCCGCACTGCCGAGGCCGCATTCGCAAGCAAGCCCAGCGATATCGAAGCGCTCCAAGCGCGCGCCTGGGCGGACTTTCACCATAACCGCACGGCGGAAATGGAAGAGATGATTCAAGCGGCGTCGGCCCTCGACCCGAACAGCCCCGAGAACCACCTGCTGCACGCGATCTGGTACCGCTTCAATCCGGAACGCTCCAGTGAGCTTTTGGCCCGCGCCCTGGAGACGGACGCGGACTACGTGCCGGCTCTCTTCGTCAAAGCGGAGGCCGAGCGCGAGAACGGCGATCTCGCAGAGGCGCAGCAGCTCCTCGAGCGTGCCGTGACGCTAGAGCCCACCTTCTCTCGCGCTCAGCTAGCACTCGGGGAGCTCCTCGTCGAGGTCGAAGACTATGACCGCGCCGTCCCCGCCGTGCGCGCAGCGGCCGCGGCAGCGCCTGAGGACGTGGTCGTACGATTTCGTTCCGGAGTGGCGCTTCGTCGCGCCGGACGGATCGACGAAGCCATCGAGGCCTACCGCGCGACGCTACGCATCGACGATGGACTCCCGGAAGCCCACTACAATCTCGCCGTGCTCTTCCTAAACGAGAAACGGCAGGAAGATTCCGGCCGCGAGCATTTCCAACGCTTCGTCGAGCTCGCCCCACAAAGCGAGCGTGCGGATCGCGTGCGCGCTTGGCTCGACGCTCACCCCGCGCGTCGGTAAGAGCGTCTACCCCGGTTCGACTCTCATCGAGCTCCAGCAGCGTATGAACGCTCGAACGTTTATCATGTGGAAGCTCGTGCTCCGTCTAGCATCCCTTCTCAGCGTTTGTATCTTCGCCACCGCGAGCCTCTCCCAGGCGGCGAAGACGGATCTCCTCATCCTCGACAACGGCAACAATATCGTTGGCGAGGTCACGACGCTCCAGCGCGGAAAGCTCACGTTCAAGACGGACAACATCGGTACGCTCTCCGTCGAGTGGCCTCACGTCTCCGAGCTCCGAAGCACGAACCGCTTCCTCATCGAGACGGAGCACGGTCGAAAGTTCTCCGGCTCGCTCGCGAAGGCCAGCGCCGGACAGCTCTCGGTCGAAAGCGACGGAGTCGTGGTCGCAACCCTGGAGATCTCCGGGGTCGTGAACATGTACCGCGTCGAACACACGTTCTTGAGCCGGATCGATAGCTCGCTCGACGTTGGATATAGCTACACCCAGCAAAACGCGGATACGCAATTCAACATCAATGCGGCGCTCCGTGAGAGAACCGAAAAGAGGCAGCTCACCATCAACTTCAGCACTCTGTTCAGCACTCAGGAGGATGCTGACGAGACGAGGAGAAGCGACCTCACCGGCGTGTTCTACAAGCGCTTCGAGCGGAAGTGGTTCTATTTGGGTTTGGCGTCGGCCGAGCAGAACAACGGCCTCGACCTGGATCTGCGGACGGTCTTCGGCGGTGGAATCGGCCACGAGCTGTATCACACGAATTCCACCATCTTCGCGCTTTTCACGGGGTTGAACTACAACCGGGAGCTCTACGCCTTCAACGACGAATCCGTGAACAGCCTCGAGGCTAGTGGAGGTGTCGAGTTCTCCTACTTCACATTCGACGGGATGACGTCCGAGATCACGACGCGCCTGCTACTCGCACCCAGCTTGACCGACGCCGGCCGTTTCCGACTCAAGGTGGACACGGATTTCCGCCAGAAGATCATCGGCGACCTCTACTGGAGCCTGAATCTCTACGAGCTGTTCGACAGTCGGCCCCCTCAGCCCGATGCTCCCCGGAACGACTTCGGCATCACGACGTCGGTAGGCTGGAGCTTCTAGGCTCTCTGACCGATCCCGCCCCAAGGCTCGCCGCGCGTCGGCTAGGGTCTTTCGTTGGGCGTTCCCGTGTGGGTCGCGCGTCGTGTCGCCTCGGCCAGACCCTCGACCGACAGGATACGGCCCGGCGTCCGTGCAAGGCCGGCACGATAGGCGTCGACGGCTTCGCCATCGCGGCCGGCCGCGAGCAGGATCTCTCCGAGCAGCTCATGCGAGGGTTTGTCGACGAAGGGCGGACCGAACATGAACGGCATGCGCTCCTCGAGATCCACGGCCACGCGAGCGTGCTCGATGGCGGCGTCCATGCCGCCCTCGACTCGAGCTAGAAGTGCGGACATCTGCGACTCGAGGACCGCCGAGCGCGCCACCGCCCGCAGCTCGTAGGTCAGCTCGGACGCGCTAGCGAGTCGTTCCGTCCCGAGGCGGGTCTCGCGGATAGTGGCCAAAGCCTGGCGTACACCGGCAGCCGATCCCCGTCGCGCGGACTCGAGACCTTCGACGAAGGCGACCGTCATGCGCTCTTGGACCTGCGCGGGAGCCAGCGGAGCTCGAAGTCGAGCCGTCTCCGAATCGAAGTCTTCTGCGTCGACCACGTAACGAGCCCACATGGTGACGAACGACGCTTGAGATGACAGGTCGGGGTCGAAAACCGGCAACGCGTTCTTCTCAGCGACCGCGTCACGATGACAAGCATGAATGAGCTCGGCCGCCTTGCTCCGCTGGCCGAGCTGAAGGTAGCCGTAATTGAGCCATGTGATGGAGTGGCCGCAGCCCGACGGCGCCCGACCGCTGCTCGCCCGCGCCCGGTTCGTGGCGGCGACGGCGTTGAGATTGGCCTGTACGACTTCCTCCCACATACCCGAAGCGACGAAGATATGTGAGCACATGTGCTGTGCGTGCGACGCATCGGGCGCGATGTCCGAATATGCGAGGGCGGCCCGCATGCCGAGCGGAGCGTGGATCGGGTCATCGTAAGAGTGGATCAGATAGTGCGCCGCACCCGGGTGGCGCGGGTCGCGGGCGAAGACATCTTCGACGATAGCCGCAGCGCGCATGTAGGTGGCGAAATCGCGACCCTCGTGAGCGGTGCCCAGGATAGCGAGAGCCGTGAAGCTCGCTATCTCGAGGTCGTCCGGATAGTCCTCGCGGAGCGCTTCCATCGCGCGGGCATAGGCGTCATCACGCGCGTGCTTTTCGCCCTCCCCGTAGAGAAGCTCGAGGGTCTCGAGAATCGCACGCTCGCGCTCGGTACTGGCTTTGCCTCGTCGCGCCTTCCGCGTGGCGCCGAGCCGCTGCATCACCTCGAGCGCCGCATCTCGATCTTGCTCCTGCCAGATCGCATGGTTATGGGTCATCGCCTCGCCCCAGTAGGCGAGCGCAAAGTCCGCGTCGATCTGCTGCGCCCGTCGAAAAGCCTGGGCTGCGGAGCCATACTGGAAGTTGTGCAACTGCGCGACGCCGAAGATGAAATCCTTCTGCGCGGCCGCCGCACCGGAGTTGGGGAAGCTCACCGTCCCCACCCGCAGTTCCTGCGCCGCAACGGGCATCGTCAGCAGCAAGAACAGCAACGCAATGAGAAGACGTCTTCCGTCGACTCGTCCATGACGCGGCGCACGTCGATCAGCCACCCTGCACCTCCGGGTTCACATACCGCTCCAACAGAATTCCGCTGCAAAGCCGGACCTTGTCTCGATCTTCGACTCTCTTGGCGAGACGATGATAGCTATAGAGCATCTTGAAGAGATGGCCGGCGGCCACCCAGTCTCCATTACGGTTCGAAATCGTATTCGCTTTGGCGTTCCAGCGAGCGACGTTGTCCTCGTTCTCCCAGAAGCTCGGCTCCATGATTTCTTCGAGCGTCGTTCGCTTCGCGGGCCCAGGACCGTCCGGAGCGACATCGGGGACCGGGACATCGATGTGAGCTCTGTGGCCGGCGTGGCCCGAAACCGCGACGTCGGCGAACCCCATCATTTCCAGGGTCATCAACGCGTCGGTATGCGTCATCATGTGCGTGAAGTTCGGCCTCTTTATGGACGGGTGTCCGACGAGAGTCTCGAACCGCGCGACGCTATCGAACGTCGCCTCGACCATCGACTGCGTATCGCCATAGGGCTCGTCACTCGCGGGAGCCTTCGGAACCTGCGGTGCGATCGAACGACTGAGCGCGGTCAAGCCATCGATAATCGCCGGCTGGGCAAGCTCGGGCACGTCGCGTAGGGCTTTGGTGGACAGCGACGCGAAGATGACGGCGTGGCCGTGGTGGCGCAGTCCTCCCTGCATCACCGGCACGACTGCTTTCGGCACTTCTTGGATCAGCCCTTCGTCGGCGGGCTGAGCCGGCCGAGGCTCGAATCGTGACTCCCTGGACATCAACATGAGGTCGAGCTGCGCCTTCACGGCCGTGACGGTTTCATCGCTGAGACGGTTCTCCTTGCACAGGTAGTAGCCGGCGATGACGCTCGCTCCCCAGTGGGCGCCGAACCAGTGCCCCGTCGTCCGGGCCATCGCCGTAAGGCCTTTCTCGAGGTACGAGTCGTCGAGGACACCGCTCATTAATTCCCGCTCCGAAGGAGTGGCACCGCTACTTGTTTGGTGCAGTCCGAGCCCGCCCATGATGGCTGAGAAAACTCTTACGAACTCTTTTCTGTCCATGTCCAAGAGCCTTCGAACCGAGACGAACGGGACGACTTCAGTTTACTTCACTCTTCGAATCCGGTCAGCGCGGCCGTCGAGCTTCTGAGCGATCACGAGAGGAAAGGACACGGCGGGCACGAGCACGACTCGCCGCCGGACCCGCTCGGGTCGCCATAGCTTCAGAACCCTCAATAGATGATCCACCGAAACGAGCTGCCACTCCGTCCGCCGATAGCGAAGCGTCAGTCCGACGCGCTCGAGCATGACGTCGAACGAACGATCGGAGAAATTGTACAGCGCGTTCCAGCTCCTCTTGAGACCGGGAAACACAAACCGGACCCAGTGATGAAAGTTCTGGTAGTTCATCGCGAGGAACCCGCCCGGCTCGAGGCTTTTGGCGAGCTTCGAGAAGCCGTCGAGGGGGTTCAGGAAGTGAGAATCCGTTCCCCAAAGAGTGACGAGATCGTAGTGCCCCTCTTCGAGCTCCACCGCTTCGAGCGTACCGCAACGCATCTCGAGCCCGTATTTCGAACGGCCGACTTCAATCATCTCGGGGCTCGGATCCACCCCTACGACATCGAAGCCCGCCTGGCTCGCGGCGAAACCGAAAAAGCCCGTCGCGCATCCGACGTCGAGCACGCGGCCGCCCGGCAGGCCGGTCACTTTACGGATGGTATCGAGACGACGCACGCTTTGGGCAATCCGCGGGGCATCGCCTTCAGCGTAGGAAGCGTAGGCCTCCTTATCCCAATAGTCCGATCCGTGGTAGATGGATAGGATGGACTGTTCGTCGAGCCGCGGATTCTGGAACGTCAAGTCACAGCTTCCGCAGCGACTCCACTGGAGCGTCGTTTCCTTCACATCGAGCTCGAAGTCTGGATGCAGCTCCGGACTCCGGCAAAGCGGACAGGCGGAATACCGAGCGATGAAGCCGAGTCCTGTCTGCGACATCTACGCGACTACTCTCGCCAGACACATCTAGGAGGAAGGTCCTGCCGCACGAGGGGACTCTAACCCGCACTGAGACGATGCGTGCCAAAAAATCAAGCTCTCGACCTTGGCACCTGTCTTGCAATCTAACTGAATTAGCCTCATTACTGGCTAAGAGCCGTACCGATTCGGAACAAATCGCGCCGGATTGCACTGTATCGGAGCGGAGCTGGTTGAGGGGCGGGGTCGCACCGGATCTTCGGATTCTTGGTTGGGGGAACGGCCTCGCCCTTACAGCTCGGCACGCTGACTCGATCCACCCCCTCTCCAAGCGCGGACTTTCTTACGGACTCGCCGAGGAGATACACTGCCCCACCATGAAGCGGCGGGAGTTCCTTCTAGCGGCGGCCGCAGTGACGCTGCGACGCGCGCCGACCCTCCGCATCGACGGCGAGCGTTTGAACCGTCAACTGGGCGAGCTAAAGGCGTTCGGGCGCACCCCCGAGGGAGGCGTCAGTAGAGTCGCCTACAGCGAGGCGGACCGCGACGGGCGCGCCTATGTGATGGAGCTCATGCGACAGGCGGGGCTCGACGCACACATCGACGTCATCGGAAACGTGATTGGAAGACGCGCGGGCTCGGACGCAAACCTGCCGCCTATCCTGATGGGCTCCCATACGGATTCGGTGCCCCACGGTGGTAATTTCGATGGCCCCGTCGGAGTCCTCGGAGCGGTCGAGGTAGCGCGTACGCTCGACGAGGCAAAACTGACGACCCGTCATCCTCTCGAAGTGGTCATCTTCCAGAACGAGGAGAACGGTAAGACCGGAAGTCGCGCGCTCGTCGGCGAGCTCGAACAGCGCGAGCTCGATCTTCCGTCGCACGCGGACAAGACCATCGGCGAAGGCATCGCTTTTATCGGCGGCGATCCCACGCGACTCGACGAGGCTATCCGCGCGCAAGGCGACGTCGCGCACTATCTCGAGCTTCACATCGAACAAGGTGCGGTCCTGCACGCGCGGTCGATCGACATCGGCGTCGTCGAAGGCATCGTCGGTATCAAACGTTTCAACGTCGTTATCGAAGGTAAAGCGAATCACGCGGGAACGACGCCAATGGATCAACGAAGTGACGCTCTGCTGACCGCAGGGCGATTCATCGACGAAGTTCACGAAGTCGCAACGAGACTCCCCGGACGCCACGTCGCGACCGTCGGCAAGATCGAAGTACACCCCGGTGCGCCCAACGTCGTACCCGGGCGGGTCGATTTGTCGCTCGAGATCCGGGACCTGAAGATGGAGAAGATCGACGAGATCTACGAATCGATCGATGCGCGCGCCCGGGAGATCGCCGCACGCAATCGCACGAGCGTTAGTCTCGAGCCGTACTACCTGAGCCGCGCGGCCCCCACCCACGAGAACCTGAGACGCCACGTCGAGGAGAGCTCGGATGCAATGGGCCTTACGCACCTGCGTATGCCGAGCGGCGCCGGCCACGACGCACAGAGCATCGCGCGTATCGCTCCGGCGGGGATGATCTTCATCCCGAGCATCGACGGTATTAGCCACTCGCCCAAAGAGCTCTCTCGACCGGGAGACATCGAGGCGGGGGCGAACGTCCTCCTCCAGACCCTGCTCGGTACGGACGCGTCGAACGCGTTCGGTTGAGCTATACTCGCTCGTTTGCGATGCAGGAACACTTCCGCCGGGACATGGGGCGGCTCGAAGATGACCACTGGTGGTACCGGGCCCGTAGGGCCATCCTCGAGCGAGCCGTCGACCAGTTCGTCACCGACCATCCGAGAGCGCTCACGGTCGGGGTCGGGGCCAAACGCGAAGCCGAGATGCTCTCGAACCACTCTCGGCTCGTCGCCATCGATCGCGCCCCTATCGACCGCGAATGTACTCAGTTCGCGCTGGCCGCCCAAGCCAACGCGCTGGCGCTTCCATTTCGCGACGGGTCTTTCGACGCGGTCTTCGTCTTCGACGTGCTCGAGCATCTCGACGACGAAAAGGCGCTCGCGGAGCTCCACCGCGTGATGCGCTCGGGAGCACTACTCCTCATCACCGTGCCCGCGTTCATGTTTCTCTTCGGCCGACAAGATGTCGTCAGCGAGCACAAGAGGCGCTACCGGCTCGGCCCACTCGCGGATCTCCTCGAACGTGCGGGTTTCCGAGTCGACTACAAGACGTACTTCAACACATTGCTGTTCCCGCCCATCGCTGCGTTGAGAGTGCTGCGACGATTCTTTCCGGAGCCGACCTCCGACGAGCCGAGCGGGAGCGACTTCGACTTACGATTCCCTCCGCTCGTGGAAACCGGCCTCGAGCGACTCTTCGGGCTCGAGCGTCACGCGATCGGCCATGCCAGCCTCCCCGTCGGCATCTCGATACTGTGCTCGGCGCACCGAGTCTGAGGCATTCATGAAATTCGAGGACGAAGTTCGGCGCCGACGTACCTTCGCGATCATCTCGCATCCGGATGCCGGCAAGACGACGCTGACGGAGAAGCTTTTGCTCTACGCCAAAGCGATCCACCTCGCGGGCTCGGTCAAGGCCAAGCGCGCGTCGAGGGGCACGATCTCCGATTGGATGAAGATCGAGCAAGAGCGCGGAATTTCCGTGACCTCCTCGGTTTTGCAATTCGACTACGAAGGCAGCGCTCTCAACTTGCTCGACACGCCCGGCCATGCCGATTTCTCTGAGGATACATTTCGAACGCTCGCCGCAGTGGACTCCGCGGTCATGCTCATGGATCACGCAAAGGGCGTCGAGCCTCGCACCCTCAAGCTCTTCGAGGTGTGCCGGATGCGGATGCTCCCCGTCGTCACTTTCATGAACAAGCTCGACCGTCCCGGGCTCGAGCCGTTGGAGCTCATCGACCAAGTTCGAGAGACTCTCCATCTCGACGTCGCCCCGATGAACTGGCCGCTCGGGATGGGTGACGAGTTCAAGGGAGTCGTCGATTTGCAGAGTCGGGAGCTCGTCGTCTATGAGGCGGAGAGCCGTCGCGGGACCGAGATCGTCGAGGCACGACGGATGCCGTTCGCCGAGGCCGAGACGCTCATCGGCGCTCGAGCGTTCGACCGCGTTTCCGAAGAGCTCGAATTAGTCGAGCACGCCGGCGACACCTACGACCACGACCGCTTTCTATCCGGGGAAGTGAGCCCACTATTCTGGGGCTCGGCCATGAGCAATTTCGGAGTCGAGCCGCTGTTGCGCTTCATTGCCGACAAAGCCACCGCTCCCGGACCCCGCAAGACGGACGACGGCGCTACCGTCTCACCGGAAGAAGATCGGTTCACGGGCTTCGTCTTCAAGATCCAAGCGAACATGAACCCGCGCCACCGGGACGGGATCGCGTTCATGCGCGTGGTCAGCGGGAAGTTCGAACGCGGGATGGATGCGATTATCGGCCGCTCCGGAGAGGTGCTCCGTCTGTCGAAGCCGCATACATTCATGGCGCAAGAGAGGTCACTCGTCGAAAAAGCATGGCCGGGAGACATCGTCGGCCTGTACAACACCGGAAAGCTCCGGGTGGGCGATACGCTCGCCGAAGGAAGCGGGATGAAGTTCGCCGGGATCCCGCGTTTCGCGCCGGAGCATTTCGGGCAACTTCGTCTCCAGGATCCGATGAAGCGCAAGTCGCTCGACAACGGGCTGGAACAGCTCGCTCAAGAGGGCGTCATCCAGCTCTTTTTCACGCCCGGGCACGGCCGCCAGAGCCCCTATCTCGGGGCGGTCGGCGTCTTGCAGTTCGAAGTCCTCAAGGAACGACTCAACAACGAGTACAAGGTGTCGGTGCAGTTCGTGAAAGCTTCGTTCAGTCACGCGCGTTGGGTCTCCGGCGACGACGCCGCGCTCGAATGGCTTCGCTCTACTCACGGCTACGTGCTCGTCGAAGATCGCAACGGCCAGCCCGTCGTGCTCACCGATTCGGGCTGGAATCTGAGCTACGCGCTCGAGAACGCGCCGGGTCTCGAGCTACACGACGTCGAGCCGATCTAGAATCGACGCGTGGTCGTTGGCGCGCTCGGGCTCGTCCTGTCTTTCGCGGGCCTGGCTCTGGATATCGGGTTCATCGCACAGCCGTTCTACGCTTGGGCGTGGTGGAGCTACATTCTATTCGTAGACGGACTGGTGGCGCGGTGGCGCGGACGCTCGCTACTGACGACGCGTCGGAGCCTTCTGCCCGCGATCTTGCTCTGGTCGATTACGTTTTGGTATTTCTTCGAGCTGCTCAATCTCCGCTTTCAGAACTGGTACTACGTCGGCGTGTTCGGCGACGGAATGAACATCGACTTCCTCCGCACCGGGCTGTTCGGCATCGTCGCGTTCAGCACGGTCTTCGTCGGATTGTTCGAGACCTATGACGCACTCGCGGCGCTTCGGCTGTTCGACAACGTGAGGACCCGCGGCATTCGGATCCCGACGTGGCTCAGCTACGGGCTCCAAGCCGTCGGTGCCACGCTCGTCGCGACGTCGCTCGTGTTCTCGCACTATCTGGCACCGCTCATCTGGAGCAGTCTCACCTTTCTCGTGGATCCGTGGAACTATCGTCGGGGGGCTCGCTCTCTCCTCGCCGACGTGGAGCGAGGACGCGTCGATGTCGTGTTGAGGCTTCTCGTTGCCGGTCTCATCTGTGGTCTCATCTGGGAGAGCTTCAACTTTCTCGCGCCGCAAAAGTGGATCTACACCGTGCGCGGACTCGAAGACGTGAAGCTCTTCGAGATGCCGTTATTGGGCTTTCTCGGTTTTCCCGCGCTAGCGCTCGACGCCTTCGCCGCCTTCGCTGCGGTGTCGTTTCTGTTCTACGGGAATACGACCTGGGAGAACGCAGAGGATGTCCCGCCGCCCCTACCCCGACCGACGACGGCTCTATCCCGGCGGGCCCAGTCGTGGTGCCTGCCGCTCCACCTCGCTTTTTGGGCATCGGTCTCTCTTGTCGGGCACACCACCCATGTCGGTTCGATCGAGCTCAGGCTGAGCCACCTCGAGACGCTCTCGCAGCAAGATGTTTCAGCCTTGCACGCGATCGGGCTACGACGACCTCGCCAGCTTCTGAGAGCATTGGAGAGTCCGAGGAGACGCAGCGCCTTACGTGACGAGATGGTTTTAGACGCCGCTTCGCTAGCTGCCGTCGAAGACGAAGCTCGACTCCTGACGTTCAAGGGGATCGGTCCACACCACGGACGGCTCCTGCGCAGGATCGGCGTCGTTCGGGTCGACGATCTCGCCGGGTGGGATGCGCACACACTCCACCAAGCACTCGAGCGAGAGCGCCTCTCTTCTTTTCCCGCACTGCGGCCGGAAATGGTTCGTGTCTGGGTGAGCGCCGCATCCGACCTCAAAAGGTGACGGTCGCGCGCCTCTTCGCTTTCGCCGAAGACGCGCAAACCTTTCGACCACAACGCGTTGGGCGATTGTCGATCCGTTGGTACCGACCTTGCAATGAAGAGAGTCAAACACGACAACGGGAGGCATCACATGAAGATTGCGGTACGGTTTTTCGGAGTGCTCCTAGCGAGCGCGCTCATGACGGCCATCGCGGCAGCGGACGGGGCCTCGGACGAAGCTCTGCGCGAGACGATCGAGACGAAGTTCGCGAAGTCCAAGATCACCAATGGCGGCGGGCCTCTCGTCACCGTCGAGGGCGGCGTCGTGACACTCGAGGGCCAGGTTCGAAGCTTGTGGGCGAAGAACAAAGCCATCGCTCTCGCCCTGGAACAGCGAAGTGTGAGCTCCGTCGAAGATGCGCTCACGGTCGCTTTAGGGGAAAGCGACGAGCACACCGCTGGTGCCATAGCGAAGAGCATCGGAAGCTACGCTTTCTTCACCGTCTACGACGACGTCCAGATTGCGGTACTCGATGGCAACGTGAAGCTCGTCGGGCGCGTGACGATGCCGTTCAAATCCAGCGAGATCGCCACCCGGGTCTCCAAAATAATGGGCGTGCAGAGCATCGACAACGCGATCGTCACTCTCCCGACGAACATCGGAGACCAGAAGATCCGCGCGAACCTCGCCTATCGCCTCTATAGCGATTCCCTGTTCCGCGAATACGCGTTTCGCGCCAACCCTCCGATCCACATCATCGTCGAGCGCGGCCGGGTCGCGCTGACCGGTGCCGTTCGCACCGAGGTCGAGAAGAGAAAGGCGGAGCACATCGCACGTCAGACGTTCGGCGTGTTCCGAGTGGAGAACCGGCTCACCGTAGGCGATTAGAAAACCCCCTTTCGCCCGCTCACCGAAGCCGGAGCCAGGGCGCCCCGCCACCCTTGAGGCGGGGCGCTTTTTTTTAGCGCCTTGCGGTGGAACGCTTCCGCGGGCACGGTGTCCAATCAGTCATGCGAAGCGACATCAACGTTACCCCCATCATCGACGTCATGCTCGTGCTGCTCATCCTGTTCATGGTCGTCACTCCGTTGTCTCAGACGGGACTCGACGTCACACTGCCGTCTACCACGGCCGTCGCGGCGACGGAACTACCGCAACTCCCGGTACTCGAGATAGACGCGCATGGCGGGCTAAAGATAAACGGGCGATCGGTCGAGCCGGACGAGCTACCGGCTCTGCTCCGCAACATCACGGAGGCACGCGTGGACAAGAGCTTGTTCGTCGACGCGGCGCCGTCGCTTCGCTACCGTGATGTCGTCGCGGTGCTCGATGTCGCTCGCGGGAGCGGCGTCCGACGCGTCGGCATCGTCCCGCCGCGTCCGCGTTGATCACTCGTAGCGTAGCGCGGTCGTCGGCTCGACCCGCACCGCACGATAGGCGGGGACGAGACAGGCCACGAGCGCCACGACGAGCAGCGTCACCGGCACTGCGATGAACGTCGTGAGATCGGTCGAGCTGACGCCGAAGAGAAATGACGAAAGAAAACGCGTCAATGCTATCGCTGCGAGGAGACCAATCGCGAGACCGCTCGCGGCCAATACGAGGCCTTGCTTCAGCACCATGCCCAACACTCGCGATGAGCCGGCCCCGAGGGCAATGCGAATTCCAATCTCATTGGTACGCTCGGCGACCGAGTAGGACATGACGCCGTAGGTGCCGACGGCAGCGAGACAAAGAGCGAGTCCGGCGAACACCACCAGAAGCATTGCGATCATGCGAGGGCGGGAAAGAGAGCCGTCGAGCACCTCCTCCATCGCGCGCAGGCCCGCAATCGGAAGGGCCGCATCCCGACCCCAGACCACGTTGCGCGCCTCGGTCGCCACCGACCCCGGAGGCAACGTGGAGCGAAGAACGAGGTTCATGCTTCGGGGCGCGAAGCCTGCCGAGGCGAGGACCGGATAGTAGAAGTAGCATTCCGTTCCCGTCTCCTCGTCGAGTCCGGCTTGCTTGACGTCCTTGACGATGCCGACAATCGTGAACCACGGGATCTCATCGCCGGGAGGCTTGATCCGGCGGCCGACCGGGTTCTGGTCCGGCCAGAACACCTGCGCCATCGTTTGATTGATGACGACCGAGGGAGAGGCGGTATCCGACTCTTGAAATACGCGGCCCGCCACGAGCGGGATCTCCATCGTCTCGAAGTAGCCTTCCGTCACGACCTGCCAAAAATCCACGTTCTGCGGGGGGCCGTCCGGCGTCCGCTCGATCCCCTCGAATGCCATGTCGTTTGCGTTCAGTCGCCGCACCGGAGGCAGCCCACTCATCGCCGATGCGCTCTCGACACCCGGGATAGCAGTCAGCTCTTTCGACAGCTGCTGGAAAAAGCCGACGAGGTCCGACGCTTCAGGGTAGGTGGTCGAGGGCAAATAGATCTGAAACGTGGATAAGCCTGCGGCACGAAAACCGGGGTCGACTTGTTGCCGGTTCCAGAAGCTTTTGAGGAGCAACCCGCACACGACGACCGCCATCACCGCGGCGGCGATCTCGGAAACGACGAGGACGCGGCGAAGGAGCTGCCTTCCGGAGGCCGCCGTGGCGCGCTGGCCACCATCCTTCAGCGTCGAGCCGATGCTCCCCACCGTGAGGTGGGCCAGCGGGGCGAGTCCAAATAACAACCCGGTCAAGATCGAGATTCCGAACGAGAACGCGAGGACGGAGCCGTCGATCCCGATCTCGGAATACCTCGGGATCGATTCGGGGCTGACCGCGACGAGGACGCGCGTCCCCACATATGCCAGCACGAGACCGAGCGCACCACCGGTGAGCGCGAGGCAAAGGCTCTCGACGAGGAACTGACGAAGAAGCACGAGCTTGCCCGCCCCCATCGCCGTTCGCACCGCGATCTCTTTTTGTCGCGACTCCGCTTTCGCCAGAAGAAGGTTGGCGACGTTTGCGCAAGCCACGACGAGCACGAGCGACACGACTGCAAACAGCATCCACAACGCGCCGCTGCTCTCGCCAACCACCTCGTCGTGAAGCAGCACCATGAACATGGGGTGATTGTCCGGAGAGGGTGAATGGCTCCCTCCCGCATCATCGCGCCAGCTCGTCAGCAAGTTGCCGAGCTCGGCTTGGGCCTGCTCGAGGCCCACGCCGGAACCGAGCCGGCCGACCATGTAGTAGTTGTGCCCACCGCGACTGGGATAATTGTTGGGATCGAGCGCGAGCGGAAGCCACAGCTCGACTCGGTTGTCGTCGATATCGAAACGAGGAGGCATCACGCCAACGACAGTGCGCGGCGTCCCGTCGAGATCGAGACGCTCCCCAACGATACCGTCATCGGAGCCGAACGCCCGCTGCCAAAGCTCATAGGACAAAACCACGACGTCGTCGTCGCCGGGGCGATCCTCTTCGGGCGTAAAAACACGTCCATGAAACGCCTCGACCCCGAGTACCTGGAAGAGCTCCGCGGTGGCCCGACCGCTCGATACTCGAATCGGCTGGTCCGTTCCCGTCAGGCTGCTCAGCCCCACATTGTAGATGGCCACATCCTCGAACGAACGGTTCCACTCTCGGAACTCACGATATTCGGGAGCAGAGACCCAGAATTTGTCGAAGCCCATGGTCGGAAACTGGCTGTGGATCATCACGAGCTGCGACGGCGTGCGGTACTCGAGCGGCTCGAGCACGACACTGTTCACGACGCTGAAGATCGCGCTATTCGCGCCAATCCCGAGTGCGAGCGTCAGAAGTGCGATCGAGGTATAGCCCGGACTCTTCGCAAGACTCCGAAGGGCATAGCGTAGGTCGGTTAACAAGCTTCCCATGAGGACACACCTCCAGTGCAACCCATTGTGCTCTTAGACGCATTCCGAGTCGAAAAGGTTGCTCTACCGCTTCGCCACGATTCCGCCCGCGATCGAACACAATCGAGGCGTATGCTACCCTCCGTCAAGCATTCTGGGCAGAAGGTCGAGGCATGGATCTCTTCAAGAAACTAGGCGCGGTCATGCGCCGCCGCGGGCACGACAAAGACATCCGAGACAGCCTCGCGCATTACGAGCGCTTCTCGGGAAACAGAGCAGGCATGAAGCAAGCGTTCAGCGACGCCGGCACGTTTCGCTCGCAGGTCGACCGTTTGTTCGCGCTCGCGGACGACTCGGACATCCAGCCTCTGAAGAAGATGGCCGAGACGACGGTCATGACGACCCTCACGAACCGGTACTACAGAGCCGCCGACTACCTATCGGACATCCTCGACGATCTCGAACGGGTAACTTTTCTCACCGGAGAGTCGCTAGGAGAGCCCGCCCTGTCAACGGATCTCGAACGGCACGAGCGCGAGACAAAGCTCAAGGCAATCTCGGAAGCGTGGCTCGTTCCACTCAAGGTCGCGTCGATCGAAGCTTCGCTCAGCTCCTATACCGGCGTCATCGGACGCTCTCTTCCCTACTCCGCGCTCGAGGATTTCGAGCGCAACGTCGCACGACTATTCGCGATCACCGAGGAGAGCGAGCGGACCTTGGTCGAAGGGAAGGTCCGGACCTTCGTGTCGGCGTGGCACGAAGGCGAGGCGCTGCGCTCGCGCTATTCGGCACCGGCGGCCGCGCTCGCGGACGTCGTCTCCTTTCTCAGCGGAGAATCGATGCCGGAAGGCACCGAGGGCCTGAGGCGACGTAGACACGATCAACCGCTGCGCTTGTCGACGCTCGTTCCCGAAGATCGACAACACTATTTGAGGGCGAGCTTCTCTTACTGGGACGGCAATATTTGACCAGCCCGGCGCGACTCGTTCGCTTTCGTTTCGCCGAGTTCACCGTCAACGTTTCCACGCGACTCTTGCTCCGCGACGGAAGCGAGATCCCGCTCATCCCGCGCTACTTCGATCTGCTCATCCTTCTCATCGAGCGCCGCGACGAGGCCGTCACGAGAGACGAGATCTTCGACAGTGTCTGGAACGACGTGATCGTCTCCGACGGCGCATTGACCCAAGCGATCAGGATTCTCCGCAAGAGCCTCTCGGATAAAGCGAAAGACCCACGCTTCATCCGCACCGTATCTCGACACGGATACCGGTTTATTTTCGAGGATGTGGTCGAGGAGCGCTCGCAGGGACCCGGACAAACGGAGCCGTCCGTCGAGCAGGCATTACAGACGCTTCAAAGCGCGAGCGCACCCGCGACGGAGGATGAAGAGGCCGCGCTCAGAGACGCGGCCGAAACGCTGCTGCGCACGGGCGATGGATTCGACGCGACCGAGCTAGGCGACGTCGGTCGTGCCCACTTGAGGGACGCTCGCTGGGACGTGCCGACGAGAAGCACGGTCCCGTTTCTTGGATCGCCCCGGGGACTCGGAGCCGCCCGCGCCCTCTTCGTCCTTCGCTTGAGGCGATCGTGGAGGCTCATCTCCCAACGTTGGCTGGGAGCCATCGCCGGCGGTATCGGCGCCGGATTCGTCGGTGGAGTGCTCGGGGCGCTCGTTCTCATGTTCGCGCCGGGAGCCCGGGCGTCGGGCAGTGTTCTCATGGCGTTGCCGTTCGTCGGGGTCGTCGTCGGAGGACTCGGGGCCACCGGCGTCGGAGGTGCGTTGAGTGTTTCCGAGGCGATCTTTCGTTCCTATCGCCGACTCTCGCTGATCGTCTTCGGCGGCGCGGGCGGATGTCTCATCGGAGCCTGGGCTCACTTCGTCGGACGCTACACGATCGAAGGCTTGTTCGGCCGCGATCTCTCTCCGGTCGCAGGAGGCTTCGAAGGGCTCGTGATCGGCACCGCGGTCGGAGCCGGCTATGCTGCCGCGACCCCACTCCCCGAGGGTGGGATGGCGACACCGGGTGGCTCGAGCCGATTCCGCACTTCCCTTCTCGCCGGCTTGGTCTGCGCCGCCGCCAGCGTCTTGCTGGCGCTGACCGGCCATCACCTCGGCGCCATGAGTCTCGATTTCATGGCGGAGAGCTTCCCCGGCTCCCAGGTGAGCCTCGATCCCCTCGCGCGTTGGCTCGGCGAGCCGCGCCCGGGCCCGGTCACCGCATCCGTTATCAGCGGGCTCGAAGGGCTCTTGTTCGGCTTCGGGGTCGTCGCCGGGCTCACGAGGCGTCCGCGCGATCGACGCTAGATCGGTCTGTTCGCAGCGCAAGTCGCCCCTGTGGTACGATTTAGTACGCATTAGCGGGGCTCGCGCCCGCGTTTTCTAACCGTGGCGGTGTCAACGCGGGGCAAGCATCAAGCCGTTAAACCTTTTGAATACAATGAATTGTCGCGAGAACGCTGACGCGACGCGCGCCTCGGACAATATTCGTGGCTCGTGTGGCGCGAGCGACTCGAAGCAAAAGTTGCGCATAACGAATCCGCCATGATAGATCCAAGAGAGAGGGACAGCGAGTCCACGTAAACGATGGCGAGCCGGACGCTTCTTATCGTGGAAACGCCGGGCAATGAGTCCGGCCGATACCGGGAGCTTGCACGCCGCGCGGGCTACACGGTCGTCACGGCGAACTCGGGGCCGATGACCCCGGCGGCCGTCCGGCGCGCGCAACCGGCGATCGTCGTCTTGACCCCGCACACGGATTCGCCCGGTCCGTCGGAGATCGCGCGGACGATCAAGGAAGATCCCGAAGTTTGCGATGTGCCGGTGCTCATGCTCGTGCATGACGATCGAGCGCGCTCGAACGCTTATCCGACCGAGGCTTGCGTCACGCTCGACGTGTCCGACGACGAGCTCCTCCGGACCTTCCGACTGCTGGCGAAGAATAGCCGGCGCGTGGCGGTAGAGCCCCGACCCGCCCCGGCGGGTCCGCTCGAGGGCGCGCTCGAGGACGACACCCTTCCGGACGTGCTTCAGTTCTTGTTCGCGACGCGCAAGACCGGCCGCGTGACGATCAAAAACGGCTCCAGGCGTCCGGGACGCATCTATATCGAGGAAGGCAACGTGGTCCACGCCGAGCTTGCCGACACGACCGGCATGGATGCGTTTCGAACGCTGTGCTTTTCGCAGCGGGGTAGCTTCAAATTCGAGCCCGACACGAAAACTCCGCAACGCACGATGCATGAAGCCGGCATCGAGATGCTCCTCGAAGCGGCCAGAGCGCAGGATACTGAAGTGCGCGATGGCGGCCCGGCCAAGGCAAAACCCAAGCCACGTCGGCGAAAAGGCGGAAAACGGCCGGAAGGCGGTTTCGCGTCCTTGGAAGCCCAAGAGAGTGAACGGCCCAAATCGATCGCCGGCTGGCTCGATCGCATTACCCGCAAATTCAGCTGAGCCTACGCCCGTTCAGCCTACGCTCACCCCCTACTCACCTTTCGCTCATTTTCGGCACGGCAACTCCCTCTATGCTTGGTCTCTTCCAAACGGAAAGGAGACCACACCATGGGTTTACCGTGTTTCATCGACGAGCATTCAACGACCGGCTTCAAGGCCTGCCAGGATCGGGTCCACCTTCATACCGAGCATCGCGTCCAGTTCATTGATCTGACGGAGCTCGCCTGGCAGAGGGTTCGAAGCGCCGGCATCGGCCACGGCATCCTCAACGTACAAACACGGCACACGACGACGGCCATCGTCGTCAACGAGAACGAGCCCGGCCTGCTCCGGGACTTCGAAGCACGCCTCGAAGCCTGGGCTCCGGCCGAGCTCACCTACTGGCACAACGACCTCCATGCGCGAAGGTTTCAGAAAATCGCGGCAGACGAAAAACCGAACGGCGACTCGCACGCGCGCGCGTTCTCGCTCGGAGCGAGCGAGACGCTGAACGTCGTCGCCGGCCGGCTGGATCTCGGAGAATGGCAGCGCTTGTTCCTCGTCGAGCTTGATGGCCCCCGCGAGCGGGCCGTCTCTCTCGTCGCGATGGGTACGAGCCTTTGACGGGCCGTCCTCGGGCGGAAACGACGGGCGACACGCGACGGCCGACGGCTCGTGACCTACAATAGCGACCATGCATGTCCTCGGGGTCGACATTGGCGGCACCGGCATCAAAGGCGCGCCCGTCGACACGGAGCGAGGTGAGCTGCTCACGAAGCGATTCCGCCTCGAAACACCGCGGCCGTCGACGCCGACGGCGGTCGCCGCGACCATCGCGACCGTAGTCGAGCACTTCGGTTGGCGTGGCCCGGTCGGGTGCGGGTTTCCGGGCGTCGTCACGAACGGCGCCGTTCTCACCGCCGCGAACGTCTCGAAGAAATGGCTCGGCGTCGCAGCCGACCACCTTCTCGAGAAGGCAACGGGAGCTCCGTTTCACCTCATCAACGACGCCGACGCAGCCGGGCTGGCCGAAATGAGATTCGGGGCCGGCAAGGGATGCTCCGGGGTGACGCTGATGCTGACACTAGGGACGGGCATCGGGACCGCTTTGTTCCTCGACGAGAACCTGGTCCCGAACTTCGAGCTCGGCCAGCTGGAGCTGAACGGAAAGAACGCGGAGAAGTGGGCGTCCGCGCGAGCCCGAGACAAGAACTCGCTCAGCATGAAGAGATGGGCACGACGCATCAACGTCTATCTCGAGCGCATGCATACCCACTTTTGGCCGGATCGCATCATTCTGGGAGGCGGCGGAAGCAAGCACTTCGAGCAATTAGCGCCGTATTTAGGCTCCGTCGCGGGTCGGGTCGTGCCCGCGAAGCTCCGGAACCAGGCCGGCATCATCGGAGCCGCCCTTTCAGCGGAGTCCTAACTTTCACTCAAACGCGAGCGAACCTTTTTGCGGCCAAGCTCGTCTCATTGAGGTAGCGACGAACGTCATGAAAACGGATCTGTTCGCGATTTCAGCCAGTGAGCCAGTACGCCTCGAGCTCGAAGGGCTCGGTGCGCGCCTTTCCACTGAAGACGAGGCCGACTGGATTCTCAGCGCGGATCCGAAGACCAGGCCCTCCGCGGCAGCGTCGATCTGGTCGAAACGAGGTGATGCGGATCTCGTCGTCGCGGCGCGCCGCTCGAAACGATCTCTCAACGACCGTTTCTATCGCCGCCTGCTCAACCTCCCTTACTACGACTACTCGAGCGGCGTACGTCTTTACAGCGCATCTGCGGTTCGACGGACCGGCGCCGATCCGGCACGCCCACTCGAAGCGCTCGTAAAGTTCCACCGACAAGGTTTTCGTATACGCGAAGTACCCGTCGACGAACGGCCTAACGGTCCGTCGCCCGGACCGTTCACCGCGCTAAGACTTCGAGCCCTTCGATCTTCCGCGAACACGGCGGACGCCGACGAGCTCTGGTTCAACCGCCGCTGGTCTCTTCGCGCGCGGCGCCTGAAGACGCGCCTTCAACACACCGTGAGCTTCTTGGAAGTCGACGTTCCTCTCCTGGACGTCGGGTGTGGATCGGGCCGACTGATCCAGAGCATCGCCCACGGAGTCGCCGTCGATATCGACGTCAACAAGCTGCGCTACCTGCGCGGCCGCTCGCACGCCACGGGCGTCCTCGGTACGCTCGGGGATCTCCCCTTCGGCGATGGGAGCTTTCGTCAAGTGGTATGTACGGGCGTTCTCGACAAACTCTCCGGCGAGCCAACCGGTATCGGTGAGCTCAAGCGCATCTTGAGGCCGGGCGGGACCCTCGTCATCGGGGGTCCCGGCGAGGCGACCCTACGCCAAAAGCTCGAGGAAGTCGGGTTCAGAATAGATGACGTCCGGCGCGTCGCCGGCGCCGAGGTCGTTATCCGAGCCATCAGAGGCTAGACACTTCTCCCCGCCGCACCATGCAAACCGCGGTGTCGGGGCACGCACCCTTGAGCTCCTCCGAGTCGCGCAATCGCACGTCGGCATTCGATCGCTCGATGAGCTCGAACCCGAAACGGGGAAAGTAGCGCTCCGCCGTCGTCGTCAGCAGATAGACGTCGCCGACGCCGCGGCTGGGCGCCACCGCGAGCAACTCTTCCACGAGGCGACGGCCGGTTCCCGTACCCTGCTCCGAGGGGCGCACCGCAAGCGAGCGTAGCAAGCCGATGTCGCCGTAGATCTCGAGTCCGATACAGCCCACGATCGTGGCGCCGGAACGGGCCACGAGGAACGAGCCCTCGACCTCATCCACGCCCGCGCTCGGCAATTCGAGCGATGCGAGCAGTTCCAAGATAGCCTCTCCGTCGGCGGCGGTCGCGCGCTCGATCGAGCTCATGCGGTCTCTCCTTCTTGTGGCCGCCGCCCGATGAAGACCTCGAGCGAGCCGGCCTCGACTTCGGAGTGATCGAACAGGACACCGGTCGCGTCGAAACCTACCTCGCGCAGCAGACGCAGCCAGTCGTCACGACCGAACACGCCCAACGTGTGCCGATCGTGCTCGACGCGGACTTGGCCGCTCCCGTCCCGGAGCAAATAGGCATAGTCGACCGTGGTGGTCGTATCGTTCGGATCGAAATCCCAGCTCCATTCCAGATATCGTAGTGCCCGGTCGTCGCCGTCGTGCCCCCCGCAATCCGTCTCGGGTCGAAAATTTTCACGGGTATCGTCCGGCGCGAACACGGCGGCGCCTCCGGGCGCGCAGTGCACGAACGCGGTCTCCATCACGCGTCTCAAGTCCTCGAGTGTCGTCATGTAGCAAATGGCGTCATGGACGAAAACCGCATCGAACATGCGACCGAGGCGTACGTCTCTCATGTCAGCGACGACGTGCTCGCAGTTGGGGTTCAGCTTGCGGCTCACATCGATCATCCCCGGTGCGCGGTCCACGAGTGTCATCTCGAAGCGAGACGCGAGGTGCGATGCGTTATTGCCGCCTCCGCTTCCGAGCTCGAGTACCGTCGTCGGCTTTCGCCGGCAGGCATCTTCCAGGAGGTTCCCGAAGAACAGGGCTTCTTCCGCATAGTCCGACGGTGCCGACATGACCGGCCACCACGGGGAGAGCTCCCGATACAGCTTGGGGCCCTCACTCCGTTTCCTCTCGCACGCGGTGCCTTGATGAAAATGCAGCCGGAAGCGCCCATCACGCCGCTTCCAAACGGAGCTCCGCAGAGATGCTCTCGAATCCGATGTGCCAGCCGACTCCACTCGATAAGTCACCAGAGCGACGTCCGGCGCGAGAGATGTCACTCGAAAGTCGGTGACGGTGCACTCCCGGGGCGACTCTGATCCCAAAGCCTCGACGATCGCGTCCCGGTCGAACTGTCGCCCCGACGCCCCAAACTCAGTGAAGTCCTCGTCGATGAGCTCCTCGAGTGCGTCCGGTGACCGGCGTAGCTCCGGATCGAGCAGGCGTAGCTCGAGAGCTCGCAGCTCGTCCACGAGCGGAGACTCACTCACGGGCGCCCCCGCCCCTCCGCTCACTCCGTTTGAAGTGCTTTGACGGGGTGCAGACGTGAAGCCCGGAGTGCCGGCAAATAGGTAGCCGCAAAAGCGGCCGCGACGAGCACCGCCGTCGCGGTGAAGATGAACGGCAGGCTGATGGCATCGTCGGTAAAGAGCATACTCCGAATGGAGCGTACGATCGCGTAGGCCAGCGGTGCTCCGACGACCACCCCGATCCCGGCGAGCTTCATCCCTTGTCGCGTGACCATCTTGACGACGTCGTCGCCTCCCGCACCTAGCGCCATCCGGATCCCGATCTCTCTTCTTCGTTGAACGACGCTATGGGACATCACTCCGTAAATGCCCATCGAAGACAGAAGGAGCGCCACGCCACCGAAGACACCGAGAATGAGAGAGATGATGCGAGGCCCCGAAAGCATCGTCGCGATATGCTCTTCGAGGGTCTGGATCGAGCTTACCGGCTGGTCGGGGTCGACCGCCCACACGGCTTGCCGCACTTCGGGGGCGAGCGAGTCCGGCTCACCCGAGACCCGCATCGCAAGGCTCATGTTTCTCGCCGGCTGTTGACCCATCGGCAAGTAGAGCATCGGCCCGATCTTTCCGCCCTCGCTCGGCATCCGCGTCTGGAACACGTTCGCAGAAACGCCGACGATCCTGCGTGGAGTTCCCCGGATCGTGAGATGTCGTGAAAGTGGCTCTTCTTCGCTGAAGAAGCTGTCCACGAAGCTCTCATTGACGACGACGACGCGTTCCGTGTCGGCGCGATCCGAGGCGGACAAGCCGCGTCCGGACACGATCGGGACGCCCAGCGCCTCGAAGTAGCTCGTGCTCACGGACTGCCATGAAGAGGTAGGAGCCCCGCTCGCCTCCGGCAGCTCACGACCGTCGATGGTGAAGTCGATCCGGCCGACGCCGCGGCTCCGCGGAAGGTCGACCATCGCCGCCACCGACTGAACGCGTGCGAGCTCCGAGAGCTGCGACACCACGTCCTCGTAGAAGCGATTCACGTCGGCGTCCTCGGGGTAGCGGTCCTCGGAGGCCGTGAGCTGTAAGGTAAGGACGCCGTTCGGGTCGAATCCAGGGCTTTGCTCGATGAGCCGGTCGAATATCGTCATGAGTACACCGCCGCCGACGAGAAGCGCCAGCGCCGCCGCGAGCTCCGCCACGACGAAGCTGCTACGCAGCCGATTCCGCTTTCGCGTCGCCGTCCCACCTCGGCCGTTCTCTCCGAGCGACTCACGGATATCATCGCCGAACGAGTGGAGCGCGGGCGCGATCCCGAAAATGATCCCCGCGAGCAACGCTGCCGCGAGCGTGTAGAGCAACACGTTCGCATCGAGAGTCGGCGTGAAGGCGCGGGGCAGCTGGGCCGGCATCGCCGTCGCCACGAAGCGCACGCCGTAGACAGAGAGGAAAGTTCCGAGGAGCGCTGAGACCGTCGCCAGGAGAATGCTCTCCGTCAAGAGCTGCCTCAGGATACGACCTCGTCCCGCGCCCATGGCCGTGCGCACCGCGACCTCTCGCTGACGGCCCTCGGCGCGCGCGAGGAGCAAGTTGGCAATGTTGGCGCACGCGATCAACAGCACAAAGCCTGCGACCGTCAAAAGGATGTACATGAGGGTCGTGTCCGTCGGCCCAGGAAACAACTCTCTGAGCGTCAACGCGCGGGCTCCCATTCCGGTGTTGTCGTCGGGGTACTCGCTTTCGAGCTGGGTCGCGATCGCGGACAGCTCAGCTTGTGCTTCGTCCACGGTCCGGCCCGGAGCGAGGCGACCCATGACCAGTAGTGATCGCTCAGTCCGATCGTTGATGCGCTCCTGCCATGTCGTCGGGCGATAGAGGTCGACGTTCGCGGGCACGATGTCGAAGTCTTCCGGCATCACTCCGATGATGTTGTAGGGCTTGCCGTCGAGCACGATCTCCGAGCCGAGCACGCCGCGCTCGGAGCTGAACTGTTGCTGCCAGAACGAGTTGGACAAGATGACGACGCCGCCCTCAGCAGCGTCCTCGGATCGAAAGCCGCGACCGAGAAAAGGCTCCCGGCCCAAAAGTTCAAAAATGTCAACGCTCGCCGTGACCAGACGGACGCGTTCGGGCGCTTCGCCGCCGGTGAGGTTGGCCGGCGCGTCACCATAGGCAATGAGACTCTCGAAAACGGTGGAGCGCTCCCGCCAGTCGAGAAAGTTCGCGGGCGAGACCTGTTGGTCCTCGCCGTCCTTGCGGTAGTTTTCGAATACCAACACCAGCTCGTCCTGGTTGTGGTACGGGAACGGCTTGAAGAAGAACCCGTTGGCGACGCTGAACGTGACGGTGTTCGCGGAGATCCCCACCGCGAGCGAGGCCACCGCAACGAGAATGACGACAG